>Ga0157375_10005348_pt1 | contig 11159 bp, 12 predicted proteins | sample M35metaG_FD_115311 | JGI IMG/M metagenome (GOLD analysis project Ga0157375, IMG submission 115311) | Miscanthus rhizosphere microbial communities from Kellogg Biological Station, Michigan, USA - M3-5 metaG | ecosystem: Host-associated > Plants > Roots > Rhizosphere > Soil | place: USA: Michigan...
CGCGTTGCATCGAATTAAACCACATACTCCACCGCTTGTGCGGGCCCCCGTCAATTCCTTTGAGTTTCAGTCTTGCGACCGTACTCCCCAGGCGGCGAACTTAACGCGTTAGCTTCGATACTGAGTGCCAAGTTGCACCCAACATCCAGTTCGCATCGTTTAGGGCGTGGACTACCAGGGTATCTAATCCTGTTTGCTCCCCACGCTTTCGTGCCTCAGTGTCAGTGTTGGTCCAGGTGGCCGCCTTCGCCACAGATGTTCCTCCCGATCTCTACGCATTTCACTGCTACACCGGGAATTCCACCACCCTCTACCGCACTCTAGCGAGCCAGTATCCAATGCCATTCCCAGGTTGAGCCCGGGGATTTCACATCAGACTTAACTCACCACCTACGCACGCTTTACGCCCAGTAATTCCGAGTAACGCTTGCACCCTTCGTATTACCGCGGCTGCTGGCACGAAGTTAGCCGGTGCTTATTCTTACGGTACCGTCATGACCACCGGATATTCACCGGCAGCTTTTCTTCCCGTACAAAAGGGCTTTACAACCCGAAGGCCTTCTTCACCCACGCGGCATGGCTGGATCAGGGTTGCCCCCATTGTCCAATATTCCCCACTGCTGCCTCCCGTAGGAGTCTGGACCGTGTCTCAGTTCCAGTGTGGCTGGTCGTCCTCTCAGACCAGCTACCGATCGTCGCCTTGGTGGGCCATTACCCCGCCAACTAGCTAATCGGACATCGGCTCATCCAATCGCGTGAGGCCCTTGCGGGTCCCCCACTTTCACCCAAAGGTCGTATGCGGTATTAGCGTAAGTTTCCCTACGTTGTCCCCCACGACAGGGTAGATTCCGATGTGTTCCTCACCCGTCCGCCGCTCGCCACCCACAGTATTGCTACTGCTGTGCTGCCGCTCGACTTGCATGTGTTAGGCCTGCCGCCAGCGTTCACTCTGAGCCAGGATCAAACTCTTCAGTTAAGAACTAAAACAAAACATTTAGCCCTACAGAAGCGTCCGACCTGAGCTCCAATCGCTTGGCAATTGCTGCTCAAATCTATAGACGACTCTGCAAGATGGATCTGTTGATCCAGCTGCAGGCGTCCGCACAAGTATCCTGCGCACACTGTCAAAGATCCGCGACCGGCGACTTCCGCCGCCTGCCACTTCACTGCTCGCCTTCCCGGCATCGCAGCGGCTGGGGCGTTTCGCTCCAGCGAGCCGCACATCATACAGCCCAGGACGGGAAGGTCAAGAGTCTCTGATGAAAAAAGTTCTGCGATTCCCGGCCGGCGCATGGACGCGCGCCTTTCCGATTTCAAGCGGGCTTGACAGCCGGGGCGCGCTGACCGAACGTCACGGCAGGGCCATCAGCTGAGGAGATGCATGCTGCGACCGAGCCGCCTGCTGGCCCCTTTCCTGATGTTGCTGATCGTGCCGCTGGCATCGGCGCAGGATGCAAGTGGTGACTACGCGATCACGCCCATGGCAACGTCCTGGGTCGAGCTGCATGGCCATCGCTACGCCATCGAGATCGCGCAGACCGGCGCGCAGCGCGCGCGGACTGATGTTCCGCAACCACCTGGCTGACAACCGCGGCATGCTCTTCATCCACGATGTCGAGGAGCCGCTGGCTTACTGGATGAAGAACACATTGATCGCGCTGGACATCTTCTACTTCGATTCGAATCGCCGGCTCGTCTCGGTATCGAAGCGCACGCCGCCATGCGCCCTTGGCGACGACTGCCCGCCCTATCGCAGCGATGGCCCGGCACTGTATGTGCTCGAACTCAACGCCGGCGCCGCGGATCGGCTGCATGTGAAGAAAGGCGATCGCCTGACCTTTGCTCCGGACATTCCAAGCGCCCCGTCCCCACGACCTTGATCGATCTACCACGCGGACCCATCTCTGCCGACATGGACACGCAACGCAAAGCCGCCGAACTACCCGCATGGGATGCGCTCGCCCGCATGGACGACGACGCCTTGCCGTTGCTCGGCACCGCGCTGTTGATCGCGCGCGACGAATATCCCGAACTGCAGCCGGCGCATTACGACGCGCTCGTGCAAGGCTATGCCGACGCGTTGCGCGAGGAAGTGCTGGCGCAGGATGCGGCCCCGGCACGGATGGCGGTGATCAATCGCTATCTGTTCGAGGAGCTTGGTTTCGGCGGCAACAACGATGCTTACAGCGACCCGCGCAACAGCTATCTCAACGACGTGTTCGACCGCAAGCTCGGAATTCCCATCTCGCTCGCGGTCGTCCAGATGGAAATCGCGCACCGGCTCGGCGTGCCGCTCGACGGCGTCTCATTCCCCGGGCATTTCCTGGTGCGGCTGCCGATGGATGATGGGATCCTGGTCATGGATCCCTTCAACAAGGGCCGTTCGCTGAGCGCCGATGAACTGCGCGACCGCGTCAGCGTGCATTTTGGCGGGCAATCGCCGGACGACGCCGAGCTCCTGCATATCCTCGCCCCCGCGAGCCATCGCGCAATCCTGTTGCGCATGCTGCGCAATCTCAAGGCGTTGTACGTGGACCAGGACGACTGGGAGCGCGTGGCACGCTCTGCGGACCGCTTGCTGAAACTCGCGCCCAGCCTCGGCGAGGAAGTGCGCGATCGCGGTTTGGCCTATCTGAAACTTGGGCATGTAACGGGGGCACGCGAGGACTTCGCTCGCTATCTCGCCGTGCAACCCGAGGCGCCGGACGTCGAGGCGATTCGCGGACTGCTGATCGAAGCCACCGGCATGGCACAGCGACTCAATTGATCCGAGACCGAAGGGTCGCGTGCCGCCCTTCCCCGTTACGCCCGTGCGATCGCAGGGCTCGTGCTTCCGGCTTCAGCGCTCAACCATCTCGAAATCGTCCTTGGTCACGCCACAGTCGGGGCAGACCCAGGTATCGGGCACATCTTCCCAACGCGTGCCAGGCGGGATGCCCTCCTCGGGCAATCCTTGGGCCTCGTCGTAAAGAAAACCGCAGACAACGCACATCCACGTTCGGTAAGCGGTAGCGGTAGGAGCGGACACGGTCATTGCAGTAGGTTCGCCGACGACACAAACTAGGATTTTCGCACTTCGCGCAACCCGGGGGAAGCGTACATGGGCAATCGATGGCCGAGGCGCGGCCTGTACGCGATCACACCCGACGAACCCGACACGCAAGAGCTGTTGTGGCGCGCCGAAGTGGTGCTCGACCAGGGCGCCGTGCTGATGCAATACCGCAACAAGAGCGCCAGCGCGGAGTTGCGGATGGAACAGGCGCTTGGACTGAAACTGCTATGCCTGCCCTACGGCGTGCCGCTGATCGTCAATGACGACATCGAACTGGCGGGCGGCATGCAGGCCGATGGCGTGCACCTGGGTTCGGCCGATGGCGATATCGCCGCGGCGCGCGCGCGGCTAGGCGCCAACGCGCTGATCGGAGTCTCCTGCTACGACAGCATCGAGCGGGCGCGGATCGCGGCAGCCCAGGGCGCGGATTACCTGGCGTTCGGCGCCTTTTTCGAGAGCCCGACGAAACCGCAGGCGCAACGCGCGGACATCAGTATCTTGCGCGAAGCCCGGAAATTCGGCCTGCCGCTGGTGGCGATCGGCGGCATCCAGCCGGAACACGTGCGCCAGTTGTGCATTGCCGGCGCCGATCTGATCGCGGTGATTTCCGGGCTGTGGTCTTCCCGCGATCCCACCAACGCCGCGCGCGCCTATGTCGCCGCATTCAACGATCCTTCCTGAGCGACGACCGCATGACAGCCAGCAACCATGATCTTTTCCAGCGCGCACTTCAGCTGATGCCCGGCGGCGTCAATTCGCCGGTGCGCGCATTCAAGTCGGTCGGCGGCGAGCCATTTTTCGCGCAGCGCGCGCAAGGGCCGTACCTTTGGGACGTCGAGGGAAAGCGCTACATCGACTACGTCGGCTCGTGGGGTCCGATGATCGCGGGCCACGCGCATCCGCAGGTGCTCGAAGCGGTCGCCCGCACGATGCGCGACGGACTCTCGTTCGGCGTGCCCAACGCGCTCGAAGTCACCATGGCCGAAACCATCACTCGCCTCGTTCCGTCCCTCGATATGGTGCGCATGGTGAACTCCGGCACGGAAGCCACGCTGTCGGCGATCCGGCTCGCGCGCGGCGCGACCGGGCGCACGCGCATCGTGAAGTTCGAAGGCTGCTACCACGGCCATGGCGACAGCTTCCTGGTGAAGGCGGGCTCCGGCGCGCTCACGCTCGGCGTGCCCGATTCGCCGGGCGTGCCCAAGGCGCTCGCCGACCTCACGCTGACGTTGCCCTACAACGATGCCGATGCGGCGACCGCGTTGTTCGATGCGCATGGCGACAGCATCGCCGCACTCATCATCGAGCCCATCGCCGGCAACATGAATTGCATCCTGCCGCGCGACGGTTACCTGCAGCACCTGCGCGCGCTTTGCAGCAAGCATGGCGCGTTGCTGATCTTCGACGAGGTGATGACCGGTTTCCGCGTCGCGCTCGGCGGCGCGCAGTCGCTCTACGGGGTTACCCCCGACCTGACCACGTTCGGCAAGATCATCGGCGGCGGCATGCCGGTCGGCGCCTACGGCGGACGTCGCGACCTCATGCAGCAGATCGCGCCGAGCGGCCCCATCTACCAAGCCGGCACGCTCAGCGGCAATCCGGTCGCGATGGCGGCCGGACTGGCGACCCTCGAACTGATCCAACAACCGGGATTTTACGACGAGCTCGACCGCCGCACCCGGCTGCTCACCGATTCGTTGCAATCGATGGCCTACGAAGCAGGCATTGCCTTCAGCACCAATCGCACCTGCGGCATGTTCGGCCTGTTCTTCAGTGCGGCGAAAGTCGAAACCTATGCGCAGGCCACGTCGTGCGACGTCGCGCTGTTCAAGCGCTTCTTCCATGGCATGTTGAAACGCGGCGTGTATCTCGCGCCATCGGCGTTCGAAGCCGGTTTCCTGTCGTCCGCGCACAGCGAGGAAGACATCGCGGCGACCTTCCTCGCCGCGCGCGAGACCTTCGCGGAGATCCGTGGTGGCTGAAAAGAAAGTCGATTCCGAACCGCCGCGCCTGGAAACCCTCGCGGTCCATGCGGGCGCCGAGCCCGATGCGCAGACCGGCGCACTGGCGCCGCCGATCCACCTCGCGACGACGTTCAAGCACGGCCCCGCAGGCGAGCGCATTGCAGGCTACGAATACCAGCGCGAAGGCAACCCGACCCAGGATCGGCTCGAAGCCGCGCTGTCGGCGCTCGAAGGCGGCGAGTCGGCGCTCGCATTCGCGTCGGGCATGGCCGCGATCACCGCGTTGCTCGAATCATTGCCGAACGGAGCGCGGGTGCTGATCCCGGACGACTGCTATTCGGGATTGCGCTTCCTTGCACAGGAGTTCCTGCCCGAACGCGGCATCGCGGCGACGATGATCGACATGGCCGATCTCGAGGGCGTGCGCGCCGCGTGTACGGCGGACACCGCATTGATCTGGGTGGAGACACCATCGAATCCGCGCATGAAGCTCTGCGCTATCGCCGCCCTCGCTGAGATTGCGCACGACGCGGATGCGGCGCTGGTTTGCGACAACACCTTCGCGACGCCCGTCCTGCAGCAGCCGCTCTCCTTGGGCGCGGACATTGTGATGCATTCGACGACCAAGTACTTCGGCGGCCATAGCGACGTGCTCGGCGGCGCGTTGGTGTTCGCGCATCGCGACGGTTTCTTCGAGCGCGTCGCGCACCGCCGCCATCTCACCGGCGCGATCCTCGCGCCTTTCAGCGCATGGCTCACCTTGCGTGGATTCCGATCATTGCCCGCACGCATGGCGCTGCATTGCGCGAACGCCCGTCGCGTCGCCGAATTCCTGTCGACGCACCACGCGGTCGACCGCGTGAACTACCCGGGCCTGCCATCGCACCCGGGACACGCGATCGCGGCGAAGCAGATGCGCGACTTCGGCGGGATGCTCAGCATCGAGCTGCGCGGCGGACGCGAAGCAGCGCTCGCGATGGCATCGCGCCTGCGGGTCTTCACCAACGCCACGTCGCTCGGCGGCTGCGAATCGCTGGTCGAGCATCGCGCCTCGGTCGAAGGCGCGCATCCGTTCTCTCCGCAAAACCTGCTGCGGATCTCGGTGGGACTCGAGCACGTGGACGACCTGATCGCGGACCTGGCCCAGGCCCTGCGCTGACGCCCTTCGCGCAGGTCAGCTTGCGGCCACCACCGCATGGACACGCACGGGTCGCGCGAATCCCTTGAGATGCGCTTCGCCCATGTCCTCGAACGTAATCGCCTTGCCGATGCACAACTCAGCGATCGCGTTCGATACCAGGGTCTGGCCGGGCTCGGCGCGCGCGCACAGGCGGGCGGCGAGTTGCACGGTCGAGCCGAACAGGTCCTGTCCCTGCTCGACCGGTTCCCCCGCGGCCGTGCCGATGCGCACGGTGATCGGATGCGGCGCGTTCTGCGCGCGCCGGATCGCCATCTCCTGCTGGATGCGGTTCGCGCACTGGATCGCCGCGACCGCCGAGAAGAAGCAGGCCATGATGCCGTCCCCGGTGTGCTTGACTTCGCGTCCGCCGAGCGCGGCCAGCGCATCGCGCACGATCGTGTCGTGCACGCGCAGCATCTCCATCGCCGCGTCGTCGCCCATGGCCTGGGTCATTTCCGTCGAACCCACGATGTCGGTGAACATCACGCTGCGGATCCCGGTGTCGCGCTGGTTGTCCTTGCCTCCCGGCACCAGCGCGGCGCCATCCGCGTTCACGCCGACGCCACCCATGAAGCCGTCGAGCAGCTCCGGGTCCACCTCGATGATCTTCTCGGCGACGATGCCATGGGCATTGGCATGCACGGCGCGCGCAGCGTCAGGCGTAGGAGCATGGCAAAGGCAGAACACCTTGCCGCTCTCCTTGTTGACCCAGTACTTGACGTACTCGACACCGTAGTCGCCCTGCGTCGCAATGTCGGCGGCATGCGCCTTCGCGAGTGCTTCGAGGCTCACGCCCTCGATCGTGTGGATGTCCATGTACAACGGCATGGCCTGTCCTCCGAAACGAATCCCGAGTGCACTTTGGATGTGCGGTTATCTTGCTCCGCCGCTCGTGCGTCGGCAAGAAAGCGGAATGCCGCTCGCGCGCTCACCAATTCCCGACATTCGGCATCGACGACCACGGTTCCGACGGCGGCAGTGCATCGCCCTTCTGCAACAACTCGATCGAAATCAGGTCCGGCGAGCGCACGAAAGCCATGTGTCCGTCGCGCGGCGGACGGTTGATCGTCACGCCCATCGCCTGCAGGTGCGCGCAGGTCGCGTAGATGTCATCGACGCGGAATGCGAGGTGGCCGAAGTTGCGCGCGCTGCCGTAGTCTTCCTCCGAACCCCAGTTGTGGGTGAGTTCGATCTCTGCTTCCGGGCTGTCGGGCGCGGACAGGAACACCAGCGTGAACTTGCCCTGCGCGTTGTCCGTGCGCCGCACCTCGCGCAGGCCGAGACCATCGCAATAGAAGCGCAGCGACGCGTCGAGGTCGCGCACGCGCACCATGCTGTGAAGGTAATTCATCGGCAGCCTCCTTGTGCTGGTTGCGTCAGTCGAGGAACAGGTCGTTCAGCAACGGGCGGCCGATCTCGACCGCGTACGCATCGAAGTCGGTGACGCCGCGCTCGCGCAGGATGTCCTCGTCGATCACGAAGCGTCCGTTCATCTCGCGCGACGGCGTGACCAGGATCGCGTGGGCCGCATCGGCGACGATGGGTGGTCGCCGGCATTGCTCGAGCGACACGCCGGGAATCATGTTGATCGCATCGGTCGCAATCACTGTGCGCGGCCACAGCGCATTGACCGCGACTCCCTTCGGGCCGAATTCGGCTGCCAACCCGAGCGTCACCAGGCTCATGCCCATCTTCGCGAGCGTGTATCCGGTATGCGGACCCCACCATTTCGGATCCAAGTTCGGCGGCGGCGCGAGCGTGAGGATGTGCGGGTTCGCGGCCTTCAGCAGTTCCGGCAGGCACGCCTGCGAGCACAGGAAGGTGCCGCGCGCGTTGACCTGCTGCATGAGGTCGAAGCGCTTCATCGGCGTATCGAGCGTGCCGCGCAGCCAGATCGCGCTCGCGTTGTTGACGAGGATGTCGATGCCGCCGAACACGTCAACTGCCGCGGCGACCGCGGCTCGTACCTGGTCTTCCTCGCGGATGTCGCACTGCACTGGCAGCGCGCGCCCGCCGGCTTCCTCGATCGCGCGCGCGGCGGTGTGGATGGTGCCAGGCAGTTTCGGATTGGCGACCGACGACTTCGCGGCGACGACGATGTTCGCGCCGTCGCGCGCGGCGCGCAGCGCAATCGCCAGGCCGATGCCGCGCGATGCGCCGGTGACGAACAAGGTCTTGCCGCGCAGATCGGACATGGTGCGACTCCCGCTGATCGTTTTCGCAGTGTAGTCGCGACCGCGCGGCCGCGACCACAGCAACCGGTCACTCCGGCTGCAGGCGCGGAATCAGCTCCAGCAGGTGCTGCAGGCGGGCTTCCGGATCGGATTGCTGCAGCAAGGCCTGGCGGTCGGCCAGTGCGATCGGCAGCAGTTCGGCAAGCCGCCAGCTGATCCATGACGCGTCCTCGTAGGCCGCCGCATCGGCGCGCGAGTGCACGCCGCCCATGTGTTCGATCAGGCGGCGCAGCAAGGCGGCCAGCAGGTCGTATTCGATCGCGAGCGGAGTCGGCATCGGCTCTTCCAGCCACGTCACGTCGGCGACGACCAGGCCGTTGTCGCGCACGCGCGTGCGTTCGACATGGAAGCGTCGACCACCCTGTATGGTGATGCCGAGCAGTCCGTCAGGCAGCGTGGTGAAATCGACGATGCGCGCTTCGGTGCCGAGCGCCGCGGAAACCGGCAGCCTCTGGGACCCTGCCCGCAACGACGTTTCCCCATCCGCGAACGGCGCCGGCGCGCCGGATTCATGGCCTTCGAGAATCGCGCAAACGCCGAAGCCGCTGTTCTCGCGAGCGCATTGGCGCACGAGGTCGAGATAGCGCGGCTCGAAGATGCGCAGCTGCAGTTGCGCGCCCGGCACCAGCACCGCATGCAGCGGGAACAGAGGCAATGAAACCGGCGGCGTGCGTGCCGGCATTCCATCGCGACCTGCAGTCGTTGCTGCGACCATGCGGCAAGTCTAGCAGCGCTTCCGCGGCGCCTTGTTCAGGCTTGCAGCGTGGCGAGGAAGCGCCGCGGCGCGCCTTCGAAGCCACCGTTGGACATGAACACCACATGGTCTCCCGCGCGCGCCATCGCGGCCAGCTTCGCGATCAACGCATCGACATCGGCGACCGCGGCGCCATCGCCGCGCAATGCGGAAATCACCGCGCCCGCATCCCACGGCAATTCCGCGCGCTGCAGGAACACGACCGCATCGGCGCCATCGAGCGACGGCGCGAGTTCGGCCGCGTGCGCGCCGAGCCGCATCGAATTGCTGCGCGGTTCCATCGCGACCACGATGCGCGCCGCACCGACCCGCGCTCGCAGTCCGGCCAGTGTCGTGCGGATCGCGGTCGGATGGTGGGCGAAGTCGTCGTACACGGTGATGCCACGTGCAGCGCCCAGCAATTCGAGGCGGCGCTTCACGCTGCGGAATTCGGACAGCTTCGGGATCACCCGTGCGAGATCGACCCCGACCGCATGCGCGGCGGCCAATGCGCCCAGCCCGTTCATCACGTTGTGTCGGCCGAGCAGGTCCCAGCGCACGACGCCGATCTCGACGCCGCGATGCAACACGGCGAACACCGAACCATCGTCGGCAATCGGGCGTGTCGTCCATTCGGCGTCGCCTTCCAGCGCGAAGCGCTCGACCGGCGTCCAGCAGCCCATTGCGAGCACTTCGGCGATGCGCGCGTCCTCGCCGTTGACGATCAGCCGGCCCTTGCCGGGAACGGTGCGCACGAGATGGTGGAACTGGCGCTGGATCGCGGCGATGTCGGGGAAGATGTCGGCGTGGTCGTATTCGAGGTTGTTGAGGATCGCGACGCGCGGCCGGTAGTGGACGAACTTGCTGCGCTTGTCGAAGAACGCGGTGTCGTATTCGTCGGCCTCGACCACGAATTCCGTGCCCGAACCCAGGCGCGCGGACACGCCGAAATTCTCCGGCACGCCGCCGACCAGGAATCCCGGATCGCGGCCGGCGGCTTCGAGGATCCACGCGAGGATCGAGGTCGTCGTGGTCTTGCCGTGGGTACCGGCGACCGCGAGCGTGGTGCGGCCCGGCAGGACGTTCTCGCGCAGCCATTCGGCGCCCGACGTGTAATTCATCTGGTTGTCGAGGACGTGTTCGACCGCCGGGTTGCCGCGCGAGAGGGCATTGCCGACCACGACGACATCGGTATCGGCCGCGATGCTCTCCGGCGTGTAACCCTGCGACAGCGCGATGCCCAGCGCTTCGAGCTGGGTGCTCATCGGTGGATAGATGTTCTGGTCGCTGCCGGCGACATCGTGGCCGAGCTCGCGCGCGAGCGCTGCAACGCCGCCCATGAAGGTGCCGGCGATGCCGAGGATATGGAGTTTCAATGGAGGCCTTTCGATGGCGCGAAGAACGGAATGAAACGGAGCCGGATGAAACGAAACCGGACGGAACGAAACACTTACGCGTAACGGCTCTCGAGCGCCTCGACGATCCGCTCGAACACGTCTTCCATCGAGCCCACGCCGTCCACCGCGGTGAGCTTGTTCTGGTGGCGATAGAACTCGATCACCGGCGCGGTCTGCTCCTCGTACACCTGCAGGCGCTTGCGCACCGACTCCGGGTTGTCGTCGGCGCGGCCTTCGGCCTTGGCGCGGCCGGCGAGGCGCGCGACCAGCAGTTCGGTATCGACATCGAGCTGGATCGCGCGCTCCATGGGCTGCGCGAGTCGCGCCAGCAGCCCGTCCAGTGCATTGGCCTGGGCGAGGTTGCGCGGGTAGCCGTCGAGGATATAGCCGCCATCGGTATCGCCCTGCGACAGGCGCTCTTCCAGCATCGCGAGCACGATCGCGTCGGACACCAGACCGCCCGACTCCATCACCGACTTGGCCTGCAGGCCCAGCGGCGTTTCTGCCTTGACCGCCGCGCGCAGCAGGTCACCGGTCGAAATGTGCGGGACCTTCAACTCGTCCTTGAGCAGCGTGGCCTGGGTACCCTTGCCCGAGCC
>Ga0157375_10005349_pt1 | contig 11158 bp, 6 predicted proteins | sample M35metaG_FD_115311 | JGI IMG/M metagenome (GOLD analysis project Ga0157375, IMG submission 115311) | Miscanthus rhizosphere microbial communities from Kellogg Biological Station, Michigan, USA - M3-5 metaG | ecosystem: Host-associated > Plants > Roots > Rhizosphere > Soil | place: USA: Michigan...
GTTCATTGGTCGATGATAAAATGCACGCCAGCCGAAACCAAACTCCTGTCATGGCTGCCAGTGCCGACATCATCACCAAACCTGTTGCAAGGGCTATCTCAGTGCGCTGGATTATCGGCGCGCGCGACGACATGATCTGGTTTATCGGCTCGGTGGTGTCGAGCTACGCATTGCTTGTTCTCTACGTCAGTGGGATCCTGCCACTGCTTCCGATGGTTGCGCTTTGGGCCATCCTGATCGACGCTCCGCACGTCTTCGGCACGTTTTCACGCACCTATTTCGATCGTACCGAAAGGAAGAATCGTGCGCGACTGCTCTGGGGCTCGCTACTCTTTTTCACGATTGGACCGGTGATGGTGCTCGCAGGCGCTGGGCTTGTGTTCCTCTTTGTGGCGGCGCTGTGGGCTTACTATCACCTCGTAAAGCAGCATTACGGCTTCATGGTACTTTACAAGAAGAAGAACGGCGACTTGGCGCGCGTAGATAATGCTCTCGATCGCCTGCTGTTGCTCTTCGCATTCAACTATCCGTTTGTCGAGTTTATCGCACGCGATCCGGAAGCGATGGCGCGTGTGCCGGCGGTGTTGCGGAGCGGTGTGAGCGGCTTTTCGAAACTACTGCTTGCCGGCACGATTTTGCTCTTCATCGTTTGGATCGGCCGTCAGATACAACGTGCCATTCTCGGCGAGCCTTTGAACGTTCCCAAGTATCTTTTACTGGCAGCGGCCATTCCGATGCACTGGATCGTGTTGCTGACGCCGATGCCGCACAAGCCGATCGCGATAGTTGCGATACTGACGATCTATCACAACTTCCAATATCACCGGCTCATCTGGTTTCACAATCAGAAGTACAAATCGCGCGAGAAGTACGGCGCCGCCGAACTCATCAGCCGCCGGCTGATCTACTACATTGCTTTTGGGATTCTTTTCGGAGTGATCTACCAGGGACCGCGACAGTTACTTAGCAACCTGGGACATTCTATGGCGGTTCAGCTTGGGATCTCATTTCTGTGGGGCTACGCGTTCATCCACTACTATCTCGATTCGAAGATTTGGAGGGTGAGAAGGGACCCATCGGTAGGTAAGGCGTTGAATATATAGTAAGCCGCAGATGAACGCGGATGAACGCAGATTAAATCTGCGTTCATCCGCGTTCATCTGCGGCTTACTTAATCCTCGCCGTGCTCGTCGCCGTTGTAATGCAGCACAGTCGATTCGTCGTCGATTATTGTCTCTAAATGGACCGGCCGGCCCCAGAGCGTGTGCACGTGCTCGAGGGCCTTGCGCGCGTACTTCATGTCGAGCTCGGTGCCTTCGTAGCGGTGCTTTAGATAGAGTTCGCGGTTGCCGTTGTAGTCGCCATCTTCAACCTGCAAATACGGAAACCCGAAATTCGTCATGTTTGAAACGAGCTGATCGCGCACCTTCTCCCAGCGCTTTTCCGTAATGGTCCACTCTTCTTCTTCCACCAACTCGAATACAAACAAGTCGAGCTCTTCACACAACTCCTCTGTCAGATAGTTGCGCAGAAACGAGACATCATTCTCCAACTCGCGCACTTCAAACACCTTCTCGCGCCCTTCGCCTCCAACACGGCCAAACTTTTCGCGTTCCTCTTTCGAAGGCTCATTCCAGCGGCGCTCGATGTCTTCGTAAATCTTGTAGCCGAGGTAATAAGGATTTAACTGCCCCTTCTGCGGAGACACCACACCCGAATGAAGGTTGGCAAACTCGATATGCTCGTTGTCGCTGAGATCGAGCTCGCGCATGATGCGCGCGTGCCAGATGCTGGCCCAGCCCTCGTTCATGATCTTGGTCTGCATCTGCGGCACGAAATACTCCATCTCTTCGTGAACCATCGCAATCGCGTCGCGCTGCCAGGCTGAAAGCGAAGGCGAGTATTTCATGATGTAGAAAAGAAGATCTTTTTCCGGGAGATGTTCCCGAGGTTTCGTATCGTCACTCTCGTCGGGCGTTTTGGCCTGATGTTCGACTTTGTCCAGCAACCAGAGATCGTCGTATCGCCCATCCTTTGGCCGCAGTTCCGCGCGTCGCTTTTCTTCCGCCACTGAGATTTCGCGCTTGATAAAGAAATACGGATCGATGTGCTCTTCGATTGCCAGCACTGCGTCGAGAAACCTCTCGACCGTCTTCCGGCCATGTTTGAACTCATACTCCATCATTCTCTGCGCGTGAGTGGAAACGCTTTCAACCATACGGCGGTTGGTCTTTGAGAAGTAGGAGTTGTTTTTGAAGAAGTCGACGTGCCCAAGGACGTGGGCAATCACCATCTTGTTCTGAACGGGGCTGTTCGTTTCTAGCAGGAAGCCGTATGCCGGATTGGTGTTGATTACGACTTCGTAGATCTTCGAGAGCCCGAAGTCGTACATCGTCTTCATGCGATGATAGGTTTTGCCGAAAGTCCAATGCGAATAGCGGCCTGGCAACGCGTAAGAGCCAACCTCATACATTACCGTGGCGGGCACGATCTCGAAGTTCGTCGGGTAAGGATCTAGGCCGAACCCACGAGCAATTTCCCAGATCTGCTCTACAGCACTCTCGAGATCTTTTATCTCTTTATCTTCCACAGATACACAGATGACACCGATTCTAGGCCGGAGTCTCAACTCCTCTTTTACCAAAGAATTGCTTTAAAGCAGGGTAAACGTCTTCCTTATCGTCGATGCGCACGCCCACAAACCGATCCTTGTGCTGCAGTCGATCCGAGAAGATCGAGAGCAGCGCGCCTGACGAGCGGCGGTAACTCGATGACCCTTCTTCGCCAATCTCACCGTATCCAAACAGATTACAAGTGGCGATCAATTCATCCGCCAACTTAACTGCCTCTTCGTTGTCGGAGTAATAGTTGTCGCCGTCAGAGAAGTGAAACGGATAGATATTCCAATCAGCAGGCCGGTAGCGTTGTTTGATGACGTCGAGCGCGAGCTGGTAGGCAGAAGAGACGACGGTGCCGCCCGACTCTCCTTGCGTAAAGAACTGCTCCTCAGTCACCTCTTTTGCTTCAGTATGATGAGAGATGAAGACGATATCGACGTTGTCGTACTTGGTCCGCAGAAAACGAACCATCCAGAAATAAAAACTGCGCGCGATGTATTTCTTAAACTCACCCATCGAGCCCGATACGTCGATCATCGCGATGACCACGGCGTTCGACTCGTAACGCATCACCTCTTCCCACGTCTTGAACCTCAAGTCTTCCTTCTTGATGTCGCCGAAGCGCGCCTGTCCTTCGCGCGCATTGCGACGAATGTTTTCGAGAATCATCCGCCGCTTATCCAGGTTTGCGATGACACCCGTGCGCCGGATTTCATTGAACTGCGTCTTGCGCGATTGCACCGCCTTCTTCGCCTTCTCTTCGAGGTAAGGAAGTTGGAGGTCCTCGAAGATCAGCGCTGCAAGCTCATCTATATTTACTTCTGCCTCGTAATAATCTGCTCCTGTCTCCTGCCCGGCCTGTCCGCCCGATCCCTGGCCACCTCCCGGCCGGCCCTCGCGACCGATAACGTCGCCGACGCGCGTCTTTCCATCACCCTGGCCCACGTGTTTGCTTTTCTGATAATTGAAGCGAAACTTGTATTCATCGAGAGCTTTGATGGGCACTTTGACGGTGCGCTTGCCGTCGGAGAGAATGATCGCTTCGTTCGAGACGATCGAGCCGAGATTCTTCCGGATGGCTTCCTTTACTCGATCCTTGTGCCGCTCCTGATCGATGATGCCTTTACGCTGTAACGACCAGTCATTGCGTTGGATGGACATAACCTGTACTTCACTTTCTACAGAAGTCGATCACTAAGTTCGTAAACGCTTCCGGGTATTCCTCGTGTGGCAAGTGGCCGCAGTTCAAAAAAACAATCAAACGCGATCCGGGGATCTCTGCGTGGAGCCGTTCACCATCCGCAAGTGGAACCTCTTGATCGTTTTCGCCCCAGAGCAGGAGTGTGGGCCGGCTGATTAGATGCGCGTCTCTTGAAATTCGTTCAGCATCCCAGCGCCGCACTGTTCTTATAATCGCGCGTTGCGTTCCCGCCGCACGCAACGGCAGGTGGCGCGCCTCAACTCTTCTTTCATCCAGCACCCACGCATGCCGATCGTAAACTTGCTTCATCCGGCGGCGCAGTAACCGGCGCGAACCGATCAAAAGTGGCGATACAACGTCGCCTAACACTGGCGAACCAAACACTCGCATCAACTTATAAGCGAGTGGCCGGTTGTTGTTGACAGTATCAACGAGGATCAACTTCTCAACACGATCGGCATAGTCCAAAGCGCAAGTCGCAGCGACGGCGCCGCCGTATGAGCTGCCGACAAAGACCGCTCGCGGGATGCCGAGGTAGTTGAGCAATCGCATCAATAATTTCGCCTGACCCGCAATCGTGTATTCGCCGTTTCTAGGTTTGGCGGAGTAACCGGAACCCAACATGTCAACCGCGATCACGCGGTAACCTTCCTGCGCTAACGCGAGAAACACTTTGCTCCAAACCAGCGTCGAGGATGCGAAGCCGTGAATTAAAACAAGCGTCGGGGCGTTTGCGTCGCCCGCTTCCTGGTAGTGAACGCGAACTCCATCAACATCGGCAAAGCGCGAATGCTCAGAATGAAAAACTACGTCACGGTTCTTGTGCCAGTCTGCATCGCTGGGACGCAAAAGAAGTTTCCCGGCAATGGCCACCGTTGTAGCCCCAGCAATCCAGTAACGTTTCTTCATAATTTAGCCGCAGATAAACGCGGATGAACGCAGATCTGCGTTCATCCGCGTTTATCTGCGGCTTAATAACTAATCAACGAGACAACAACGTTCCAACGTAAGTCAGCAACTCGTTAGCGCAAACGGGGCAATACCCGTGCTCCTTCACGAGTCGATCAACCACCTCGTTAATCCGCCGCAGTTGATCCGGATCGGGCGTTTTGGCCGAAGTAGTTATCTTCACCACGTCTTTCAAGTCAGCAAAGATCTTCTTCTCGATCGCTTCTTTCAGACGCTCGTGTGAGTTGTACTCGAACGGCTTGCCCTTGCGAGCGTAGGAAGAAATCCGAATCAGGATCTCCTGGCGGAAAGTATTCTTCGCGTTCTCTGAAATCCCGATCTGCTCTTCGATCGAGCGCATCAACTGCTCGTCCGGATCCATCTCCTCTTCTGTTATCGGATCCTTGATGCGTTCCTTGTTACAGAAGGCTTCGACGTTGTCGAGATAGTTGTTGCACATCGTGCGCGCCATCTCTTCAAACGAGTAGACAAAAGCGCGCTGCACTTCAATCTTCGCGAGCTCGTCATACTCCTTGCGCGCCTGCGAAATGTGGTTCAAGTAACGCTCGCGCTGTTCGCTGCTAATGCCGGTGTGCTGTTCGAAACCGTCCTTGATGGCGCGCAGCGCATCGATCGGATTGATGCAGGTGACGCCATCGCGCACGAGCGCGCTCGAGAGACGATTGATAATGTAACGCGGCGAGATCCCGTCCATTCCCTCTCGGACTGTCTCTTCCTTCAACTCCCGCACGTCTTTCGACTTGTAACCCTCGACGTCCTCGCCGTCGTAAAGCTTCATTTTCTTGACGATGTCGACGTTTTGGCGCTTCGGCTCTTCGAGACGAGTCATGACGGCAAACATCGCTGCCACCTTTAACGTGTGTGGCGCGAGGTGAACATTGCGCAACGCTTCAGACTGGTGCAGCAGCTTGTCGTAAATCCGCTCTTCCTGCGACACGCGCAGGTTGTAAGGCACTCGCACCAGGATGATGCGATCTTGTAGCGCTTCCGATTTGCGATTGCCGGCGAACGCGATGTATTCGTTCTCATTTGAATGCGAGAGGATCACCTCGTCGGCATAGATCATCGCGAAGCGGCCGGTCTTGATGCTCTGTTCCTGCGAGAGTGTCAGCAGGCTGTAGAGAAATTTCTCGTCGACCTTCAGCATCTCGACGAATTCCATCAAACCCCGATTGGCGATATTCAACTCGCCGTCAAAACGATAAGCGCGTGGATCTGACTCAACTCCAACTTCGCCGATTGTCGAAAGGTCGATCGATCCGGTGAGTTCCGTGATGTCCTGCGACTTGGGATCGCTCGGTGAAAACGTTCCGATACCGACGCGTTCTTTTTCCGAGAAGGCAACGCGATGCACTTTCACGTCTTCATGACGGCCGCCGTACGTGCGTTCCAGAGCATAACGACACTGCGGGCAAAGATCGCCCTCGATATAAATTCCGTAATGCTTCTCGACTTCGCCGCGCAGTTGATGCGGAATGAGATGAAGCGGTTCCTCATGCATTGGACAATCCTTGATGGCGTAGACTGCGCCGCCCTCGGTCTTTGTCCAATCTTCAAGGCCACGCTTGAGCATGTTGACAATGGTCGACTTGCCTCCGCCTACTGGGCCCATGAGCAACAGGATTCGTTTACGCACTTCGAGACGCTGTGCGGCCGATTTAAAATACTCGACAATCCTGGCTATGGGTTCCTCTATGCCGAACAGCTCATGGGCAAAGAATTTGTAGGAGAGAATCTCGTGCTGGGCGCCTTCGTTGAGCCGCTCGACACCCGCGGCGTGAACCATGTCGTTGATGCGAGCGTGTGAAAGCTGGGCAATGCGGGGATTCTGTGCGACTAACTCAAAGTAGTCTCTGAAGGATCCCTCCCAGCGCAGTGCTTCGTGCTCACGGCGCAGATCTTCCAAACGTTCGCTGATATTGAATTGTTTGTTGCCATCCTGCTCTTGCATAGCCTTTTGAAACCTCTTCGGCTTTCGCGCATTCGGACAGCGTGTGGGGAGAGGCCACGCTATTAAACAACCGCTCTCGTCGTCGGGGAATTGCGGTTCGTCGGTCGATGTCTCGTGATACGCCTCATGCGCGCGTAAGCATGAGCTACGTCCTCGAAGCATCACTTCTCAATGATCAATTTCAACGGAAGCCCGGAGGGAAACGCCTTGTTCGGAAGCGACTGCTGCTCGCGCACTTCCTTGCGCGCAAGTATAGCACAGAGGTAAAGGACCTAAGTCAATGCTTTTTCGGCGCGGTTCAGAGTCTCCGCTAACTGCCGAGCACAACGCGCGGATGCAAGCGTTTCGCAGCGGCATCGTATTGACCAATGGCAATCAGTTGCTCATCAGCGTCGCACATCTTCACGTTTTCTCCATCGGCCCAGTCAGCTTCCGCCACATTCACCTCTCTTCCATGATTGGCCCTGCGCACGTCTTCAGCGCTTAGATGCACAAAAGGCAGGCGTGAGAGTGCCGCATTGAGGGGCAACAGGACCTCACCCAGCGACTCTTCGGCAAAATGGATCTTCAGTTGATCGAGCGTGATGGCCTGGTCGAGTGAAAAGTCACCCACGCGCGTGCGCCTCAGTTCTGCTAAATGCGCGCCAACGTACAGACGCCTGCCAAGATCTTCAGCAAGCGTTCTGACGTACGTGCCGGAGGAACATGAGACGCGCGCGTGGAAGTCGAACGTCCCATCAAGATTGTCTTTGATCAGTTGGCCCTCAGGCCTGATTGCCTCGAACTCATGTATGCAAACGCGTATGGGTTGGCGTTCAATGTTCTCACCGCGACGCGCAAGTTCGTAGAGTTTCTTGCCCTTAACTTTCTTCGCTGAATACATTGGTGGTACCTGGTCTATGTCGCCGCAAGCTCTTTAGTGCGGCCTCGATCTCCTGCTCATTCAGCTTTGACTTATCTATGCCTGGTCCAGGTACCGGATTGCCGGTTCGATCATCCGTGTCAGTCGAGTATCCCAGGCGAATAATTGCTTCGTACTCCTTGTCAACGCCGCTCAGGAACTGAGCCAGCCGCGTGCCTCTGCCTAAAAGAATAACCAACACGCCCGTGGCGAATGGATCGAGGGTTCCGGTGTGGCCTATGCGACGTTCGTGCAGGATGTGACGCGCGCGGGCAACTACATCGTGAGATGTGATACCGGGAGGTTTATCGATTACGAGCACGCCATCCATGCGCTTATTTTATATCAGCCACCATCCGCGTTAATCTGTGTCAACTTAATCGTGACTGATTTGCGACGTAAAACTTTTGAGCGCGCCATAAAACTGCTGGCAGCGAAGCCTCGCTCTGTCACCGAGCTGCGCGAACGTTTGCTGCAACGCAAAGGTACCACTGAGGCGGTGGTGGAAGCGGTCATCGCGCGGCTGCGTGAGTATGGCTATCTCAACGACGAGCGCCTCGCCTTCAGTTATGCGTCCTACAAAGTGAAGCAAAAACCGCTGGGACGTCGCCGCCTGGAGCGCGATCTAAAGTTCAAAAAGATCGATAGCGGCGTCGCTAACGAAGCGCTCGAAATGGTCTTTGCCGAGACTCCCGAGGAACAGTTAATCGACCAGGCAATCGCCAAACGCATCCGCATTCGTGGCAAGCCGAAGAACCGTGCCGAAGCGAAAAGTTTGTTCGAACACCTGCTGCGGCGGGGATTTGAATTTGAGCTTGTCAGCAACAAGGTGCGGTCATTAGCCACGGATTACACGGATGAAGACTGATTTGCTACACTCGAACCGATTATGACTGGCAACGAAATTCGCGAAGCTTTTTTGAAGTATTTTGAGGAGCATGGACACCAGCGCGTGCGTTCCTCTCCGCTCCTGCCTGCCAACGATCCGACGCTGCTGTTCACCAACGCGGGCATGAACCAGTTTAAGGACACGTTTTTGGGTGCGGAGAAACGCGAGTACGTGCGGGCAACGTCGTCGCAGAAGTGTGTGCGGGCAGGCGGCAAGCATAACGATCTCGATGAAGTTGGAAAGACTGCCCGGCATCACACGTTCTTCGAGATGCTCGGTAACTTCTCGTTTGGAGATTATTTCAAAGAAGAGGCGATCAAGTTTGCGTGGGACCTGCTGGTTAATGTTTTGAAACTCGACCCGGCGAGATTGTGGTTCACGGTTTACGAAGGCGATGCAGAAGTGCCTCCTGACGAGGAGGCCGCAGCCTACTTTGAACAGGTTGGCGCGCCGCGCGAGCGCATCCTGCGTTTCGGTCGCAAAGATAACTTCTGGCAAATGGGCGAAACTGGTCCATGCGGACCATGTAGCGAGATTCATTACTACATGGGCGACAGTCCGGAGGATCCGGAGAATTCTGCCGCGAACGTCAATGGCCCGGGCGACACGATCATGGAGATCTGGAATCTTGTCTTCATGCAGTTTGATCGCAGTGAAGTTGCGCCCGGGCAATACAAACTCGAGCCACTGCCGGCGCCTTCGGTTGATACGGGCGCGGGACTCGAGCGTATCGCCGCCGTGTTGCAGGGTGTTAAGTCAAACTACGATACAGATCTCATACGGCCAATCATCGACTTTACCGCGAGACTCGCCGATCGCCATTACGAGCCGGAAACGCAGCAAGGATTCGCGATGCGCGTGATTGCCGATCACGCGCGCACCACCGCGTTTTCGATCGCTGACGGCATTCTGCCCGGTAACGAGGGGCGCAATTATGTCCTGCGAAAGATCATGAGACGTGCGATCTATCAAGGCCATCACACGCTTGGATTCGAGGGTGCGTTTTTTCATGAAGTCACAAACTTCCTCGTCGATCTCATGAAAGATGCTTATCCGGAACTGGAGCAACATCGCGAGTTCATCGAGAAGATGGTGCATCTGGAGGAAGAGCGTTTTCGTTCGACGTTGACGGTTGGACTCGACAAGCTGGATGAAGTGTTCGCGGCGAGCAAAGGAGCGATGCCGGAATATAAGACTCTGGCGCGGCTGTACGACACGTTTGGAACGCCTCGTGACTTGATCCGTGTTGGCCTGGAAGAACGCGGGTTCGTGATCGACGAAGATGAGTTCAATCGTTCGTTCGATGCGGCGTTACAGGAGCTCCAGCAAACGGCTGCAACTGAAAAAGGTGAAACGAAATCGAAGACCAATCCTGTTTATGCAACCCTGGCGGGACGTCTCAGTAGGTCCTTATTCAAGGGCTACGAGACTACGAGAGTCGAAGACGCACACATTGTGGCGATTATCAAAGGTGATGAAGTCGACGCGTTGCGTGAGGGCGACGAAGGCGAGGTTGTTCTCGATCGGACGCCATTCTATGCAGAGAGTGGCGGACAGGTTGGGGATGTCGGTGTGCTGATTGGACCAACAGGCGCGTCGGCAGTTGTGAACGACACCTATTCGCCGGCTCAGGGTTTGATCGTGCACAAGATCAAAGTTGAAGGGGGAACGCTGAAGGTCGGCGATACTGTCTCGGCTGAAGTCGACGTCGAGAAACGCGATGCTACACGTCGGAACCACACTGCGACACACCTGATGCACGCCGCTTTGCGCGAAGTTCTCGGCACCCACGTCAAGCAGGCAGGCTCCGTTGTGGCGCCCAGCTATTTGCGCTTCGACTTCACGCACTACCAGCCGCTAACGGCGGCGGAGAAAGAAGAGATCGAACGTCTAGTCAACTATCACATCCTCCGCAACGAGCCCGTACAGACCGATGAGATGGCGATCGAAGAGGCTATGAGATCAGGTGCGATGGCGCTGTTTGGCGAGAAGTACGGCGAGAAAGTGCGCGTGCTTTCAATTAAGGGTGTCGAAGGAATCTTTTCGAAAGAGCTCTGTGGCGGCACACATGTTCGCGCGACCGGCGATATCGGCCTGTTTAAGATCACCAGCGACGAATCGATTGCTTCCGGTGTGCGACGCATCAGGGCTATCACCGGCATGGATGCGTACGAACGATTCCGCGAAGCTGAAGTTTTGGTCGATGGCCTGAGCAGTGGCTTGAGGACCTCGCGTAACGAATTGCCGAGCACTGTCTCGCGTCTGCAAGAAGAATTGAAAAAGGCGCGACGTGAAGCTGATGAGCTGCGACTAAAAATCGCCAGTGGCGCAACCGGCGCTTCGACTAACGGGGACGAGTCGCGCGAAGTCGCAGGTATTAAAGTCTTGGCTCGCGAAGCAAGCGGTCTCGACGCAGTGGCAATGCGACAGCTTTCAGACACTCTGCTGGCGCGCATCAAATCGGGCGTAGTTGTGCTTGGCCGCAGTAGTGACGGCAAAGTTTCGTTAATCGTTCGCACTTCTTCAGACCTGGCGGGCAAGGTGCCGGCCGGACAAGTGATCAAAGAGCTGGCGCCGATTATCGGAGGCCGCGGCGGCGGTAAAGCCGACATGGCAGAAGGCGGCGGCA
>Ga0157375_10005350_pt1 | contig 11154 bp, 8 predicted proteins | sample M35metaG_FD_115311 | JGI IMG/M metagenome (GOLD analysis project Ga0157375, IMG submission 115311) | Miscanthus rhizosphere microbial communities from Kellogg Biological Station, Michigan, USA - M3-5 metaG | ecosystem: Host-associated > Plants > Roots > Rhizosphere > Soil | place: USA: Michigan...
TCGCCTTGCGCGCAGCGGCCCAGCGCTTCCGCTGTGCGGCGGCCATGCGCTCGCGCGCCTCTGCACTCACGGGACGGCGCTTGGACGGAACGCCAATGGGGCGCCCCCGTTTGCCCCGCTGGTGGGCCAAGCGGTCGAAGATCGCGATCGCTTCATCGAGTTGCGCTTTATACGCGCGGAGATCCGTTAAGACTTTTGCAACGTCCATTGCCCAACTAGTATTTGGCAAGGAGGGGTGCGGAAGCAAGTGCCAGATGTCAGGCTGGTGTTCTAGAGCAATGCCTATACTTGAGGGAATGAAGATCGTGATCGACACCACCGCGCAAACTTTGACACAAGCTGACGGCGGGGTGGAAAACACTATCGGCCTGTTTACCAAAGAGGCCTTTGAGGCGCTTTCGCTGGCCTGGGTGCGCGTCGGCTGGAGCCTGCAGTACTATCACAATTTCACCTGGTTCGGCCTGCCGGTACTGCAACTCCCTGAAGACTTGCTGCGCTTACAGGAAGTAATCTACGCGCTGCGGCCCGAGGTGGTCGTCGAGACCGGAGTGTACCAGGGCGGCTCCTTGCTATTCCACGCATCCCTGCTGGCGGCAATAGGCGAAGGCAAAGTAATTGGCATCGACCGCGAGATCCCGCGGCCGACGCGCGACGCCCTATCCCGCCATCCGCTAGCGGCGGGCATTTCGCTGCTCGAAGGCGATTCCACCGATCCGAAAATTGTCGCGCAGGTGACAGAGCTCATCGGATCCGCGAGTCCAGTGCTGGTGATTCTCGATTCCGGTCATACGCGCGATCATGTCGCGCGCGAACTCGAATGCTACGCGCCTCTGGTGACCAAGGGATCGTATATCGTCGCCACCGACGGCATCATGAAAGATATCGCGGATGTGCCGCGCGCGCTGCCGGAATGGAAGACCGACAACCCGTTCGAGGCCGCGAACGATTTCGCCGCGCAGCATCCCGAATTCCGCCAGAAACCACCAGACTGGCTTTCTCACGGGGGGGTACTGACTGAAAACGTTACCTATTGGCCGGGGGCTTGGCTCCAGCGTATGAAGTAGACGCTGGAACCGCGCGCAAATCGGCAGGGCCAAAGAGGTTCCGGGTAAAGATTTCCCTAAATCTGTCCGATGAATCTTGTATGCGGCAACCCTCGCCGGAGTGCGTCCAGTCGCGGGTCTTCCTGGTGATACCCGCCTACAACGAAGGCCGCGTGCTGGCGTCTACCATCCGCGGATTGCTCCCCTACGGTTACTCCATCGTGGTTGTCGATGACGGATCTTCCGACGGCACTACGGCCATCCTAAAAGACTTGCCAGTCCACTATCTGCGTCATCCAATCAACCTGGGCCAAGGTGCCGCGCTGCAGACTGGAATGGATTATGCGCTGGCTCAGGGGGCCGAGTATATAGTCCACTTCGATGCCGATGGGCAACATCCGGCCGAGGGAATTCCCAGCTTGCTCGCACCCATCCGCCGGGGGGAATGCGACGTTGCAGTCGGTTCAAGATTTCTGGATCCGGAAAACGTGAAGTTGATTCCACGCGGACGCAGAATCCTGCTGCGCGGAGCAGTAGTGATTTCGGGTATTCTGACTAACCTTTGGCTTTCCGACGCGCATAACGGATTTCGCGCTCTGCCGCGCGCCGCCGCCCAGAAGATTCGCCTCCACGAAAATGGATTCGCGCACGCCACCGAGTTTCTGGATGAAGTGCGCCGCGCGAAGCTGCGGCTGCAGGAAGTACCAGTGGCCATCCGCTATACCGACTATTCCCAGGCAAAAGGCCAGCCAGCGTCGAATAGCGTGAACATCCTGATCGATGTACTGCTACGGAAAGTTCTCTAGATGCTACCCATTCAGGCCATTCTGATCGCGCTTCTGGTCCTCATCGGGGGAATCTATCTTACTGCGCTGTCCTCACGGCTGGTCTCGCGGCTCGCGCTGCTGAGCTTGGTGGCGGCGGGAGTTGTCTGCGTCATCAACCCGAATTTGACGACGCGCATCGCGCACCGCGTGGGAGTGGGACGCGGCACGGATCTGCTCCTGTATTTATTTTGCCTGGCAAGTGTCACGGTGTTTCTCAAGCTGTATAAAAAGAATCGAGCGATCGAAGAGAAGCTGACTGAAGTCGCACGCCAGGTAGCTTTGCAAGGTGCGCAGGCGCCTCACCGGGAAGCATGATGGGTTCCGCTGTAACCAACGGCGTCCTCGCTGAGCCAGCCCGCAGCCTGGATCTTAAGAGCGTAGAGCCCGAGGCCCCGGTCGTCATTAACCTGCCGCTTCGCATTTCGATCCTTTGCGCCGCAGCGTTGCTGCTGGCTTGGTTGCCGCGCCTGCGTTGGGGCTTCTGGACCGACGAAGCGGGAACCTTCTGGATGGCCTGCCAGGGTTGGCGCGCAGCGATGAGCCGCACCGCAACTTGGCCTGGGCAGTCGATTCCGTATAGCGTTCTGGAATCTTTTTTCGTGGCGCCGGCCTTTTGGAGGGAACCACTGCTGCGTATCCCTTCGGTGCTCGCGGGCGCCGTCGCGGCGTGGCAAATGAAGCGCCTCGCGGAGCTGACGATAAGCCGCAGCGCGGGGTGGCTCGCCATCATTCCACTGATCTGTGCGCCCGATGTGGTGAACTTCGGCACCTCGGCGCGCCCCTACGCGCTGGCGCTGGCGGCATCTATCGCGTCCTTCCGGTACTTGCTCGAATGGCGGGAATCGCCGGACCGGAAGACGGCAGTGAAGTACCTGATCGCATCGGCGCTTACGTTGCACTTCCACTATTTGTTCGGATTCATCTTCGTCATCCAGGCGATTTACCTCGTGGCTTGCCGCGCGTTGGGGCGGAGGGTAGGCATCGGCCTACCGCTAGCGGCGGCGATTCTGCTGCCGGCGAGCACACTGCCGCTGCTGGGAGTCTTGCGCTCGACCGTAAATCACGCGAACGGCTTCGCCCACGCAACACCGCCGACATTCACCCAGTTACTGCAGCTCTGTTTTCCTCCCGCCCTCCTGCTAACAACCGGGCTCGGCCTACTTTTGCTCTGGATTTCGGCAAGAAATCTGCACTGGCGACCGGCGCCGCTGCAGCCGGAGTTGGTCTTGCTGCTGGCTACCTGGGCGACGCTGGCCCCGGTGATTTTTTTCCTGACGGCGCGCCTGACCGGCCAGAGCGTATTTGCTTCCCGGTATTTGCTATTTACACTGCCCGCGTCGGTGCTCTTTGTCGCTTGGATCATTTCCGGTTTCGAGCGGCAGGAGTGGCGCTTTCTGATCCTGCTGGCGATATTTGCCGGCACGGTGCTCCATCCAGGCAGTCTGCTGCTGACGTTTCGGGAATCCGTGTCTAGCTGGCGCGAACCGTTACGGCTAGTTGAGTTGCTGTCTAAAGAACACCCTCCGCCAGTGTTCGTGGCCAGCGGAATCGTGGAATCTGGGGCCTTGGGTTGGACTGAAGCCGATCCTGCCAGCAGCCGGTTGTTCGCGGCGCTGACCGCGTATCCGATTGGGAATCGCACGATCCCACTGCCGTATCAATTCTCCGATCAAGTCAAGACTTTTATTCGCGACAGGCATCTCGAGAATTACAAAACCCGCGAGCGCTGCTTCCTTCTGGCAGCGGCGGATTCAGAGCTGGAGACTTGGATGTCGAATTACATGGAACAAATCGGTTTTCACGCCGAAGCGCACCCGGTGAACGACTTCGTGGTGATCGAATTTCGGCGCGATTAGCCGCGGCCACAGCCTGAAGGCCGGCGCCGCAAACGACGATAGGCACATAAGCATCCGTGAAAATACTTGAAGCTTCGCCAGTATCCGAACGAGGGGAGTCCCTGAGAATTCTGGGGCGTGCTGCTGAGCGCGTACTCACTTCTTCCAGGACATGGCTGATTTTCGGTCTCCTGTGGGCGGCCTTTTACAGCTTCGCAGACCGCTACACCATGAACCCGGATGGGATGAGCTACGTGGATATTGCGTCCAACGCGGTGCGCAACGGACCGGCAGAATTCATCAACGGCTATTGGAGCCCGGGCTATCCCGCCGTGCTCGCAGTTTTTCTCGCGGTTTTCCGGCCGTCTCCGGGAGCCGCTTATCCCGTGGTCCATTTTGCAAATTTCTGTATCTTCGCCCTGGTGACGCTGAGTTTTGCGTTCTTTCTGAAACATTGGATCGCCTCGTCGGGCGCGCAAGGCGAAGCGAGATCCACCAGCGCCTGGATGGTTCCATTTGGCTTCAGCGTATTTCTGTGGCACTCCATTGAATTGATCGGCGTGGCGGCGGTAGTCCCGGATTTGTGCGTGGCCGGATTCGTTTTCCTGGCTGCGGGCGTGCTCTGCCGCCTTTCGATGCTACGCAGCCAGCCGGGAGATTATGCCTCGCTTGGCGTGATCCTGGGTCTGGGATATTATTTCAAGGCCGCGATGTTTCCGATCGGATTGCTGGGGCTCACGGTGTTCTGGATCATGCCTCCCACGCGCCTTGTGAAGCGTCAATCCATCGCGCTCGCGGCGCTGACATTCCTGGTAGTCACCGCGCCACTGGCGTTGGGTCTGAGTTTTCGATCCGGCAAGCCGACCATCGGTGAGACAGGACGCCTGAATTATATTTGGTACGTTAACCAGTTTCATCGTCACACGGGGTGGGTCGACGCGGGGGAACATGGCACCCCGCAACATGCTCCGCGGAAACTCATGCAGAAACCCGAGCTGCTGGAGTTCGCCGGGCCAGTGAGTGGAACATTTCCGCTCTGGTACGATCCCGCCTATTGGTACGGCGGCGTGAAAGCCAAGTTCGATTGGCAACAGCAATTCGCGATTCTCCAGGACAATGTTCAGGTTTATGGAGAGCTCCTGCGTTTCATGAATGGTCTGTTAGCTGGAGCCTTACTGCTCGGCGTGTTGATGTTCAGCGACCTGAAGTTCGCTAAACCGGAGCGCCCGCCAGCCATCCGCGTAGAGGCAAAAGTGCTGGACTTCGTAACCCGTGACTCGGCCTAATCCGCACGGAGCATCGCTTAGTGGTGCCATCGACCCAAACGGCAGAGACTTTAGTGCTCCGATCCCTACAATAGCCGGCATTCACGAACTTAATTCGCGACAGCTATCTCCTGGGCCTGAAGATCGATGCTGCAAGTGAAGATAGGCACAATAAATCCCCGAATACGCTAAGAAACGTCGTATACGTCCGAACGAAGGGACTTCCTGAGAACTCTGGCCCGCGCCGTCGAGCGGAGGTAACGTGCCAGAATGGCCTTGCAAGGCGCGCAGGCGCCCCAGCCGGAAGCATGATCGACGCAGCGATGTCCATCGCCGAGACAGGCCGCATGGAGCCGCTGGGCCTTTTGTGGTGATCGAGTTTCGCCGTAATTAGGGGCTGCTGGAAACGGTCTGCAGCGCGAGGATGCTATACCGCGCGCCACTTGGTGTTACCATCTCGTGCCAGCCCCCGTGAGCCGACGAGGCTAATCTGCCCCTGGACACGATCGCTTTCACGCCAAGGCCGTTGAGACGCGTTGTGAGCTCGTCGAGATCCTTTCCGCTCAGGTTCCAGAACTCGTCCGGATCCACAATTTGAGCGACAATTTGTGCGCCGGCATATCGTGCATAGTAAGCGTCAAGGCTATAGCCTACGGTTGCCAATCGGTCTCCCCGTTTCAGTCCTGCGGCGCGAAGTGCCTCTGCTACGAGCATGTAATCCGGCCGGTTGGCACGTTCTCTCAGGGCCTGCGTAGTTTCTGCTACAAGAACAATCGAGCTGGGAACGAACAGTGTGCAGAGAACGGTTGCCAGTACTGCTATCCTGGCCCCCGCCTTCGCTCGGTCCCACAGGAAACGGTAGACTGCAAGCCAGAATAGGACAAAGTAAGCACCCACGTATCTAGGTTCGACATGAACCACCGCATACATCACAAGAGCGCACAGCGCCCACAGGATCAGCCAACGTGAGTTTCGATCGGAAGCTGGGAGAACCTTCCAGCTACGAACCGAGATGCAGAGCACCAATACCCCGGCCACCAGACCGGGTGTCAAAATGCACAGCTTAGAGTAGGCTCCCAGGGTTGTTTTGAACACCGCCAGCTGCTCGCTGAGATTGAATCGAATCGTCGCGCCCGCATACCAGTAGGCCGGATCGTACCAGAGCGGGAAAGTACCTTTCGCCGGTTTCGCAAACTCCAAGGTCCGGGGCTTGTCGAACAGGATGCGCGGAGGGTGCTCCGGCATACCGTCAGCATGATCGGTTGCTCCGGTCCAACCTGTATAGAGCGGCATCCGATTCACTTGCCACTCGTAGTTGAGGCGTCCGGTTTCGCCAATGCTAAGATGACCAACTTGCTTGCTAATCAGGAACACCAAAGGCGCCGTGATGATCAAGAATATAAGGCCTGCTAAAAGCACCCGGCCACGGTCGAAACTCCGAAAGGGAGGCTGGATGAATAGGATGGCCAGGAGCGTTAGGCCGAGAATGAACAGCGGAGATTTCGTATAGTAACCCAGTCCGAGGATGACTCCCAAGACCGCAAAGGCCCTCGCGTCTGAGCCGTGGAATGAAAGGCGGCAACAAGACCCAGCGGCCAGAAACACCATACCCGCCATACACAGATCAGGACTGACCTCGCTCACCGTAACAAACTCCATCGTGAACCAGAGGAAGATACCAAAGCAAAAGGGGATCGTGATCCTGAGCTTATCCCTCTCTTTCGCAGAACTGTCTTCAGGCGTGGCAAGCCAGGAGGTGATAAAAAATGTGAAACAACCCAACACAGCTGTAAAAAGCAAGAAATTGAGGAGATGAATCACCGGAAACTCAAGACTCGGCGATGGGTGGAAGATGAAAAACATCAAGCTGATCAGAGCGGGATACAGAGGACTCCAGTGGCCGTTCAAGAGGTTATGAGGCCCACTCTTCAGAGTCTCTGAAGCCATATCCAGGTAACTGATCCCGTCCGGATTCATCGAATGCCGGCAGGACCAAGCTTGGATACCCGCCCACAAAATCGAGATAGCCCACCAAAAGTGAATCGAACTTAGGAGCCTTCCCAGACGATGGATATAGAAGGAAAGGCGGCTTGGAAGCGGTTCGGCGGCCTGCGCATGCGGCATACGTTCGAGAAAGACTCTCTCCGGTATATTCGACCAGTCCATAGGTCAACAATAGGTACCCGAGAGAACTATAGATTCCTGACATAATGTAGGCGGTTATGGCTGCGTGGCTGGAATCGCCGGACCACCTTGTCGTCGACCTGCGAAACATCTCAGCGGTGGACCTGGCGCCCCTGCTGGATGAAGAGACGGTGACATGGAGGGCGGCGCTCGATTGGGACTTCGAATCGTCGGCTGAATTAGTTCGGCGTTTTGTCGGTATGCAGGCGCTGAGCGGTTTCGCCCTGCTTGAAGGCGAGCGCACCATCGGCTATTCCTATTACATTCGGGAAGAAAAGAAGGGGTTGATCGGCGACTTGTATGTTTGCGAGCGCGACCGCACCGTCGACCGCGAAAATGCGTTGATCGAGGCCACGCTTGAAGCATTGTGGCGCTCCCCCGGCGTGCGCCGGGTAGAAGCGCAATTGCTATTGCTCGAATCGCCGCTGAAGCGCAAAGTGCCGTTTGCGTCGCGCTTCAAGCCGTACCCCCGCCGTTTCATGGAGGCGCCCGCGGGGCAGGTTCTAGCTCTCGAAGCGCGCGAGCCTGAAGGCATGGCGATCGCGCCCTGGACGGAAGCGCAGCAGGACGATTCGGCGCGACTGGTGGCGGCGGCGTATCGCGGGCACATCGACAGCGAGATCAATGACCAGTACCGTTCCCCCAGCGGATCGCGGCGCTTCTTGAGCAATATCGTTCAGTATCCGGGATGCGGAACCTTCTTCCCTCAGGCGTCGTTCGCGGCGGTGGCATTGAATGGCGCGAAGGGCGAGTTGTGCGGCATTTCACTGGCGAGCCTGGTAGCGCGTGAGACGGGACACATCACGCAGATTTGCGTGGCGCCGTCGCAGCGTGGCAAAGGGGTTGGATACGCGCTGCTGCGGCGGTCCATGTTGGCGCTTGCGGCGCATGGATGCCGCACAGTGGGCTTGACCGTGACGTCGAAGAATATCAGCGCTATCCGCCTCTACGAACAGATGGGCTTTCGCGACCGGCGGCAGTTCGCGGCTTACGTTTGGGATTCTTGGTAGCCGTTTTCCTTCAAATTCTAAATTCGGAGCGCTCCTAGTTGGTTTGTAACCCTTTCCAACCAGGGATGACGTTATGGCTCGCCACGACCAACACACTGATTTGTGCGTCCGGCGAGGTAGCTGCAGGCTTCCGCCGAGCGCGGCCGGGCTACCCAATGGGAGGTCCCGACTCTTACGGAATCAAGATGCCGCGGATCGGCCGGGCGCGGCTGATGGCGAAAGCCCTAAGTAGAAGCAGGGACTAGAGAAGCGGACGGGGGTCGTGAAGTGATTGGAATTCACTTCCGCCCGCGTGCGCCTGTTACCCTAAGAAGAACTCATTATGGCGTGGTTTTCGCGGGAACGTTCGGGGGCTGAGGGGGCGGGGGAAGGCGAAAAGCGCGTCCGCACCGAAGGCTTGTGGCTCAAATGCGAGGGTTGCAGCCAGATCATCTGGAAAAAAGCCCTGGAAGAGAACGGGCAGGTGTGCCCGCAGTGCGATCACCATTTTCGAGTGGACGCGCGCACGCGGCTGGCGCTCCTGTTCGATGGCGGCACGTATGAGGAAGTGGACGCCAGCCTGACGTCCACCGATCCGCTGCGCTTTTCCGATTCCAAAACCTACGCGGTCCGCTTGAGCGAAATGCAGAAGGCGACCTCGATGTCGGACGCGCTGCTGGCGGGCTGGGGCAAGCTCGAAGGGCGGCCGGTGAACATCTGCGCGATGGAACTGAAGTTCGTCGGCGGCAGCATGGGCACGGTGGTGGGCGAGAAGATCACGCGGGCAGTGGAGCGGTCCATGGAACGGCGGGCGCCGCTGATCGTGGTATCGGCTTCGGGCGGCGCGCGCATGCAGGAGGGCGCGATCAGCCTGATGCAGATGGCCAAAATTTCGTCCGCGCTCATGCGTTTGGACGAAGAGCGCTTGCCCTTCATCAGTGTGCTGACCGATCCGACTACCGGAGGCGTGACCGCGAGTTTCGCGATGCTGGGGGATCTGAACATCGCCGAACCGGGAGCGCTGATCGGCTTCGCGGGACCCAGGGTGATCGAGCAGACCATTCGTCAAAAGCTGCCGGCCGGCTTTCAGCGCAGCGAGTTTTTGCTGGACCACGGGTTTCTGGACGCAGTGGTGAAACGCGGCGAGATGAAGGCCTACGTCGCGAAGGCTCTCAGCTTTTTCTGCGACTAGGCGGATAGAATGTTGGACGCTCGCTGACTGGCGGGGGCGCCCGTTCTATTCCCGCCGTAATGCCAGTGCGGGATCGACCCTTGTGGCTCTGCTTGCCGGCATCCAGATCGCCGCGAGCGAGAGGAGGGCGAGCACCACCGGAACCGCCGCAAAGACCAACGGGTCAACCGGCTTCACGCCAAATAAAAACGCCGTAAGCAGACGGGTCAATCCATAGGCCGCGGCCAATCCGAGCATGATTCCGACAAAAGCCAGCAGCATTCCTTGCCTCACGATCATGCCGCGAAGCGCTGCGGCGCCTGCTCCCAGGGCCATGCGGATGCCGATTTCCTGGGTGCGCTGCTCAACCGTGAATGCCATCAGTCCGTAAATGCCGATGGCGGCGAGCACCAGGGCCAGTCCGCCGAAAATGGAGAGCAGCAGCATATTGAAGTCCTGCCGGGCGGTGGAGCGCACGACGATTTCATCCATCGAGCGGATGCGTCCCACCGGCAATCCTCCGCTGGCTTGCCGCAATTCGTTTTGGATTGCCAAACTGAGTGAATGCGGTTCCACGCGCGTTCGGACGATCCAGGCGAGCGGTAGAATATTCGAGTTCAATTTAGTAATGGCGTCTGAGGCCTGCGCGTTCGGAATGTACATGGTCGGGAACGGATCGGCGCTCAAGGCGTTGCTGCGGACGTCTCCGACCACGCCCACGATCTGGCGGGGCGGATCGACGAAATCCGGGCCCATGTTTTCGCCGATGACAATCTGATCTTTCAGCGGGTCCGCGTCCTGCCAATATTTCTTGGCCATCGCCTGATTGATGATCACTACCGGAGTGTCTGCGGCATTATCGCGGTCGGTATACGTCCTTCCTCTAACAACCGGGATGCGGAAAACTTCAAAATAGCCGGGAGCGACGGTCAGCCAGCCTCCGCCAGCTTGATTATCGTGGGGGCGGCCAATGATGTCGAACGGAAGTCCGTATCCGCTGTCCAAAGGAATACAGCAAGAAGCCGACGCCCTCACGACACCCGGCAAAGCGACGAGCCGGTCGAGACCCTGCCGCACGATCTGCTCCACACCGGCGGTCTTCTGAAATCGTTCACCGGTGAGAGACATTCGCATCGTGAGAATGTTGTGTGCGTCGAACCCAGGTTCGACCGACCGGAGAGCGAGGAATGTACGAATCAACAAGGCAGAGCCGATCAATAGGACCAGGGCGAGACCGGTTTCGACGATCACCATCGTGGCGCGCGCTTTGTTCTGCCGGAATCCGGAACCGGTGCGGCTGGAGGATTCCTTCAAGGGGATATTCAAGTCGGCTTTAGAAGCGGCGAGCGCCGGAACCAGTCCGAAGACGATCCCAGTCAGCACCGCGATCCCGATTGTGAAGAGGAGAACTCCCAGGTCAGGGTTCACCGCTACGCCGTTCTCACCGATGCGAGGAATATTGCCGGGACTCTGCGCCAGCAAGGCGCGGATGCCCAGTGATCCGATCATCAGACCCAGCGCTGCTCCCGCTAAGGAGATCACGACACTCTCCGTGAGCTGTTGACGAATCAAGTCCCACCTTCGGGCGCCGAGTGCCGCCCTCACGGCGATTTCCCGGCGGCGTACGGACGCGCGTACCAACATCAGGCTGGCCACATTAGCGCAGGCGATCAGCAGTACGAGTCCTACGGCGCCGGCCAGAATCAGCAGCGACGGGCGGACGTTGCGCACCATATCGTCCTGCATTCTTTCGACAGCGAAAGTGTCTTCCTGCCACAGTGGATATTTCGTTCTGAACTGGCTTGCGGCCAGCTTCAACCGTGCGTTCGCCTGCTCCAGA
>Ga0157375_10005351_pt1 | contig 11153 bp, 8 predicted proteins | sample M35metaG_FD_115311 | JGI IMG/M metagenome (GOLD analysis project Ga0157375, IMG submission 115311) | Miscanthus rhizosphere microbial communities from Kellogg Biological Station, Michigan, USA - M3-5 metaG | ecosystem: Host-associated > Plants > Roots > Rhizosphere > Soil | place: USA: Michigan...
CAACGCGCGTTGGAATGTCGCACACGCGAAACTCGAGTGTCGGGAAGTACGGGTGCGGGCGGATGTCCCACCAGATCTTCTTTCCGTCGTTGATGCACTTTGTCTTGACCAGCAGATCCACGTAGCGTTGGAAACCGCTGTAAGAATCGAAGTGATCGGGAATGTCCGTGCGCGGAAACTGTTTGAAGACTTCGGTGCGATACGACTTGAGCCCCGTGTTGTGGCTCATCCAGAACGGCGACGACGTCGAGAGCGCAAGCACGTGCGGCAGAAAATAACGCGCGGCGTTCATGATGTGAATCCCGCGTTCGCGATCCGCCATGCCAACGTGTACGTGCAGTCCGAAAATCAAAAGCGATCGAGCAACTGTCTGGAGTTCCTGGATTAGTAGTTCGTAACGTTCGTCGTCGAATATCTTCTGGTCCTGCCAGCGGGAAATCGGGTGCGTCGAGGCGGCGACGATTACCAGCCCGTTCTTCTTCGCGAGTCCGGCGATGATGCCACGCAAGCGCGTGATGTCGGCGCGCGCTTCCTGGATGTTGCGGCAAATGCCCGTGCCGACTTCCACCATCGACTGGATCATTTCCGGCTTGATTTGCTCGCCAAGCAGCATCTTGCCTTCTTCGAGGATCTCGGCGACGTGCGACCGCAACTCTCGTGTTTGCGGATCTACAATCTGAAATTCCTCTTCGATGCCGAGCGTGAATTGATCGAACATTTGTCCTCTCAGTCTAACCGTTGTTCAGGTGTTTCGCGATCATTTCCCAGTTGGGCGTGACCTTCCCCAGGAACTCATGGCGCAAATGTTTGAGGGCGCTTCCGGGTGAGTGGATCGGGCTGTACAGATCGAAGTGTACGTACCAAGTCCGCGGTTCACCTTCCTGATACAAAAAATGCAGCACGGCGTCGCCTCTTTCTTTTTCGTAAAAGCCGCCGGTCGTATCTTTATGGTTGGCCATCAACCGCGTGAAATCACGACGCCGCCTCAGCGTCGACTCGATCATCGGCCACGCGTCGAACCGCATTCCGACCCCGCCCTCGCCGTAGATATTTGTGATTCGCTTGATCAGATGCCAAAGGCCCTTTGCCTCGATGCGGTCCACCAGTAGCAACATTGCTTGTTGTTTGTCGATGGTCCAGGACTCGAATGCGGCCGCATCGGTCGGCGCTTCCCACAGGCCGGCGAGTTTGCCGTGCAGGAGTTCGCGAGTTTGGGAAGGAAGATCTTCCCACTTCAGTGGAGTCATCGAGGCAGCGGGTTTACTCATGCTTCGAAACTTCTCGTTCGAGCACCGCTCGAACTTCGTCAGGAACGTCGTGAAATCTCAAGCCGACGCCCTGACCGGGATTGCTATAGATCACTTCTGCGTTGCAAACAACCTGCACGTCCGTGCTGAAAGGTATGCGCACCATGAGGAACGCGCCCTCGGGAATCGTCGCCTGCGTGTTCATGAAGAGTCCGCCGGGACTGATGTCTTTAGTGCTGGCGACTCCGGTGACGTCCTGGCCGTCGAAATAAATGTCCAGTATCAGCCGCGAACGATCGTGAGCTCTGCGTTCGTCCTGCAATTGAGATCCGTCTTCGACGTCGTCGGCCACGCCTGTCCTCCTCGTTGAGGGAATTGGGTCTTGAATTGTACCCGTTTTCGTTATTTTTGGCTGATGATGTAGGTGGGTACCATGCCTCCGCCGGAACTGACGTTCGCGAGCTCAGTTGCGGACAATCGTGTGAACGCGGAACCCACTTTGCCGTTGAATAACAATGGGTCGAGATCGACCAACTGCTCGGCAAACTCGATGCGTCCGTCGCCGGTCAACGCCGGGAAAGTCTCGCGCGCGGTCGGCACTCGCTCCTGGACCAGGTAGTCGCCGTTGGCCAGCGCACTTTGAATCGCCTTTTCCCAATCTGCCTCGCCGGCGTTCCAGCCAATAGTGATTCCGTGACCGCCGTAGTCGTCATTTGGTTTTAGTACGAGCCGCTCGTTGTTGTTGCGAATGAACTCGAGCAGGTCGACCTTCTGATTTCGATAGTCGGACGGTTCGTCACGGACGATTCGCGTCCACGGCACGTGCGAGTGAATCGCGTCGAGTTCCGTTTCCGTGAACAGGTGCGCGTGTTTGCGGTCGGTGAGCACTGCGAAGAGTGCTTTTTTATGAATCAGCTTCGAACGAAAACTGTTCACCATGCAGATCGCGCCGGCGCGATAGGCGTCCAGCAGCGCCGGGTACTCGTTCATGATCGGCAGGTACTCGTTCACGAGCAGGCGCTTGTAAACGATGTCGATCTCCTGACCTGCGTAGCTCAAGCGGTTGTTCTTGAATTCGAGTTCCTGCGGCGTGCAGATGAGCGCGGGGTAACCGGCCTGCTCGAAGAATTCACGAAACAGTTCAAACTCTTTCACCGTCGGCACGCCGGCGAGATCGATGATCCCGATGCACGGTGGACGTTCCGGTTTGCGGCCCAGGTATTCTTCGTACGACTCGAGTAAGACATCGAGCATGAACCGGCGCCCATAAAGAGCTCGCACATTATAGTCAGTGGAGAACTGCTTCATCACCGGCAGACTCGAAAAGATGTCGTACGCGGCATCGGCATAAGCAATACCGGCCGGGCTCTCGCCGTTCAACTCTACAAAGCTGTAAGCAGCACTGGTCAGGAATGAATCGAGTCGCGAGGTTGGCGAAACTGCGGTGTAACCGGGATCGATTGCGACCAGTTCCCGCTCAATGCTGGTCAACCCCAGATCGTCGATGATCGTGTCATCCGCGACGGCGGCATCCTTGACCTTCTGAATCGCCGACCAGACGGTCTCACAGATCCGGCAAATCCGCGCGAAGTCAGTCTCGGAAACGAAGTGCGGACGCAGGTACGGCGACAATCGCCGCCCCCCAAAAATGAGCTTAGCCTTCTCGAGTCCATCATCGAGCATCGCCCGGGACTCTTCGGCGAGTTCATTATTGGCGAGTAATTCGTGATACCGCGCAACAGCCTCTGGGAACATGGGCGGTAAGGGTATCACACGGCTGCGACATCCGTATAAGGCTGGGATTTACTGTTTTTTCTTCGCGGGGTTCGTCACGGTCACGGTGCGCTTTTGCTTGTTGCGCACGACCTCGAACGTGAACGTTGTCGGCTGATTTAACTGCGATGTGAAGGCACGCTGGAAGGTGGCGAGGGCCTGGCCGTTAATTGACTTAATGACGTCGCCGGGTTGGAGACCAGCTTTGAAGGCGGCTGTCGCTGGTTCGACATAGACCACCAGGAGACCGGCGGTGGTGCCGAGTTGCGAGGCCACGGGCGCGCGCAACGTAATCGTCTCGATACCCTGATCGGTCAGCGAAACAAAGCGCTCCGAATCATCAGAGCTGTCTCCTCTTGCTCTGCGAGCAACACGACGTTTGAATTCGCGTCCCTGATCCAACGTCGCACTCAACTTCACCTCGAATGCCTTGTTTACCAAACTATCGGGACGCGCAACGGTGAACGAAACCATGCTGCTCGGACCAGCCTGGTCCAGGAACCAGGTGAAGTCATCGCCGTTCTGAATTGCCCACTCGTTCACTTTCAGTATCACGTCTCCGGCTTGCAGTGCCGCCTGGTCCGCGGGACTTCCGGGCACGACGGAGGTGACGAGGATGCCGCGGTGGTCGTACGTGAGCGTCGCTGCGCGTTCGGGCTGCCAACCGTGATTGAGCATCTGACCGACTTTGAGTTCAGCTACCGCTTCGCCTCTGACACCGAGATACGGCTTCGGCACACTTGCCTGCCGCGCGACCACACGTTCGACTGCGCGTCGGATTATCTCAGCGGGCAAAATGCTAGCTTCACCACCCTCGAGACCAGTCACGATTCCCACGGTCTCACCAGCAGCATTGACTGCAACACCACCGATGATTGCTTGCGACAGACGCGGCGACATCACTTTGAACCGCGCGATTCCTCCCGTCGGCGCGCGACGTACGTCGAATACTCTTCCCTCGGTCGCGCCGATGCGCACGTACAGACTGGAATTCAACAATCCGCGTTGACCGCTGACCGGTTCCGGACCCAGCAACCGCACACTCTCGCCGTCAGCAACCTTCTCGTCCTTGATCGTCCCCGCTGCCGGGAGACTGTTATCAATAAGCTTCAGAATCGATAACCCCGTCACCGCGTCAAATCCGACGTATTTGGCAACGACCTGCTTTCCATCTGCTCCGATTACAGTCACGTCGGGCGGCGCGAAGAAACTACCTCTCACTCCATCCCACGGACTGACCGGAGTTCCTGAAGGCACTGACGGAACGCCGGGCACCGCTGGTACCGCCGGAACCTCCGGCGTCGAGCCCTGATAGTCCGATGGACCAAGTTCGATGTCGGCTTCCGGTAACCAGGCGGCGATTGTCTGGCCGTCGTCCATCGCCACGCCGGCGATCACGTTCGTGTGTACGTCTTCGAGCAACTTGAAATCCGAATCGAGACCGGCAAGTGCCATCGCCTGTTGTTCGGATCGCAGCAACACACGAAACAGCTTCAGACCATTCAAGCGATGAACGATCGTAACAACCTGAGGCGTGTTCTGCTTATCGCCGCGCTGACTCACACGCGATGCCGGCGCTGATTTCCTGGGAGGTTGCGCGGGAGCCTGCGCCATCGTCGCGACACAACACAACGCGAGCATCGTGATTGTCGCGACTTGCCTTTTGATTACTACAACCATCTTATTGCTCTTTACCAAACATTCTTCGGCGGAAACTGAGTTGCCACCGGCACTAGTCTCTGCGATCCAAACGTGAGCGTCGGCACTGAAATCGTCCGCGCATTGCCGCGCCCATCGTCCAGTGAGACTTTGAAAGACTGAAGCGAAGCATCGATCGGGAAGATCATCGAATATGGCTGAGAGTTCGAAAGGACGATCGCGCGTTCGCTGCTCGAATCAACTGCGACTAGCGACCGGGCTCTCGCCGTCACTCTCCGCTCCCCAGCTTTGACTCGGCTTGGACCAGTCTCTGTGTTATTCAAAGCTATGGCCGGCGTTTCATCTCTTACAACTGGTCTTGGTTCAACCGGCCTCGGCGCTGGTTGACCGGGCTGATTTCGTTGCTCAGCGACTTCGTTTGTCGCCCTCTGCTTCAGGCTAACGATGTTCTTGAAGTAAACCACGCCCACGACGAACAGCAGCGCAGCCGCCGCAACGGCAAAGCCTTTGCTCGCGAACGACCACTGCATCGATCTCAGATGAAAACCACCGGCGGGAGACTCATTCGCCAAGCGAGCGCGCAAGCGAAAGTCGAAATCGGGTGGCGCTTCCACTGTACCCAAACTGCCGACGATCTGGCGCAGCTTTGTTTGCCTCTGGTGAAACTCACGACAGTCTGCGCAATCGCGCAGATGCTGGGTTGCACCTACGCTGCACTCATCCGTCAGCTTCAGCTCTTCGAGCTCGCGACGAACTATTTCACATTTTGTTTCCTTCATAATTTCCTCATCTACAAATAAGCCCGCATCTTCTCGCGCAGGAAGCCTCGCGCCCGGCTGATTCGCGATTTCACCGTACCTTCGCTCGTTTCCAGAATTCTCGCGATCTCGTCGTAGCTGCGGCCATCAACGTCGCGCAGGATCAACGGAGCGCGGTACTTTTCCGGCAATGTGCCAATCGCGCGTTGGACTGCGTTCCGGCGTTCGGCGTCGACCAACTCCGAGTCTTGCAACGGGCGGGTGTCAGGGGGATTCAGTTCCTGCGGTTCCCCGCCGTCGCTCGGTTGGAAGAAGCCGGTCAGCGAAACCAGTTTGCGCCGTTTGCGTTTGCGCAACTCGCTGATCGCCAGGTTCGTAGCGATGCGATAGATATAAGTCGAGAACGCATAACTTCTCTGGTATCTATCTCGCGCCCGGTAAACCCTGACGAAGGTTTCCTGAGCCAGATCCACGGCGTTGTCGTAGTCGCTGGTCATGCGATAGATATAACTCGTGATCTGGTTTCGATAACGACTCACCAATTCTGCAAAAGCGTCTTCATCGCCGGTCCGGGTCGCTTCCAATAACGCATGATCTGAAGTTGTATCCTCCAGCACCTCCTGCTGAAGCGGTGGGGCGAAGGCCAGCTCGTCGATGGTCGTCAGCGTATTCATCAGGGCAGGCAGGCTCTCATGCGTTTTTGAGCGAGGCAACCTCGGCTCGAACGATAAGTTTCGCGGGCTCGACAAAGAGTTAGCGCCGAGTTCGGATTATACCCACACGCGCCGCTACTCGACAGGAATACACGCTCGTACTTTCATTGAGTTCCACGGAAATCCCCGTAGAATGGCGTCCCTGCGGAAGTCAAGACCGAATGCGGAGGAGGGCTCTGAAACGTTTTCCTCTAAACCTTCATAGCAGGTGAAGCCGAACTCTAAACCCAGATTAACCGGATTTACCTGAGGTTACTCATTTCTTACCGGTTAAGTCTTCGCTCACTCTGACGAGGACAGCATAAATCCAGCACAGGAGACTCCTAACAAACGATGCCCACAGCAAACTTAAACCAGAAATTCCTGAGTGATCACGGTCAAGCCTCGATCGATTTCACTGCCCCTGACACTCAGCCCGATGTGGCTTTAGCGTTCGCGAACAACACCGCCCTCCCCTTTCGCCAAATCAATCTCGGATCGATCTCGGCAAAGGCTTCTGTCGGGACCGGCAACATCAAATTTGGTGACGGCGCGAATCAGGTGAGCTTTGATGCCAGCGCCAGCGGCTTTGCAGGACTCGGCGCTTATCCGGATCCGGCCAGGCTGCTCGCCGATTTGAAACTCGAAGGCGACCTCTCATCGGGCATCGAGCTCCCGAAGGATCCGAATAGTCTGTATCTGGCCCTCACCTGGGGTTACAACCTCGCCGCTTCTGCGAAGGGTGCAATTGCTCTCGGAGCGCCGCTGACGTTCTCGGCGAGCGGAAAACGGGAAGCCCTTTATGCGGTCGTTCGCCGGCTTCCAAAAGAAACCAAAGCGCTCGCCGCCGTCGGAACAACGGCAAAGAGTTGGATGATGCCCAAACAGGTCGATGACCTGGATGACCTCGAGCCGGGGACGTGGCTGATTGCTGAAGTTGATGGTTCCTTTGGCGCCTCACTCGGTATCAAGTATGGCTACGACTTCAACTGGGTGCACGAAGCGAAGTTGATGGGCCTCAGCGGTGAGATTGGATTAAGTCTCAAGCTGGGCGTCGAGGCCGCGCTTGGTTTCAACATGGCCAGCAGTTTCGGATTAGTCGTCGGCCGGGAGTCCATGAATGCAGACGATAAGTTTCTCCGTGTAAGGCTGTTTCGCCTGAAACGAAAAGGCTGGACGTTCGCGTTCGACGCCGGTGCATCGGTAAAGGGCGACGTCAGTAAATTCCTGCCTGAGTACGATCAGTTCATCAAGGCAATCTTTGGCGTACACGGTGGGCAGGTACTCGAAGATCTGAAACTGGTTGAGACGTGGACTGATCCGGAGACGAGTCTCGGCCAACTTCTCAGTGAGAAGGCAGTCAGTTTCGGCGAAGACTTTCTGGAAAAGCTTACCGGCGTCGATCCGGAGGTTGCCTTTAACACCGCTGTGGGTCGGGTAAGCGAGGTCATTCAGAGGTGGAACGATCTGCCTCACAAGGTGTCGACTACCATTTATAGATTCATCGAGAAGAAGATCGATCTGACGGACGTTCGCGATCTGGTGGGGAAGATTGCGGGAGCAAACCAGGACACCTTCAACACGCTAATCAAACAGCTTGCCGGAAATATCGACTTCCTTCACTCCCCCGCCGGAGAATGGCTGGAGCAAGCAGCCGCCAGGGAACTCACCGAATTGCTCAACTCGTCGCACGAGTTCGAACAACTACAGAAGATTGCGATCAAAACCAAAGCATTGCTTGACGGCAGCGAGCTCGAATCTGTGCTGGAGAAGCTACAGACTTATATCGAAGAACACCTGAACCTGAACCAGCTGTTCCCGGGCTTTGCGAAACTCGAAGACATCATCGGCGCGGGTAGTATTCAGGATCTCGACCAGGCGTCGTTTGCCAAGTTGGAAACCTGGTTAAAGGCGAAGCTGGCTGGTTTCCTCGACAAGAAAATCGCCGACCTGAAACTGGAAGACATCAACAAAATCCGCCAGGCGATCTTCGGCCTGCTGCAAAAGTCGAGGCAGTTCTACGAGAAAACGATCAAGGCGCTCAACAGCACTTACGAGTTCAACATCAGCTATCGCCATCAGTCGACGACCACCAACACAGCGTTACTCGACATCGTCCTCGACTTCAGTAAGCAGGGCGTCGCCAATACTCTTCAACACGTACTGAACGGTGAGTACGACGAAGTACTCATGAAGAAACAAGAGGGCCTGAAGATCAACCTTGGTACGCTCACTCACGAGATCAAACGTAACACTCACGTCGAGCTGAACCTTCCGTGGCGGCAGAAGTCAATCGATCACATCAATGCCTCCCTGGCGAAGTTTGAAGTCGTCGACGACGACGGCCGGCTCTACGTGCTCGATGCGACGGATATCGTTAAGGAGAAGAATGAACGCTTGAGTAAGTTGACCGTTGGCGGCTATCTCGAGGTCGACCTGAACCAAACGCGTGTTCACAACAAAGAAGAAATCACCTACGCCTACACGCTTCGTCAGGTTAAGAAAGAGATGAAGCTGTCGGCGGTCCAATATCAAGTCCAGCCGTACGTCAATGAATATCTACTAGAAGCATTTCCGCAGGGTCTGGACGGGGTTGGCGAATGGATAACCGATCGGGCCACGCTTATCGATAGACTCGAAAACAACGGCGAGAAGATATTCGGTAATACATTGTTGGGCTTGAACCTTAGCTTGCCCGCGGAAGTCGGGGCGGCCTGGTTGAATGCGCAACCGGAGGCGAAAGGCAACGAACCGAAAGTTGCTGCCTATCTCGCCATGTCACGGCGAATTCAACGCAAACTCAAGGAGATCATTCCGTTTTACTACTTCGGCGATTTGGACAACTTCGAAGAGAGCGAGTTGCCCTCAAAGACTCTGCTGGTTTACGCCGCAATACCGCCGCGCAATCACGTTCGTGTTCAGGGGAATCAAATGATTTTTGACACGGACGATTACTACTGGGACTCCATTAGTCAACCAATGCGTGCAAACATGGCGGGCCTGAAGGACACCACGACGAAACTCAAAGAGCTACTCGACGGAGTTAACAAACTGCTAAGCAACGCGGGCATGACTGATACTGCAAACCGCTTCAAGCCGAGCCTGGCGGAAGCGATTCAGAAAGAGGTAATCAATGCAGATGAGCCAGAAAAAGGGAATTTTCGGTCGCTGTTATTAACCGAGAGTCAGATCATCAACGGGGCTCTGCAAAGCGGCTACGCAATGGCGAGGTTCTGCGATCTCAAGAACTCCAAGCCTACGGAAGCTGTTAAAGCGCTCGCCGAGTTTGGCAGCAAGGTGACGGAGACATTCAACGCGAACATCACGAGCATTTACGGCGGTGGCGCGATTCGTCCGTTGGGTACCGCATTGTTTATTGAGGTCGCTTCAATACTCGATCCTAACGCCGCCTCGGCTGCAGATAAAACAATCGCCATGTTGGATGTAACAGTTCTTAAACGCGATGCGAAGTTTGTGATGGCTACGTACTTGGACGGCCAGGTTCCAGAGCAGACTGATATCCTGGTCCACGAACGGATCATTCGATGAGTTTAAGCGTTGTTTCTAAAAAGCGAGGACTGACTGGATCATCGGCACCCAGCCGGTCATAGGCATTCCTGTCGAACTGATTCGGAATTGACTGTCGGGATACAGGAGTCGCTAGTGCTCACCGGGTCAGGCATGTCTTGGCGACCTGGTGAGCCTTAGCGATTTGAAATGGAGTCGTGGATCAGCAGAGCTACGGGACGAGGAAACCGCGCTAATCGCATGGATTTAATGATTGTTGAAGGGGTGCTTTACGCTTGGGGACCCTTGAAGACCGAGTCGCTTACTTTGATGCCGTAGGTGATCGTCAGCACACGGACTTCCTGGCTCTGTCGACCATCTTCGTAAAGCAGCGTGCGGTAGGGCACGAGGGTCTGCTGCACCGGCCGGTAATCGAGGAACTTTTTGGTGTACTTCACCGCTGGACCGCCGGGAATGCCCTCTTCGTATTCGAGCCAGAGAATGCGTAGCGTTCGCGCGCTGATGTAGAAACGCGTTTTCCGCTTCTCTTTGTCCGTTAGATCTACAACGTAGAGCTCGAGACCCTTCTGTTGATCCTTGCCGACGACAGTGATCGTGGAGCCGCATTCTTTGTAGCGCAGCAGCGAGTCGATGCTGTGGTGATGCTGCGATATGAAGTTGGCGGTCGCATCCTGGCGCGGCGTGAAGGCGGCGCCGTTAATCAAACCAAACAGTTTTCCCTCACCAAAAATCAGCGAATACTCCATCGTCGACAATTTCTGATCGAGCCGAATCTTGTCTTTATCGAGATCGGCGCCGCGAACAAACCGGCGCTCGTAGTTTGCTTCTTCGGCGTTCCCGTCAGCGTTGTACCGCGTGATCTTGCCGCGTTCGATGCCGAACCGACGAATGTGATCCAGGCCCGGACGCGTGCCGTACATCAGGATTACCGACTCGACAATCTGTTCGGCGGTAAACTTGACGTCCGGGGACGACTTGCCGTCCTTCGACTCCCTTATCGGAGCCGCAACGTCTTTAGTCCCTTTCGTCTCTTTCGTCTCTTTTTGCGGAGGCTCTTTGGTAGGTTTGGGATCCTGCGCCGCGACCGGGAGTAAGAGCGCACAGAGAACTATCAGGGCGAATATTGGGCGAAGCAAACTTACTGGTCTCCTTGGGGATTCAACCAACACTAGGGAGACGCGGATTGTAACACGAACCACGAATTCCACGGAATCCGCGCAATCCCGCGTTAATGATGCATTAACTAGGATCTCCCGCAAAGGGGCAAAGACCCAAAGAAAAGAAAGAACACCCTGAACTCACTGATTCTCTTTGCGCCTTTGCGAGAGCACATCCATTTTAAACTTCACCAGTACCCGATCCCGCGTGATCAAGCCTTAGAAGCGCGTTTGACAACCATGGGCTGCCCGCGTATTTTGCTTTGTTTTTGTAGAAAGGAAAATCCACACATATGAAGCGGGTCGGAATCCTCGTGGGCCGGGAAAAGACGTTCCCGG
>Ga0157375_10005353_pt1 | contig 11152 bp, 7 predicted proteins | sample M35metaG_FD_115311 | JGI IMG/M metagenome (GOLD analysis project Ga0157375, IMG submission 115311) | Miscanthus rhizosphere microbial communities from Kellogg Biological Station, Michigan, USA - M3-5 metaG | ecosystem: Host-associated > Plants > Roots > Rhizosphere > Soil | place: USA: Michigan...
AATTCGCCTGATGCTGATCCCGAAAGAACCGGAAGATGCGAAACATGCCATAGTCGAAATTCGTGGAGGTACGGGCGGCGATGAAGCTGCTCTTTTTGCCGGCGATCTTTACCGCATGTATATGCGCTATTGCGAGAAACGCGGATGGAGGACTGAACTGGTTGATTACACCGAGGGCACGGCAGGCGGTTACAAGGAAATTGTTTTCAATGTATTGGCAGAGGACGCCTACGGTACTTTAAAATATGAGTCGGGTGTGCACCGTGTGCAGCGTGTACCGGATACCGAAACCCAGGGTCGTGTGCATACTTCTGCGGCCAGTGTGGTAGTATTGCCAGAGGCTGATGAATTTGATATTGAATTGAACCCAAGTGATATCCGCAAAGACCTTTTCTGTGCATCAGGACCCGGCGGGCAATCAGTAAACACTACTTATTCGGCGGTACGGCTAACTCACATACCGACCGGTATTATTGCGCAATGCCAGGATCAGAAATCGCAATTAAAAAACTTCGATAAGGCGCTGCAAGTGTTACGTTCCAGGATATATGAAATGGAGCTTCAGAAGCACCTGGAAGATATTTCCAAAAAACGTAAGACCATGGTATCAACCGGTGATCGTTCGGCTAAAGTGCGCACTTACAACTATCCACAGGGCCGCGTAACAGAACATCGCATCAGCCTTACCATGTATAACTTACCGGGTGTAATGAACGGCGACATACAGGAAATTCTGGAAGCACTTCAATTTGCTGAAAATGCTGAAAAACTAAAAGAGGGCACCATCGCATAAATCGTCTTTTTAAAGTCAGATTTTCCGAAATGTTTAACATAATGTTAAGCGGAAAAGCATTTTCATGTTATTTTCATAATTGCGCTTTACTTTCGGGCAAATGATGTTATTACCCTAACTGGGTATAACAGGAGATCACAATTTAGCGGACTTTATTCATTTGCCTATGTTAGCTGTTAAAACTTATAACAACGATCTAAATATTTTCAGACGCACATTGCGGCTGATGGGAAACCGTTTCGAGATTTGTGTGGTTGGCAATGACCCCGTTTGGGCAAACACTTGCATTGACGCTGCCGCTGCGGAGATCAACCGGGTCGAAAAACTACTGAGCACTTTTAGCGATGACAGCAAGATCAATGAGATCAACCGCAATGCAGGCATAAAGCCGGTAAAAGTGAACGCTGAAATTTTCCGTCTTGTTGAACGCGCTCTTAAAATTTCAGAGCTTACATTTGGCACTTTTGATATCACCTATAACGCTGTCGGCAGAAATATTGATCCTTCCAAAATCGAGCTGGGGTCGGTAAAATTCACGAATTATAAAAACGTACAGGTTGATGAGGTGAAAACTACTGTTTTTTTGACCGAAAAAGGGATGCGTATAGGTTTTGGTGGCTTAAGCAAAGGCTATGCTGCCGACAGGGCTAAATACATTTTACAACTGATGGGTGTAAGTAGTGGCGTGATCAATGCCGGTGGCGACCTGCTTACCTGGGGTTTACAACCTGATAATGAACCATGGACCATTGCCTCAGCTGACCCGGACCGCGAATCGCAACCGTTCTCCAATATTAATATCAGCAACATGGCTGTGGCTACCTCGGGTAATTTTGAGAAAAATGTAACCATCAGCAATAAAAAATATTTGCACAATGTGGATACCAAAAAAGGCTTTCCTGTTAGTGCGTTAAAAAGTGTAAGCATTGTTAGCCCTACAGCCGAACTTTCGGATGCGATGGCTACGCCTGTAATGGCAATGGGGGTAAACGCAGGTTTATACCTGATCAACCAATTACAGCAGCTTGCATGTGTTATTGTTGATGATCATAACCGGGTTTACACTTCAAAAGAGGTCAATTCTTTGTCGTAATTTGGAATACAGTAATATCCACACTTTTTTTGGTAAAAATTTACTAACCAAATACTTTCGCCCCGATACCCATGGCCTGTCCGCCTGTTATACAGAATTTTATCTCGATTGATAGGCTACTTTCATTTTGATTGGTAAATTATATCACTGAAAATTTCCATTTTTGGCTTATAAACAATATTGTCACGCATAACCTGGCCGGGCAACCGGGTTATAGTTTAACTTTGAACAGATTGTGTTTGAAAAAACTTTTAAACTTTTCTACTCCGAATGATTAAGTGGTTTGTGTATATTGTCCTGCTATTGATACTCATTCCATGTTTATCTTCCGCAAAATTTAATAATGGTTTCTATCGCCATAAATCTTCCGGCTATCATATCGATTCGGAGCTATTAAAAGTTCTTTATAGCGACACCACAATTAAAAAAAAGCAACAGGACGCCGATGATAAGAAGAAAATAAAAGAAGTTGCTAAAGCGAAGCGTCTGCCTAAACCGGAAAAGCTTGATGAAAACAATGACGCAAATTCACAAAACAAAGTAAAACCAAAGCGGCAGCGACGCCCGGCGGGATTGGAGCGGCCGCCTGAAATACCGAGGAGGAATGGCAATTAACTGTATCAAAGCAAACTATATCACGTATTTAATAAAATGAAGTATATCTGTGCCCTGCTTTTTCTGACTATTTATCTGGATGTGAGCGCCACACCGGCAAATCACATTTTTATAGATCATCAGGCCAGAACAGTTGCTGACTCCGATACGATTATAAAGAAAAGGTCCGTTTCGGCTGGCATAAGTTATGGCAGCGATGCAAGCTTTTTTGGCCGTACAGGACCGGTAAAGTATCCGTTCTTAAATACAGATGTCATCTACAATACCAAATCGGGCATATTTGTTTACGGCTCGGCCTACAAGGTGTTAGGTTCTACGCCTACTATTGACGAGATTGACGTTGGCGGTGGTTATGTTTACCATATCTCTTCTAAGTTTTCGGGGAATGTAAGCTATACCCGGTTTATTTTTGACCGAAACGCCCTTATTATCAAATCAGCTTCTTCCAATGATATTAACCTTAATAATAGTTTCGACTGGAAGATTTTAAAATCAGGGGTCGTATTTGATTATTTATTTGGCGAATCGCACGATTTTTTCATCACCATAACCAACTCCAAATACATTGAGACCAACTGGAGCATTTTTGATGATAAAGATTACCTCTCGTTTAATCCCGGTATAAATGTAATATTAGGTACTCAAAATTTTGTACAAAAATATAACATGAACCACCCAGGCAGGGTTGGTTACGGTTACGACAACGATATTTTGGTAAATCCATTAATTGGCCCTCAAAAGTATGCCGGGCATAACAGCGAGCTGGATATGCTGAATTATAGTTTTAAATTACCGATTGCCTACAACAGGCCCCATTATACATTTGAGTTTGCCTATAAATATTCTATACCTGTAAATGTTGAGGGTATATTAAGAAACCACAAAGAATCGTTTTATAACCTGACTTTTTATTATGTTTTTTATTGAGCATGAATGTTCTGATTGTTGAAGACGAAAAGGCCCTGACCAATGAGCTGGAGATATTTTTATCCAACTCCAATTATATCTGCGAAGTTTGCTTTGACGGCACTTCTGCATCAGAAAAGATAGCCACTAATCTGTACGATTTTATCCTAATCGACCTTGGGCTACCCGATTACGATGGGCTTGACCTGCTGAAAGAGACCAAAAAATATAACCCAGAGGCAGCATGTATCATACTGACTGCACGTGCGGAGGTTAACGACAGGATAAGAGGCCTTGATTTAGGCGCTGACGATTACCTGCCTAAACCATTCTCACTGCTCGAATTACAAAGCCGGATGCAGGCCATTATGCGCAGAAAATTCGGACTAAAGCATTCTGTAGTTATGCTGGGCGATTTTGTGATTGATCTGACCAACCGAACGATATCTTATAATAATACCCCTGTCAATACTATTACTAAAAAAGAATTTGACCTGGTAGCATATATGTTATTGCATAAAAACAGAACCCTGACCAGATCACAGTTAAGCGAACACATATGGGGAAGTATCGTAAACGATGACTATGATTCGAATTACATTGATGCCCACATCAAAAATATTCGTAAGAAACTGAATGTATACAGCCCGCCCGATTGGCTTGAAACTGTAAGAGGGTTAGGCTATCGCATAAATCTTAACAGTTAAATATTTTGAAACTCGGAACTAAACTGACACTATTTAATACCATTTCGAAAGTGGTAATAGTAGTACTGTTTGTTTTGTTGCTGCCAACATTAATCAGGGACATTAACCGAAGTTACACAGATAACTGGCTTAGGCACCAGGAAGATAAGGTATTAAAAATAGTAAACGGCCCCGGCATAAATAACTATATCCAAAATGGTGAGGGCTATGGCAGTTATAACGCCCTGCTTAAAGAAGAGTATGTGAGCCTTGATGTGGATTCACTGAATGAAAGGATCGATACCATTGTTAATGAAAATCGCCTTGTAGAGGGCGATACCATACAATACCGGATTTTGAGTCACAATTTTAAAGTTGGTAAGCAAAATTACATACTGGAGATAGGCAAGAGCATTGATACTATTAATGAAACCACTACTCCATTGCAAAATATAGCGCTTGAAATATTACTTGGTATGGTCCTCCTGACTATCCTTGCCGACCAGGTTTATTCGACATATGTTTTGCGGCCGCTGGGGCTTATCATTAAAACAAAACTGATTGGCCACAAATTTCCAAACCACACGCCATATAAAAAGGTCAAAACTTCCACAACCGATTTTGAATACCTGGATATCAGCATTCATAAGATGATCCAAACCATCGAGAATACTTTTCAGAAAGAGCGTGAATTTATATCGAATGCATCGCACGAGCTGATGACGCCGATTTCTATACTTCAATCGAAAATTGAAAACATGTTTGAGCAGGAGGATATTGCTGATGAAACAAAGGTGAGGCTGATTGAAATGCAGAAGATATTAAACCGGTTAAAAAGCATTACCAAAACATTACTCCTGATATCGCAAATAGAGAATGAACAGTTCCTGAAAGAAGATAAGATATCACTTTCCGAATTGATCCATGAAGTGCATGAGGAAATATCCATACGCTTGCAGGAAAAAGAAATAAGTTGCGAAATCAACATTCCCGCGGAATGGGAATTAATCCATGTGAACAAATTCCTGCTTTTTAACTTATTTTTCAATCTTGTAAACAATGCAATAAAATATAATAAAAAGCAGGGCGGAATTAAAATAACAGGGCACCCCGATAATAAAGTTTTTGTTGTTGAAGTGGCTGATACCGGTATAGGTATCAGCGCCGATAAGATACCTCATATTTTTAACCGCTTTAAAAAATTCAGCCAGTCACTCCAACAGGATAGTTTTGGCCTGGGTTTACCTATTGTAAAATCAATTGCCGATTTCCACCATATCCGGATAGAGGTGTCATCGGAACCTGGTATCGGTACCACCTTCAAGCTTATATTCCCACAAGATATTATAGCGAAATAAATCTTAATTCATTATTAATGAACATCTTAGTGAAGAATTTGATTTTAATCTACTTTTTCCATGGATTTTATAGGCATTTAGCAAAATCTTCCTATATTTGTGCTGTGATAGATAAGCAATATGTTTTTCTATTCAAAAAATGCAGGGCGCTGGCATGGCGGCAACCGATGGTTCGATCCCATCCTCTGCATCTCTCTTCTCTCTCTTAGGTTTTATAATTGGTTGAACGAGTTCCTGCCCATCAGGAACTCTTCTTTTTTATGAAAACCACTTTAAAAACGCCGAAAAACTGCTAGCCAAGCTGTTTCTACCTCCTCGCTTTCATGCCGTCAGTTAAAATTTTTTATATACGGAAATATTATTTGCCCAATGATTAATTCCCCCTAACATTTGTTGACTTTTTTACGTACACTTACTTGAGCAACGTATTTTTTATACTCAAACTTCATAATGAAGACAAAACAACATCATTTTTTAAACAGCGCATGGAAAGAATTTCCATCTGATTTAAATTCAGAAAAATGCCAACTGGTTTTAGTGTTCGGGGCATCAGAATGTATTGTGAAACCTGAGGTCTATGCCCATTTGAAGCTGATTTACCCCAACGCAGATATTGTATTTTCATCAACTGCAGGCGAAATTCTTAACGATTCGGTATACGATGACAGTGCAGTTGCTACGGCTATCGAGTTTGAGAAAACTAAAGTACGTTGCGTTAAAACGAACATCAAACATCATAACAACAGTTTCGATACCGGCAGTTATTTACTGGAACAATTGCTGGCTGACGACTTAAATTCTGTTTTTGTTATTTCTGATGGCACATCTATTAATGGCAGTGAATTAGTTGACGGTCTCAATAGCAGCAAACAGCCTGTAACGATATCAGGTGGTTTAGCCGGCGATGCCGCCAGATTTAAAAAGACCTTCACGGGTATAAATGAAGTTCCTTCACAGGGTAATGTGGTTGCGATTGGTTTCTATGGTAAAGATATTATCATTGGCCATGGTTCATTGGGTGGCTGGGATGAGTTTGGACATGAACGAGAGATCACCAAGTCCGAAAAAAATGTTTTATTTGAAATTGATCATAAAAATGCGCTTGACCTTTATAAAGAGTATTTGGGTGATTATGTAGACGAATTACCAGGATCAGCTTTACTCTTCCCACTATCAATACGATTGAAGAACTCAGAAAAACACTTGGTCCGTACTATTTTAAGTATTGATGAAGAAGAAAAATCAATGGTCTTTGCCGGCAATCTTCCCGCAGGGAGTAAAGTGAGACTGATGAAAGCTAATTTTGATAAACTTATTGAAGCTTCATCTTCAGCGGCTACCGATTCATTTAAAGGCGTTAAAAACCAGGAACCTGATTTTGCTATACTGATTAGCTGTGTCGGGCGTAAGCTAATATTACAGGAAAGAACCGACGAGGAGGTGGAAGCGGCCAAAGAGATTTTAGGTGACCATACGGCTATTACCGGTTTTTACAGTTATGGCGAAATTTCACCTTTTAATTCCAATGTTCAATGTGAGTTGCATAATCAGACAATGACCATTACAACATTTACAGAACTTTAGTAACAGGATATGCAAGATCAGTGGTTATGGGTTATCACAATGTGCTAAACAAGCAAATCAGAAAATTACTTCCCGAATCTTATCTGCAAGACGAGGCTATGCTTCGTTTCCTCGAGAGTGTAAGTAATTACTATTGCTCCATCGACAAAGCTCAAAAGTTATCAGAACACGCCTTTACTATAAGTGAACGGGAATACCAGGAGGTAAACAGTAATTTGCTTAAGGAGAACGAGATAAAACACAAGTCGATCTCAGAAATAAAGAAAGCCATAAGTTCATTGGCGCCAGACACAATGCCTGATCTTGGTGATTCAGATGATGACCTGATTACGATCATAAAATTTCTGCAGCAGCAAATAGAAAAGGCAAAAGAACTGGAGCAGCAGCTCATTATATCAAAAGATGTGGCGGAAAAGGCGGCGCTGTCAAAGTCGCAATTCTTATCAACAATGAGTCATGAGATCAGAACGCCGATGAACGCCGTGATCGGGTTTACGCATTTGCTTTTGCAAATGAACCCGCGCGAAGACCAGATGGAGTATCTGAAAATGCTGAAATTTTCTGCAGAAAACCTGCTGGTGCTGATAAACGACATATTAGACTTTAGCAAAATAGAAGCCGGCAAGATTGAATTTGAGGAGGCTGATTTTAGCTTAAAACAGTTGATTAGCAATACCAGGTTAGCGTTACTGCAAAAAGCCGCCGAAAAAGATATTCAGCTCAAATTATTAATTGATCATGAATTGCCGGATGTAGTCGTAGGCGATCCGGTGAGGCTTGGACAGATACTGACAAATCTTATCAGTAATGCAGTAAAGTTCACTAAAGAAGGAAAGATTACCATAGTGGCTTCCCTAAATGAAAAAAACAAAGATCATACAATTATAGATTTCGAAGTAACAGACACTGGCATTGGTATCGCTGCAGATAAATTGGAAAATATATTTAAAAGTTTTACGCAGGCAAGTTCAGACACAACACGAAAATTTGGCGGTACCGGCCTGGGCTTAACTATAACCAAACGGCTACTTGAATTAATGGGCAGTGAAATTAAGGTAAGATCTGAGCTTGGTAAAGGCTCAGTATTTTATTTCAGCCTGATAATGAAAAATAGTGAAAAGCAGTTTATCAACGGTATAAAAGAGGAAAGCCATGTTGAAACGAAAAGCTTAAAAGGCGTTAAATTATTAATTGCAGAAGATAACCAGATCAATGTTATACTGGCCAAACAGTATATGAAATTGTGGGATGTTGAATGTGATGTGGCTGAGAACGGAGAAATTGCTTATACGTTGGTTCAAACCAATGACTATGATATGGTTTTAATGGATCTGCAAATGCCCGAAATGGATGGCTATCAAACAACGGTCGCAATAAGGCAATTGCCTGGTGAAAAATTTAGAAACCTGCCCATTATTGCGCTTACAGCATCTGCTATGCTTGACATCAAGGACCAAGCATTTGTTGTAGGGATGAATGACTATATAAGCAAACCATTTAATCCGGACGAATTGCACCGAAAAATAGCTTTATATGCTAAGACCGGTATAGATGTTTCACAATAGGCGGCATGTTTTCACCTGCCGGTTGTCATAGTTCTTAAAATCTAAAAGGCCGCTGATTATACATCACCGGCCTTTTAGATTTGGTATTTAAACCGTTTCCCTCGAATCCCTTTTTATTTTACTTCTATAATCTGCACAGGGCCAAGCAAACCGGAAGGTGACAATGGTGAATTTGCCTGATAGAAGGGCATGGTGGTATAAGTGTATTTCTGGGTAACGCCCTGTTGCTGGTCGCCAATAAGCCTGTTTACCCACAGGTTAGTGACTTTGATTTCAATCTTATTCTCACCCACTTTTAAAGCATTTGTCACATCGACGCGGAAAGGTTGTTTCCAGATAACACCTAATGATTTCCCGTTTATCATCACTTCTGCAAGGTTTTTCACATTACCCAAATCGAGCCAAAGCTGGCTGCCTTTTTTAAACCAGTCGGCCGAAGCCTTAACAGTTTTCGCATAGTTTGCGGTACCGGAAAAATACTTTACTCCTGCATCCTGGTTCTCCGACCATGATTTCAGTTCATTCACCATTATTGACTCGGGTGCGCCCAGGTTCTTTTGGAAACCCACAGTCCAGTCTCCACCCAGAGTAGTCAAGGATTTTTCTGTTCTGGCAGGAACGGTCACGGTTGAATTCACAGCATTACCTTTGAATACGACAAACATTGCATCCTGTGGCTGAAGGTTGAGATCTACTTTGGTTACGCCATCAGCAATAGTATAAGATACATTTTCGGTCTCACCGGTCTCCGGGTGCCAAATCTTTGGAATTTTACCAGTTGTCCTAAAAGTAGCGGTTATATTCTCGGCAGCATTTCGACGGTTATTTATCCAGTAAATCTCGCCGTCTTTGGTTTTACGGTGTACGTATAAAAGTTTGGTATCAGCCTGTGGCTTTACATAAGAAAAATCCGGCGCTATGTTCATCTTATTTAGTACGTCATTTAATGGTTTTCCTTCGCTAACCTTTGCATTTGATGAAGACCATATTTCGCTTACCAATCTATCAAACTCACTTTTATCATCACTTAAGCTTGGGGTACTTATTGGTTTTATGCCCGCTACTGTTGCACCGGCTTTGACCAGCAGACTTATTTTGCGTAACACAGGTAACGACATTTTAGTTGCGTTACTATCCAGCGCCAAAACACTATAACTCATTCCGCTTGGCGTTACCAGCTTTCCATCTTTTACAGATAGTAGGTTGATTAGAGCATCCGCATTGATAAAGTCATAATTGTAGCCTTCGGGGATATTCGGTAATTTTTTGTGGAACAGCGAAGTGATATTATTGTCCTCACCATAATAGTAAACTATATCGGCAACAAATTTGCCCTGTTGCAGTAGATAGCTGCTTCTCGACAGGTAAGAAGTCCACGCTGAAGCCTGCCCGGCCCAGGTATCATGACGATTAAACCATTGCCCGAATGGCCCGAGGCCAAGCCCCGGTATCTTATCATCTGTTGGCTGATGAACAGAGCAGTGAATTACAAACCTGTTCAAGCCGCTGGCAAGTTCCAGGTCGGCAGTTGGTTTTAGCGCTTCCGGCGAATAAGACCATGCTGCGGCAGGAATACCCAATGCCGTTAATGATTCTGCTGCTACAAAATTTTGCCCATAAATATGCGCTACGGAAGCAGATTCGCGGATATCAGCCTGATAATTGGTTTGATCATTCCCGTTGATAAACGGATTAGGTGTCCACATTGCCGACATTGGGATAGCAGCCTTACGTTTTACATCCATCCCATCAGCAATCAAAGCGCGATCGCTCTCATGCGATTCAGAATAACGTTTCATCCCGTATTGCGCAAGGATCCCCGTTAAGGCATCATAATGATATTCGGCCAGCATCTCGCTCAATGTTTTACGAAAATCAAACAGGAACTGCTCGCTTTCTGCCGAACTCTTTACAACCGCTCCTGTTAATGCCGGCAACCATGTAATGATGCTGTAGCCCCGGCGTTTCTGAAATTCCGCAGGGAGGTTGGCTGTCCAATTTTGGGCCCCGGCTTCCCAACTGTCGGTCACCATAAATTGCAGACCGCCTTTAGCGCCCATCAACCCTCCTGCAGCATCTTTATATTGATCAAGATAGGTAGTAAAATATGCTTTTATAGCAACGGGATCAAGTTTATCCACCTCGGGGCCCGTTGCTTCAGGCGATGCCGGGTGATTAGTTATACCCAATAACGAATATCCAAAGCGAACAATCTTCCAATTACCTTCAGGAACCGTCCAGTTCAACGTTCCATCCGGCCCCATTTTGTCTGTCAAATCAACAATATCGCTGGTTGTTACCACATCATTTGTTGATGCGGTCATCTTTTTGTTCAGATCAGTAACAGGGGCAAATGCGGCCTTTTCTTCAAAGCGATTGATCACATCCGCCGGATGCAAATATATTTCAGCGATCCCGGTACCCGGAGGTGTAACCGGCTTGGTGATAATGCCTACCATCGCCATCATCGTATTTATCTGCGGTGGTGGATTTTTAACCTTCACCCTGAAATATTTTGCAGTAGTAACGGGAATAGGGATAGTTTGCTGCAA
>Ga0157375_10005355_pt1 | contig 11152 bp, 10 predicted proteins | sample M35metaG_FD_115311 | JGI IMG/M metagenome (GOLD analysis project Ga0157375, IMG submission 115311) | Miscanthus rhizosphere microbial communities from Kellogg Biological Station, Michigan, USA - M3-5 metaG | ecosystem: Host-associated > Plants > Roots > Rhizosphere > Soil | place: USA: Michigan...
GAGCACGTGATAGCGGGGCAGGGGACAGCAGCAATGGAACTGCTGGAAGATATCCCCAATCTTGATGTGATTATGTGTCCGGTCGGCGGTGGCGGTCTGTTGTCGGGCACAGCGATCGCTGCGAAATCGATGCGGCCGCAGATAAAAGTGATCGCAGTCGAGCCGGAGAATGCCGATGATGCGGCGCAATCGTTTCGTGCTGGACGCCGACTTGTGACTGAAAAGAAGTTCACCATCGCCGATGGGCTGCGCACAAATGTCGGGCAACCAAACTTTGTGATCATTCAGCAATACGTCGACGACGTAGTCACAGTAAGCGAGGAAGCCATCATTTCGGCGCTGCGCACGATTTGGGAGACGATGAAGATTGTGATCGAGCCATCAGCGGCAGTTCCGTATGCGGCGATTCGAGAAGGTAAGATCGACATAAGTGGCCCCAGCATCGGTATCATTCTCACCGGTGGCAATGTCGATCTGGATGCATTGCCGTGGTAGGGACATCGCGCTGCGATGTCCGGCCGGCGCAGCACGCCGTCCCTACCAAACTCAGCAGACGAGCAGTAGCATGAGCACGACCACGAAGAGGGGATGATGAGTTACCTCCTGTTTTTCCTAGCCACTGTTCTGGCGGGAACAATTAACGCATTGGCCGGTGGCGGCGGATTAATCACGTTTCCCTTGCTAATGCTCGTCGTAACGCCGGTTACTGCTGACGCCACCAGTGCAATCGCTCTGTTCTTTGCCTACCCCACCGCTGTGTGGCGCACCCGGGACCAGTTGGCAGGTGTCCTTCATCGCGGATGGTTATGGCTGCTTTTGATTCCAAGTGTGATCGGCGGTTTGATCGGAGCTGTGTTGCTCAGCCGGATGGGTAATCGCAACTTTATTCAGTTAGTACCGTGGTTGGTGTTAGTCGCCACGGTTATCATTGTGCTGCGGCCGATCCTGGTTCGACGCGACGAAAGTGGAAGCGTGCATCCGGACATCAGGCTGGCGTTGTGGCCTGTCGCAATTGCGGGCATTTTCCTGGTGGGATTGTACGGCGGTTACTTCGGCTCCGGGATTGGAATTCTCATGATCGGCGCGCTGAGTTTTATCTCGCGGGGAGATATCCGGCACGTGGTCGCGCTCAAGAACTTCCTCACGCTTTGTATGCGAGGCGTGGCAGTCCTGGTGCTCGTCCTCGAAGGTGATGTGAACTGGAATTACGGTGTGCCGATGGCGATCGGTGGTCTCGTTGGCGGCTATCTCGGCGGAATGATATCGCATCGCGCAAACCCGACATTGGTCCGATCGCTCGTTATCGCGATTGGTTCCGCCGCATCAGTCTATTACTTCTGGAAGTTGTACGGCGCGGTCGTGGTTCGATCGGGCGCCGAATAGACGGTGGGAAGCTGTCAGCTTCCCCTACAGGGTCATCTCTCCACCGAACAGATCTTCTAAACTTCAGTCGCGGCCCAGAACTTTGCGAAAGCGCGCGGCCAACTTCGGTCGATAACACTGTTGCGAGCGGAGTTGGCCATCCGCTCCCGTAGCTTTTGATCGATCACAAGAGCTCGAATCGCGTCCGTGAAGTCTTCGACGTTATGCGATTTGGTGATCAGACCATTTGCGTTGTGCGCTACTAATTCCTTCGGGCCGCCGGAATCGGAAACGACAACGGGCAATCCGGAAGCCTGTGCTTCGAGAATCACGTTGCCGAAAGTGTCGGTGGTGCTGGGAAAAACAAAGATATCGGCGGATGCATATGCGGTAGCCAATTCCGTGCCTCTGAGATAACCGGTAAAAAACGCATCGGGCAAAGATTTCTCGAGTGCTTCGGAATATGGGCCGTGACCGACGACAAAAAGTCGAACAGGGAGTCTTTCTTTGCGCAGACGGCGATAAGCGTCGGCCAACACGTCGAGGTCTTTTTCTCGTGAAATTCGGCCGACGTAGAGCAGGCGAAGCTCGCCGTTCGATGCTCCAAATTTTTCAAAAAACGCCGAATCGCGTCGCGCCGGATGAAACAGTTCGGTGTCGAGGCCGCGCGGCAAAATCTTCAGTTTTGCCGGATCGAATCCCCGTTTAATCCAGCTTTGTTTGTACTCTTCGGAATTAACGAAAACAGTGTCGACCTGCCCATAGAACCAATGCATGTAACCCCATGCCACGCTTTCAAGAAAACCATCCTCGGTGAGAATCCGGATGTATTGAGGAAAATCGGTGTGATAAATGCCGCTGGTTTGCAGGTTGAGCATCTTTGCCGCCAGCAGCGCGGTTAAACCAACCGGACCAGGGGTGCTGATGATGATCTCAGTAAATCGTTCCCGCTGGACGTAATCGAGCATCTGGAGAATCGGCGGGAAACTCAGTTTCTGCAGTTCGTATTCCGGCAACTCGAATTCGCCGATAGGCGGGAAATTTTTGATTGGGATATCGGAAAGTTGAAGGTCGCTTCGTGAAGCCACGACTACCAATTCCTTTTCCGCGGCCGCTCCGGCGGCGGTCATTTTGCGGATCGTCGTAGCTACGCCGTTCACGTCCTCCAAGGTGTCGGTGAACCAGGCGCGCTTGTGATTTTGTAACGCGACCGGAATTTCGCCGGTCAGTTCTTTAAACAAATTCCGCAGCCATTTGCGCGACGGGGCCTGGCTGTGAAACCCGTAAATGTACGGCGTCAGGATGACGAGGATGGGAGCAATCGCGCTGAGAGCCTGCACGCTCTCTACCATGTTGCCACTGCTGAGTTGCTGCACGAATCGATTGAAGAAGCGAAACGCGAGTTGCTCGGCGACCATGTTCGCCATCAGAAATGTGCGCCGCTCTGGTTCGCTGACCTTGTCCAATTGCGTGGCCAGTTTTGCTTTTACCTCCGGCCGCGCGAAATAGCCCGAAAGTTCTTTCCAAAGCGAGACGTTTGCGGGTTTCGCGAAATCGAAAATCTTCCCGGACAGAACACCTTGCACGATGAATTCCGTTTTCTCCTTGAGTGTGAACTCCGTCGGAGCACGCCCCTCCATGAAACGCGAAAACATTTTCTCCAGCAGGGCCCCACTAGGCCCCAGCTTTTCGTGGAAACGGTCCTGGATGAAACAGGCAACGGTGTTGTAGAAGCCATGTGACAGAATTAGTGGCGTCCCGCCCTGGCCGCGTGGTGTGCAATGACCATTTCGAACCGATTTCAGGAATTCTTCGACGGACTTCGCAGCCGGCGTTTCCGTAAAAGCAGAGGCGGCAAATTGCCCTCCATGATCGTCGGAGCCGCCCACCAGGATTTTGTTCCATGGTTCCGCGTGCGCAGGCGCCACGCCGTGACGATTTGCAAACTCCTCGATCTGCTCTGGTGTTAATTGCTTGAAAAGATTTTGTGCCAGATCGCTGAGGAGGGCATCACGCAAACCGTTGATACCCTCAAAATGTTTAAATAGAAGGATGAGTTGCTCGAGGTGCATTGCCTCGAGTTTGCCGTTCACGCTGTACAAGGGATGCGCGACTGCGTGAGCGATTTGTGCACGCTGCAAGTACCGCTGCAGATCGAAGATATTTTCGCGCGCCCCTTCGATATCGCGATGCTGCTGTTCCGAAATGCCCCAGACCAAAATGTGCAGCTTGCAGGCGTCGTGCGGAAAGTAAGTAGTGACCTGCTCGCTGATGAAGGTCTGAGGCAGGTGCGCAATTTCGAGGCAGCCATCGATCGAGTCGTGATCGGTAATGGTAACGTAATCCATCCCACGTTTGCGCAGCTGCTCATACAACTGTTTCGGATCGGAGTAGCTGTCGGGAAAATCGAATCGACGGAAGAGCCATTCCTCCGAGCGCGCACTATGCCGCGAGTGGATATGTAAATCGCACCTGCTCACGTTACATTCCTCTCTTCAACCGTTGTTCAGCGATCCAATCCTGATATGTCGTAGCGGTTCGCGCGCTTTTTGTTGCTGCGATGAAGCCGAGAATCTGTTTCCAAATGGTAGCCTGCGAATAATCGGGCGGATGAATGCTTATCCGCAAGAGCGGCTTGGTTCTCAGCAAACCGAACAGCGCCGCGTTCCAACTGCGACTAAGCGCGCGCCGCCAGGTATTACGAACACTGTAGACAAGCGTTCTGGCCGCGAACGTAGATTCCGAGCGGAGATCATATACCGTGCGCAGGCGTGTCGTGTATTCCAATTCCGCATCACGGACGGCTTGCTCTGCTTCATTTCCCAGTAACCATGCCGGCGCGATGAAACCGCATGGGTTAAGTCCGAGCGCACGGAATTCATCTCGTGCTGTCGTGACGCGCCGCAAAGCTTCTTCGTAGGGTAAATCGTAAAATTCGCCTTCGTTCTGCGTATAAAATCTGGTCATGAATTTGTCGCGCAAAGTTTCTTTACCATGAGGCGGGCGTTCGTGAAAAAAACCGTGGATCACGATTTCGTGCCCATCCGCCTCCAAGGCTCGGAGCCAAGTCACGAATTCGCGGTACTTGGCCAACGGCCCCTCGTGGTGATAATTCGGCACCACAAGAATGGAACAAACGCGCACGCCGTGCGCGCTCAATTCCGAAATAATTGTACTTGCGATTCGCTGAGTGCGAGGGGCGACATCGTGCAAAGACACGACGACGGAATCCGGCGCCGCGGCTGCGGTGGCGACGAGCGGAAGGAACTCCGTTGCCGCAATTGTACTCATATCCAAATTTTCTGTCGTCGAGCAGCTTTGAACAAGGTAAAAAGGTGTAACACGCTGTCATTCCGAGCAAAGTCGGGGAATCCCGCGGCGGAACCCACGAGTCTTTTCCACGGGATCCTTCGACTTCGCTGCGCTACGCTCAGGATGACGTCGCGGGAGAACCCATGTTTACGATTTCCCGAAACTCCGGTTCGGCCAGAGGCATGACTGATAAACGCGATTGGCGAATTAACGGTATTTCTCTCAAGCGTGAATTGCTCTTGATCTCGCGAAGAGTAACAGGTCGTCCCAGCGGTTTAATTGCCGCAAGATCGACGGCCGACCAATCGCCTTCCTTTGCCGTCGAATCCGGATAGGCAGTCCGTGTGACCCTGGCAATTCCGACTACACTTTTTTCGTCACCGGTATGATAGAAAAGGACTTCATCGCCGGTTCGCATTTTGCGAAGATTATTTCGTGCAGAGAAATTGCGCACGCCGGTCCAGCTAGTCTTGCCATCGGCAAGAAAATCAGACCACGAATAGGAAGACGGCTCTTGCTTCACCAGCCAGAATTGTTTCATGGATTTCAAGTTTCAAGCTCACAACATCCAGAGAAACCTCAAGCGCCAACATTCAAGTGACACAGCGCTCAAAATGCGTCGTCATTCCGAGCGAAGTCGAGGAACCCCGCAGCGTTGCGTTCAGTTCGTTCGCGGGATCCTTCGACTTCGCTGCGCTTCGCTCAGGACGACCATCGTGCGGAGCTTCAGTTTTCCTCAAAGATTTGAAGCTTGAAAAACGAAACGCCTGCGCCCAAGTGAAATCATGCCGCGACTGCCGTTCATCACGTTCGAAGGATCAGAAGGAAGCGGAAAGTCCACCCAGGCCGACAGGCTGGCAGCGCGCCTGCAACGAGGCAGCGTACCGTATGTTTTTACGCGGGAACCTGGCGGCACACCGATCGGCGAAAGCATTCGTGAACTTTTGCAATTTGCCCCGCATAACTCGAACATGACGCCCGAGACGGAGCTGCTTCTCTTTGAGGCTAGTCGCAGCCAGCTCGTGCGCGAGATAATCATGCCATCGCTCGAACGTGGCATGTGTGTAATCGCAGATCGGTTCTCTGATTCCACTACTGCGTATCAAGGAGCGGCACGCAAATTGGATCGCGAGACGATTGAGCGCTTGAATCTGTTCGCCGTCGGCGATTGCATACCGGACATCACGTTCGTGCTTGATGTCGATGCTGCGACTGCTGAGTCGCGAATGCAAGGTGAGCCGCGCAAAGCGGACCGGATGGAACAACAGCCAGCTGAATTTTACGAGCAAGTTCGCGAAGGATATCGCGAGCTCGCGGCGGGCGAGCCCGGGCGCATTGTCATGGTCGATGGGTCCGGCGACGTCGACGAGATCGAAGAACAGATTTGGAAGACGCTTTGTTCTCGTTTTCCTGTACTGACGAAGATATTGAATCGTTGAAATGGCTTTCGCGCGTGGGACTGCACTGGAATTTTTGCGCCGCGCCCATGAACAGAACCGGCTTGCGCACGCTTATTTGATCACCGGAGGTCCAGGCAGCGGCAAGGAAGCGCTCGCAGCCGAACTAACCAGTTTGGTTAATGGCACCCCAGCCAAAGATGTTTTTTCAGCCAAAGCTCGCGAGGTTTTCATTGCCCGGCCCGAATCGAAATCACGGCGAATCGTTACTGCGCAGATTCGGGAGTTGGAGCATGCGCTTCAGATGCGAGCGGCAAATGCGCGACGAAAAGTAGTGATCATTCCCGATGCCGACCGCCTGCAAAACGAGGCGGCAAACGCGTTTCTCAAAACGCTGGAAGAACCGCCAAAGGATTCGCTGTTGCTTCTGCTAAGCGCATTACCCGAGGCTCTCCCGGAAACGATTCTTTCCCGGTGCATCTCCATACCACTTGCATCAGACGGTGAGGCTCGGAGCAGGAAAGAAGAAGAGAAACTCGTGAAATTGCTGCAACAAGCCTCGCGCCATACGAGCTGGAATATTCAATTCGCCTATCGACTCGCTCAGGAATTTCAACAACTGCTTCGGGCGGTACGTGAGGAGGTGAAATTCGAAACGGATAGCTCGTTAAAACAGGAGCAAACCCGTTACAAGGACGCGACCGACGGCGCCTGGCTTGAAGAACGGGAGGGCTACTATAAGGCGCTGACGGAAAGCCTTTACCTGCAACGGCGCGCTGCGCTGGTCGAAATTTTATTCGCCTGGTGGACCGATGTTCTTCGCGCGACCAATGCCGTTACACAAAGGGACTTGCCAGCCGCAACAGACGAAACGGCTGCGCTCGCTCGTCGCTTTGACAATACCCAAATCTTAAAGCGCATCCATTTACTCGAGGAATTCCGGGATCATCTCGGCCGAAACATTCACGAAAGCCTAGCAATTGAAGTGGCTTTCCTGGCGATTTTCATGGCGTGATTTGCGCCCATTGCGGCCTTTTCCAAGGAGGCTCTTCGGCCCAACTCCCACTGGGGCCAGCTTGACAAAACGCTGTCCGATCTTATCCAGTATCCCCGTATGCGACATATTTACCGATTACTCTTGCTGTGCACTGGCTCTTCACTCCTGTTGCTTACTGGTTGCGCAACGGGAACGCATGTGAGTGCGGGCGGCCCATACCACGTCACCGCGTACAAGCCGAGTAATCCTTCAGCCGTGCGCGTAAAAGTCTCGCTCTCACAGGAAAACGTTTATGTAATGGAGGGCGATCGTTGTCTGATGGCAGCGGCCATTTCAGTTGGCATGGCGTCTAAGCCTACGCCCAGGGGCAATTTCAACATTTATTCGAAACAGGAACACAAACGTTCTGGATCGTACGGATTCAGCGTTCAAGGCGATCGAATAGTTCCTTCTACCGGCGGTGGGCCTGGACGTTACGTCGGGTATCCCATGGGATATTGGTGTGAGTTCGCTCCGGCGTACGGTTTTCACCAGGGTTTTGTGCATCCCACGCCACACACACATGGGTGCATTCGCTTGAAGGGTGAAGCTGCAGCTAAATTCTACGCGTTAGTCAGGATCGGGACGCCGGTGAATATCGCGGAGACCCAACCCGAAGACGCAACACTTGGGCCGAAGGTGCAGCGGGTCGATGATTCTAGAACGCCCGATCCTCCAGCCTCTCTGATGATCTCGGATAGGGCGTTTGAGCAACCGAGCGGACCTCTGCTCGAATAGCAGGCCCTTGCTTGAATTGCGGCAACCGTCGCATCGTGGCATGTTCGGTGACGCGGCGATTTACCCGCCGCATCGAATGAAACCGGAAATCCCGTTGCGTAAAGTTAAGCTGATTCGGCGGGATTCCTCGACCACGCTCGGAACGACAAGCCGAACATGAGCACTAACCTGATTTCCAGCGGGACAACTGCCCGCCAGAAAGTGAACTTGCGCACGCCGGACGTGATGGCGGCCGTGCAGCAACAGGTCGAGTCACACTACCGCAGCGATATCATCGAAAAGGTCCGGCGCGCCGGTGGAATCATTTCCGTGGGAGACACGACAGTGCGCCTGGCGAAGCAGTTTGGTTTCTGCTATGGCGTCGAACGCGCGATCGATCTCGCATATGCCGCACGCAAGGTTTTCAAAGATCGCCGCCTGTTCATTGTGGGAGAAATTATTCATAACCCGGAGGTCAATCACCAGATTGCCTCGTTAGGTATCAAGAATCTCACCGGCAGAAATAAGGAGGCGGACATCTCTGATCTCGGCCCCGAGGACGTCGTCATAGTGCCAGCATTTGGAACTGAATTGTCGCTCCAGCAACAGATCAAAGATCGCGGCTGCCAGATTGTCGATACCACGTGCGGCGACGTGATGAGCGTTTGGAAACGGGTGCGCAAATACGCAAGCGAGTCGGCGACCTCAATTATTCATGGCAAGGCAGAGCACGAGGAAACGAAGGCCACCAGTTCTCGCGCGCTCGGTGACGGCAGCGGACATTACGTTGTTGTCCTGACTCTCGCGGACACAGATTACGTTTGTGATTACATCCGACACGGCGGCAACAAACAGGCGTTCCTCGAGAAATTCAGAGGCGCGCACTCGCCGGGATTTGATCCCGATGTGCACCTGGAGACCGTGGGCGTGGCGAATCAAACGACGATGTTGCGCGGCGAAACCGAAGAAGTGCAACGTCGAATTCGCCAGGCGGTGATCGATCGAGATGGACCCGAGCTTGCGCAGAAACGTTTTCGCTTCTTCGACACAATCTGCGGCGCTACGCAAGAGCGGCAGGATGCGTTGCGCGAATTGCTGAATGTTCGCATGGATCTGTTGCTCGTTGTTGGCGGTTACAACAGCTCGAACACATCACACCTCGCCGAAATGGGCGAAGAGAAGTTGCCGACCTACTTTGTGCTGAACGCTTCGCGCCTCGTTTCCGCTACGGAAATCAACCATTACAACCTGCACGAGAAACGCGAAGTCGTTTCGCACTTTTGGCTGCCGAACGGGCCCGCTGTGATTGGGATCACGGCCGGCGCATCTTGTCCGAATAACCTCATCGAAGAAACATTGATTCGGCTCTTTGAATTACGCGGCATCACGCGCCGAGATCTCGAACTCGCGGCATAGCCATCAACGTCCCGCGTTCTCTTTTCATCGTCATCCCGAGCGAAGTCGAGGGATCCCGCGGATGTAGCTTAAGGAAACGCAACGGGATTCCTCGACTCCGCTACGCGTCGCTCTGAATGACATTATTGGATAACGCTCTCTCACGAGACGCCCAAGCTGCCCGTTTCGTGCGAAATAGTTACTACGTATGGCACGAGCAATTTGGAAGGGCAGCATCAGCTTTGGACTGGTCAACATACCGATCGCGCTTTATGCAGCTACCCGGCGAGAGGAACTAAAGTTCCGGCTTTTGCGCAAGGCCGATCTGAGCCCGGTCAATTATAAACGGGTTGCTGAAAAGGACGGCAAGGAGGTTCCCTGGGATCAGATCGTGAAGGGCTACGAGTACGAGAAAGGCAAATTCGTCGTGCTACAGGAGGAAGACTTTCAGCGAGTTGATCTAGAAGCCACACAGACTGTCGACATCCAGGACTTCGTCGATCTGGAAGATATTGATCCGATGTTCTTCTATAAACCGTATTATCTGGAGCCGCAGAAAGGCGGAGACAAAGCGTATGCGCTGCTGCGGGACGCGTTAAAAGATACTAAAAAGGTCGGCGTCGCAAAAGTTGTCATCAAGACTCGGCAGTATCTGGCCGGTGTTAAGCCGCAGGATGGTGCACTTGTTCTTGAATTGATGCATTTCGCTGATGAACTCGCGGACCCCGCGAAGCTGCACGTGCCGACGAAGCTGGAAGTCGGAAAACGCGAAATGAACATGGCCAAATCACTCATCGATAGCATGAGCTCGAAATGGAATCCGGAAAAATACAAAGACGACTACCGGGAGGCGCTGATGGAAGTAATTGAAGAAAAAGTGGAAGCCGGCGGCAAGGAAATCGAAGAGAAGCCGAGGAAAGCGCCGAAGCCGACAAAGGTGATCGATCTGGTGTCGGTTTTACAAAAGAGTCTCGAACAGAGTGGAGCGAAAGAAAAAAGCAGAGGCAAATCGCGCACGAAAAAAGCGCACCCGACCAGGAAAGCAGCCTAGCAGACTCTATCGCTGCGAAGCGTATAGCGACACGCCAGAAGACTTGACACTTTATCCGAAAATCATTCAGCCTGAACGATATGAACTCACTAACCCGGTATGCGATTCCGTTCTATTCGATCATGCGACTGATTGTTGGTCTCATGTATTTCTGTCACGGTGCACAGAAAATTTTTGGATGGTTCGCCCCGCCGGGCCAACATGCCGGGGCGTTGCCGCCGCTTATGCTAGCGGGTGGCTGGATAGAAATCGTAGGCGGTCTGCTCATTGCCGTAGGATTGTTTACTCGTGTAGCCGCTTTCATCGCCAGTGGCGAAATGGCTGTGGCATTTTTTATGATGCATGCCAAAGGCAGTTTCTTACCCATCGTTAACAAAGGCGAACTGGCTGTCGTCTACTGCTTTCTTTTCTTTTACATCTTCCTTTACGGGCCTGGCGCTTGGAGCCTCGATGTGATGGTGCGTAAGACAACGCCTACCAGCTAGGGTTCGGAAAACAGCGTTTGGTGCGCGTTATGAAACACTTCCTATTTGTGCTCGTGCTGCTTGCCGGCTCGGTGCTGGCAGCAGAAGAGGTCAAGGATTTCGGTCGGGATCGGCTTAACAACTCTCCACGGCACGGCGATTGGGTCGATATCAAATCGGGAGCGCGCACGATCAAAGCGTTTGTTGTTTATCCTGAGCGCAAAGACAAAGCCCCCGCCGTAGTCGTTATCAGCGAGATTTTCGGTCTCACGGACTGGATTCGCAGTTTGTGCGATGAATTGGCCGAGAATGGCGTCATTGCCATCGCACCGGATTTGCATGGTGGCCAGAAGTTCGAAGATCTCGACGGCGCCCGAAAAGCAACTTCGGCACTGTCGCAAGAACAGGTGAAAGCGGA
>Ga0157375_10005356_pt1 | contig 11152 bp, 12 predicted proteins | sample M35metaG_FD_115311 | JGI IMG/M metagenome (GOLD analysis project Ga0157375, IMG submission 115311) | Miscanthus rhizosphere microbial communities from Kellogg Biological Station, Michigan, USA - M3-5 metaG | ecosystem: Host-associated > Plants > Roots > Rhizosphere > Soil | place: USA: Michigan...
GCATACAAAGTCAGCTCTTCTATTTTCTTTAAAAGCTTCCCATTCATATCTCCCAGATTGATCCCATCTTTTTCAATTGTCTTAGCTGTTGGTATCTCTGGCAAATGCTTATTCGTTTTAATAAAACTTTCCAGATCAGCTAGCGATAATTTCTCATGCGAAGGCTCAAAAACATAATCCGGCCATGGATTGATTGCAGCAACCTGAATCTCTGTTGCCCATAAATTTCCATTTACTGATAATTTTGCGGTCGGTGTTGAAGTCCCAATACCGATATTACCTTTATTATCAATTCTTAACCTTTCAACATTTTTCCCTGTATTAAAAGCCAGGAATCCGTCTTCACTCCCACCTCCTCTAAAGAAATTAATAGAACTATTAGTTATCCCATAAAAACTATGTTCAAGCGCAAAACTTTTACCTCCAACAATACCAGGATCAAATCTTGAGGTATATCCTCTTACACCAAGAAATGTACCCTCCCCCGACTGATCACCTTCCGTAAGCCGTCCCAGAACAGTACCAATTTTTCCATTACTAATATCCCCTGCAACGTCTAATAATACCCTTGGATTAGTTGTTCCTATACCAACTGAATTATTAGTAATACTCATGACCATATTTGCTCCCTTAGCTGGATCTAAAGGTGATCCAGGATAAGCCTGATTGTAAAAACGTATCCCTCCATATGCGGAATGTGCTGACAGAGTCAATCCAGTATGATAATTAATCACATATGAATTTAAGTTGTCAGAATTTGGCCGGCTATCAAATGCTTTATTTTTATTTAGTCCCCATCCGTAATAGCCATCTGCTCCGTACCCAACGATGAGGTCACCTACCTTAACAGTAAGGTTACTAAAATCTCCCGCTTGCTGTCCAAATCCCTGAAAACAAAGAAATAGACAACCAATACTGAGAGCGATAATTTTTCTAGTCATAATTTTAAATGTTAATTGGTTTTATAGTATTTCCAGAGTTCTTCTTCTTTTTAAAAAATCGTTTAATCCACCAGGATCTCTTTTCTGTTTTAATCTTTAGAGGCGTAACAATACCATGTTTATATTTAATATACTGGGTACTATCTCCCTGATATTTCACAAAATCCCCCTCCAGTTTACCATTCACATTTCTTCCTTTTTCTATTAATTCTCCCCGACTATCATAATTATAAAAATCACCATCAGGTACACCATTAAGGAAAGTTACATCACTAATCAGTTTGCCATCTTCTGCCCAATTCTTCCACTCACCGGACTTCAATCCCATATTAAAATTCCCTTGCTCCTGCAAATTCTTATTCTCATAATAACTGCTGTAAAGTCCATGTAATAATTTCCCGCTAAAACCACCCTGTGTAATCTTTATCTGATTACCGCTATACCAATAATATGATTTGGTTAAATCTGTATACTTAAGAGTGCGGTCCGCCGGCAACACATGTAAAGTGACCTTACGATCCGCGTAGTTAATTGTATGCTGATAGTTTTCAATATAAGAAGAGAATTTTTTCTGTGCATTAGCAGGAAAGACAAGCGCAATGATCAGAAATAAAGCAAGTAGATAAACGCGCATATTATTTTAAGCTAATATATTTTATACTATTTTGATATTGGACCTTAACCGAATCACCGGCATGTTTAATTAATTTAAGTCCCTCCAAACTCTGCCCCTCAGTTAGCATTCCTTCTTTCCCATTTACCATAATTATAGCAATGCGACTCTTGGTACTCGGATTATTAATATAACCGGTATATTGAATGGCCGACCAGTTTACCATAGGTTTTGGCATTGCCGGCATGGAGAATACCTTAACCTGATGTGGCCCTTCTGCCGGGTCTATACCACTCTTTACCTCAGCCGAAACAACTGCAAAAGGATCACGATAGTTTAAATTCAAGACTTCCCTGTCAGTCTCATGATTAATCAATTTGAAGTACTCAGGTTTTCCCTTACGCATTGAACTTAGAGGCAGCTCATCTTCCTGGCCGAGACCAGCATAAATACGGTAAAAAATAATACCCCATACCCCGGCAACACAAACAATCAGGAGGTAGGTAAACTTTTTCCCTTTCATATTATTTTATTGAATAGTAAAATTAAAAAACTCACTATACGGCCCCTTATTTCCCGCTTTATCTATTGCCCGCACTTTCCAGAATATTTTAACAGCACTTACTCCTTCAGTAAAAGCATAGGAAGTTGCACTTAAGGTCATTGGGAAAGTGTTATTGAACACAGTTGAAGTATCTCCCTTGAAAACCTTCAATTCATACTTTTCGGCATCAGTTATTGTATTCCAGACTAAGGTCACAGGCTTTGGAACGCTCAGGTTATTTCCAGGAGCAGACAATACTACCTTATCAGGAATTTTAGTACTGTAAGTAAATGTTCGCACAGCTGACCATTTTGAATTATCAGCACCAGCTTCTGCACGCACTCTCCATTGATAAGTTCCATCAGCAGGGATCTGCTGAATATAACTTACATTAGTCGTTACCGTATTTAAAGTAAGTTTGGTTTCATCCGCGAAATTATTATTGTCTATTTGCAAACGATAGTTTTCAGTTCCAAATAACTTCAGCCATTCAAACCGCTGACTAGTTTTATTAGTCAGTAAACCAGTTAAAGGAAGAGAAAGCTGCACAGACTGTTCTTTAATCGAAGATGCATAAATAGTAAAACTTCTGGTCGTGTACTCACCTTTACTACTCCCATTCTCTGGCCTCACCCGCCATTCATACCTCCCTGGATCAAGCGAAGAAAGGAATTTATTACCAACTGTCAGCGTATCCACTATGAACTTGGTTACACTATCAAACTTCGGACTTACAACTTGCAAGCGATACTTCAATGCATCATCATGTGTGTCCCACCAGAAAGTCTGATCGTAATTATTACTTTCCACTTTATCGCCTGGCGCTAAAAGCATAACCGTTTTACCACCTAAAGAGGGCTCGATAAAATCTTTGCAACCAGCAAACAAGAACAACAGAATTACTAATAAATACAAAAACTTATTCATAATTAAATCTAATATTATTTTAATGTATAATTCAATGGCTTTTAAATGACAATTAATTAATCAAAAAAAATTACCCTTCTAACCCCTTCAAACCCAAAACCAACGTTAACTTATTAATAATCTCCTTCTTATCTTCCTTTTTAGGGCTTTCCAACTTGAGCATGTGAATTTTACCAATCCCAGAACTTTTACTGACTGTATCCAAAAGACGAACGATATCAACATACTTACCTTTAAAACTAAACAGGTTCGTTACTGTTCCCTTGGATAAAGCAGAAGTATCCGCTAAAACTGTATTTCCCTGCGTAAAACTTATTTCGACATGATTGGCCATCGCCATTCCCGACAAACTTTGCCATAAATAATTTTCCCTATCCTCTTTTTTCACTTTGTAACGCTTTACAATAGCCGCACAAAACTGATCTTTTCTCTCCATCTGAGGATAAGAGATGTTTTGTCCGGATTCAGCACGATGATCTTTCTGAAGCTGACTATTCAAATGCATGGCCTCAAAAGCATTTTTGAAAGAGAATTGATAAGCGATATAAAATAAGAACACCGCGAATGCAATCACCAGTAACTGTTTTTTCTTAAAATCTAATTGAGCTAACATTCCTTAATATGTTAATAATAAATTATACTGATAAAAGTCACTTTCAGCCTCCTGTTGATATTGCACTAGTTTTACCGTTTTCACCCAAGGTTTTTCTTTCAAAATAAAAATCCAGTTATTCACTGCCGCCAGATTATCCGTGGTTCCTGTTACCCTGATATTCGGCTCCATATTTCGTTTTTCCTCATCGGTTTTATAATCATTCATCTGGATACTTTTTAAGACAAGCCGGTTCGGCGCACTTGAACCCAGCTCATTTAACAGATAACCATAATTATATCCCCCATTCCATCCCAGACGCTTCATGAGATATTCATTTTCAGCAATATGACGTTGCAAAAGTTCAGAATGATCAGCAGAAGCAGTTTGATTACCTACCTCACGCACAAGCCTCGAGTTTTCCGAATTATAATAGGAGAAAATTAAAAAACTTATCAACAGCAAAAAAAAGAGACCAAAAGTTAAAACCATCAATTGCTTTCTAAGCCTTGCCTGCTCCAGAAAAGTCCTGAAGGAAATTTCTATAGCATCCGAATTTGTGGTTACCAATGCTAACCGGTCATGCAATATCAACTGAACCGCAGCTGCGTAGGCAACAACAATGTTCTCAGGTACATTTTCATCTCCTATTTTAAATGGTAGTTCCTGCCTAAAATCGGGGTTCACGCTATAGTTCAACAAAGCTTTACTGTCCGACACGTTAAAGAAATGACCATCAAACCGGATTTCTTTATTCACTATGTTTAACTGAGGCCAGATTTGCGTCATTACAATTGCTCCCACAGTCAGGTTATATATTTTTATCCCAGCTCGTTCCAATTTTTCCAATAATGGATCAGCCACACTTTTACGTACGACACTTACCAAAGAAATACTTTCATCAGTAAATATCTGACTATAAAAAGCATGCTCTTCTAATCCCGGAAAAGCATGTTTAAGCATTTGTCCACTGCCCAAGCCATCTTCGGTATTGATGATCTTATGCAGTGTACCTTTTCCTGATAAGACTAAGGCCACCGGGTAATTTCTGGGTAGCGACTCAATAATTGTTGACAAAGAGCCCTCAACTACTTTTTTAGCACTGATTGTTAAGCTGTTTTTATTTTTCGTCAATACACAATAACGACAACTGAATGTGGTATCAGTCAGCCATTTTAATTCTATACCTAAAGAAGTTGTTAATTCAGCAGACAGCATCTTAGTACATGATTGTAGGTTTGATAAAGACAAGCGTAACCACCTTACTATCTGACTTTTCGCGTCGGCTAAAAAGCCACTTCAGGATAGGTATTCTTGATAAAAGAGGAATACCAGAACCAATTTCACTATTTTCTGTACGCTCCAATCCACCAAGTACGATCATGTCCTCATTTTTAGCGCGTATAATTGAGGTGAATTTACTAGTTGACTTGGGTGGAGGCGCATTTTCAGGCGGATTCCCAATAAAGTCAGAAATATTTACACTGATATTTAATGTCACCTGATCATCACCAGAAACAATTGGCCTGATATCAATCTCCAGATTTGCATTAACCTCAGTAAATTGCTGCGTTACAACTGTTTGCGCATTTAGAGAAGGAATTACATTTTGCGTACTCTGACTATAATAGCGGGAGCTTCCAATACTTAAATTTGCCTTATGCCCATTTAAAGTTGACAATTTCGGCACAGATCGGATTTCCACATTATTGCTGGTTTCCAAGGCACTTAATGTCAAATAAAAATTAGGTGCCACCCGCCCCAGATTTACAGAACTGTTACTGCCCAGCCGGGAAAGAAAATCATTAATCGATCTGCTGCCAAAAGTATAATCGAGCCCCGGTAATACACTTCCTCCCGGTTTTTTAGTAGGATCAATACCCGCTGAAATACCCGTTTTCACCGCTTTACCTTTACGTATATCCACCAGAGTCACCTCAATAAGGATCATCGGTACCACTCTGTCAATTTGCTTGATATAATTTTCAATCTCATTAATCTGTGGCGCAGAACCCGATAGAAGCAAAGTATTCTGCTCCTTAAATTCTTTGATTTCCACACCGCGTTTCCATTCCGTTGGAATCATTACCTGAACAGTATCGATTGACCGGTGCTGTAACTGTACGATACGCGTAGTTCTAAGTCCTTCAAGTCTGCGCTCTCCAAGTAAATAAACACCTCCATCTTTTTTAAAAGTGTATTCGGTCCCCTGCAACAATGCAGTTAAAAAATTATCATAAGTGATATTACTCAAATGAGTAGTTACATTTCCTTTAATATCTGAATAGATAAAATAGTTCACTCCAGCTTCTATGGAAGTTGATTTAATCAGGTCAAGAATTGGAGTATTCAGTGCATCCACGCTAATCAACTTTTGCCCACCGGCATCCTTACGCCCCGAAACGTTAAAATTGCCCTGTTGAGCTCCCCCATTATTTCCTCCGGCAGAAGGTCTGTTATTTTTCTTAACAGCCGTGGCATTATCACCACTGATATATAATTCTTCGCCTTCTCCCAGTGATTGAAAGATAAATACGTTGTCATTCGTCTTATTTAATTTAAGCTCATTTGCATAGGCCATTTTCTCCAATGCGGTTTCGAATGGTGCCGAGGCAATAAAAGCTGTTACCTTTTTGCCCAGTAAATTAACAGGTACAACTACATTTTTTTGAGACAGCTGGCTGATTTTCTTTGCAACCAAACTCAAACTATCATCATTCAGCTCAAATCCGAGGTTATTGTTTTCGGCATTATACATTACGCGAATCTCTTTAGGCCGTATAGCAACACGTGGCGATACCACTTTGGCAATTGACATAATTGAACCAATGATATTGATCTCTAAATCGTACTCTTTTGCAAGGAATAACAATATATTAATCGCAGTTTCGTTTCTAAAGTTATTATATACCTTAAAATTAAGTTGTGGATCTACGTTGATATTTAAATTATTTGCCTGAGCCAGAGCCCTTAAAAACTCTTGTGCAGATGCTCCCGACATGGAGAGCTGTACCTTTTGATTCAGTCCCGGAACAGTTACCGATACGGTACGCAATCGTTCATCGATTTGCTTTAACCTTTCGGCACTATTATCCTGCGCATTAACCTGACCACCAAGAGCAAAAAAAAGGCAAAATAGGAAAATAGAAATGAGACGATGTTCAGAAATTTTATTCTTCATTTAGATAGATAACAATAAAGGAAATATTTCTTCTAAAGAAGTCTCGCCGGTTACAAACAAAGCAAAAGAATTTTCTGAAAGTGTTTTAATTTTCCTGGTTTTCAATAACGGGTCAATATACAAATTCCCCTGTTTGATTTCAAAAGCTAACTCCGTATCTATCGGGATAACTTCATAAACAGCTTTACGCCCTTTATAACCAGTATAGTAGCATTCACCACATCCCTTAGCTATAAAATGTTTAGCGACCGGGTGCGGAGCTTTAAATTGCGTTGGATAAGCTATCGGATCGAAATCCTGTTCAGCCTTACAATGCGGGCATAATAAACGCACTAACCGCTGTGCAACTGTCGTATTTAAAGTATTAGCGACCAGAAAGCCAGGTATCCCCATATCCATTAAACGGGACACTGTACCCCAGGCCGAGTTAGTGTGAATAGTAGACAGCACCAGGTGCCCCGTAAGTGCAGCCCGTATAGCCATATTAGCTGTTTCAGGATCACGAATCTCTCCCACCATGATTACATCGGGATCCTGCCGCAGGAAAGTCCTTAAGGCTGAAGCAAAACCCAGTCCTATACTTTCTTTCAACTGCACCTGATTAATTCCCTCCAGCGTATACTCAATCGGATCTTCAATAGTTAAAATATTCCGTGTAGATTTGTTTAACAACTTAAGCGTAGCATAAAGCGTAGTTGTTTTACCGGACCCTGTTGGCCCGCTAATCAGGATAATACCATTTGGCCGTTGTATTCCCTGCATATAATGATGCATATCAATCTCTGATAGTCCCATAGTATTCAAGTCAATATCAACACTGCTATTATTTAATAAGCGGAGTACAATTTTCTCTCCATGGAGTGTTGGTAAAACAGAAACCCTGATATCAAAAGCCGTCATTTTAGAAGACTTATAATGAATACGACCATCCTGAGGTAAACGTTTTTCAGCAATATCCAGATTAGCCATAATCTTAATCTTATTGACCAGAGCAGGATAATCATCGCGCTGTATCTGATAACGTTCGACCATCATTCCATCAATGCGTACTCTGACACGACATTTCTGCTCATAAGTTTCAATATGAATATCACAGCTCTTCAACCTGCGTGCTTCTGTAATCAAAGCTGCCAGAAAATCATCATTTGTAGAAATTACCTGCTGCTTTACCGGCTCATTCACGCCGGTTTCATCAGTAAAATAATAGGTGGAAAGCAAGCGGTCAACTTCTCCCGTATCAATCCCATCTAAAATGATAAGCTTACCCAAAATAATCTCAAGTTCATCTTTTAACCCACCATGCTGGCTAGCAGCATCGCAATAAAAAGACATAACTTTTTCATCAACAAGGAAAGGGACGATACGATAGTTCCAGGCCTGCTCTTTAGAAATTGAATGGATAAATACAGGATTAATTACAGGCGTCATCTAATTTGAGATAGTTCTCCAGTTAGTTTTTTCATACTTCCAGAGCGTTAGTAGTTATAAAATATACTGATATCCTGATGTAGATTCAATTGCCTTAATCCCTCTGCAATTAACAGGAAGACAAATAACAAGGCTTGTATACCTGCTAAAGGAATAGTGAATTCCCCATTTCTGGCTAAAAACTTCCCAATGAAAGCATAACCAATAGAAACAATCAGGCTAATCACATAAAACAAAATATAATTCACAGGAGATAAATAGAAACAGACCGCCAAAAGGAATAATATGTCTCCCCACCCCAAATACCCATCTGTCAGATTTATAGGTTTTCTATATTTGATGTAAAAATACAACCATAATACTAAAAGCTGCAGGAGTAAAAATCCACCAGTAAAAATGAGATCTGCGAATAAATCAGTAAAACCAACTGCATTTTTCTTGTAGATACTGAGCAATAGGGCAAGTAGAGGAAAACAAATCCAATAGACTGCTCTGTACTTAAAATCCTGATAAGTGATGGCGGATAGGACTAATAATATTAGACCAGTTAAAATCATCATTAATCGGGAGTAACTTCTTTTAAATTCTTATCCTGGTCAATTTGCCAGACATTAAAAACACCATTCCCGTTAAAATCAGCAACAGCCGTTGCTTTAGCAGTAAATGTATTATTCGTTGCTGCAGTAACCTCTATTTTATAATTTGCTTTTCCATCTTTTCCGTCCGAAGACAGCTTCTCCTGAATAAATCCCAGTTCATTCAGATCTGTAGTATACTTTGAATGTTCGTAAAAGTAAGTCTGTTCTAACTTTGTCAAATGTTCCAACTGCAATTTCGCCTCAGTAGTTTTCGCTTTGGTAATCAATGGCATAAGGTTAGGAAGTGCTAATAAAACAAGGATACCAATAATGACCAGCACCACAAGAATCTCAGTTAATGTATAAGCTTTTACTTTACTATTTATATGCAATTTCATGAGAGTCCAGTTATTGGCGCAAATTACCAAAAGATTTCTGAAATAGAAAACATATACTCATATCTTTAATTCCTCGTTAAACACTAATCAATAGATATTTTATTGACATTATTATTCCTATTTAAAATTACATTTTAAGCTAGAAATGACGGGAGATAAGTTTTATCCAATAGCTTTTCACAAAAAAATTATTTTTTTAACAGGAATCATTAAATAATCATAAGAATTTTTAAATATATTTAGGACTAATCAACCAATCCTACCCTTATGAGAAAATTAATGATCAATGCAATGATCGCTGGCTGTATGCTGGGGTCATTGACACTTCAGCCGGTTATGGCAGCAGCAACTGCTACAATTGTAAAAGCCAGAGGTGCAGCCATCGATTACGGCAAAGTAAAACAAGGCAAATATATTGTCTCTTTGTTTGGAGATAGTGCCCAGAATTTCACCAGTGCACAAGTGTATGATACAATTAGTGGTACATGGCTAAATGTAACCTCCATTACAGGAAGAATTGCTCCTGATGGCAAGGCAAATGCAGTGATCCGCTACGACAATGGTACCAAGACTTTGTATGTGGTCAATCAATCATTTATTCAGTAATATAAAAAAGCCCGGCAAATAACCGGGCTTTTTTATACCTATTTTATTCAATGCATTATTTTTTATTCAACCCTGCCGGCAGCGCAACCTCATCCATATTCGCAAGGATCGCGTTCTCAATCAACACAACCCTTTGCTTTAACAACACTGCCATTTCCACCGTAGGTGCAATATTAAAAGGGTAACATCCTGTAACAGGTAAACCTCCCTCTATAGCCGAAATCCACTTTTTAGCCAGGTCAACATAATCTGCAAGCACATGAACCGTATTTTTAGGCCCGTAAATATCAAGGTACATCGGAGGAAGATCACCCACAACTACCCATAGAAAGTTATCATCCTTACTCGCTGCATTATCAATTTCATATAAAAAAACACACAACTTCTCCCCCAGATTAAAATATAGAGAAGACGAAATAACAGCCCTGCACCACGGAAATCCCCGGAGGTATTGAGTTGCACGCTCCTGCATCAGGATTACTTCGCCATAAAAGTCAAGATTTTCTTGTAATTCAGTTGTTTTTATTGGGTAGATCATATGGAGCGTGAAGATAAGAATCGTCTGTTAAAAGTCCCAGCTTCCATCCCCTGTATAGGAATAATAACAGGAAATAAACATCATAATCACTCCAATTGCGACAAAACCAAACTCTATATATTCAGAAGACTTATTGTCAAGAATGAATTTTTTACAATCTCCCTGCTTGTAAATGACTTTGACAAACTCTCCCTTTCTGTAAGCTGAAGGCATTGACCCCAATGAATACTCTTCCTCAACACTAACTCCGTCAAGCGTTTCATAACTCACAATTGGATAATAACTTCTCCCGCTCAGTACGATATCAGAAACAACCCCCGAAGTTTTGACTCCCGACCTTTTATAGCGCTTGCGGTCAAAAACCTTAAAAAGGCCAAAACACGACAACAATAAACCCACAATTAATAAATATATCATCTGATTATCCGCATTAAAATCCTCAATATCAATTTATTACGTCAACACCATTATTAGACAGGCAAACGTTGACCAATATACCATTTAAACGATAATAAAGCCGTTCATACAGGGAATTATTTACGTTAAAACAAATTAATCATCACGAAAATTAATAAATAGACCCTACTCCCTTTGAAAAGGTATTAACCCCTGTTATTATTTTGTCCGTTCCTGATTTACAATGGAGGAGAAACACTTAACTTTAAAACAGGAATGGAAAGACCGGGAAACAAGGCCGGGCTGTTCGTCAATAAATTCAAAATAGCTAAATAATAAAGCTATATCGGCCGGGTACTGCCTGAGTACTGCCTGAGTACTCGTTAGGGTAAGAGCAGTGCTAAAGTAAC
>Ga0157375_10005357_pt1 | contig 11151 bp, 8 predicted proteins | sample M35metaG_FD_115311 | JGI IMG/M metagenome (GOLD analysis project Ga0157375, IMG submission 115311) | Miscanthus rhizosphere microbial communities from Kellogg Biological Station, Michigan, USA - M3-5 metaG | ecosystem: Host-associated > Plants > Roots > Rhizosphere > Soil | place: USA: Michigan...
CGGCGAATTCCGCCTGACGCCGAACCAGAACCTGGTCATCGCGAACATCGGGCGGACCGAGCGCGCGCAGGTCGAAGCCCTGGTCGTGACTCATGGACTCGACACCTACCGCACGGCCTCGCCGCTGCGCCTGCACGCCCTGGCCTGCGTCGCCCTGCCGACCTGCAGCCAGGCGATGGCCGAGGCCGAACGTTATCTTCCGGAGCTTCTGCGCAAAGTCGAATCGTTGCTGGATCGGACTGGCCTGAGAGACGCGCAGATCGGTTTGCGCATCTCGGGTTGCCCGAACGGCTGCTCGCGGCCTTACCTCGGCGAGATCGCGCTCGTCGGCAAGGCGCCGGGGCGCTACAACCTGATGCTCGGCGCGGACGCACGCGGCCAGCGCCTGAATACCATGCATCGCGAAAACATCGACGAAGCCGAGATCCTCGGTGCCCTCGAACCCTTGTTCGTGCGCTACGCGGCAGAGCGCGCGAACGGCGAGGCCTTCGGCGATTTCCTGCTGCGCAGCGGCGTGGTCGCTGCTGCGCGTGCCGCAATACCCATCACTCTGGAGACAAGACCGTGACGCCCCCCGATTTGATCAGCGCGGCGGAAGACGACCGTGCACTCAAGGATCTCAACGACTGGCTGCAGACGCAAAGTGCCGGCGACCGCGTCGCCTGGGCCGTGGCGACGCTGCCGGACCAGCACGCGATGTCGTCGAGTTTTGGCGCGCAATCGGCTGCCGTGTTGCATCTGGTGACGCGCTCACAGCGCGACATCCCAGTGATCCTGATCGACACCGGCTATCTGTTTCCGGAGACCTACCGTTTCGCCGACGAACTGACCGAGAAACTCGGCCTGAATCTGAAGGTTTATCGCCCGGCCATTGGCGTGGCCTGGATGGAGGCGCGCCTTGGCCGCCTGTGGGAACAAGGTCTCGACGGACTGGAGCGCTACAACCGGCTGCGCAAGGTCGAGCCGATGCAGCGCGCATTGACCGAGATCGGCGCGCGCACCTGGATTGCCGGCTTGCGCCGCACCCAGACCGCGGAGCGTGGCTCGATCGATTTCCTCGAATTGCGCGACGGCCGCTGGAAGTTCCATCCGATTGCCGACTGGACCGACCGCGATGTGTGGAAGTACCTGCAGGACAATCGCCTGCCCTATCACCCGTTGTGGGAGCGTGGCTATCTCTCGATCGGCGACGTCCATACGACGCGCCCCTGGGAGCCCGGAATGCGCGAGGAAGACACACGCTTCTTCGGCCTGAAGCGCGAGTGCGGCCTGCACTTTGGTTAGCGGCAAACGCGGGCAACCATCCCAAGCGGATTACGCTGGTTTCGGCCTAGGCTACTGCGCGGCTTTCGGCGGAGGCGCGCTCACGCCACTTCGGCGGCGCCGGCCATTGCGCCGGAACTTCTCCACCCAGCGCGCGCTGCAGATCGCGGCGATCGAGTTGCGGCGCGATTAGTTCGACCAGCGCCATCGCGTAGGTGCGCGGCACTCGATCGCGGCGCAGTATCAGCCAGGTCGTGCATGGAGCGAACAGGTCGGCAGCATCGAGTTCCTGCAGGTCGCGCGCGTCTTCGGCCAATATGGCCATCTCCGCCAGGATGCCGACGCCGAGGCCGGCGCGCGCATATGTCTTGAGCAGGTCGGCATCGCGCGATGTGAAAGCGAAGTGCGGCGTCTCGCCAACAGCCGCGAACGCCTGGCGCAGCGATGATTCCGGCCGCAGTGAGGATTCGTAGCTCACGAGCGGATGACGTGCGAGGTCGGTCAGAGTCAGACGCCGGTTCAACGCCGCCAGCGGATGATTTCTCGGCGCAATGACCGCCCGGCGCCAGGTAAACAGCGGCACGGCGAGTCCGCCTTCCGGCGCGGCGTCGCTCGTGCTGACGATCGCCAGGTCGACTTCGCCGCGCTCGAATACCTCCATGACCTGGGCATCGCCCTGCGCGCGCAAGTGCACGTCGACGCCCGGATAGCGCCGCGTCAACGCGGCGATGGCCTCGGGCAGCACGAACCGCGCTTGCGTATGCGTCGTGGCGATGACGAGATCGCCGGCCTCCTCGCCGCGCAGATCCGCTGCAATCGAGCGGATGTTCGCCGCTTCGGAGATGATGACACGTGCGCGCTCGAGCACCTGCAGCCCGGAAGGCGTGATTGCGTGCAGGCTCTTGCCCTTGCGCGAGAACAACTGGAAACCCAGTTCGTCTTCGAGTTGCTTGAGTTGCTTGCTGACTCCCGGCTGCGTGGCATGCACGCGCTCGGCAGCCGTGGTGATATTCAGGCCGGAATCGGCGATGGCGATGAAGTAGCGCAGCTGGGTCAGGGTCATGGTCGTATTCGCAGTGAGTGTCGAGTCGGTTCAGACAGCACGAACCGTCAACAACAACACCGTTTGCGAACTGGATGCATGAACATGACCCCTGAACCGAAAACTCAGACGCTTTGCAGCATATCGCGGCGCGGTTTGGCCGTCCAGACAATCTGGATCGGATAGGACGCCCGATGGATCGTCCGGTCAATTCTTCCGGCGCATATCGCATTGACCAAAAGTCATTTGTTCAACGTTGCGCGAACGCCTAACCTCGCCGCTAATCTCCCGAGATTGCGGCCCGATGAAGCTGTATCCACTGTTCGCCAACTTGTCCGATCGTTCCGTGCTTGTCGTTGGCGGTGGCGAAGTCGCCGCACGGAAGTGCGAAGCGCTGCTCGGTACGGGTGCGCGCGTGCGGGTTGGCGCGCCCGTGCTGAACGAGCGGCTGGGCGAATGGGCGCGTGCCGGCCGCATAACGCATCTGCCGGGTTCCTATCAGTCGGACTGGCTCGACGAGACCTGGCTGGTCATCGCCGCGACAGACGACGCCGCGGTCAACCATCGCGTGGCTGAAGATGCAGCCGCGCGACGCATCCTGATCAACGTCGTCGACAATGCCACCCTGTCGAGTTTCCACGTGCCGGCGGTAATCGACCGCGCGCCGGTACAGGTGGCGATTTCGTCCGGCGGCAATGCTCCGATGCTCGCTCGCTGGATCCGCGAGCGCATCGAACTCGTTCTCGATCACGCGCTCGGCCCCCTCGCCACGCTGCTCGAAAAGTCGCGCCGGGCGATTCGCTTTCGTTACCGTGATCCTGGCGCGCGCCGGCGCTTCTACGATCGCGTGCTCGGCGGACCGATCTGGAACCTGCTTCGTGCGGGCCAGGCCGCGGCAGCGGAGACCGAATTGCGCAGCAGTCTGCGCCGTCCCGAACATGTGCAAGCCGGACACGTGGCTCTGGTCGGCGCCGGGCCCGGGGATCCAGGCCTGCTGACGTTGCGGGCATTGCGCGTGCTCAACGAAGCCGACGTCATTCTCCACGATCGACTCGCCAGCGCCGAGGTACTCGATCTGGCGCGCCGCGACGCGCTGCGCATCGAAGTCGGAAAGGAGGCCGGCAATCACCATGCGACGCAGGAGCAGATCCATGCCCTGCTGCTGCAGCATGCGCGGGCGGGACTCCGCGTGGTTCGGCTCAAGGGCGGCGATCCGTTCGTGTTCGGCCGTGGTGGTGAGGAACTCGAATTCCTGCGCAGTCACGGCATTGCCTATGAAGTTGTTCCCGGTGTCACCGCGGCGCTGGCGTGCGCTGCCTATTCCGGTGTGCCGCTGACGCATCGCGAGCATGCCCACTCCGTGCAGTTCGTGACGGCACATTGCAAGGAATCGCTGGACACGCTGGATTGGAAGGCGCTTGCCGCGCCGCGGCAGACACTGGCCGTGTACATGGGAGTGGCGCACCTGAGCGCACTTCGTGAGCGTCTTCTGGCCGCCGGACGCACGGCTGATACTCCGGTTGCGGCGATCGAAAACGGAACGCGCCCCGATCAGCGCGTCATCGTTTCGACGATCGATGGGCTGGCGGACCTGACCCTGGCGCATACGTTGCGATCGCCGGCGCTGCTGATCGTCGGCGAAGTCGCGGCATTCGCGCAGACGCTGGCCTGGTTCGGCGACGCGCCGGTGATCGCGCAAGGTTCGTCGGCGACGATCCGGCAACCTATGGCCGTTAGCCAGCGACGCACCGCGTAGGGTGGGCCTCGGCCCACCGCGCAATCGACGAAACGAAAAGAGGGTGTGCCAAGGCCCACCCTGCCAAATCCTCCTGATTTGACTTGGGTCAAGGCGGTCCGGTCGCATTGGTATAACCTGACGCCATTGCCGAAGCGCGATCCGTGTCGCACCAGGAGACAGTCGCCATGTTCAAGCACATTCTCGTACCAACCGACGGCTCGAAACTCTCGGAAAAGGCGGTCAAGGAGGCGGTGCACCTTGCCAGGCAGAGCAAGGCCAAGGTCACGGCCCTGCACGTAATCCCGAGGTTCCACACGTTCACCTATCAGGCCGAAATGCTCGAAGTGACGGCGAAGGAATACGAGGTATCGTCGACCGAGCGCGCCAGGGAATACCTGCGCTTTGCCGAACGCGCCGCGACGTCGGCCGGCGTGACCTGCGACGGCGCCCACGCTTTCAACGACCAGCCGTATGAGGAAATCATCAAGACCGCGAAAAAGAGAAAGTGCGATCTGATCCTGATGGCCTCTCACGGCCGCCGCGGCATCGAAGGTTTCCTGCTCGGCAGCGAGACGCAGAAGGTCCTGACGCACAGCAAGGTGCCGGTCCTCGTCTATCGCTGAAACGGTTTACCACGACGTCAGGTCGTGACGCGGCGCGCCGGTCCGGGACACCGGCGCGTCGCAAACGTTTCCGACCCACCTCTAACGCCGGCTCCGGAAAAACGTTCGCAGCATCTGCGCAGACTCGGCAGCACGCAAACCGCGTTCAACGCTGATGTGATGGTTGTGCAGCGGAGAGACAAGCGTATCGAACACGCTGCCGGCGGCGCCGGTTTTCGGATCGTCGGCGGCGAAAACCACGCGCTCGACGCGCGCGTGCACCAGCGCACCGGAGCACATCACGCACGGCTCCAGCGTCACGTACAAGGTCGCGGCCGGAAATCGGTAGTTGCCGAGGCGCTGGCCGGCGTCGCGCAACGCCATGACTTCGGCATGCGCGCTCGGGTCATTGCCCGAGATGCTGCGGTTCCAGCCTTCGCCGACGATTTCGCCATTGGCGACGAGCACCGCGCCGACCGGCACCTCGGCATGCTCTTCTTGCGCATGGCGTGCCAGTTCCAGCGCACGCAGCATGAAGCGGTCGTCTTCGGTGCTGAAGGTTGGCGCTGGACTGTTGGTCATCGCTTGCGCTTGCGGCTGTCTTTAACGCGGATGGCCGCGGATGATCACGGATTTTCGCGGATAGAGCTGATTATTTTTGCTTTATCCGCGTCAATCGCTCGTCAAATCCGCGTAATCCGCGTTTCGAATCAAGCGGTAAAATAGCTCACCGAGCGGCGGTACGGTGCAGATAGCGATCACGCAGTTCCGTCTGCCGCGAGCGCATTTCGATCGCGCGGCCGCCGATCCATACCTGATCCGCGGCGCTGGTGACTTCGAGCGGATCGCCGTCCCACAGCACGAGGTCCGCAGCCTGACCTTTTTCGATGCGCCCGCGTGTCCCACCAAGCCCGAAGATCTCGGCCGGGTTTGCCGTGAGAGCTGCCAGCGCGGCGTCCCACGGCAGGCCATGCGCGACTGCATTGCCGGCAAGTTGACGCACTGCGTGCGCCTTGTGACTTTCGCCGCTCGAGAAGGCGATCAGGACGCCGGCGCGCTGCAGACGCGCGGCGTTGTCCAGGCGCGAGCTCAGGCGATCGAAATCGCTCGGCAGATCCTGCAGCGAATTGAGTACCACCGGGACATGAGCCCGCGCCAGCGCCTTCGCCACGAGCCAGGCTTCGCTGCCGCCGGAAATCACCGCTTTGACGTGATTGCGCTCGGCGAACGCGAGAACTTCGAGAATATCCGTCGCACGCTCGACTTCGAAAACGACGCGGCCACCGGCAAGATAGCGCGCCAGCGCACTGCGCCCGGCGGCATGCAGCAGCGCGTCTGGCCCGGTCGGACCTTGCGCACGCGCTTCACCGATCGCCTGGTCGAGCAGCATGTACGCCGCCGCGCGGCTGCCGCCGGAAAATTTCTCCGCTCCACTGCCCAGTTCGACGAACAGCGAGCGGCTGCCGTCGATCATGGCTTTCGAGCCCTGTTCGATCGTGCCGTCGAAAGCCACCGCGCCGCCCTGGCCGGCGATGATGCTGTCGCCGGCGCCGGGAGCTAGAACCGTCCAGGTAAGGCCTTCGACGCGTATGACCGGGACCACCGTCGAGCGCGGGTTGTAGGCCAGCACGACGTCGAATTCCGGTCGCCACTTCTGATCCCAGGCCGGCGCCTTGAAGTCCAGTGTCGCATCGACGGTCGAAGACTCCGCCGAGATTTCCTCGAGCCCGATATGGGTCAGACCGGCGAACAACCCAGGCGTAAGCGCGCGGCCCTTGGCTTCGACGACTTTCGCGCCTGCCGGCACTTGGGCCGCTTCGGTCCCGCCCTGCGTAATGGCCGCGATCTTGCCGCCGCGCACGAGCACGTCGGCGTTGTCGAGCGTGCCGCGTGCGGAAACCGTGTAGACCTTCGCGCCACGGATCAATACATCGGACGCGCCATCGCCTGCCGCTCCGCCCTGGTTCGCGCTCTGCGCCGAAGCCGCACTCGCGGCGATCATCACGCCAGCAAGCGCAAACGCGGAAACGAGTGCCTTGTGCATGTAGATCGAAATCATGGCGCGCCCTCCTCGTTCGGCTGCCCGAGCAGGAAATCCGAAGGCGGTTTTCGCGGCGGATGCGCGCGGTCGAACGCCACCGCACCGTCGATGAAAACTTCGTCCGCGAGCGCGTACACGCTGAAGGGGTTGCGATTCCAGATCACGACATCTGCATTCTTGCCGGCTTCGAGCGCACCGATCCGGCCATCGAGGCCGAGCGCCTTCGCAGGGTTGGCCGTCAACCAGCGGATTGCCCGCTCGGGCGGAATGTCCAGACCGGCGCGAACGCCGCGCGACATCGCTTTCGCTGCCTCCTGATTGAGGCGCTGGATGCCATCCTCGGAGTCCGAATGCAACATCGCACAACTGCCGGCCGGCGCATCGACGATCGCGATGTTTTCCTGGATGCCGTCGTATGCCTCGACCTTGAAGCCCCACCAGTCGGCCCACATCGCTGCGCAAACGCCTTTGCTCGCGAGCAGATCTGCAACCTTGTAGGCCTCGACCGCGTGGTGAAACGCCACGATCTTGAAACCGAACTCGTCGGCGACATCGAGCATCGTTGCCATCTGGTCGCCGCGGTAGCAATGCATCTGCACACGAATGTCGCCCTTGAGGACGTCAGCCAGCGTTTCGAGCTTGAGGTCGCGTTTCGGCGGAGACGGCGGTGCAGCTTTCTTGTCGCCGCTGTCGCTGCCACCGCTATCTTTCTTCTTCTGGTATTCGGCCTGCTCGCGGTCGTACTTTTCCCACTGGCGCCTGTAGTCCTGCGCATCGGCAAACGCCTGCCGATAGCCGGCGACGTTGCCCATCAGCGTCGACGGCGCCTGCCCCTTGCTTCCATAGACGCGCTTGGGATTTTCGCCGCAGGCCATCTTCAGCCCTTGCTGGGCGCCCGGAAATTTCATCGCCTGATAAGTCGTCGCGTGCACGTTCTTGACGACAACCGAACGACCACCGATCAGGTTGCCAGATCCGGGAAGGATCTCGAGCGTCGTCACGCCGCCTTCGAGCGCCGTCTCGAAGCCGGGATCCTGCGGCCAGATCGAATGTTCCGCCCAGACATTGGACGTCACGGGATTGGTCAGTTCGTTTCCGTCCGACAGTCCTTTCAGCCCCGGGCTCGGGTAGACACCGAGATGCGAATGAATGTCGACGATGCCGGGCGTGACCCAGCGGCCGGCCGCGTCGATCACATTTGCGCCCGCGGGAGCCTGCAGATTCTTGCCGACTGCTTCGATGCGACCGTTCACGATCAGCACGTCACCACCGTCGACGCGCGTGCCTGTACCGGTGAGCACCGTTGCTCCGCGGATCAGCGTCGTCGTACCTGGCGCAGCCTGGTAGGTCGAGGTGAAAGGATCGCGCGCCGTCGATGCAGCGGAATGTGCCGGTTCTGCCGGTGCCGCGGCAGTCGAGGAAGCTTGACCCGAGGGAGCCACTGTCGCGCATGCGGTCAGGGCAGCCGAGATCAAAACAAGCGGAAATTTCGACATGCTTATCCCTGTAAGAACGGCGAGCGGCGAAGTGTACGGCATCGTGCGGTTGCCGCTATGGGCCGAAAGTTATTCGATGGTGATCCGGCGCACGAATCAAGAAATCGGCGTGGTTACTCCCACTCGATCGTCGCGGGCGGCTTGCCGCTGATGTCATATACAACGCGAGATATACCGCGTAATTCATTGATTATTCTATTAGATACTTTTTGCAGAAAGTCGTATGGGAGGTGTGCCCAGTGAGCGGTCATGAAATCGATCGTTTCCACCGCACGCAGCGCGATGACCCACTCGTAGGCGCGGGCATCGCCGACGACACCGACCGACTTCACCGGCAGGAACACGGCAAACGCCTGGCTGACTTTGTCGTAAAGTCCGGCGGCACGCAATTCGGAGATGAAGATGTCGTCGGCCCGCTGCAGCAAGTCGACATATTCGCGCTTGACCTCGCCGAGCATGCGCACGCCGAGTCCCGGCCCTGGGAACGGGTGACGATAGACCATCTCGCGCGGCAGGCCGAGTTCGACGCCGATGCGGCGCACCTCGTCCTTGAACAATTCGCGCAGCGGCTCGATCAGCTTGAAGCGCATGCCCTCGGGCAGACCGCCGACGTTGTGATGCGACTTGATCACGTGCGCCTTGCCGGTCTTGCTGCCGGCGGACTCGATCACGTCCGGATAGATCGTGCCTTGCGCGAGCCACTCGTTGTCGCGCAGCCGGGCCGATTCCTCGTCGAAGATTTCGATGAACAGCCGGCCGATGATCTTGCGCTTGGCTTCCGGATCACCGACGCCGGCCAGCGCGGCGAAGTAGCGGTCGGCCGCATCGACGCGGATGACCTTGACGCCCATATGCTCGGCCATCGTCGCCATGACCTGGTCGCCCTCGCGCCAGCGCAGCAGGCCGGTGTCGACGAACACACAGGTCAACTGATCGCCGATAGCGCGCTTGAGCAGCGCAGCGACGACTGACGAATCCACGCCGCCGGAAAGTCCGAGCAGCACGTGGCCGTCGCCGACCTGCGCACGAATGCGTTCGACGGCGTCATCGATGATATTGGCCGAGGTCCACAGCGTGCGGCATCCGCAGATGTCGACGACGAAGCGCCGCAGGATCTCGTAACCGTGCTGCGTGTGAGTCACCTCGGGATGAAACTGCACGCCGTACCAGCGCCGCTCCTCATCTGCCATTGCGGCGATCGGAAGGTCGCTGGTGCATGCGGTGACCGTGAATCCGGGAGGCGCGGCGGTGACGCGATCACCATGCGACATCCAGACGTTCAGAGGGCTGAGGGCTGAGGGCTGAGGGCTGGTGTCGTCGTCAGCCCTAGTCTGTGTCGATTCACCAGAGTTGGTTCCAGCAATAGCCTGCTCTTGCTCTTCAGCCCTCAGCCCTCGGCCCTCAGCCCTATTCCCCAAGCCATCGAGCAATCGACTTGTCGCTGTAACCGTCAACACAGCATGGCCGAACTCACGCGTGTGCTCGGCTTCGGTCCTGCCGCCGAGTTGCACCGCCATCGTTTGCATGCCGTAGCAGATGCCGAGCAGCGGACTGGCGCCGTCGAATACGCGTTGTGGAGCGCGCGGCGACTCGCCTTCGGTCGTGGACTCGGGTCCGCCGGAAAGGATGATGCCCTTCGGCGCGAATTTTGCGATCTCGTCGGGATCGTGATCCCAGGCCCAGATCTCGCAGTAGACGCCGATCTCGCGTATGCGCCGCGCGATCAGCTGCGTGTACTGCGCGCCGAAGTCGAGGATGAGGATTTTGTCTTGATGGATGTTTGTCATAGGGGCTAGGGGCCAGGGGCCAGAGACTAGGGAAAGAACGGCAGCGAAGCCTCGCTCGCTTGTCCCTGGCCCCTAGTCCCTAGCCCCTGTTCGAATGATCGCGCTTGCGCGATCATTCGAACCTGTAATTAGGCGCTTCCTTCGTGATCGTGACGTCGTGCACGTGCGACTCGCGCATGCCGGCGCCCGTCACGCGCACGAAATGCGGTTTCGCGTGCATGTCTTCGACCGTCGCGCAGCCGACATAGCCCATCGCGGCGCGCAGGCCGCCGACCAGCTGGTGCACGATGCTGCGCAGCGGCCCGCGATACGGCACGCGGCCTTCGATGCCTTCGGGCACGAGCTTGTCGGCGTCGGTGTCTTCCTGGAAGTAGCGATCCTTGGAACCCAGCTGCATCGCGCCGAGCGAGCCCATGCCGCGATAACTCTTGTACGAGCGGCCCTGATACAGCTCGACTTCGCCGGGCGCCTCTTCAGTGCCGGCGAACATGCCGCCGATCATGACGCAGTTCGCTCCGGCCGCGAGCGCCTTGGCGATATCGCCAGAATAGCGGATGCCGCCATCGGCGATCAGGCCTGCGCCGCTGCCGCGGATTGCCTCGGCAACCATGCTGACTGCCGTGATCTGCGGTACGCCGACGCCGGCGACGATGCGCGTCGTGCAGATCGAACCGGGACCAATGCCGACCTTGACCGCGTCCGCGCCCGCGTCGACCAGCGCCTTGGCCGCGTCCGCAGTCACGATGTTGCCGCCGATGACCTGCATCTGTGGAAATTGCCGCTTGACCCAGCGCACACGGTCGATGACGCCCTGCGAATGGCCGTGCGCCGTGTCGACGATGATCAGATCGACGCCGGCTGCAACGAGAGCCCCGACGCGATCCTCGGTGTCGCCCCCGACTCCGACCGCCGCGCCGACACGCAGACGCTCGTGGCTGTCCTTGGCCGAATCCGGATTGTCGCGCGCTTTCTGGATGTCCTTGACCGTGATCAGGCCGCGCAGCTGGAACGCGTCGTTCACGACCAGCACTTTCTCGATGCGGTACTTGTGCAGCAGCGCCAGTACTTCGTCTTCGCTGGCGCCTTCCTTGACCGTGACGAGCTTGTCCTTGCGCGTCATGATGTTGCGCACCGGGTCCTCGGGCCGCTTCTCGAAGCGCAGGTCGCGATTAGTCACGATGC
>Ga0157375_10005361_pt1 | contig 11147 bp, 2 predicted proteins | sample M35metaG_FD_115311 | JGI IMG/M metagenome (GOLD analysis project Ga0157375, IMG submission 115311) | Miscanthus rhizosphere microbial communities from Kellogg Biological Station, Michigan, USA - M3-5 metaG | ecosystem: Host-associated > Plants > Roots > Rhizosphere > Soil | place: USA: Michigan...
CGCTGACGTTGACGCCCGCTTCGCGGAAGGGACGGGCGACACCGGTAACAACGCCGTAGAAAACGTCGTTGCCGCTGACGGTTGCATTTGGCTCGTTAATCGTGCCGTCGGTCGGCGCCACGACTGTCAAAGATGGCACTGTGACGCGCATGCCTTCGAATTCTTCCAGCGAATCCAGCGGATTGGTCGTGCCCGAAGGCGCAATCGTCTCCGCTCCCGTCAGGGTATGCGGTAGCGGCAGAGTGTTGCCGGTCGTTAGCACCGAGGCTGTAATCGTGCCGGAGATCTCTGTGATCGGCGGACTATTCGGATCCGAAGAGAACACAAACTCCTGAACGGTACCCCCAACTTGCACATAATTTCCCACGATAGCTGCGGCCGGCACACTGGCACCGGTAAAGATAAAGATTCCCTCTGACGTGTTGGGATCAGCATCGACAGACGCGTCAGGCTCCTGAATAAAGAAACCACCCGACGATCCCGATTTTATTCCCGTCACAATCCCACGCGTGTTGACGCTGGTACCTGCTAAAGGAGACGTCGACCCGGAACCTTGGATGTTGTGGATCGGCGTGAGCGTCACATCATCATTCGTGATGGTTCCCTGGCCCTGAGTGTCGCCACCGCTTGCGCCGGTGATGTTGGTAACGTTCACGAAAAAGGTTTCGTTTGTTTCGGGTGTTGTGTCGCCGTTTACTACCACAACAAATTGATAGTTCGAGCTGCCGGCGGGAATGCTCTGGCCAGTCAGACTCTTTCCAACATAATCGCTGTTTGCCGTCGTAGCTGTTCCATCCGCAGTGGCGATATCAAACGTAACACCGCCCCCTCCAGCAGCCGCTGAAAGACTAACGGTAAAACTAAAGTTCGTCGTGCCCGCGTCGCCTTCCGCCTGTGTGACATCGTTGATGTTGAGGGTTGGCGTTACGGCGCCGGCTTGAGGGGTGATTGAGAAGTCATCAACGGCGAGACCGTCATCAGCCCCAGTAGCATCGACGTCATTAAAGCGAATGAAAAAGGACGCGCCATTCGGAATGCTCAATCCGATTACAGTCGAAGAGATGGCCGTGCGGTTGGCGGCGGCGTTGCCGTCGAGCGCACCCGCAGTGCCCGCGGTTACGGGCGGATTGAAGTCCAGCGCGTTTGCGTCTAAGTAAGTCCCGGTTGATAAGTCTGTCGCATCGAGACTGTACTGAAAGTCCAAACGGTCGGCGACGGTGGTGTGCGCCCCGCCAAAGCGCCACTGCTCGCCGGTGTAGGAAACGTTGAGCGAGGTGATCGTCGCTCCCGTGTTGTTAGTGAACTTCGCGCCAAAGAGCGGGATGAGCGTGCCGCTCCGCAGTTCACCCAGCGCGCGATCAGTGCTGGCCGCAGCACCATAACTGTAAGTATCACCCGTGTTGCTGCCGCCTGTGTCGACTGCGTATTGTTCGTTATCGCGAGCGCCTCCGCCCCCTTCTGTGATGTACCAGCCGTTGGGGAGCGTCGTGTTCGTCGTGCTGCCTGCCGTGTTCGAAAGGGTGTTTAAGTTTTCAGTTGCAGCGACGCCCAAAGTGTTTAGCGCCACAGCGCCCGAACCGGTATCAGGATTTGCCGGTTGAATCGCGCCTCTGGAAATAGGCTCCGCAATTTTAGATGCCCTTCCACGCTGCGCCATCAGCGTCACCGGCTGAAGCAATATGAATCCCGCAATCATTAAGGCAAGAAGCGCTCTTCTCGAGCGTCTACGCGAATGCAAAAACGAAGTTGAATACCACGTTAAGGAGAGAAGACCATTCGGTGAGTGCGACATAGAACTTGGACCTCGGGTAAATGGATTTGACCTACGTAGTTCTAAAGTGGGCGTAATAAGTGCCCAAAATAGCTGGATTAAGGCGACGAGGAGCGTGTTTATAACACAGTTCTACCTTGCGAGGAATAACTCTTAGCGAGACGCTTTGATAAAAAGGCCGGGCAAGATTCTCTTGCCCGGCGCGAGTGAAAGTACAGTGGAACTGAAACGGTTAAATTTAAACTAACCTCGCTCGACTTACTGTTTTGGCCCGATGATGGGCCCATCTCCGATCACAAAGTAACCCGGCGGTGGCGCGCCATTATGCGTCTGCGCATAACTTACTGCGGCAGCGGCCTGGGCATTTACTGAGTCGATATTCGCCTGCTTGTTGCTCTTCGGCACTACCACCGTGTGGTAACTGCGACTCACGTTGCCGGAAGTATCCGTAGCCGTGACGATAATCAGATACACACGACCATCGTTGGCCTCAACTCGTTCAGCCCTCAGCCGCAGAGTATTGTCTGGTCCGATATCCTTCGCGTCAGGCGAGTGAAGGATGTTTTGTTTGGTGGGTGTTTCGTCATCCTCGTCGCCGAATACCGCGACCTGGATTTGAACAGGAGTACCGCTGTTGTCAGTGGCAGTGGCGTTCAACCCCACGTTAATCAAGTCACTGTTTGTCGACGTCAGCAGATTGATTGCCAGAGTTGAGTTCAGCGTAGGGGCTACCGTGTCGTTCACCGTGATAGTTACAGTGGCGACATTCGAATAGTCTGAACCATCGAAAGCGCGATAACTGAAACTATCCGGGCCGCTATAGTTCGCACTGGGAGCGTAACTAAACGAGCCGTTGCCACTCAAAGATAACGTCCCGTGGCTCGGCCCGCTTGCCGCGACGTAGACGGCGCTCAGAGACGGGCCGTCTATGTCATTGTCATTTGATAACACGCCGGGAGCCGCCACGTTGAGTGTGGTGTTCGAGTTGGTGACGTAATTATCGTTGGTGGCTACTGGAGCATCGTTCACATTGGTGATAGTGACGTTGACGGTGGCTGTGTCTGTGCCACCATGACCGTCACTAATGGTGTAGGTGAAGGTGTCTGTGCCGAAGAAATTACTGTTCGGCGTGTAGCTCACCGATGTTCCGTTGTTCGCTACCGACCCATGACTGCCCTGCGTTACCGCCGTGACTGTCAACGTGTCGTTGTCGACATCAGTATCGTTGCCGAGAACATTGATGACGTTAGCACCGCTGTCTTCAGCAATTGTCGGCGTGTCATCAACGGCGTCCGGAGCATCTTCCACGTTGGTGACAGTGACGTTCACAGTGGCGGTGTCGGTCCCGCCGTTACCATCACTAATGGTGTAAGTGAACGTGTCTGTGCCGAAGAAATTGCTATTCGGCGTGTAGCTCACCGACGGCCCATTGTTCGTCACTGAGCCATGGCTGCCCTGCGTTACCGCCGTGACTGTCAACGTGTCGTTGTCGACATCAGTATCGTTGCCGAGAACATTGATGACGTTAGCACCGCTGTCTTCAGCAATCGTCGGCGTGTCATCAACGGCGTCCGGCGCGTCTTCCACGTTGTTAACGGTGATGGTCACCGTGCTGGTATTGGAATCGTTTACGCCGTCATTTACTTTGAAAGTAAAACTGTCCGACCCAAAGTAATTTAGATCAGGTGTGTACGTTCGGTTGGCGCCCGTGCCGCTAAGTCCGCCATGGCTTGGACCGCTGACTATGGTGTACGTCAGCGGGTTTGCGTTAGCGCTCTCAGCGGTAAGTGTGATTGCGACCGCTGTTTCTTCATTGGTGGTTACAGACTGGCCTTCCGTTCCCGGATGATTGCCAGTTCCGTTCACGCCCGATTCGATGCAGTTCTGAATACCGGCCGGCAGGTTCGAGAAGAAGTTGTAGGTCGTCTGGTTCTCGATGAGGTCCACTGTCGTCAGATAGTTCTGCCAGGGATCATTTCTGATGCCCTGCATGTTGGGCATTGAGACAGCGACGGTTGTCGAGTTACACATCACTCGAGAAATATCGTCGCCGCTGGCTTTCGGAATCACGAGCGCAACTTTCCAAGTGCTCGCCGGAACAGTCACATGTCCAGCTGCAAGGGTCGTTGTGGTGCCGCCGTTCGAGCCGGTGCCACCGACGCCGTACGGACCAGAGACGATGTACACCTCATTAGCCGGCAAGAGTGTTCTCAGGTAATTTTCGAACGCCGCCCAGGGTCCCTGGTTATTGTCCGGAGACTGCGCGACCATGTTGGACATCAGGAACGTTGCCTGATTGATCGGGATCGATGTTTCTTTGTCACGGTCCGCGTTAGGAGTCATGTGACCGCGGTCGAAACCACTGCCGGAGAAGTCCGTCGCCTGCACCCGGTACCAGTCGGGCGGCACACCCGGATCAGGTCTGAAACTATCGACTCGCGTGAGAGAGCCTACCCACTCATCGGAAAGATGCCAGCTAACCCAATTCGGCCGCCCGAGATCTCGGTTGTAAGAAAGTGCGAACTCAGGCTTCTCCATCAGGTAGTTATCCGGCTGACCTGTGTCAGCCGTCGCACCGTTTGGATTGCCCATTGTGAGATGCACGTCCGGTGGATAGGGCGGAGCAGTCCCGGTCGCGACGGTGAATGACCACGCATAGTCTGCGCGGAGATGGTCAGTGTTCGTCCCCGCGTCATCACTGTCCTGATCGCTAATCTGATCCTTGTACAGCGTGACGGTGCACTGCTCGCCCGCCAGGAAGTTAACATTCGGCGTGATCACATAAGTTTTGAAATTGGGTGTTGACGCAACTGTAGCGTCATTGTGAACGCCTGTAGTTGCGCAACTGATGTTGTACCAACTGCCGCTCACATCAACCGCCTCGGTAAACGTTATCGTCATGCTCGCATCGCGCGGCGCATTCAAACCATTGCGCCGCGGATCAGTGCCAAACACGGACGGACCAATCTCGACGATTGGTGCGGTTCGTCGCGGGTTTGGAGGTGTGGCGACCAGGAAGTCCGCCGAGTTGTTATCCGTGTCAGTGGCGCCGTTGTTTTTGCGGAAGAGTGAGCTCGTGTTATTGCCGGGTCCGGGCGCATTTGCCGACTCAGAGCAGTCAGCGGTGCTGCCGTAGCCGACAAAATCCTGAATGGTGGCGTCACCAAGCGGACAATTGCCGATCAGTGGCTCAAAGCTATTAACTAAAGCTAGCTTGCCATTCGAAGTGGCGATGTTGATATCGCTGTTGATATTCGCGGCAGGTAGGGCGGACCCGTCGGAACCGCCCGATCCAAGCGCGATTAAATAATATTCGCCTGGTCCAATCGTGCCGCCCAGTGGTTGTCTCGTGAATTCCCAGCCATCACCGGTTGCCGACGTGTACTGCAGTGAATAATCGCTTAAATCGAATGTGACACCGGTGGGATTGTAGAGTTCAACAAAATCATTGGTGTAAGTAGCGCCTCCGTTGCCACCGCCGCCATACACTTGACTGATCACCACGTGCGGCTGCTGGACTACAAGTGCAATGGTCGTATTTGCATTGCGACCCTGGGCATCGCTGATTGTTACCGGTAGGAGCTTATTGCCTAACGGCGCAGAGTTAGAAACTGTAGCGAAATAAGTAAAAGTATTCCCGCTGCCGGAGAACGGCTGGTTGGCCGCTCCGCCAATTGACGACAGATCAGCGCTCACTGTGATTCCCGTACTGGGTGGATCGCTACCTGGCGAGACAACTACTGTCAGATTCGTGGTTCCCCCTTGTTGCACGCCAAAGGGATCAGCCGATCCGGCGCCTTTCAATACCGCGCAATTATTTGTTGGCGACGAACTGTTTCGCGGGTTGGGTGCACCGGAAGCCAAGTCTGTGTTGTTATTATCAGTATCGGTGCAGCCGTTGTCTTTTCTAAGTTCGGCCGTCGTATTCGTAAGCGTGGGCGCTGGTCCTGCGCCTTCGAAGCAATTTGCAGTACCGCCATAGCCCACCAGATCAACAAGAGCGGCACCTGATGGACAACCGGCACCCGACAACGCAGTGGTGTTGCTGACGAGAGCTACCTTACCCGCCGTCGCCCCCATGGGAATCGTGCCGGTGGCATCTGGGGTTGGTAAGTCCACCGTGCCTCCACCTTGGGCGGCTTCTTTGATTAAGTAGTATTGACCCGGTTGAAGTATGAAACTGGTGAGCGGAGTAACTGCCCATAAGCCAGATGTCGCGGTCGGTGAGATGTACTGAACGGACCAGCCTGCGAGGTTGATTGGTGCGCCCGTGTGGTTGATGATTTCGATGAAGTCATTTTTTAGCGTTGCTCCCGAGTTACCGCCGCCGCCATAGACCTGACTGATAACCACGCTTCCCGGTGGTGGAGGAGGCGTGTTAACGCTCACCACTACTGTACAAGTAGCAGTTTGTGGCGTGGGCGAATCGTTGTTCGCATACTGAATCGTAACGTTGTAAGTTCCGACCGCAGTTGTATTCGCCACATTCAAAGTTGCCGACGCCGTGCCACCAACACCCGCGGCTGGCGTGAAACTGTCAAGCGTGATTCCCGGAACAGCCGAACTGGTTATGCTCGCGCTAGTCACCGTGCCGTCCGGATCAGTCGCGCTCACGCCTGCTGATGTCGCAGTGCCTTGAGTTGTGCTCAATGAAGCGGGGCAGCTTGGCGCGATTGGCTGATTGGGCGGCGTAACCGTGACAACCACAATACAGTCAGCAGTCTGAGGAGTGGGCGAGTCGTTGTTCGACCACCTAATCGTCACGTTGTATGTACCGGCTGCCGTGGTATTGGCAACATTCAGAGTTGCGTTCGCAGTGCCAGCGACGTTCGGCGCTTGCGTAAAATTGTCCAAACTAATTCCAGTTACCGGCGCACTGATGATGCTCGCACTCGTTACGGTGCCATCCGGATCCGAGGCGCTGACGCCCACCGAAGTTGCCGTCCCCTGAGTTGTACTGGGGGGATTTGGACACGTGGTATTGATTCCCTGATTAACCGGAGGAGTAGCTGGACTGGAAAGGTTCTGAGGATCGCTTGGAGAAAGTAATTGAAAATCAGTCGCGTTGTTATCAGTGTCTTGAGTGCTCCCATTCGCCCCACCTGGCTTCCTCTCATAGCCGCGATTCGTATTCGTGGTCAGTGCCGTGAGCACTGTCCCCTCTTTGTAGGCGGATCCTGTGCTCATCCCTACCTGGTCGACGATCGTCGCAGACGAATTAAAAATCGCTATGCCGCCGTCATTGGTAATGCCGGTCGTATAGGTCTGATTGCCGGGAACACTTCCGCTGTAACCCGATGCTGCACTATTGGTCGCTAAAAAATGGCCATGAGCGGGAATAGTTGTGCCCGCGTTTACTGTCAAACGGATACTTACGCCGGCAGCATTGTTTGAGCCTCGAATTGTCCACCCACTTATGTCGACCGGACCGTTGCTCAAATTGTATAGCTCGATGAATTCGTCATTCCCACCATTTGGCCCGACCGTCCGAAACTCGCTGATTACAACCGTGGACGATACGGCTTGTACGCGTCGCGCAAAGTACATTTGATGGATTAAGGCGACGGACGCAAACAAGATTGCCAGTAGCGCGATTAGTACACGCGTACGCGTAAGGCTGAGACTTCGTTTTGAATTCATTAGGGGCACCTTTCGACTGATATCTAATTTGAAAAAGTTCTCGTGTAACGGAACGAGCGATCGGAGAGGTCACAAGACAAACCCGATTGGATAAAGACGCCCTTGTACCAACATTAGTGCCGCGGGTCAAGTATCTGAGCGAAAAACAATAAGCCGTGCTTGACCGATTTGCTCTAAGCCGCATGCATCCACGCTTGCGCGAGATGATTTAGTTGCGTCTGGCATTGTTTGAGGGTTAAATACCGCGCGCGATGATCGGCCAGACTTTCGGCAACTATAAAATCACAGCAAAGATCGGAGCCGGCGGACAAGGCACGGTTTACAAAGCAACCGATACGCGGCTGGGCCGCAACGTTGTCCTCAAAGTTCTGCCCGCCGAACTTACCGTCAAGGACAGCAACCTGAAGCGTTTTGATCGCGAAGCCCGGCTGGCTTCGGCGCTGGATCATCCGAACATCTGCACCATTTTCGATCTCGGTGAGGCCGAAGGTCTGCATTACATCGCAATGCAATACGTCGAAGGTCGCAACGTGCGCCAGCTGGTGAACGGACGGCCGCTGGAACTCGACAGTGCGCTGCGCATTGCGATTCAAGTTGCCGACGCGCTGTCGACCGCGCACGCGCGTGGCATCATTCATCGCGATATCAAGTCTGGCAACGTGATGGTTACCGATGCAGGACAGGTGAAGGTGTTGGATTTCGGCTTGGCAAAGCTGCTTGACGAGAACGAAGCGCAAGCGAGTGGCATTCACCGAACTGAATTGACCGAGGTCGGCGTGCCCTACGGCACCGCGACGTACGCAGCTCCGGAACAAGCGCGTGGCGACCGTGTTGACTGGCGCGCGGACATTTTTTCCACGGGCGTCTTGCTGTACGAAATGCTGACCGGCACCTGGCCATTTCGCGGCAAGACGACCGTCGATGTGCGACATGCGGTCATCCACGATGAACCGAAGCCGGTTGCCGAAGCACGTCCCGGACCGACACCCGCGCGGCTGCAGACAATACTCGACAAGGCGATGAAGAAGGATCCGCGCGATCGCTATCAGAAGATCACGGAGCTTCGCGATGAGCTACGGAAAGTGCTGCAAGAAATCTCCACGAACGCACAATTCGAAGTCGCCGCGGCGCCGGCGCGCCACCTGTCGGGCTCCAGTCCGGTGTCGCGTGCCATGCGTTGGCTAAAGCGCATGAGCGGCAGCGAGTTGCACACGAGCGCACCGCAACTGACTTCTCGTCCGGCCGTCACCGAGTCCCCCGAGGCCTCGTTCACTACCGTGACTGGGCGCGAGAAGAAGAGTCTCGCAGTGTTGCCGTTCAAGAATTTGAGTAACGATGCGGCGTCGAGCTTTTATGAGTTCTCGTTGGCGGATGCGGTGATTACTGAGTTGGCGCGCATTCGTTCGCTCGTCGTGCGACCCTCGTCGGTCATGTCCAAATATCAGGGCCACGCAGCTGATCCTGCCGATGTGGGTCGCGAACTCAACGTCGACGCGGTGTTGTCAGCCGGATTCATTCATGCGGGCGAACGCTTTCGCGTCAACGCGCAACTACTCGACGTGCGCAGCAACGAAATCATCTGGAGCGATCGCATAGACGCGTCGTCAGACGACGTGATCGGCGTGCAGGATGAAATTACGAAACGTATTGTCGATGGTCTGCGACTGGAGTTGAGTCCTGACGAACAAGCTGGGTTAGCGCAGTCGAAGACTGTGAACGCCGAAGCCTACGAAGAATATCTGCGCGGCCGCGATCGTTTTGCACGCTTCATCTTTCGCACTGTCTCAGCGGAAGACTGCGACGCCGCCATTCAGCATTTTAGTCGCGCGATCGAATTAGATCCTGAGTTCGGTTTGGCGCACGACGGCTTGGGCGCATCACACGTCAATCGTGTTTTCAAAGGCTTGGGTGGCGTCGAAGACTTTGAAAAGGCCGAGGTTGCTTTCAATAAAGCGCTCTCGGTTGATCCGACGATCATCGAAGCCCGCATGTTGATGGTGTTTGTCCTGCTATGGCGCGGACAGAAACAGAAAGCGCGCGATGAGGTCGCCCGCGCGCGGCGCGAAGTTCCCAACGAAGCCGTCGTTTATTTCGTTAAAGCCACGCTTCATCGGCTGGACGGCGAGTACGACCGCGCGTTGCGTGCCTATGACCGTTTGGTGCATCTCGATCCAGCAGCGTTTGTCGTGGTCAGCTACAACCGTGCGCTCATCTTTCTTTATCAGGCGAAGTTTGAAGAAGCGCAACGCGAACTCGATCGCGCTGCTTCAGTCGAACCGAACAATCCCCTGCTGAAGACCGTGCGAGCTCTTGTTTTGTATTACACGAAGCATCCGGCCGACGGCGAAGCGCTGTTGCGCGAAATCACGACGGACCATCCAAACTTGAATGGTGTACGACCGTTCCTCGCAATGTGTTTGAGCCGCCAGGGCAAACACGAACAGGCGCTTGCCGAATTAACCGATGCTGTAAAGCGGAATGCCATGGTCGATCCCGATATTGCTTACGCCGTCGCCTCGGTCTACGGGCTGGAAGACGACAAGGCGAGCGCCTTTGAATGGCTGGAGCGCTCGGTGGCCTTAGGCAATGGCAACAAGCCGTGTTTCGTGGGCGATCCGAATCTCAAATCACTGCGGGACGACGCGCGATTTGTGCAGTTGATGGCGCGGATGACCCAGTAATCGCGCAATTCGGACTAGTCCTGATTCGCGGGCTCTGTTATACTGCTTTCGCTTACCCCGCCGGGCAGCCCGCTTGGCCCACGCACCGCAAAGCAACTTAGGTTCAATGCAGTGATTAGGTAAGCAAGGATTTTTGAGGCCGGCTTACGGCCATTTGCACGAACCGCTTCCAGGTTTCAGAGCGCGTCCGAATAAGGTAACGCTTCGCTCCCTGGCTCAAGAACAAGATTGCGAGCTGCGGTTCGGATGGAGTTTTCCTTTGAGTCAATTCGAGGTCCACTCAGTTCAACGAGTGGCACTGAACGCAGCGCAGACCCGACGGTTCGGGGCTGCCGAGTCTCTGCACAACGCCGAGACGTGCGCCGCGCCTGAACGCGCGACAAATCAACTGCCGGTAAATTCAACCGGCGAAATCCAACTACAACCGAGCGAAGGATGCGAGCACGAGGCTCGCGGACCGCACGAAAAGCACCTCAGCGCGGCTACCGCGCCGGGGATCCCGTGGATGCGTGCGCTCATTTGAGGACGCGCCCACCGGAGAAAGAAAATCAATGTCAAGAGAGTTAATTGTTAGTGTGAACGGTCGCGAAAAGAAGATCGCGATCGTCGAGAATGAACGCGTCACAGAGTTTTATATTGAGCGTGGCGAGCAGAATCAAGGCATCGTCGGCAACCTCTACAAGGGTCGCGTCATGCGAGTGCTGCCGGGAATGCAATCGGCGTTCGTAGATATCGGCCTGGAGCGCGATGCGTTCCTGTATGTTTCCGATTTCTTCGACGAAGAAGCCGAATTCGAACGCATCGTCGTTGACGGCAAAAAAGGCGACGCGGCCGCTGAGAAAGCGGCGGCGGAAAAGATCGAGCAGGGCCGCATCGAGCGCGAACATCACATCGAATCGACCCATGAACGTGTCAATCCGCTGCTTGAGGCTGAGGGTGCCGCATTCGAGCCTGCCGAACCAGAAGAGGCAGAAGAGACCGGCACACGTCGGCGTGGCCGTCGTGGTGGACGCGGACGCAAGCGCGGGGCGAAGACGGAGGTTGAGCCCGCGCGC
>Ga0157375_10005366_pt1 | contig 11140 bp, 5 predicted proteins | sample M35metaG_FD_115311 | JGI IMG/M metagenome (GOLD analysis project Ga0157375, IMG submission 115311) | Miscanthus rhizosphere microbial communities from Kellogg Biological Station, Michigan, USA - M3-5 metaG | ecosystem: Host-associated > Plants > Roots > Rhizosphere > Soil | place: USA: Michigan...
CAACAAGACGTCGATTATCAACAACGACAATGCGAATACCGCCGCGCTGACAATAACGGTGAATGCAAACACTGCGGCGATTATCGCGAACGATAATGCAAACAAGAATGAGTTGAGGGATCTGATTCTGCGTACCCAGATTGAAGCTGATTTGGCTCAAGCCGACAGTTCAACTCCCGTTGCAGTCTTCGTTACACCGAATGCTCATGGCGGTTATCTGGATCTGGTAAGAGCGATTGTGGCGCAGACTATCACGAACATTCTTGCGGCTGGCGGGAAGGTTGGACAGGCTCAGTCGTTCCTCGCTCAAGGGGATGCTGCGAAGACAGCAGGCGACTTCAAAGGCGCCTACTTCTCATATCGAAAAGCGTACCAGGCCGCGGTTCGATAACAGCAATTCAAAACAACAATCGGGTAGTTGATTCAGGGCCTACGGAATCAACTACCCGGTTGGAGTAAAACTCCGAACGAACTCAACAGTCAGTTTCTTCCGACCGCTTCAACGCTTACATTCCTCCAAAGAAATGAGACCTCACTTATCTTAGGTGTCTGGGAGGCCTTCCACCTCTGTAACCGGCCGCACTTCGACTGTGCCGATACGGGCTCCGGGAATTCGAGACGCAATGGCGATGGCTTCACTAACGTCTTTCGCATCGACGAGGAAGTAACCGCCAATTTGTTCGTGTTTCGGCGAATGGTCCATCTGTAACGACTCGTTTCCCATCGCGAACGCTAACACAAACAGTCTCTGATGTAGGGTGTAGTGGGGCAGCGCCGAGATATTGAGCGGCTTCGGCGAGTTGGTTGGCCAACTGAACTGACTCATTGAGCATATCTTGTCGCTCATCTTCGGCACGTTTTGCGAAAGCTACTTCGTCGTGATGAACCAGCAACATGTACTTCATTCGTTTCGTTTCCTCTATGGCGATTGATGACACGGCAATCTTAAATTCAGTTGTTTTGCCGATTTCTCACAACAGAGATTTACAAGTCCAGGAAGTCTTTATCGCCATTCGCCCTCTAATTCAAACGCAGCCCAATAATATGGAGCGCGCCAGCGCTTTTGTTTCCACATCTCCAGCTGGGCCTCGCGCAGTGCGGCCGCGGGTCGCTGATGCTGTTGCAACAAAACTCTGTACAGTCGCGACATCATCTCTGACGTAGCCTTATCATTCACGCTCCATAGACTCATTATCACTCGGGGCGCACCGGCATACATGAAAGCACGCGTCAAGCCCACCACCCCTTCGCCTTTTATATCTTTTCCCAATCCAGTCTGACACGCGCTCAGCACTACTAGTTCGGCTGGCAAGTGAAGATTGAATACTTCGTCTGTTAGCAGGAATCCAGATTGCGGTTGCCCCTGGTGATCGACCATCGAAAGCACGATTCCCGATAGTTCAGGATTAGCGCTGTTGAGAAATCCGTGAGTGGCGAATTGCACGTAGCGATACTGAGCAAGTTCAGTACTGGTTACTGTCGCTCGGCTAGCGTCGAAATCGAATGCTTTCATTCTCGCATTTGCGGGTGCAAAGCCGAGAATCTTTTCGGCCTCTTGTCTGGTGCCGGGCAACCTTGGAATGGTCAATCCATCTTCCACCAACCCTGTCTCGACGGCGGCCTTCTTCGTTTTATCAGTTTCGAGTTGGCGCGCTAATGAGGGCTCTTCTCTTTGATCATCTGCTTTCTTTACATTCTTAGCAGAAGTTACTCTCTCATCATTCTTATCGAAGACAGGATCAGCCAGTACCGCAACCATTTTCTCAGCGGGTTTGCGGTTTTCTGTCTCGCGCCTGATCTCGGCGAGAGTCGACGCAGATGGCAGACTCACAATCTCGTGTTCTGCGATCAGAGGAAGAAACTTTGTTGGCGCGATGTTCCAAGAGCCCTGGCCCCTCGCGATTAACTTCTGCGCATCCGGCGATGGCAGTGCCGCGAAAGGAATATATTGCAGGGCACCATCCGCCACGATTATTAATCTTTTCTTTTTCAACTGGGAAGCAACTGGTTTAAGTAGCATGCGACTCAGAATCGATGCGGTCTCTATCACGAGCGGCTCTTGGGCATTCGCAATACTAAGTTGCCGGCTCCCGTCCGCGTTTCTCGATTGCTGATTGGGTGTCGTCAACGCCACGTAGAATTGCTTCGCAGCTGTCTCGACGTCCGCGCGTTTCGGTAGTTCATAACTGGCGATTGAAGACGGAGTTACCGCCCAGAGATAACTGCGGTCTTCACCCAGCGAGTATTCCAACAGAAGCGCATCACGATCGAGCAAGCGCTGAATCTCTTCCGTTTTTAAGGGCTGCGGCTGAGTCAGGGCGGCATAGCGAGGGCTCTTGGCTTTGATTTCTGTTTCAACTTGCTGATATTCCGTTTTCAGCACCTCGACCTCTTTCGCAGCAGTGGTGGCTTGTTCATCGGTGTGCTTTCCGACGAGCAAACGAATCTGCTCCTCTGTTTTTGAGTTGAGCAAGTGCTGCACCGATCGTTCACGCTCTAACAGTTTTGGATCAATTCCTTGACGGATATCGGCATGTGCTTCGTTGAGCAATTCAATCAAACTCCGAGCCCGACCACGCTCGCAAGCTTGCAAAGCTGCTGAGTTAAACCCTTCCGTGGGCTTTTGTTGATGCATTTGCATCAACAATTCAATGTAGAGTTCGTAATACTGTTGCACGGTTGAAAGGTAGGAAGTGCGCAGTTCCTGACTGGTTATTTTGGTTCGCAATCCCTCGACGATACTAAGCACAGTTCCCATGTGGGCTAACGCTTCAGAGAGCTTGCCAGAATCACGTTCGACCTGTGCCACCAAAGCCAGCGTTTGCGCCTCTCCATTACGATCACCAATGGAGCGTCTTATGACGAGTGCGCGATTTAAGAAGTCGAGTGCTTTTACCTTATCGCCGAGTAAGCGTTCCAAGCGACCGAGGTTGTTTAGGGTCGTTGCTTCGCCATCGCGATCTCCTACTGCGGCATTGAGAGGAAGCGCCTGATTATAGTAAAGGAGCGCTTTCTGTCTTTGCCCTAACATATCGTAAGCAGAACCCATATTGCCTAGTGCGACAGCTTGTCCTGTACGATTACCCAGTATGACCATGAGGCTTAGGGCTTGATTGAGGGAATTGAGCGCTTCCTGGCCTTGCTCTAGTCGAATATGAATCTCACCGATATTGTTAAGGACGGTCGCTTCACCCGTATGGTCGCCTACTGCTCGCACCAGCTGCAGCGCTTGATTGTAGTAACTGAGACCCTTCGTCCTTTCGCCCAGGGAATCGTACAGATTGCCAAGTGCCGTTAGGGTTACAGCCTCACCACTGCGGTCGCCAACTTTGTGTCTAAGTAAGAGAGATTGATTGTAGTAATCAAGCGCCTTCTGCTTCTCACCTGAAAAGTTGTAAAGGTGGCCGATGTCAGCCAGCACATATGCTTCTCCGTATTGATCATTCATTGTTCGCATCAACGCGAGCGACTGGTTATGAGAATCGAGCGCTCGCTGTTCTGCGCCTAGTAGGGTGTAGATTCCGCCCATGCTGCTGAGGGCATACGCCTCAGTGTGAAGGTCCCCAACAGTTCTCGCGAGCGGAATCGCCTCACTGTAATAATTCAGCGAGGTTTGCCAATCACCCAACTGCCTATATACGAGTCCGATCTCAAAGAGTGTTACGGCTTCTCCGCCGCGGTCAGTAATCGCACGTCTGAGTGTCAGCGCTTTATTGTAGTAGTCCAGGGCCTTATGCTTTTGATCCAGGGTTTCGCCAAGAGAATTGTAGACGTCGCCTATACTGTGCAGCGTGTTGGCTTCTCCCTGGCGGTCCTCTGCCTCACGCCAGCGAGGCAACGTTTCTTCATACTTACTGATCGCTTGTTGCGTCGATTCCGCGGTCGCTTGCGCGCGCAGCAGTTCCGCTTCCGCAAACAACTTGTGCGCGAGAACAGCACTGCGATCTTTCTGTGCAGCGGGTCGAATTTCGTTAAGCTTTGCTTCGTACTTTCCTGGAGCCGCCTCCTTCTCGAGAGATCGAACCTCCAACCTGTATACGCCTGCTACCTCGGTAACGTAATAAATCGGCTCGGGTCCCTGTGTACCATTCGGACTGTCAACCTCTATTAACTTCTTACCGTCGGGCCCAAACAGGGCCACCACTACATCAATGCCGCGTTGATCCACAACGACATGGAGATACTGGTCGGCGCCGAGCAAGAGTTGATAGAAGTGCGATTCACCGCCGGCGAGTCTTCGCTCGATGGGCCTGCCTGGTTCAAGTAGAGTGGCATCCGATTGTGACGTAGCACCAGGAGTAATGATTGTTTGCGGCGCGACAACTGTTGGTGCAAAGAAAATACTTACGATGGATAGGGAGGTCGCAGTTATTGTGCTTATTAGAGATCTTAGGTTCATAGACTTATTTCCCTTTAGTCGCTAAGTGTGCCTGTATCTCAAACCCCTCCAGGACGTTCCGACCCGCAAAGGAGTCCGGTACTGAAAAACCTGGTAAGTCCCAGGTCCCCTTAAAGTGAAAATAGAGAGAGCTTGAAAGCCTTTTTCTTTTGGTTGGTCGTAACAGCCGCCGACTTTTTTGCTCTCCATTGTGGAGAGGCGATGACACGAAGTGAAGCCCCAGAAGAGCGCGATTAACTCAGGTCAATCGTGATGCGCGAGATGTTATACGTAACGACAAGTCATGGCAATAATTGCTTGCCCTCGAGTCGGTTACTAAATGGAAAGAAATAGCGAACGCTCAGATGCCACATCAATATTTGATTGCGGCCACAACTGGGGTTGCACAAGAATCGACTCGCAGGATTTGAGCGGACTTGTGCGTAGTGCTCGTGTTTGTTGTCCTGAAGATGAAGAAGTATTTGAGTCTACGATAAGCGTCACAGGCCTCTAACGGATGACGCACGTTGTGAACACACTTCGATTGCCATCTGTACGGCTGGCTGAATTGTTTGACGCTTTTCTAACCAATGTTGTGGCCTTATATGTGCTAGCAGAATTGCGGCTGATGATAGTGGATAAAGTTATTGACATCCTTCGGACTCGGATATAAATTGCAGCCTCGTTTTTTTTGGTAGGTTAATCTCGAACGACTCACAACCTCGCAGTCGTCCTAGCCTCGCTTCATCGAGTTTCAAGAAGCTTTACCTGCTGAGCTTGCTTGTTACGTTGGCGCTAGCTTGGCGGGTTTTCTTGCCCCGCCGTAGTCAAATTGATTAACGCTTTTGCGACGACGTGATCGATTAGGCTATCGAAAAGTCAGCTACTCACAATTTCGCATTGTTTCAGGTTAGATCCCCCGTTGGTTACAAACTAAATCCGATGCTGCACTTGATTGCAGCAGTTTGATACTGACCATTGTTGGTTGGGCTAGCTTCTTTGTAATACGCCGAATCCAGTGGCCTAAGACTTATTTCGTCCTGTTCCGATTGGCCCGATACGGGATCAAGAAATGAAGTTCTTACACTCTCCCATTGTGCTGCTCGTCGGTTTCTTGCCAGCAAGCCCTCAAGTCATTCAGCTAAAGACCATTCTTGAAGACGCAGAGATTAATGTTGTTATTGCCGAGGAACGATCGAGAGCCAGAACTAATTCGGAGGCCCTGGGTGAAGTCTGCATTGGCGCTCAACCGTCGTTGATCATTCAGTCGACGGATCAACGCCAACTCGAAGAAGCTCAAGGTGCCGGTGGATTTCCAAACAGCCTTCCAGTCCCTGTGATCGTAGCCGCCCAGGATTTTGCTGCTGATCAAATTCGAACCCTCCTGGAACTCGGCGCCAACGATTTCATTACACCGCCGTTCACTGAGTCGAGTATTTTGCCAAGAGTTTGGCGACTGCTGAGGCACAGCACGTTGTCATCGTCCGGTCACGAGTCTCTGCATCAGAGGATGGCGATTGATCGAGTTGGTCTAATTGGAAAGAGTCCTATTTTTCTGGAGGAGACTAAAAGACTTAAGTCATTGGCGCGTTGTGATATCACCGTTTTGATTGGCGGTGAAACTGGAACCGGAAAGGAGCTGATTGCGCGCGCAATACATTATCTCAGCCCAAGATCTGATCGACCTTTTGTTCCAGTCGACTGTGGCGCCATTCCGGCTGAATTGACCGAGAGCGAACTCTTTGGCCATGAGCGTGGCGCATTTACTGGTGCTGTGACGAAGACGCAAGGACTTATCTCTGCGGCTGATCAGGGCACACTTTTTCTCGACGAGGTCGACGCTCTTAATCTCAGTGTGCAGGCAAAGCTTTTGAGATTTCTCCAGGAGATGGAATATCGATCGCTCGGTTCAAGCGAAATCAAAAAGGCGGATGTCAGATTGATCTCTGCTACGAATCGTGATCTGCTTGAGCGAGTTAAGCGAAATGAGTTTCGGAAAGATCTTTATTATCGGCTCAATGTTGTTCAGCTCCATCTGCCCAGCCTGCGCCAGCGTCGTGAAGACATTCTGTTATTGGCGCAACACTTCGCCTCGAAACACGCCGCCCGTTTTAATCAGCCTCAACGTAAGTTTTCCACCGACGCGATTCAGAAGTTGCTAACTTATCACTGGCCGGGAAATGTTCGAGAACTCGAGAACATTGTCGCTGCTGCCGTCGCGTTGTGTGATGGGCCACTTATCTGCGGATGTGATTTTTCCTTCTCTGGAGAGCACGAGGAATCTCCTGCGTCTTTTCGTGACGCAAAAGCTCGAGTCATCATTGAATTTGAACGCGAATACATAGTGAGACTTCTAAGCTCGTGCGATGGCAACGTCAGCAAAGCCGCGAGAGTTGCAGGCAAGAATCGACGTGCTTTTTGGGAGTTGATTAGAAAACACAAGATTTCCGTTCAGGACCTAAAGAAGGACACGGACGAATTGGAAACGGAAACGAATGCGCGAGCGCGCGGGTTTTCGTTGGGATAGTAGTTCAGCGTTTGGCACGCGCCGAGAGACGATCACTCTTTGGCGTTAATATTTCCTGTGCATATCCGGACAGTAACTCTGCACTTCCTTCAAGGGATTGATTCCACAACTGCACAACTCGATGGGCAAGACGATCTATTGTTTGTGCTGTAATCGACGAAGCTTGTTCGAGTTGAAAGATACCTGGCCGCCGTAAAAACTGTCGCAACTCTGAATCATACGGAATCAATCCGATATGGTCACATTCGATAGAAAGCACGTCGGCAAAAGTCTGATCGATGTTAGAGAAGATCTCAGAGTCGTTGATGCTCTCCACCATGTTGTAAACAAAACGCGGCCGGATGCGGCGGCAGATGGCGTCGATTACTTCAGCTGCGTCAGGTTCGATTTGGGCCAGCTCATTGCGAAAGCGTTGGACGGTAAATATTGGGTCTTTCACGCTTTGCTTGTGTATCTCACTTAACTTTGGCTTGAGCGCGGGAATCTTCCGCAGACTCTCATCGATTGCCCGCAACACGAGGTTCTTCACAAAAACGAGAGTACTCATCAAGGCGGGATGTTCGGGAGTTGTTACTACGATGCCGGACGCGCCAGTCTGAAAAAGATCAAGTGTATTGAATGAAGTGCCGGCACTCAGGTCGAGCAGGATGTAACGGGCAGGCAACGCTTGTAACAACCGGATCAGTTTTCGCTTTTGTGGGTAAGTGATGTTTGCCATGAACGGCATTCGTCCATCACCAGGAATAAACCCCAGGCCAGGTACTTGTGTTTCGATAACTAGTTCTTCTGGTGAGCAGGCGACAGTACCCTTCAAGTACTCACCGATACCTGCGTACCGGTTTTCCAACCCCAACAAGCTATGGAGGTTTGAATTACCGAGATCGAGGTCGATAGCGATGGTTCGATGTTCGCGCTTAGCAAGCGCAACTGCGAGATTTGCAGTAACAAAACTTTTTCCCACGCCGCCCTTGCCACCCGCGATGGGAATGATTGTTGAGGGTTGATCCATGAGGTGATCTAGTTTGCCGGATCCTGGTTGGAATTAAACAGCTTCTCTAAGTCGGAACTAACAATGCGGTTCTCAAAGTCTTGCCAGATCCTCTTGTCGTTGCGGCAATCGTAGGCCCGACAGGGCACCGGTCGATGCGCATGAATTGTACAGTTCATACAGCCGCGATCAAGGTGGTGGCAATAGCCGTCTGCATCGCTCGCGATAAAATATGGATGAGCGAAATCCCATTGCACTATTCCCTCGTCAACATCTTGATGAGATAACGCAAATCGCAAACGGCAACAAGCAGCTTTACAAAGATGTAAGCGACTCTCGCAATCGATCTCTACGGACTTTTCAAAAGTGTACTTGTCGTGTTCCGGATCCTGATATGCCGCCCCGATTCCATCCTGGCGAAACTTTTCGACCAATCGATCAGCAATCTCTTTCTTTTTGCGATCGAGAACCTCAATGTCGATGAGTCCCTTTGCCGCCAAGAGTTCGATAGCGGCGTAAGCAAAGGAAGAGACTTCGAGAAGTTTTGCAGTATTTGAGTTCGCGCGGCTGTGGGTGTACCGCAGGCCGGACGCGATTTCATTACGCATCAAATTATCTTTTAGAGTCATGTTGCACACATCTCTCTTGCTAAGGGTTGATCCAGTTCAACTGAAGTTATCTAATGCTCCTAAGACCAGCAGGTGGCGCTGCAATTGCTATCCTTGAGAATGATGAATAGTTAATTGCTTATTATCACCTCCGCTAGATCTTCGAGGACCTGTTCCTCTTCACCAACGTAATGAAATTCGGAAGTAATAAACTTAAAATCAGCGGGCAAAAGTTTCCGCAGCTCCTTTTCATAGAGCTTTGTTCCTGCGAGATGTGCCGCGTCTGACTTTGGTGCAAGATCGATTAATTCAACCGTCTTTTTATCGAAGTTGATTTCGGCGATATCAAACCTGAGATCACCCCCTTTGAGCCTTCCTTGAGTAATGAGGGCTCGTCCACCGTCCTTTTCAAGTTTGCTAATTAATCTCTTATTAACGAGTTCGTAATTCAAAACCGTCTTGGCGCGTCCTCCGGTTGCCGTGGCTTTTGCGATCTCTTCAAGCTCGTAACCAATGTGTCTACCTATGCTCGACCGATCTTTGCCGCTTATCTTGCTCCAATCGCCGCTTTCAGAGGCTTCAAATGCCTTCTCGAGTTGCGATCGGTGGCGTTCAGCCTTGGCGAGTGCCTTTTCTACATCCCTTGCGGTACTTCCTGGACCTATCTTTTCCACGAGTTGGCGCAGTGAGAATGGTGACCTTACTTCAGCAGCAGCGATTTTCGCGACAGCGCTTGGTTTGAGTTTTGAAAGCCATTCGATGGTGGGGCCGCTTAGATCCGCGACGTACTTTAGTGACTCGGCTTCGAGTTTCGCAAACATCTCTATCGTTGCGGGTTCGAACTGCGCAAGTTTCTGTAACCCGCGAGGTCCAAGGGCGGTAAGTTTTTCTATGCTCTCAGGGGCTACTTGTAGCAATCGCTTTGCGACTGCTGGTTCTAGTTCGCCAAATTTGCTGATCGCGTCTGCACTTAACTTACGAAGCTTGCTGGTTTCCGCAGCGGTTAACTCGCCTAGTTTTTGGATCGTACTTCGAGACGTGACTTCTTTCGCTAGCTTGGCATCGAGAGCGGCTACATTTTTTTCAACAACCTCAGCCGCGTTCTTTGCCTGGGCCAATTTGTCGTTCGCAGCAATGCGTTCCGCCGGCTTCGCATTTTGCAAATTGCTTTCCGCCAAGCGAACGTCCTCAGCGGCCTTGGCAGCGTTCTCCTCGAGTGCCAGGAATTGTTTTTTCAAAGTAGCTGCTTCTCCCTCAAGCACGACGTCTGGCCCAAGTAGCGCTGGATATTTGTCACGCATCCATGTGCACGGTGAAGCACAGCTAAAGATATGGCCCGAACGACTTACCTTTCCCGTACTGGAACTTACTTTGCCGCTAAGCGTCCCAGCCTGAATTTCCTTTTCTGAAAGTTCGGCGCCAACGCGTAATGATTTGATTTCATCCTCCGCAAGACCGAGAGCGCTCAAAGCAGAGCGCTCTGCAGAGGCCGACTCTCCCATATGTGCTGAGATCTTTAGCCAAAGCTCTTCTCCACCAATATTACGGGCAGCGGTTTCCAACTTCTCCAACTCGCTGGCTACCTTTGCCGCATCTTTGGCCTCTTTTGCAAGCTTTACCGCTTTAACCGTTCCGGCAAGGGCCTTGAACGCCGCCGCAGCATCAAATGCAACACCGACGATGTCAACTGCCAGCCAAAACAGCGACGGTTCGTCTTGCGATAGCGCCTGTGCTTTGTCGAAGGAAGTACCAGTTAACGCTTTTTGCATCATGTAGTCCTTGACATGCTCCGCAGCAACAGCGGCATTGACTCCGAATGCAACAGCAAGACTGGCACCACCGGTTGGCGCGGCAAGCAGGATTGCGCCTATGTTGAATATTAGAAGCGCGATGCTCTCGAACATCCCTGGTTTTTCGGCATCGACCTGGTTTGTTACCCATCTTTGAGTGAGAGCATCCATTTCAGCTCCCATGCGTATTTGGGTCAACGCGACTAGATTGGGTAAACGCCAAATGTTGACTTTATCGCGATCCTCAAGTCCGCCACGTACCTTCTGGATGTTACTCAGTCGCTCGACGATCTCCTTCCCAAGTATCGCAGCCATCGCAAGTCCAGCACCCGGTTTAGTGAAAGTTTCCAGATTACTTGTACTGCTTTCGAGATCCCCAATGACTTTCAGAAATGGATGCCTTTGGGCAAGGTAACCATATACAAGGTTGTACTCATCTACCTTTTCCTTATATGAAACCTCATTGCCGTAATATATGTGCGCGAAGATGATTTCGTTGGGACTGTTACTATTCACCGCATCCGCATAATTCTCTGACGAATCCTTAACAGCCTGTTTGGCTTTGTCTACCGCCTGCCGTCGCTTCAGGAGGAGTGCAGCTGCCGCTTGTAATTCTTTAACGTCAGGTGCGTCTTCGCTCATCTCAGCAACTGAAACATCCTGCTTACAATCCCCGAACATGCAGTCCGCGACTTGAACCGAAACAGTCTTCCAATCGATTCCATAACGAAAAGCTGCGGCTCGTTCTTCTACTTCACTTCGGTCAAGGGTCTCCCTGGCGAGGGTTTTGGCAGTCTCTTCAAACTCATTAATGAATGAAGTCCACTCGTGATTAAGTTCGGCCAGGAG
>Ga0157375_10005367_pt1 | contig 11140 bp, 12 predicted proteins | sample M35metaG_FD_115311 | JGI IMG/M metagenome (GOLD analysis project Ga0157375, IMG submission 115311) | Miscanthus rhizosphere microbial communities from Kellogg Biological Station, Michigan, USA - M3-5 metaG | ecosystem: Host-associated > Plants > Roots > Rhizosphere > Soil | place: USA: Michigan...
GCTGCCGATGCCTATCGCGAGCTCGGCTTCCCTGTGTACCGGGCGCGCGCGCTGTGCACGCTGGGGTGCATCCAGGCGGCGCTGGGCGACGGCGATGCCGCGCGGCGGGCCTTGTTCGACGGTCTCGGCGAACAGCAGCGCGCCACGCGTGATACCGGGCTGCCGGACCTGCTCGAGATGATCGCCGCGACGCATGCAGCCGATCCCGTCGCGCCTCGGTTGCTGGGCGCCGCGGCCGCATTGCGCGAGCGATCCAACATCCCGCTGCTGCCATCCGACCGCGTTCAGCACGAAAGCCGGCATGCGGACGTGCGCGCGAAGCATCCCGAGGCCTCGTTCGATCGTGCATTCGCGCTCGGGAGCGCCCTCACGCGCGATGACGCCATCCAGGCCGCATTGGCGTTGCGGCAGAGTACCTGAGCCGCTGCGTTAGTTGGCGTGCAGGGGAACCGAGTGAACCCGTCGCTCCCACGAAAGTTGTGGCCGCTTCAGGTGCCAGGAGCTGGGCGACATCGCCAACTACACCGACATCGCGCCGGTGATCCAGATCAGCAAGGTCGTCGTCGAGCGGTCGGATCGTCGAACGCACCGGATCGAGCAAGACACCCCGGTGTTCTCGGATTCTCGGTGAAGCCGCCTGGCGGGCGCGGCCAGGCAGGATGTCGCGAGGGATTTCTTCAGGACAAACAAGCCAGAAGGAAAGCGCGGAAGGCGCGCGTCTCTCGATCCTTATCGCGCAATTGGGCCTCCAGGGCTCTGGTGGACCTGCCCATGAGCCTCTCCTCTTCCATCTTCATCAGAAGGAGTCGGGTCGCTGTGTGCAGGTTCATCAGTCGGATGCGATAGACGCTTCCAGGTGGCAGGAGCTGGTCCAAATCGTATGGTCCAGCAAGGCTCCCGTGATATCGATCCTCATCAACTCCCATGCTCCGCCTCCTTGGCGCGGCGCGCGCGCGTGCCTGCTTCGTGGTCACGAAGTGCACCAGTGCTCCGGATTCCCCTTGCTGGTGTTCCGGACTCGCGCGATCAGCGGCCGATGTCCCAGCATCTTTGCCTCCGCAACTGCGTCCTCCTGCGTCCGGTAGGTCTTCTGCCTGACGAGGACGCCATGCGGGTACTCAAGCACGTAGTTCTCGATCGGCGATCCCTCGGGCCGTCCTTTCGGACACGGCTCGACATACACGTTTGCCATGCGTCCTCTCGTCTATGAACAGATCCAGAGGCCAGACTGTCACGGAAGTTCGCCAGCAGACATCCACCAATTTGATGATGCGGAGCGCTGCCACGCAGGAACGCCTGGGCGGTCAGCTCCGCGATGGTCGAGAACCCGCGTCGGATAGCCGATGGCCGCCATGTCGCTAAGATCCAGCATGAGCCTCGAGAGGGAGTCGATCCACGATGCTTCGATGAACGCGAGACCGCAGCCACTCGTCGAATATTTCGTTGCCTACATGGGGCGGCCCCGGCTCGCTTTCGCTGCGGCCGTCGTTGTCCTGCTGGCCATGTTGTTGTCGCTGGCCGCCTATTCGCAAGGTGGCCTTGCGATGGGTGGCCCACGAGGTCTCTGGAAGTTGGGGCTCGAGCCGACCCTGATCGTCTACATCCTCGCCATTTATCCATGGCTGCAGAGACGCTGGGCGATGGCCCTCGAGGTACTCCGGCCCCTTTCAAGCCAGCTTGAGCTGGTCGTGTCTCAAGCAGGCAGCAGGCGCGGTGAATTGATCGCAGTGCTGCTCGGTGCCGCGTTCTCGCTTTGGGTCACAAGTTCCTGGCCGAACGCTGGGCAATGGGTGCGGCTTTATCTCGTCGCCTCCAACATCGTCCTGTTCAGCTTGATGGCGCAAGCAATTTACGACGGCCTGGAGCGCACGCGGCGACTCGCGCGAATAGTTCGGGCCGGCCTCAAGATGGATCTGTTTGACCGTCAGCTGCTCACGCCGGTGGCGCGCTGGGGTCAGACCGTTTCGCTCACATTCGTTGGTGGGATTTGTCTGAGCCTGCTCTTCCAGTCCTATGAGACCTTGCACACGGCGCAATCTCTCGTGATCTACACGGTCTTGATCGTGGTCTCGCTGATCTTGTTCTTCACGTCGATGTGGAGCATCCATATGGCGCTGGTCGCAGCGCAGCAGCGCGAATTGGCCGTCGTTCATCGACAGTGGCAGCTTGCCCGCACCGAGCTGAAGAGAAGGCTCGCCGAGACCGGAGAGCAGGATATCGCCGACCTTTACTATCCGGTCGTCGTGCTCGGCGCATACGAGAGCCAGGTTCTTGCGGCGTCCACCTGGCCGTTCAATCCGAAGATCGTCAAGGAAGTTATCGCATCTCTCGTGGCGCCCTTCGTGATCTACGGGCTGAAGATTGCATTGGGGCAACTGTCGGGAACGACTTGAATGGCAGTCCACGGTCGGCGCATGACGCGTCGTCTCGCCATCTGGGTGATGAATTCCCCGCACGCGAGAGCACGACCACTCTTGCCCGGCGCATAGGGATCAGTCGAACATTCGTTCGCTGAGCTTGCGCGCCAGCGTGTCCGGGCTCTGGTGCTTCATCGGCAGGCCCTCGAAGGCACCATCGATCAGCAGGTGGCTGAGCCCGTGCGCCAGGCTCCAGCCTGCGACGGCCAGATCGGTGCCGTGCTTCTTGTCGTGAGCATAGGCGGCTGCCAGCACGAAGCCGAAGGCGCGCTGCGCCGCCGCTCGCAGCGCCGGGTGCTCGTCCTTGCTGGCCAGCAGCGGACCGAACATCAGCCGAAACCGCTCGGGGCGTGCCCGTGCGCACGCGACGTAGGCCTGTGCCACGCGCAGCAGCCGCTCGCGCGTGTCGGGCACGGCGACCGCCTCGGCCATCGCGTCGCCGAGCGTTTCGAATCCGCGCTGAGCCACGGCGGCGAGCAGCTCGTTCAGGCTGGCGAAGTGGTGATACGGCGCGCCGTGCGACACCCCGGCGGCCCTGGCCACGTCGCGCAGCGTGAGCGCCTGCGCGCCGCGCTCGGCCAGCACGGCGTCGGCCGCGTCGAGCAGGCTGGCGCGCAGGTTGCCGTGGTGATAGGGGCGGGTCGGCGCCCTCGTGGCCCGCGCAGGTTTTCCGGACGCCTTCACGGCCGATGTCAGCGCTTTCATCACGACATCTTGACATGAGAAGGATGCGGCTCAAGAATGGATCAATCTTTCGCTTGTAAAGATACGTCGCCGCCGAGCCGGAGCCCGCCATGAACACTGCTTACCTCCTCATCGCCGCCAGCGCGGCCGTCCTGGGCTCGCTGGGCTGTGTCCACCTGCTCTATACCTATCGCGGCAACAAGCTCGACCCGCGGGACGCCGCCGTCCGCGAGGCGATGGAGCGGGCGCACCCTGTCATCACGCGCCAGACCACCGTGTGGCGCGCCACCAAGGGTTTCAATGCCAGCCACAGCCTGGGCATCATCGCGTTCGCGCTCGTGTACGGCTACATGGCGTTGTGGCGCCCCGACGTGCTGGGCGGTTCGCTGTTCCTGACGGGACTGGGCATGGCCGTGCTGCTGGCCTACCTGGTGCTGGCGCGGCGCTACTTCTTCAGCATCCCGTTTCGAGGCGTGGCCTTGGCGTGCGCCCTGTACGCGAGCGGATGGGTGCTGGCGTGAACCGCCGTCCGCTGCAGGTCGTGACGGGGTTGCTCGGCATCATTCCCGTCGTCACGGGCGTGCTGACGATGATGGGCCTGCACGACCCGATCTACGCCGCCGCGGGTTTGCCGGCGCACCCGCTGCTCGACAGCAACCTGCGCTTCCTGGGCGGCCTGTGGCTCGTGCTGGGGTTGGCGCTGTTCGTGCTGATCCCGCGCATCGAGCGCGAGACGACCTTGTTCCGCACGCTCTGGCTGATGATCTTCGCCGGCGGCATCGGGCGATTGCTGTCGATGCATTTCGTCGGTGTGCCGCCTTGGCCCTTCATCGGCTTCACGCTGCTGGAGGTCGTCGGCGCGCCGTTCTTCATCGTCTGGCAGACGCGACTGGTGTCGGCCGCTTCGTCGGCGGAGCGGCTGTAGGCAACAAGGATGCCGGCGACACGCCGATTGCTCCTACCAGCCGATCGTCATTCGCGACCGATGAATCCGCGGCGAGGCCGTTAGACGGCTCACCTCAGTCGGCGATCCAGCGATCCTCGGAAGCCTTCAGGTGCGTGAGGATCGCTGCCTGCGCGGCAAGCGGATCGCGCGCCTCCAGCGCCCGCAGCACGGCTTCGTGCTCCTTCAGCGCCAGGTTCCAGGTGCGGGTGTTCTCGTAGCGCGAGCTCAACTTCGCGGAGATCGGGCTGTGCCGCTCGTCGAAGAGGTCGCTGATCATGCGGACCATGACGGAGTTGCCGCCCAGCTCGGCGATCAGCAGGTGGAACTGCCGGTCGTACTCGAGCGGGCTGCGCCGCGCGCTGATCTCGGTGCGCATGGCGGCAACGAGCTCTCCCAAGCGCGCGAGCGCTTCGTCGGTGACACGTGCGCAGGCCAGCACGACCACTGCGCCTTCGATGGCTGCACGCGCTTGCATGAGCTCGGTCGGGCTGTCGCCGATCGCGGCCGTGGTCTTCGGCGCCCGCTCGGGGGGCGGGTTGCAGACATACACGCCGGAACCGCTGCGAATCTCGACCGTGCCTTCGACGTCGAGCGCGATCAACGCCTCGCGTAGCGAGGGTCGCGACACGCCGAGTTGCTGTGCGAGGTCACGTTCAGGCGGTAGACGAGTGCCGGTGTCGAAACCGCCCCGCAGGATCAGCTCGCGGATCTGATCGGCAATCTGTTGATACAGCCGTCGGGGCTCGACAGGTTTGAACTGGGGAGGCATGAGCGCACGGGCTCCAGAACAATTGGCCTGACCATCATAGCGCGCGAATTCGAGCGGACCACCGACAGGCGCGTTCGCAGGCCGCGACATGCGGGATAGTCCCAAGAGCAACTCTCATTGTGGTCAGGCCAAATGCTTTCTGGTGTGTCAGGTGGCTTGACCATGTCGAGTGAATTGGTCTATGCACCGACCCGCCGCACCGCTGCCACCACGATAGGAGTTCTTGCTTGCAACCTTCGCTCCAACCGGCCGCCGGCGACCCGCCGCTACTGCGCCTGAACGGGATTGCGAAGCGCTTCCTGAGCGTCACGGCATTGAAGGATGTCAGCTTCGAGCTGCGCCGCGGCGAGGTGCATGCGGTGTGCGGCGAGAACGGCGCCGGCAAGTCGACGCTGATGAAAATCATCAGCGGCCAACTCGAGCCCGACGAAGGGGAGATTCATTTCAAGGGCCAGCCGGTCCGGTTTGTGTCGACCCGCGACGCCGAAGCAGCCGGCATCGCGATGATTCACCAGGAGCTGAACCTGGTGCCCCACCTCTCGGTGGCGGAAAACATCTTTCTCGCGCGGGAGCCGCGGCGTGGCCTGTTCATCGATCGGGCCCAGTTGCGCGCGAACGCGCGACGCTGCCTGTCGCGGCTCGGCATCGAGATCGATCCGGATACGCCGGTGCGTACGTTGCCGGTCGCGCAATGCCAGATGGTCGAGATCGCAAAGGCGTTGTCGATCAGAGCCGAGGCTCTGATCATGGACGAGCCCACGTCGTCGCTCACCGAAAGCGAGACCGGCCAGCTGTTCCGCGTGATCCAGGAGCTCAAGCGCTCCGGCGTCGCCATCATCTACATATCGCACCGCCTGGACGAGCTGGTGCAGATCGTCGACCGCGTCACCGTGCTGCGCGATGGCAGGCACGTCTGCACCGACGACTTCGCGGCGACCAGCGTCGACGAAATCGTCGTGCGCATGGTCGGCCGCGCGCTCGACGAGAAGTTCCCGCCTCGCACCTCGGTGCCGACCGCGGACGTGTTGATGCGCGTTCAAGGCTTGACGCGCCGAGGCGTCTTCCGCGATGTCGGCTTCGAGCTGCGGCGCGGCGAAATCCTCGGCTTCGCGGGACTCATGGGCGCCGGGCGCACCGAGGTCGCGCGCGCGGTCTTCGGCGCCGACCTGCCGGACTCCGGCAGCATCATGCTGGGCGACCAGACCTTGCGCATCCGCTCACCGCAGGACGCGATCCGCCACGGCGTGGCCTATCTGTCCGAAGACCGCAAGAGCCACGGCCTGGCGCTGGGCATGAGCGTGGCCGAGAACGTCAGCCTGGCCAACATGAGTGCGTTGGCCAGCGGTTTGGGCTTCATCCGCTTCGCGCAGGAAAACGAGGTTGCACAGCGCTACGTCGACGCGCTGGACATACGCACGCCGTCGACGCGCACGCTGGTGAGGCTGCTGTCCGGCGGCAATCAGCAGAAGGTCGTGATCGCGAAATGGCTGTTCCGCAATTCGCGCGTGCTCTTCTTCGACGAGCCCACTCGCGGCATCGACGTGGGCGCCAAGTTCGCGATCTACACGCTGCTCGACGAACTCGCGAGCCAAGGCATCGGCGTCGTGCTGATCAGCTCGGAACTGCCCGAGATCCTGGGCATGACCGACCGCGTGGCCGTGTTCCACGCCGGCCGCATCACCGCCGTGCTCGATACGCGCCGCACCTCGCAGGAAGAAATCATGCACCACGCCTCGGGGCGTGTGGCCGCGACAGCCCTCGCTTCATGAACGACAAGCAAAAAGACCTGTTCCAGAAATTTGCCGCGCTCGCCAGCCTGGCCGCCCTGACCGTGGTGTTCGCGCTCGTCAGCGACGCGTTCTTCTCGGTCGGCAACGGCATGACGGTGGCGTTGCAGGTCACGTCCATCGCCTACCTGGGAATCGGTGCGACCTGCGTGATCATCACCGGCGGCATCGATCTCTCGGTCGGTGCGATCCTGGCGCTCGCCGGCGTGGTCGCGGCGATGTCGGTGAAGGCAGGCGTGCCGGTGCCGCTCGCGATGCTGGCTGGCGTTCTCGTCGGCGCGCTGTGCGGTGCGGTCAACGGTCTTTGCGTGACATTGCTCAAGCTTCCGCCGTTCATCGCGACGCTCGGCATGATGCTCGTGGCGCGCGGCGTCGCGCTGCAAATCACCGATGCCAGAGCGATCGGCGGCCTGGGCGACAGTTTCGCCGAACTCGGCAACGGCTCGCTGGCGCGCGTCGTGAAGATCGGTGCCGACGGCTTCCCGGACGTGGTCTTCCCCGGCATCCCGTATCCGGTGCTGTTGATGGTCCTGCTCGGCGTCGCTGTCGCGGTGCTGCTGAACCGCACGACCCTGGGGCGCCATCTCTACGCAGTCGGGTCCAACACCGAGGCGGCGCGATTGTCCGGGGTCGACGTGCGCGGCGTCACGTTGTTTGCCTACGTGCTGTCGGGCACGTTGGCGGGCCTGACCGGCTGCGTGCTGATGTCGCGCCTCGTCACGGCCCAGCCCAGCGAAGGGCTGATGTACGAGCTCGACGCGATCGCGGCGGCCGTCATCGGTGGCACCTCGTTGTCGGGCGGCATCGGCACGATCTCGGGCACCGTGATCGGCGCGTTCGTGATCGGCATCCTGCGCAACGGCTTGAACATGAGCGGCGTGTCCGCCTTCATCCAGCAAATCATCATCGGTCTGGTCATCCTCCTCACGGTATGGATCGATCAGATGCGTCATCGACGATGAGCAAAGCCGGCCCGAAGACCGGATCTTTCGAGCGAGACAACCTGAACCCCACAGAGGAACTGACATGAACAAACTTCTGAGCACCCTGTTCGCCGCCACGCTTGCGCTGGCCGGCTCAACGGCCGCCATGGCCGCCGACAAAGAGATCGCAGTCATCGTCAAGACCGCCAACTCGGACTTCTGGCAGAACGTGAAGAAGGGCTCGAACGCTGCGGCGTCCGAACTCAAGGGCTATACCGCGAGCTTCCAGGGAGCGGCGTCGGACACCGACCTCGCGGGCCAAGTCGCGCTGGTCGAGAACGCGGTGAACCGCAAGGTCGCGGCGATCGTGCTCGCGCCGTCCGATCCCGACGCGCTGATCCCGGCGATGAAGAAGGCCTGGGAGGCGAAGATCCCGGTGATCCTGATCGACTCGGCCGCAGGGGAGAGCGGCAAGAGCTACTACCAGTCCTTCCTCGCGACCGACAACCAGAAGGCCGGCGAGCTCTGCGCCCAGGCCCTCATCGACAAGGTCGGCACGACCGGCAAGATCGCGATCATGTCGTACACCGCGGGCTCGGGCTCCGAGATCGGTCGCGTCGGCGGCTTCAAGAAGTACATCGAGTCGCATTCCAAGCTGCAGATCGTGGGGCCGTTCTATTCGAACTCGCAGATGGGCACGGCGCTGAACCAGACGACCGATGCGCTCGCCGCCAACCCGGACCTGAAGGGCGTGTTCGGCGCCAATGAACCCACCGCCATCGGCATGGGCCGCGCATTGGTGCAAGCCGGCAAGGCCGGCAAGGTGGTCGCGATCGGCTTCGACGGCAACGCCGACCTGCAGGGCTTCATCAAGGACGGCACGCTCGAAGCGATCGCCGTGCAGAGCGCCTACCAGATGGGCTTCCTCGGTGTGCAGACCGCGGTCGAGCTGATCCAAGGCAAGACCGTGCCGAAGTTCCGCGACACCGGCGTGCTGATGGTCACCAAGAAGAACATCGACACGGCCGAGGCCAAGAACGTTCTGTACTGAACCGGCCGAGAGTCTGTGCCACCGCCACCCGTCACGCGCCACCCGTCACGCGCGTGACGGGACGGCGCCACACGCACGCCGCACCACCATCATGAAGATCACCGACAGACGCACGCTGCCGCGCGGCGGACAGAGCGTGCCCGTGTTCGGGCTCGGCGGCGCGCAACTCGGCGGGCTGTATCGCGCGATGTCGGATGGCGCGGCGGCGGCGCTGCTCGATGCCGCGTGGAATCTCGGGATCCGGCATTTCGATACCGCACCGTACTACGGCTACACGCGGTCCGAGCACCGCCTTGGCGCCGCACTCGGGCCGCGGCCGCGAGATGAATTCGTCCTCAGCACCAAGGTCGGCCGCTTGTTTCGACCCGACGCCTCGGTGCGGCCCGGAGACGATGGCTGGGCCGACCCGCTGCCGTTCCGCCCTCGCTACGACTACTCGCACGACGGCGTGATGCGCTCGATCGACGACAGCCTGCAAAGGCTCGGCATCGCGCAAGTGGACCTGCTGTATGTGCACGACATCGGCGCCGTGACCCACGGCGAGCGCCACGATGACCACTGGAAGCAGCTGACGCGCGGCGGCGGCTTTCGCGCGCTCGAGACCTTGCGCCGCAGCGGCGTCACGCGTGCCGTCGGGCTGGGCGTGAACGAGTGGCAGGTCGCGCACGCCAGCATGCGAGAGTTCGACCTGGATTGCACGATGCTGGCCGGGCGCTATACGTTGCTCGAGCAGGCGGCGCTGTCGCCGCTGTTGGACGAGTGCCTGGCGCGCGGCAATGCCATCGTTGTCGCCGGGCCGTTCAATTCGGGCGTGCTTGCGGGCGGCAACCGGTTCAACTACGCGGCGGCACCGCCTGACGTGATGGAGCGCGTGCGCATGCTGGACAGCGTGTGCCGTGAGTTTGACGTGCCGCTGCCGGCTGCGGCATTGCAGTTTCCGCTCGCCCACCCGGCGGTGGTCTCGTGCGTCGCCGGTGCCCACGACGAGGCCGAGCTTGCCCAGAACATCGTCTCGTTCGAGACCCCCATCCCGCCCGGATTCTGGAGTGCGTTGCACCAGCGCGGACTCATCGACGGCCGCGCGCCGCTTCCGGCGCCGAGTCTCAATCAACCAGGATGCCCATGCTGACCGTCATCTGCGAAACCCCTGGCGTGCTGCGCGCCGAACAACGAGCTCTGCCGACTCGCCAGGACGGCGAGGTGCTGCTTCGGGTCAAGCGCGTCGGCGTGTGCGGAACCGACCTGCACATCTACACCGGCAACCAGCCCTACCTGCAGTACCCGCGCGTGATGGGGCATGAGCTGTCAGGCATCGTCGAGCAGGCGCCGGCGGGCAGCACGCTGGCCCCGGGCGACCCCGTGTTCGTGATGCCGTATCTCTCGTGCGCCAATTGCGTGGCCTGCCGCCAGGGCAAGACCAACTGCTGCGTGAACATCCAGGTGCTGGGAGTCCATCGCGACGGCGCGTTCACCGAGTACCTCAGCGTGCCGCAGCAGTTCGTGCATCGGGCCGAGGGCGTGACGCTCGATCAGGCAGCGATGGTCGAGTTTCTCGCCATCGGCGCGCACGCAACGCGACGCGCAGAGGTCCACGCGGATCAACGCGTACTGGTCGTGGGTGTCGGGCCGATCGGCATGGCTGCGTTGATCTTTTCGCGCCTGCGCGGCGCCACGGTGACCGTGCTCGACACGCGCGCGCAACGTCTCGCCTTCTGCCGGGATCGGCTCGGCGCCCACACCGGCGTGCTGACCGGCCCGGACGACGAGGCCGAGCTGGCACGTCTCACGGACGGTGATTTCTTCGACGTCGTGTTCGACGCGACGGGCAACCCGCGTGCGATGGAACGCGGCTTCAAGTTCATCGCGCACGGCGGGAAGTACGTGCTGATCTCGATCGTCAACGGCAACATCACCTTCTCGGACCCCGAGTTCCACAAGCGCGAGGCGACGCTGCTGGGCAGCCGCAACGCGACGATGGAAGACTTCGAGACGGTGCTGAGCGCGATGCGCGCCGGCTTGGTCCCGGACGCGGCGCTCAACACGCACCGCCTTCCGCTGAGCCAGGTGCCGACCGACTTCGCGCGCCTGCTCGATCCCGGGCAAGGCGTCGTCAAGGCCATCGTCGAATGCTGACGCGGGCATCGATGCCAGACGCATGAACCGCGCCGTGCCGCCCATACTCCAGTTTGGCACCAGCCGCTTCCTGCAGGCGCACGTGGACCTGTTCGTTTCGCAGGCGATGGACCGCGGAGCGGCGCTCGGGGGGATCACGGTGGTTCAAACCACGAGCAGCCTCGAGAGCGCCGCGCGGGTGGCGGCCTTCAACGCCCGTGAGGGCTACCCGGTGCGCGTGCGCGGCCGGCTGAACGGCGCGACCATCGACACGACACTGCGCTGCCACGCAGTGCACGAGGCCCTGCAGGCCGATGTCGATTGGACACGCGTGCGCGCACTCGCAGCCGGCGAGGTCCAGGTGATCGTGTCGAACACGGGCGACCGAGGCTTTGCGCTGGACGATCGCGATTCGCCGGCGTCGCTCGTTGATGGGGCCGAGGCCCCGCAC
>Ga0157375_10005370_pt1 | contig 11135 bp, 7 predicted proteins | sample M35metaG_FD_115311 | JGI IMG/M metagenome (GOLD analysis project Ga0157375, IMG submission 115311) | Miscanthus rhizosphere microbial communities from Kellogg Biological Station, Michigan, USA - M3-5 metaG | ecosystem: Host-associated > Plants > Roots > Rhizosphere > Soil | place: USA: Michigan...
CGTCGCCCGCTCCGAGGAAGGGAGAAAGACGGCGCGCAGCGCCCTCGACGCGGGTCGCGCCGCGCTGGCGGAGCTGCAGGTCCGGCGGAAGGGGCTGGCGGCCTCGCTGGTCCTGGTCGGCCTCGTCCTTCTCGGACTCTATCTAAAGATGCGGCAGATCGACCGTCTGCGAGGCGGCGAGGCGCTCACGCCTCCCTTATGATCGGCCCCGCATGAGCTTCCGAAAGCCGCTGCTTCTCGGCGTGTTGCTGGTCTTCGGCCGCGTCGCCGCGACCGAGAACACCTGCGTCACGGCGGAGTGCCACGCGACGATCCTCTCCAAGAAGGACGTGCACCCCCCGACCGACAGCTGCGACACCTGCCACGAGGCGACGGAGACCCCTCACCCCCAAAAGGGGAAGGCGACGTTCAAGCTCACCCAGCCCGCGTCGGAGCTGTGCCAGGCCTGTCACGACGACAAGACGACGTTTCCGGTCACACACGGTCCGGTCTCCGCGGGGGATTGCACCGCCTGCCACGACCCGCACGCGTCGGACGAGAAGCCCCTCCTGCGCGGCAAGGCCGACGACCTGTGCTTGGGTTGCCACGTCGACGTCAAGGAGACTCTCGGAAAGGCCCACGTTCACTCCGCGATCGAATCGGGGTGCACGACCTGCCACGACCCGCACGGCTCGGCCCACGCGAAGCTCCTGCCGGACGAGGGCGCCGCGACCTGCATCGCCTGCCACGACGCGATCGGGGAGAAGGTCGACAAAGCCTCGGTGCCCCACCCGCCCGTGAAGAGCGAGAAGGCGTGCGCCTCGTGCCACTCGCCGCACGCGAGCGACAACGAGAAACTTCTGCTGAGCCCGGAGAAGGAGACGTGCCTCTCCTGCCACAAGACGATCGTGACGCCGGCGATGACCGTCGTGCATCCTCCGGCCGCCGAGGGGAAATGCGCGGCGTGCCACGACCCGCACGGCGGCACGAACCGTGAGCTTCTCGTGGCGAGCTTCCCCTCCACCCCGTACGTGCCCTACACCGACGACGCGTTCGCGCTGTGCTTCAGCTGCCACAAGCCGGACATCGTGAAGTACCCCGACACGTCGTTCGCGACCGGCTTCCGCGACGGGGAGCGGAACCTCCACTATCTCCACGTCCACAACGCGACGAAGGGCCGGAGCTGCGCGCTCTGCCACGAGCTGCACGGCGGAACCCAGCCGAAGCTGATGGCGGCCAGCGTGGCGTTCGGGACGTGGCGCCTACCGCTGAAGTTCGTGAAGACCGAGACGGGCGGGAGCTGCGCCCCCGGCTGCCACCAGCCCAAGAGCTACGACCGGAAGACCCCCGTCAAGAAGCCCTAGGGGTAGGACGTCGCCTCGTGGGCCACGCCGTGGCACACGAGCGTGCAGCCCCCGGAGAATGTCCCCGTGTCGTCGAAGACCGGGAACGCGCGCCCGGGCGCCGGCTGCACGATCCTCACGTCGAAGTTGATCAGGTGCGTGTGCGAGCCGCTCCCCTGCCCCGCTCTCGCGTCCACGCCGTGGGGATCGTGACAGGCCGAGCAAGGCGTCCCCGCGGCGAGGTGCCCGCTGTGCCCTCCCCCCGAGCCGGTCTTTCGGAACGTCGCCTTCCGGAAGCTGTCGTCCCGCAGGATGCTCGCCTGATCGTGGCACCGGTAGCAGAGCGCGTACGAGTCGAAGGACTGCGGCGTGTTGTCCGCGGTGTCGTACCGCTCCTTGAGGATCGGCCGGAACCGCGATCCGTGCGGGCCCCCCGAGCCGCCCTCGTCGTCGGCGTGACACGCCGTGCAGTAGATCTGCTCCGAGGGGGTCATCTTCGGCTCGAACGACGACGGGATGCTCGGCACGCTCGGATTCCTCCCGGGGGCGACGACGGGGTGGAACGACGGGTTCTCCTCGGCGAAGGCGAGCCGCATGTTCGTCCCCGGGACGACACGGGACACATAGTCGATCCCGGGGTTGGCGTCCGCGTGGCACTTGAAGCAGACCTCGTACTCGTACGTCGCCCGCCGGAGGATCCCGGCATTTCGGTCGACGCCGCTCACGCCGCGGAGCATCCCGGAGACGTACGGCGCCTCGGCCTTTTCGCCTGTGCCCACGTGCGGGTTGTGACAGTCGGCGCACGCCGCGCCGCCTTCGACCTCGTGGTGCGCGGAGAGCTTCTTGACCTGCCGCCCGATGTCCGGCGGCGTCACGACGCGACCGTCGGCCGCCAGATGCGGCGGACCCGGTGTTCCGGCGTGGCACCCCGTGGAGGTGCACGAGAACGGAGGCGGCCCCGCGGTGAAGTTCAGGAGCTTCTCCGCCGTCGGGGCGAAGTGGGGCGTGTGGCACGTCTCGCAGCCCCACTCGCCGAGCGTGGCGTAGCTCGGGAAGGTCTTCGGGGGCCGGGGCAGGATGCCGATCACCGGTGCCGCGGACGTCGCGTGGACCGACGCCGGCCACCCCTCGATCTGATGGCACGAGGTGCACAGCGCCGAGTACCGGTTGTCCTTGACGAGGAACTTCCCCCAGGCGTCTTTGTGCGGATCGTGGCAGGTGGTGCAGTGGACCTCGTCCGCGCTGCCGAAGGTGAGGTCGGCCGGCGGCGTTCCGACGAGCTCCGCGTTGGGGAGCGACTGGTGGTACGGGAAGGAAACCGGGTGATGCCCCGAAAGGTCGAGGCCGAAGTTCGAGAGGCTCTGCGACGGCAGCGTGCCGCCGCCGGCCATCGTGATCCCGCCGGCCGGGTTCACGACGGCGCCCATGGCGATCGTGCCGTCGTGGCAGCTCAGGCACAGCTTGGTCGGCCCGGTCGGCTGCGGGAGCGGTCCCGCCCGTAGGGTCGGGCTCGTGTACACGGTGTAGACCTGCGGCTGGATGTCCTTGTTCCACAGGGGAGACGACGGGGTCGCGTTGTGCGGCGTGTGGCAGAAGACGCAGATCCGCGTCTCGCTCGACGCGCGAACCGTCCCCGGGCCGCTGACCGAGAGGTTGTGCTTCGTGTTGACGATGTCCGACGTCGTCTGCGTGAGGACGCTCGTCGCGTAGCCCACGACCCACACGCACGCGAGGACGGCGGCGAGACGGCTAGAGCGCTTGGTCGGCATAGCCTTCCGTGATCCGGAACACCTGGACGCGCCGGTTGTAGGTGTCGCACACGAGGAGCTCGCCGTCCGCGGCGATCGACGCTCCCGAGGGGAGCCAGAACTCCCCCAGATCGGTCCCGCGCCGGCCGAGCGTGAGGAGGAACTCCCCCGCCCTGCTGAAGAGCTGCACGTTGTCAAAGAGGCCGTCCACGACGTAGACCACGCCGTCCCGGTCCACGGCGATGCCCTTGGGCATCGCGAGGTCCCCCGACCCGTCGCCGTGCCGGCCGAACGAGCCCTTCGGCTTTCCGTCCTCGTCGAAGATCTCGATCCGGAAGGCGAGCGTGTTCGTCACGTACAGCTCGCCCTTGGGCGACCACGCGATGTGCGTCGGGAAGTTGAAGCCGCCGGCCTCCTCGCCCCTCGCTCCGAAAGAGGACACCGAGCTTCCGTCGGTGCGCAGCACGCGGACCTCGTTCGCCAGCGTGTCCACGACGTAGAGCAGCTTCTTGCGCGGCGAATAGGCGATGCCGGTGGGGCGCCGCAGCGCCTCCGTGACCGTGAACAGGACCTCACCGCCGGCGTCGAATCCGACGACCGCGCCGGCCGAGTCGGAGACGTAGAGGTGGGACGCCTCGTCGAAGGCAAGCGCGACCGGCGAGACGAGGGGATGGTCCTTGGCCCCGGTCAGCCGGAGGTACTTCTGCTGCTCCGGCACGAACAGGTGGACGCACCGGCGCCCGAGGTCGGCGACGGCGATCCTCCCGTCGGCGCCCTTCGCGGCGTCGACCGGCAGTACGAACGCGTCCCGCTCTTCCGGCTGGCCACCGTAAGCGAGCGTCCGCAGGGCTTGCCCTGCTCCCTTCCGCGGGGAGAAGCCGGTCCAGGACGCGACGAAGGTGAGCTTCGCCTTCCCGGGCGGGAACGGCCACTGGAGCGCGACCGGCGACGGGCTCGATCTCACCTGCCACTTGGAGGAGCACGCGGCCGCGGCGAGCACGACGGCGGAGAGGAGCACCCGACGCCGCCTCACTAGAAGATCCTCCGGCGGATCTTGACGTAGTAGTACGGATGCGTCCGGTCGTATTGTCCGCTGATGCCGGATCCGCGCGTGTGCGCGCCGTACAGCTCGGCGCCTGCTGCGAGCTCGAGCTTCCCGATCCGGTACGACATCGAGGCGTTCGCCGAGTAGGAGTCGGAGTCCACGAGACCCAGCACGCGGCTGAAGGAGCCCCCGCCGGACAGCAGGAGCGCGCGCTCGAGGAACTCCTTCTGCACGCTCCCGGACACGGTCGCGCTCTCCTCCGTGTAGGGGTTCGGCTCGCCGACGGAGGACCCGTCGGGGTAGCGCCGGTGCAGGAACGCCCCGCTCGTCCAGAGCCTCAGGGTCGGGTCGAGCGACCGCGTGTACTGCACCTCGGCGCGCCACTCGTCGTAGGGGCTCACGTCCCACTCGAAGCGCGTGACCTCGCCGAACGTGCGCCAGGGCCCCTCCTGATAGGAGAGGCCGAGGGTGTTCGTCGTGGAATCCAGGGGCACCCCCGGGAACAGGCCGGCGAGCACGTCGGAGCGGACGGCGAGAAACCTGTAGTACGGGGTCAGCCGCGCGTCGAGCAGGTCCACGCTCGTGTGGAAGCCCGTGGAGTTGGTGCGCATCTCGAAGGTGCCGGTCGTGAGTGCGTAGGTCGCGACGAAGTCGTACGTCCCCGGGAGGAACGGGGGCGGGAGGAGGAACACGTTGATCTCGAGCGCGTTCCCGACGGGGTTCACGAGGTAGTGGACCCCCTCGACGAGCAGGATCAGATCGAACGGCGGGAGCGTCGAGCGCATGTAGATCGCGACCGTGTCGGGATCGACGTTTTGCTGTGTCAGCACGAACGCCCCCGGGGCCGTCGGCACCGTGACCGCCGGGTGAGGCTCGTTCGAGACGTCGGTGCGGCCGGTGCTGTCGGTGCGGACCGTCGAGAGGTTCACGCCGGCGAGGATTCTACCGCGCGGTATCGTCTTGCCGTAGTCGAAGCCGAGCGTGTGCGACACCGCGGTCGAATCGCCGCCCGACGACTCCCGCTCCGAGCGCAGGAAGATGTAGCGGCTGTCGAGGCTCTCGTACAGACGGTGCGACAGGATCGCCTCGAGATCGTGGCTGTCGTCGGAGAGGGCTAGGGGCGCGGGAGCCGCAAGCGTCGTCGTCGTGGTCTCGTTGTCGATCACACGGTAGAGGAAGTCGCCGCGGAAGTGGAGCGGGAAGTACGCGCTCAGACGCTCCTGGAAGTGGAACTGGTCGCTCTCGATCCGCCCCGACAGGGGGCTCTCCTGCTCGTAATCGGTCTGCGACGCGGTCAGGTCCACGCGCACGGTGTGCATGTCGACGAGGCCGGTCACCCCGTACTGCGTCGAGCTCCCGTCGAGCTCGCGGCTTCCGGAGAACCACGAGGGAAGGAAGAACGCGGTCGCCGAGAACGTGTGTCCCCCGCCGAACTCCCGGAAGTACTCCCCGTTCAGGTCCACCCGCTTCACCTCGGACCGGTCGGTCGGCGAGCTCGTGGTGTTGTCGAGGTACCCGGCGTTGAAGAACCACGGGCGGCTCCGGTACCGGAACCGCGCCCCGTTGCTCGTCTCGACGTTCCCGTGCCGCGTCTGGCTCTGCTCCTTGTAGAGCGGCTCGTACCGCAGCGCGAAGAGCTGGAGGTTGTAGGGGTGCTCGGGGAGGAAGAACAGGCGCCCGGTGTAGTCGAGCCCCGTGTCATGGGTCCAACCGGTGGACGGGGCGAAGTTCGACGAGTAGTTCTCTTGCTTCAGCGCCCCTCCGATCGACGCCTCGTACACGAGGAAGCGCGGGTGATAGATGTAGCCGTTCGAGTACACGGTCAGCTTCTCGGTGAAGAACGTATCCTCCCAATGCGTCGTCCGGCCGGCGTTGTTGCTGTCGTCCCGCTCCTTGGAGCCCCACAGCTCGAAGTAAGCCCCGTTCTCGAACGGCCGCGGAACCCAGTCGCGCCACCCCGCCGCCGCCGGTGCTACGGCCGCCACCAGGATCGCGGGAACGATGAGGGCGCGTCGGAGTCTCACTTCAGCAAGTACTTGACGTCGGATCCGTGAGCGTCGTGACAGGTCGTGCACCCTTCGGTGATGTCCGCGTGCCCCTCGATCCGGGCCACGGCGTCCCGCTCGTGACAGCTCAGGCAAAAGCCGCCCGATTCGGACACCAGAAGCGAGCCGAAGCGCGAGCTGTGCGGATCGTGGCACACGACGCACCCCCCCGACGCCAGCGGCCCGTGCACGTAGGCCTTGTCGAGGTCGAGCTGGTGGCATCTCAGGCACAGCGCCTCTTGCGGCGCGACCAAGGCGTTGGTCCCGCGCTGGTGGCAGGCGTCGCAGAGCCGGGCGGCGTACGGGCCATGCTCCGAGCCGACCGGGATCACCGAGGGGGAGCCGATCGTGGTCGCCGTCTGGGGACGCGCGGGCCCCGCGGAGGGGGCGCCTTGCGGCGGGACGCCGTCGAAGAACATGGTCAGCGTCTTGTGCCGGGCCGTCGCGCTGCAGCCGATGAGGACCAATGCGCCGAGACCGATCCCCCACGCCGCGCGGCGCGGGCTCATGGCGGGGGGCTCGCCTTCGGCGCCGCCTCGAGCGCCTTCCGCTTCTCCTCCTCGATCCGGCGCAGCAGATCGTCGTCGCTCGGGTAGGTCTTCCCCTTCTCGTGGCCGAAAGCCAGCACCGTCACCGAGCGTGGCCCGAGCTGGTTCGTCACGAGGATGAGGTACTCGGGAACGAAGCCCGAGGCGACGTACTCCCGGAAGTAAGAGAGGTCGTCGTAGTCGATCGTCACCTTGGCGGGCAGGAGAAGGCTTCCCGGCGCCTCGCCTCCCTCGCCGAAGTACATGAGGACGCGTCCGCTCTTGTCGAAGATCTGCACGTTGTTGAAGGAGGCGTCCACGGCGTAGAGCCGGTGCTGCCGGTCCACCGCGATCCCCTTCGGCCTCGCGAACTGCCCGGGGCCGTCGCCGGGCTGGCCGAGCGCCGAGACGAAGTGACCGTCGCGGTCGTACTTGACCACCTGGAAGCGTCCGAAGTCGGTGACGTAGAGATAACCTTCGGGGTCGAACGCGAGGTTGGTCGGACGGTCGAGCCTTTGGTCGGGCTCGCCCTTGTCCCCGATCGACTTGACCAGGGCGCCCGTCGCCTTGTCGAAGACCTTGACGACGTGGTTCGGGACGTCGGCGACGTAGAGCCGGTCCTCGAACCCGACGGCGTCCACGGGGCGCCACGGACCGGGCTCGCCGTACGCGCGCAGGTACGCGTCGTTGGCGTCGAACGCGACGACCTGGCCGCGGCCGGGATCGGAGACGTACTTGGTCCCGTCGGCCTCGATGCTGACGTTGGTCGGCTGGAGGAGCTTCCCGGGCCCGACCGCCCCCACGAGATCCCCGTACATCTTGAGCTTGAGGTCGAAGACGACGACCGTGGCGTTCGTATCGCAGACGTAGATCTTGCCGTCGTGGATCGCGATGCCGTACGGCTTGTCGAGCTTGACCTCTTGTTTCTGGCCGACGACGAAGCGATTGAACGCGCTCTGGGTCTCGACGTCCTTCGAGCCGGCCAGCGACGTGAGGTACTGGATCCGCGGCAAGCCCGGGGCCGGGGGGAAGAAGACCGGTGGGCCCTGGACGGTCTGCTTCTTGGCCGCGCAGGAGGCCAGGAGCGCGAGGGAGAGGAGGACGACCCCCTGGACTCCCCGCGACTTCCCCATCATCAGCCGATCCTCCACGCGCCCGTAACGCTACCATCCCGGGCGCCGTACGAACGCCCCAAGACGACGAGGGGGGAACGGTCGCCCGTTCCCCCCTCACCCGGGTCAGGGTGAAGCGGAGTCCGCGCTACGGGAACGTGTACAGGCCCTTCGCGTGGCACGTGAGGCACAGCTCGCTGTTCTGGTCGCTGCGCCAAAGGAGCGTCTCGCCGTTGTTTCCCTTGTTGTGGACGGAATGGCACGTCGAGCACTCCATCCGTCCGCTGCTCAGGAAGTTGCTGATGGGCATCGTCGGGGTCATGAGCCAGAGGTCGGCGTCCCGGATCTCGGTGTCCACGGCCTGAACCGAGATGTAGTTGAACCCGATCGGGTGGTGGTTCCCCAGGTACTTGCCGGTGCCGATCTGATAGGTCGGGCTCATGATCGCCGTCCCCGTCGAGACCGACCGCGGGAGCTGCGCGGGGCTGTTGCCGTACGAGTTCACCGCGATGCTCCCGTCGTGGCAGCTCAGGCACAGGAGCGAGGCGCTCCCAGGAACCATCTGCCCCTGCGCTTGCAGCGCCTTGGGACCGGTCTGAGGCGCCCCCGTGCCGTTCTCGTACATCTGGAACGCCGTGGTGAACCCGGTCAGATCGTGGTTCCAGAGCGGGAGATAGTCGAAAGCCGCCGGGGCGACGGGTCCCTGGCCTCCCGTGGCGGTGCTGAGCCGGTAGGTGTTGTGCGGCGCATGGCACCAGACGCACTTCCGGGTCAGAGGATCCGCGGGGGTCGCGGGGTACACCATCCCGTTCGCCCCGGGCGTTCCGAGATCGTGGGGCGTGTTGTTGATGCCCGTGTCCGGAACGTAGGTGCCGTTGTAGCTGAAGGCGCGAGGGGCGATCAGGATCGCCGCCGCCACCGCGAGCCATCCGAACACACGACGCTTCGACATAGGGCCTCCCAACCGTTTGTGATTCTTCATCGGACTGCCAGCTTTCGACCGGGCGCCGGACTCACCACCGGCAGCTTGCCCGGGGCGATGGTCCCGGGGAGCACCGACACGGCCGTGACGTTCGCGACCTTGCTCGGGCCCAGGATCACCCCCGCAACCTGAGGCGCGGCACCGAAATCGTACCCGCGCTTGGCGACCGTGATCGCGTACGTTCCCGGCTTGAGATTCGGGAAGGCGTAGGTACCGTCCGCCGCCGTGAGCTTCGACGCGACGGCGATGCCACCCTTCGTCAACGTGACCATCGCGTCCGGGACCGGCACGGCGCCCGGCGCCGTCACCGTTCCGGTGATCGCGAAGTACGCGGGCGTGGCGGGCAACGCACAGGAGTAGGTCGACGACAACCCCTGGATGTCCAGGGCCTTCGCCGTCACCGGGAACGAGCCGATCCGGGTGTAGACCTTCGTGACGGTCTGCGGGCGTGCCTGGCGCGGCACGGCCGACTTCGCACCGCCGTCACCCCAATCGACGATGACCTGGAGATGCGAGAGGTCGGCGTCATTGGGATCGGACGAGGTGTCGGTCACCACCATCGTCCAGGTGTCGGCGTCCCAGCTACAGCTTCCGGCCGCGTTCGGCGGTTGATTCCCGGCCACGAGGTTCACGCTGCGGGTCACGGGCGCACCCACCTGCTGCCCGCTGGACGTCAGCGTCACCACGAGGGTGATCGGGTAGCTCCCGCCGGTGGAGTAGAGGTGCGTCGCCGGGTCTCCCGAACCGTGCCCGCCGCCGTCCCCCCAGCCCCAGTCGTACGTGAACGGGGGGCACGGGACGGGGTTTCCGAGCGAGTCGGTGCCGCAATCCACCGACGCGTCCACGTCGACGGAGAGCCCGCTCACCGTCGTGCGGAACGTGACCGCGAAGTTCGCTCCGGAAGCGGCGTGCATTCCTTGGGCGACGAGCGCGAGCGAGGCCCGGGTCCTGTACAGGGCGGGCGGAACGGGCTGGTGACCGGCGTCCTGCGCGGCGCCGCCGCCGTGGCACTGGCCGCAGGCGTGATCGATGTCGACCCACGCGGCGGCCGCGTAGGCACCTTCGGGAGTGGTGTTCGCCTGCGTGCTCCCCATCGTCACGTAGCTCGGATCCGTGTTGATCCGCCAGAGGTGCATGGGAGACGAGCCCTGCGCGGAGTCGGGCATGTGGCAGGTGATGCACGCGGAGGCCGGCTCCGTCGCCACGTGCTCGAGGGGTGTTCCCACCCCGCCCTGGTGGTTGATCGTCATCAGGCCGACCTGCGGGGCTCCCGACGCCGACGGGCTCGAGTTGGTGTGACACGTCGTGCACTCGCGCCGGAGCGGCTCGGCCTCGGGGTCGGGGTCCGCCAGCGCCCAGTGGACGTCGTGGCAGGTCATGCAGTTGCCTTGGGCCGTGTCCGGCGGGGTCCCGGGGGAGGTTTCCCCGTCCTTCACCCAGACTCCGCCCGCGCCGCTGGTCGCGGAGCCGTCGCCGGCGTTCGTGCACGCCGGATTCAGGATGCTGTCCACGTTCGGGATCTTGTGCGCAGCACCGCCCCGGTAGACGGTCGTGATGATCGAGCCGTTGCCGATTGCACCGCACACGGCCCCGGGACCTCCGGTGTCGGCGGCCCAGGGATACGTGGTGGCGGCGAACGTCGTCGCCCACTGCCCGCCCGGGAGCGCTTGGCAGGACGCCTGCGAGTAGTAGCAGAACGCGCCGTTGCTCGTCGTGGTGTACCAGGTGTACCCGGCCGCGGTGCACGCGGTGGAGGTCGGATACGTCGTCGCGCTGAGCTTCCCGATGCCCGTGCGGCAGACGTACCCCTCGAAGCTGCTCGTGTACTTGCTCCTGTCGCCGACGTCGACCTTCGAGCTGTCGCCGACGTACTTCGCGTGCGGGCTGTTCAGGAACTGGTTCGCGATCGGTGCCAACCCCTTGCTCGTGAGCGCGAAGTTGCCGGCCGATACCGGGATCACGCTCGCGGGATTCGTCACGATGGGGTTCGCCGCGGTGCCGTGGCACGTGTAGCAGATGTCGATGAGGTGCGTCCCGTACTCGGTCTGGTTGTGGCCGGAGGCGCTCTTCGGAGCGCCGGCGGCGGGCGGCCCGATGACCCCCGCGGGCACGACCTGGATCAGATCGTCCTGCGCCGGCTTCGACGTGCTGTGGCACATCGCGCACTGCACGCCCTGGAGGCCCCAATCCGAGCCGCCGGCGGTGAAGTACGGCTGGAACGGCTTGCCGATCGCGTCACCCGCCAGCTTGTGGCGTGTCTTGGGGAAGCCCGGCTTCTGGCGTTCCTGATAGGCGCGCGATTGATCCGAATGGCACTTCTGGCAGATCGCGCCGGTGCCGCTGTAGAACTCGCC
>Ga0157375_10005379_pt1 | contig 11124 bp, 10 predicted proteins | sample M35metaG_FD_115311 | JGI IMG/M metagenome (GOLD analysis project Ga0157375, IMG submission 115311) | Miscanthus rhizosphere microbial communities from Kellogg Biological Station, Michigan, USA - M3-5 metaG | ecosystem: Host-associated > Plants > Roots > Rhizosphere > Soil | place: USA: Michigan...
CGAACGGGAACCAGTCGGCGGACCAGTCCCGCAGCGCGGGGGACGGCACCCGCAGGAGCCGGCCCGCGACCGCCGCGCGCCCCGTCGCGAGGTAGGCGCCGTGCTCGTCCCAGGCGCGGAACCCACCGGCCCACCGGCCCGGTGCGTCCATCGCGCCGAGCACGGTCTCCTCGCTCCCGACGTGCCGCACCAGGTCGAGCCGACCTTCGACGAGCACCCACCAGAAGTCGGCCGGCTCGCCTTCCCGGAACGGCTCGTCACCGGGGCCGAAGTGCACCTCCTCGCCGGCCGCGAGCAGCGCACCGAGCTGGTCGTCCGGCATCCGGTCGAACAGGCTGATCGGGCGCAGGTCGGCGAGCTCCATCACATGGTCGCCAGGTAGCGGTGCACGAGGTAGACCGACATGGCTCCCTCGCCGACGGCCGACGCGACCCGCTTCATCGAGTCCAGCCGGACGTCTCCGGCGGCGAACACCCCCGGCACGCTGGTCTCCAGCGCGAACGGTGCCCGGGCCAGCGGCCAGGCCGCGGCGTCCGACGAGCCGAGCAGGTCGTGCCCGGTCACCACGAACCCACGGGTGTCCCGTACGACGTCGGGGCCGAGCCAGTCGGTCCGCGGCGAGGCGCCGATGAACACGAACAGCCAGCTCGTCGACACCTCCTCGGTGGCACCGCTCGCATGGTCGACGAGCGTGACGGCCTCCAGGTGCTCGGCGCCGCGGGCACCGATCACCTCGCTGCGCAGCCTGACCTCGATGGTGGGCGCGGCCTGGATCCGGGCGACCAGGTACAGCGACATCGTGTCCTCGAGCGCCGAGCCGCGGACCAGCAGGACGACCCGCTTGGCGTAGCGGGCCAGGTTGAGCGCGGCCTGCCCGGCCGAGTTAGCGGCACCCACGACGTACACCTCGTCGCCCTGGCACTGGATCGCCTCGCTCGCGGTCGCGCCGTAGTAGACGCCGCGGCCGGACAGCTGCTCCAGCCCGGGAGCGTCCAGCCGGCGGTACGAGACACCGGTGGCGGCGAGCAGCGCGCGGGCCTCGAGGTCGGAGCCGTCGTCGAAACGTACGGCGCGCACCGGCCCCCGTGCGTCGAACGCCACCACGTCGCGAGCCAGCACCATCTCCGCACCGAACCTCGCGGCCTGGGCGACCGCACGGTGGGTGAGGTCGGCGCCGGACAGCCCCTTCGGGAAACCGAGGTAGTTCTCGATCGAGGCGCTCTGGCCGGCCTGACCGCCGGGGGCCTCGCGCTCGACCACCACGGTGCGCAGGCCTTCGGAGGCGGCGTAGACCGCGGCTGCCAGCCCGGCGGGACCGCCGCCGACGATGCACAGGTCGTAGAGCGGCTGCTCGGCCCGGGTGCGCAGCCCGAGCGCGCCGGCGAGGGCGAGGGTGGTCGGGGACCGGAGCACCTCGCCGTCGGGCACCAGGACGAGGGGCAGGTCGTCGATCTGCGCGTCGGCGAGGGTCTGCAGCCGCACCGCCTCGTCGTCGCGGTCGACGTCCAGCCAGCGGTAGGGCACGTGGTTGCGGGTGAGGAACGTCTTGAGGTCGTGACTGCGCTCGGACCACCGGTGCCCGACCACCCGCAGGTCGCCGGTGTCCTCCGGGTGCGACCGCTGCCAGTCGCCGAGGAGGTCGTCGACCACCGGGAACAGCCGTTCCGCGGGCGGGTCCCATGGCTTGAGGAGGTAGTAGTCGAGCCCGATGTCGTTGATCGCCGTGATGGCCACGTCGGTGTCGGCGTACGCCGTCAGCAGAAGCAGCTTGGCGTCCGGCGCGTGCACCCGGCCCTGCTCGAGCAGCTCGATCCCGGTCATGTCCGGCATCCGCTGGTCGGTGGCGATCAGCGCGACGGCCCGGCTGCGCAGCGCCAGCTCGGCGAGCACCGCCAGCGCCTCCGTGCCCGACCTCGCCGGGACGACCCGGTAGGCAGCGCCGTACTCGGTGCGCAGGTCGCGGGTGATCGCCTGCAGCACCTCAGGGTCGTCGTCGACCGTCAGGATCGTCGGTTTCGCCATCGCGGGAGCCCCTCCGACGGCGCAGCGTAGCGCCGCCCGAGCGAGGTCAGGCGCTCACCGGCTCGGTGCGACCGAGCTTTCCGACGAACGCCGTCCCGACGGCCAGGCCGATGAGCACGCCGAACGAGATCCCGATCATGGTGGTGCCCGTCGACACCAGGACGTCAAGGCTGTCCGCCCGGTTGGCGCCCAGCAGCTGGGTCACCCCCACCAGACCCAGCGCACCGGGCACGAGGAGCCAGAAGGCGGGCAGGAAGCTGACCTGCACCGGTGGGCCGGTGGGTCGCAGGGCTACGAACGAGGCCACCGGGCTCATCACCAGGGCCCCGAAGAAGGCGGACAGGATCGAGCCGAGGAAGAGGCCGCCGATGATCTGGGCACCGTACGCGACGTACAGCACGAGAATCATCCAGCCGAGCGACTCCCTTCTCGCGCAGTGGTGCACCAGCACACCGGCACCGAACAGTGCCACCCCGACCCAGGGACCGAGATCGCCGAGCGGGGCCGAGCCCGGCGGCTCCAACGAGCGTGCGGCGATCCCGACGAGCTTCGCTGCGGCCGCGATGCCGAGGGCCAGCATGACCAGCTGGAGGAGACCGGTCGCGATCCGGCCGGCCCCGGAGATCATCTGGCCGGTGGAGAGCTCGATCACGCCCGTCGTGAGCAGGGCTCCCGGCAGGAAGGTCACCAGCGGCGCCACCAGGGCCGGCAGCACCGAGATGTCCGCATGCAGGTGGCCGAGGACGAAGACCGACACGGCCACCAGGAACGCGCAGAGGAAGGGCAGCACGGCGCGAGCGGCCGTCCCCGAGTCGCGCGTCATCACGAGCAGTGCCCCGACTCCGGCTCCGAGCGCGGCTGCCACCAGCAGGTCTGCGGCAGTCCCCTGCAGGATCAACGCCAACCCGGTGCTGAGCACGGCGTAGCCAAGGGTGCGGGATGCCGGACCGAACGGTGGCTCCAGTGCCCTGGCCCGCCTCAGCGCGTCGAGCCCGTCGGACGCGGAGATGGCACCCGTCTCGGCCGCGACGACGGTGCGGGACACCGCGTCGACCTGGTCGAGTCGCAGCCCGTGCAGACCGGCAGCGGCTACCGCAGTCTCCACTGTGGTCGCGCCGGGCACCGAGACGAACAGCGCCGTCGGCATGACGATGACCTGACCGTCCGGGACGCCGTTTGCCTCCAGCACGCGTCGCAGGGTCACTTGGATCTGGGTGACCGTGTACCCGGAGTCGATCATCGCCCCACCGAGCTCGACCAGGAACGCGACCGTTGTCGGCGTGTCACCGACGACCGCGGGGGTCAGCGGTGGAGCTCGTAGTCCCCGAGCCGGCCGCCCGTCGACGCGGTGGGCCACCCACAGAGCGGCTGCGGCGAGCAGGAGAGCCGCGACGGCAAGGGCCCCTGTCGTCAGCGAGATGTGCGTCTCCTCGACGGCCGCAGGTGTCCCGGTGCGCCCCGCAGCCGTGGCGGTCGGGGTCGCGACGGGTGCGCTCTTCTTCTTGGTCGGCGTCGGGGAGGCAGTCGGGCTCGGAGTGGGGGTCGCCGACGTGGGTGGCGGCAGGCTCGACGCCGCGCCGGTCGGCGTGCTCGACGGGGTCGTCGACGGCGCGGGGGTGAGGGTCTCGACGGGTGCAGCGGTTGTCGGGGTCAGCGCCGACCCCGGGGTGCCCGTCTCCGAGGCCGCAGTGGGCTGCACCGACGCCGACCCGGCGGCGGACGCGGCCGCCTGGACGCCGAACGCGATCGCGGCCGCCGACACGACCGCGAGCAGCGGCGCGGAGAACCGCCGGGCGGCGCTGACGGCGTCGATGGCTCAGCTCCTTCCCGGACGGCGGCAGCATGCTCCGCCCTGCGCACCGACGTCCTCACCCCGCGCGGACGACGTCCGCGCCAGCACCACGTCGCAGCAGGACGACGGTCGCCGCCATGACCCACGCACTGCCGAGCAGCCATCCCCCGGCGACGTCGGACGGCCAGTGCGCTCCCAGCAGGACGCGCGACAACCCGACCGCTGCGACTACCGACGTGACCACCACGACGGCGACCGGACGCAGCCGCCCCACCACCCACCCGGCCTGCCCGCCGGCCACCAGGACGACGGCGACGTAGGTCACGGTCGCAGCCTGGGTGTGCCCGGACGGGAAGGCGAACCCGTGCGCCGTTGTCAGCAGGCCGGCACTCGACGGCCGTGCCTTGTCCAGGCCCGCCTTGAGGAGGGAGTTGAGCAGCGCGCTCCCGGCGACGGTCGCGACGAGCCATCCGGCCAGCACCCAGCGGCGACCGATCACGCACGACAGACTCGCGGCCGCGGTCAGGACGACCACGACGGGGCCACCGCCCAGCCAGGTGGCTCCGTGGGCGAGCGTCAAGCACCAGTCATGGGCGACGGTGAAGGCGTAGGCACGGGCCGACCACCGGGTGTCATAGGCGGTCAACCGGTCGTTCCCGGTCCACACCAGCCCCGCCAGCACGACGAACGCGCCGAAGAGGACAGCACTCCCCCGGACGAGGCGCACGTTCACGGACCTGGGAGGAACCTGGCCCGATCCGGTCGACACGTCACGCGGGTCCGGGGGGCGACGGCGTCCCGAGAGCGTTGAGACGCTCCTCGAGGCGCAACGCGGCGTCCTGCGCCGCTCGCAGCGCAACCGCGCCCTGCTCCTCAGGGGCCTGGACCTCCTGGTCCAGGGTGCGGAGCACGTCGCCCACGGCAGCCCCCAGGTCGGAGGCGACGGTGGAGTCGGCCACCTCGGGCGCCGACCGGGCCAGCGCCGCGAACTGGTCCTGGAGCGCCACGACTCCCGGCCTCGCCACCGCCCACCCGCCGCGGCGGCTCTCGCGCGACTCGGCGAGCAGGGACGGCGCCAGGTCGCGGGCCAGACCTTCCGACTCGGTCCGCGCCGCGGCCAGTGCTGCGGCCCAGTCCCGCCGGGCCGACCGACGCCGGGCCGCGAGCAGGAACCACACCACCCCAGCGACGATGGCCGCCAACAGCAGGAACCACGGCCAGGCCGGCGTGGAGTCCTCGTCCGACGAGGTCGGCTCTGCCGCCGGCGTGGTCGCCGTGGCGGAGGGTGACGAGGACGACGGCGCCGGCGTGGTGGTGGTCGGCTCCTCGGTCGTCGGCGTCGCGGTGGTCGGTTTCGCGCTCGTGGGCTTCGCGCTGGTGGGCTTCGCGCTGGTCGGCTTCGCGCTGGTCGGCGCCGCGCTGGTCGGCGCCGCGGTGGTCGGCGCCGCGGTGGTCGGCGCCGCGGTCGTCGGGGCCGCAGTCGTCGGCTCCGCAGTCGTGGGCTGGACCGAGGTGGGCTCCGCGGTGGTTGTCGGTGCTGCCGTCGGCGTCTCGCTCGCGCTCAGGCTCGGGCCGGCCGGGAGCGACCTGGTCGCCGACGGCAGCGAGATGCTGGGCGTGGCCGTCCGGCTCGGGCGTGCTTCGCCCGAGCCGCCGCCACAACCCGTCGCCACTGCGAGCGTGAGCGCAGCAAGTGCCAGCATGACCGGCTTGGCATTCTTCACGGCAGCGCCCAGTTCTGTGTGGGGTCGGAGCCTCCGAGTCTGGCCCGGCACCGGCAGCTGGGCCTCGCATGCCGCGGATGAGTGACCGGCGTACCGGTGCAGCCTGGAGGTGACAGATGTCATCTCTCGCCCGTGACAGTTCCCGCGCCGCCGATGACGCGCGCCACCTGCCGCGGTCGCACCGCCGCGGTTCGCTGGACAGGTCAGGACGCCGGACCGAGGGAGAACCAGATGCCAACCGTGACCGCAGCCGCGACCGGGCGCCCGGCGTACTCGCTGAGCGACGACCTCGTCGAGCCCGCCGAGACCCGCGACGTCACGTACCGCTGCCCCTCCGGGCACACGTTCGTGGCCCGATTCTTCGCCGGTGCCGAGGTCGTCCCGCACCGGTGGGCGTGCCGGAGCTGCGATGCCGACGCGCACACCGACGACCCCGCGGCCGAGGAGGTGCCCGACTCGCGACGCTGGGTCGGACGCACCAAGACCCCCTGGCAGATGCTGCTCGAGCGGCGCACCCTCGCCGAGCTGGAGGCCCTTCTCGACGAGCGGCTCCGGCTGCTGCGGGCCGCTGGTGAGGCAGCGTGAGCGACGTCCTCGGGCTGCTGGACCAGGCGCACCGGGCCCACCAGCGGGAAGCGGTCAGCGCGACGGTCGCGCTGCTGGACGATCTGCTCGCCCGGGACCGCCAGGTCCTCGACGTCCGGGTCAAGCCCGGCGTGGGTGCGCTGATGGTCACCGTGGACGACGCGACGATCCGCCTCGCGATGCCGTCGGCCACCCAGTCGCTGGCACTGCGTGAACTGTGCCGGCGCGGCCCGGTAGTGCTCGCCCTGGGCCTCGCCCTGGACGACGGCCGTGCCATGCTCGGCTTCTCCGGGGTCGACGAGGACGTCTTGATCTCCACCCGGGTCAGCTGGGCGGTCAGCGGGCAGCGGCGCGGCACCAGCTCGGAAGCCACGTCGCCCTGGTCGTGACGCCCGTCATCCCTGGCAGGGGATGCGCGGCGCCCCGGCAGGTCGGAACCTGACGGCATGGGCGTCAATGCCGACGGCGGCCGCGACCAGGGTGCCCCGGAGGCGAGCGGGGAGACCGGGACCGCGCGCTCCCTGTCGACCCGCCAGGCCGCGTTCATCGGCGTCGGCTCGATGGTCGGGGCGGGGATCTTCGCGCTGCTGGGATCGGCCGGGGAGGTGGCCGGGTCGGCGGTGTGGATCTCGTTCCTGCTGGCGGGTGGGGTGGCCGCGCTGCAGGGCTACTCCTTCGCCAAGATGGGCGCCCGGTACCCGTCGGCCGGCGGCTTCCTCGAGTACGTCGTCCGGGGCTGGGGCCAGGGCCACTTCACCGGCGTCATCGCCTGGATGCTCCTCTCCGTCAACGCGATCATCACGGCCATGGTCGCGGTCTCGTTCGGCAGCTACGCCAGCTCGGCGGTGGCCGACAACGACCACTGGGTCACTGCCTTCGCGATCCTCGTCGTGCTGGTGATGACCGCCCTGAACGTCCTCGGCTCCGCGGTGGTCGCCCGGGCCCAGACCCTGGTCGTCATCGTCGTGGTCGGCATCCTGAGCGTCTTCTCGGTCGCGACGCTGGCCAACCTCGACACCTCCCTGCTGGCGTTCTCCGGCTACCCGTCGTTCGGGCAGATCGTGTCCAGCGTGGCGCTGACCTTCTTTGCCTTCCTGGGCTTCGGCGTCATCACCTTCACCGCCAAGGACCTGGCCGACCCGGGCCACCAGCTCCCCAAGGCCGTCTACCTCGCGCTCGGCATCGCCACCGTCGTCTACGTCGCGGTCGCGATCGGCGTCTACGGAACCCTCACCGTCGACGAGGTCATCGCCTCGGGCGGCACCGCCCTGGCGGTCGCGGCCGAACCAGTGCTGGGCTCCGCCGGCTACTGGCTGATGACCGTCACCGCACTGTTCGCCACCGCTGGCGCGACCAACTCCGGGCTGTACCCGGCCACCGGCCTCGCCGAGGAGATGGCCGCAGCCGAGCAGTTCCCGCCAGCCATGAGCCACCGGGTCGGCGGACGCGCCCCGATGGGCATCGTGGTCACCGCCACCACGGCCATCATCCTGGCTGCCTTCTTCGACCTCAACGCGATCGCCTCGCTCGGCAGTGCCGTCGCCTTGGTCGTGTTCACCCTCGTGACCTTCGGTCACTACCGGATCCGGCACGAGACCGGCGCCAAGGGCTGGCTCCTGATCCTGGCCGACCTCACCACGCTCGTGGTCCTCGGGGCGTTCGCCGCCACCACCCTCGTCGACGAACCGGGGACAGCCATTGCACTGGTCGGGATCCTCGCGCTCAGCGTCGTGCTCGACCTGGCCTGGAAGCATCGCCGGGACTCGCAGCACGGGACTGCGCCTCGCCAGCCGGCAGGCCACGGGTAGACCTCCGGGACCCCGCCTGCAGGAACAGCGTGGTCAGCCAATGGGCTCCTGATGCGAGGCCGGCCATCACGAACGCCAGCGCGAGGTGGAAGGCGCGGTCCTCGTCGTTGACGACCCAGTCGCTGGCCAGCATGGCCAGTCCGGCCAGGAACCAGGTGGCAGCGAGCGGCAGCCGGGCACCGTGCCGGAGGACGACCACCACACCGGCGAGCACCGGGCCCAGCAGCACCAGCGGGAGGAACACGGCGTCCACCCAGGCCAGCGACGACACCGCCACGGCGCCCCCCACCACCCACCCCACGGTCCCAGCAGTCCACCTGCGTTGTCCCTGCACAGCGATCGTCGACGTCATTGCACACCTCCGGCTCGGTCCTGTGCAGCGATCGTCGTGGTGCGACGGCCTGCGCACATCGTCGTGCCGGAGGAACCTCGCAGTCCTCCCTGGGGAGGACTCGGACCCGCCGGCGTCCTGCCGGAAGCCGATGCCGGGCGGCTGCTCGCCCCCTACTCTGCGACGTGTGTGGCAGCGCTGGGGGTGGCGGGCGGACGTCGTCCTGGCCGTCACGTTGACCGCTGTCGGTCAGTGGGAGCTCTGGGCCGGAGGCGAGGTCCCCGACGGCCAGCCCCTGCGGCACCGCGCCGTCGCCGCGGTCTGCGTCGCCACCTGCACGGCCGCGGTGGCTGTCCGCCGGAGCCGGCCGGTCCAGGCGACGCTGGTCGCCGCCGCCGCCGTCGTCCTGGCCGCCTTGACGGTGACCGCCGTGGACCTGGTGGCTGTCGTGCTGGCCCAGCTGGTCCTCGTCTACTCCAGCGCCATGCTGCGCGACCTGCGTATCGGCCTGCTCGCCGCGGCGGCCACGGCTGCCAGCAGCATCCCTGCGGCCCAGGACGCCGGCGACGTCGCCTTCTTCGGCGCGCTCTGCGTCGCCGCACTGGTGGCGGGCACCATCGTGCGGCGGCAGCGACTGCTGGCCACCCAGCTCGCCGCCGCGAACGCGCTGCTCGGCGAGGAGCGGACGCTGACCCGGCAGCTCGCGACCGAGGCCGAACGTGGCCGGATCGCCCGCGACATGCACGACGTGCTGGCGCACTCGCTCGGCGTCGTAGTCGTGCAGGCGGAGGCTGCGCAGGATGCGCTCGACCGCGACCCGGCCGTGGTGCGCGCCGCGCTGGACGCCATCGCGGGGACGTCCCGGGAGTCCCTGACCGAGGTACGCCGGGTGCTCGGCGGGCTGCGCACGCCGACCGCCGGACCCCCGTCGCTGGAGGGCCTGCCGTCCCTGCTGGACGCCTACCGGTCGGCCGGTGTCGACGTCGAGCTCCGGGTCACCGGCCGGCCGGTCACCGTCGACGCCGAGGTCGGCGCGACGGCGTACCTGATCGCCAGGGAGGCGCTCACCAACGTGCTGAGGCACGCCGCCGGCGCGCCAGCTGTCCTCGAGATCTCGTACGACGACGACGAGCTCGCGGTCGAGGTGCGCGACCGTGGCCCGGGCCTCGACGGGAGCCGACGGGACTCCGAGCACACCGGGCACGGGCTGCTGGGGATCAGGGAACGCGCTGCCCGGGTCCGCGGCCGGGTCGAGTGCGGCGACGCGACCGGCGGTGGCTTCCGGGTGCTGGCGACCCTGCCCACGAACGGCTCCGGCCGATGACCATCCGCGTCGTCATCGTCGACGACCAGCACCTCGTGCGCGCCGGGTTCGCCGCGATCCTGTCGGCGCGCGACGGCATCGAGGTGGTCGGCGAGGCCGCGGACGGGGCAGAGGCCGTCGCCGTCGCGGAGGCCACCTCGCCGGACGTCGTGCTGATGGACCTACGGATGCCTGGCACCGACGGCGTCGCCGCCACCGCACAGCTCGTCGCCATGGCCGACCCGCCACGCGTGCTCGTGCTCACGACGTACGACACCGACGACGACGTCTTCCGGGCCCTGCGCGCCGGCGCGACCGGCTTCCTCCTCAAGGACGTGCACCGGGAAGACCTGGTCGAGGCAGTACGCAGCGTGGCCCGCGGCGACTCGCTGCTCTCGCCGACAGTCACCCGACGGCTGATCGAGCACGCCCTGAGGGTGCCGGACGCGGCCCGCGGCCCGGGGCGCCCGCTGGACGCGCTGTCTCCCCGGGAGAACGAGATCCTGCGGCTGGTGGCGGGCGGCCTGTCCAACGCCGAGATCGCCGACCGGCTGGTGATCGGCGAGACGACCGTCAAGACGCATGTCGGGAGCATCCTGACCAAGCTCGGCCTCCGCAACCGGGTGCAGGCAGTCGTCACCGCGTACGAGAACGGCCTGGTCAGCCCCGGTCAGGTGGAGCGGTGACGCCGGCCGGGGACGAGCACGACGTCGTGGTCGTGGGTGGCCGGATCGGAGGGTCGCTCACTGCGGCCTACCTTGCGGCTCGCGGCCTGACCGTCCTCGTGCTGGAGTCGCGCAGCTTCCCGTCGGCCACCATGTCGACGCATTTCTTCCGCGGCGACGGGCTGGTCCGCGGGCTGGCCGACGTCGGTGTCCTCGACGAGGTCCTCGCGACAGGGGCTCCGCGTTTCCTCAACGAGCTGTTCTACGTCGATGACGCGACCGAGCCGACCGTGGAACCGCCGCAGGAGCCGGGCGAGGCCGGGTTCGGCCTCTCGGTGCGGCGCGAGACGCTGGACGCGATCCTGGCCCGTCGGGTCGCGGCTCTGCCAGGTGTCACCTTCCGCACCGACACCAAGGCTGTCGGCCTCCTGCACGACTCGGGTCGCGTGAGCGGTGTCCGGGACGACGCCGGTGCCGAGCACCGCGCGACTGTCGTGGTCGGCGCTGACGGTCGACGGTCCGGCGTCGCGGCCGGCGTGTCCGCGGGCGACGTACGTCGTCACGCCGGCTGCCGGGTCATGTACTACCGCTACGTGACCGGCTGGGTGGCACCGGACGGCGGCCGGCCGGAGATGCCGGAGTTCTCGCTGGTCGGCAATGCTCTCGCCTACGTCTTCCCGAGCGACCACGGCACCGCCTGCGTCGCCGTGACGGTCCCCGCCGAGAGCGGCACGTCGGCCGGCGACTACGACTCCCTGATCGCCGCGCACCCTGGCCTACGCGGACGGGCGCAGCGCGCCGAGCCGATCGGCCGGGTCGTGGTGGGTGCCTCGCGCGACAACGTCGTGGTCGACGCAGCCGGCCCGGGCTGGGCCCTCGTCGGAGACGCCGGCA
>Ga0157375_10005381_pt1 | contig 11122 bp, 9 predicted proteins | sample M35metaG_FD_115311 | JGI IMG/M metagenome (GOLD analysis project Ga0157375, IMG submission 115311) | Miscanthus rhizosphere microbial communities from Kellogg Biological Station, Michigan, USA - M3-5 metaG | ecosystem: Host-associated > Plants > Roots > Rhizosphere > Soil | place: USA: Michigan...
AATTTCGCAGAGCCGCTCACACACGATCGCGCGCTCTCGGGCGATATCGCCCGTGTTGCTGAAGGCATTCGGCGAGGCGATTTTGACTCGGGAGCGAATAAATCATGAGTGGAAAGCGAATTATTCACGCACCGCGTAGCAGTGAGCGCACCTGCAAAGGCTGGCATCAGGAAGCGGCCATGCGGATGCTAATGAACAACCTCGATCCGGAGGTCGCGGAAAATCCCGATCAACTTGTGGTTTACGGCGGCACGGGTCGCGCTGCGAGAAGCTGGGAAGCCTTCGATGCAATCGTCCGCTCGTTAGGCGATCTCGAAAACGACGAAACGCTTCTTGTTCAATCAGGAAAGCCGATCGGGAAATTCAGGACCCATGACGAAGCGCCGCGTGTCCTGATCGCCAACTCCAATCTTGTCGGTCAGTGGAATAACTATGCCGAGTTCAATCGCCTCGAACGGATGGGATTGGCGATGTACGGGCAAATGACGGCCGGTTCATGGATTTACATCGGCAGCCAGGGAATCGTGCAGGGTACCTTCGAAACTTTTGCTGCGGCAGGGCGGAAACATTTTGGTGGGTCGCTCGAGGGGAAACTCGTTTTGACCGGTGGCCTCGGCGGCATGGGTGGCGCGCAACCGCTCGCTGCGACGATGAACGGCGCCGTTTTTCTCGGTGTGGACGTTGATCCTACTCGGATCGAGAAACGCCTGAAAAGCGGTTACTGCGACAAGATCGCGTGGTCGCTCGATGAGGCGCTCAAATTGATTGATCAGCCGCGCAACGATCGAAAATCGCTCTCGGTAGGTTTAGTCGGCAATTGCGCCGACGTGCTGCCGGAAATTGTAAAGCGCGGCATCGTCCCCGACGTACTCACGGATCAAACGAGCGCGCACGACTCTTTGAATGGCTATGTGCCACACGGGATGTCGCTCGAAGACGCGCTCGCGTTTCGGAGAAAAGATCCGGACGGCTACATCGAGCGCGCGATGCAATCCATGGCGGTTCACGTCGAAGCCATGCTCGCACTGCAAAAGAAGGGCGCTGTCACCTTCGATTACGGCAACAACATTCGCGCGCAAGCACAAAAGGCCGGAGTAAAAAACGCGTTCGACATTCCCGGTTTTGTTCCTGAATACATTCGTCCGCTCTTTTGCGAAGGACGCGGTCCGTTTCGCTGGGTCGCCTTGAGTGGGGACCCTGCTGATATCGCGCGTACCGACAAACTGGCACTCGAATTATTTCCCAAGAATCAAACGCTCGCGCGCTGGATGAAACTGGCGAAGGAGCGAATTCATTACCAGGGATTGCCCGCGCGGATTTGCTGGCTGGGTTATGGCGAACGCGCCGAGTTTGGCGTCGCCATCAACGAACTGGTGAAGAATGGCGAAATTAAAGCACCGATCGTGATCGGCCGCGATCATCTCGACACCGGCTCGGTCGCGTCTCCGAATCGGGAGACAGAAGGCATGCTCGACGGCAGCGACGCCATCGCAGACTGGCCATTGCTCAATGCGCTAGTTAACACCGCAGCGGGCGCATCGTGGGTCTCGATCCACAATGGCGGTGGCGTCGGCATCGGTTTTTCGCAGCACGCCGGTATGGTTGTCGTGGCTGATGGCAGCGAAAATTCCAAGCGCCGCTTGGAACGCGTTCTCACCAGCGATCCCGGCATGGGCATTCTCCGCCACGTGGATGCCGGTTATTCTCGCGCCATCGAGTTTGCCGCCGCGCACAACATCGATATTCCGATGAAGCCGCAGTCGCGAGATTGACGGTTAATCAGCCAACCCTACTGATGAAAAAACTGATCGAGTGTGTGCCGAATTTTTCGGAGGGGCGTGACCAGAACGTGATTCGGCAGATTACTGATGCGATTGAATCGGTCGATGGTGTCTCATTGCTCGATGTTGATCCTGGTGCGAGCACAAACCGGACGGTAGTGACTCTTGTTGGTGATCCCCCCGCAACGGTGGAAGCGGCGTTTCGCGGGATAAAGAAAGCGGCGGAACTGATCGACATGCGGAAACAGAAAGGCGCGCATCCGCGCATGGGCGCGACTGATGTTTGCCCGTTTATTCCAGTAAGCAACGTCAGTTGGGAGGAAGCGATTGAATGTGCAAATCGGCTGGGCAAACGCGTCGGCGAGGAATTGAAAATCCCGGTGTATCTCTATGAAAGAGCCGCCAGGGATAAATCGCGTGCGAATCTTGCCGTGATTCGAGCCGGCGAATACGAAGGTTTCTTCGAAAAGATAAAACAACCGGAGTGGAAACCGGATTTCGGGCCGGCGGTTTTCAATGAGAAATCTGGCGGAACAGTGATTGGTGTTCGCGATTTTCTGATCGCTTACAATGTGAACCTCAACACGAAATCTGTGCGGCGTGCGAATGCGGTTGCGTTCGATGTACGAGAGCAGGGGAGAGTGAAGACCGAAGATGGGACGCCGTCGGGAAAGACAGTATTGGACGCGAATGGCGAACCGGTCCGCATTCCCGGGATGTTGAAACACGTGAAAGGAATAGGCTGGTTCGTGAAGGAATACGATATCGCGCAGGTCTCGATGAATCTGACCAACATCGAGGAAACGCCTTTACACGCCGCATTCGATGCGTGCGTTGAGTCGGCTGCGAAACGAGGATTACGCGTGACCGGCTCGGAGATCGTCGGGATGGTGCCGAAGAAATCTTTGCTCGATGCCGCCCGATATTTTCTGCGCAAGCAACAATGGTCCGAAGGCGTTTCGGAAGAAGAACTGATCGACATCGCCGTTCGTTCGATGGGCTTGGGTGAACTGAAGCCTTTTGTCCCGAAAGAAAAGGTGATCGAATTAAAAATTGAATCAGCTGAACCGAAAATGTCCCTGGCGAAAATGAATGTGCGCGAGTTTTGCAATGAGACCTTGAGCGATTCGCCTGCGCCCGGCGGTGGTTCGGTCGCGGCGCTGATGGGAGCGCTAGGTGTGTCGTTAGGCGGAATGGTCGCGAATCTTTCTGCGGGCAAACGCGGTTGGGACGATAAGCTCGAATATTTCAGCAGTTGGGCGGTGAAGGCGCAGCAACTCAAAGACGAATTGTTATTGCTCGTAGATGAAGACACGAACGCGTTCAACAAAGTGATGGACGCGTTCGGCCTGCCAAAAGGATCGGATGAAGAAAAGAAAACGCGCGCGGCGGCTATCGAGGAGGCAACAAAACGTGCGGCCGAAGTTCCGCTGAAAGTGATGGAGACGGCGGCCAAATCTTATGAATTGCTGTCGGAGATGGCGAAGAATGGAAATCCTGCTTCGGTTTCCGATGTGGGCGTCGGAGCGCTGGCTACGCGTGCGTGCATCGGAGGGGCAGCGATGAACGTGCGGATCAATCTTGCTCAACTGAAGGACAAGAAATTCAGGAGCCGCCTCCAGAAACGAGTCCAGAAGGTGAGCGCGGATTCCGAGGCGCTATTCAGGAAAATCATTAGAGTGGTAGGGCGCAAGCTTGGTTGAACAATCGAAGCGTTAGTTCCGTTTGTCATGTTGAGCGAAGCGAAACATCTCTGTCTATCAGCTCAATTCGTGCGGGAGAATTAATCAGAGATTCTTCACTTCGTTCAGAATGACAATGCCGTTTTGTGTGGTGGCGCTTCAACTGTAACAAACAATGGGTTCACTCGCTGTTCTGCACGCATCGCAACTCGTCACGCTGGCTGGACCAAAGCGCCCGCGCGTGGGAACGGAGTTGTCGTCGCTCGGAATCATTCGTAATGGCGGAATGCTCATCCGCAACGGCAAGATCGAAAGAGTCGGTCCGAGCGATGAGATCGAAAAGGATGTTGGCGACGCAGAAGTTCTGGATGTGGGTGGTCGCCTTGTAATGCCGGGATTTGTCGATGCGCATACGCATTTGGTCTTTGCGGGCAATCGGCTCGACGATTTCGAACGCCGTTCACGAGGTGAAACATACGAGCAGATTGCGAAGGCCGGCGGCGGGATCTGGTCAACCGTGGAAAAAACCCGCGCTGCGAGTGAACTCGATCTTCTCGCGCAGGCAAAAAAGCATGCAAACTGGTTCCTGCGCTGTGGAACCACAACGGTCGAAGCGAAATCGGGGTACGGTCTGACCGTTGAAGATGAATTGAAGATTTTGCGGGTGATGCGACAGCTCAACGCCTCCCGTCGCGCCAGTGATGGTATACGTGAGTCTCGTATACCATCAATAGCGGCCGTTCGGATAGATGCAGCCGGAACCGAGGCAGTCCCGGAAATCGTGCCGACGTTTCTGGGAGCTCACGCCGTACCGCGGGAAATGTCACCCGAAGAATATATAGAGTTCGTCATCACAGAAATGTTGCCGCGCATAACTGCAGAAAAATTAGCTGAATTTTGCGACGTTTTTTGCGAGCGCGGCTATTTCGACATTGATCAGACGCGCAAAATTTTATCCGAAGGCAAAAAGCTTGGACTGAGTTTGCGTGGGCACGTTGATCAACTGACAAATTCCGGAGGCGCGAAGTTGCTTGCGGACATGGGTGCAACCACGGCGGATCATCTGGAGCAGACCGACGAGCAGGGGATCGCCGCCTTGAAGAAGGCGAACGTGCAACCGGTTTTACTACCGGGCTCAGTTTACGCGCTTGGATCGAGCCGTTATCCGCGAGCGCGTGAAATGATCGAGGCCGGGCTCGCGGTCGTGCTCGCGACCGATTTCAATCCTGGGTCCTCGCCAACACCGAGCATGCCGATGGTTCTGTCGCTTGCATGCACGCAAATGAAAATGTCACCAGCCGAAGCAATTACCGCGTCAACCGTGAACGCAGCATACAGTGTCAATCGAGGCGACAGGATTGGCTCCCTTGAGCCTAGTAAGCTTGCAAATTTCGTGACCTTCGATTGCGAAGATTATCGTGAGTTGGCGTACTGGTTTGGAATGCCGCAGACGTTTTCGGTTTACATCAAAGGCGAACGCGTAATGTAGTGTGCGCTGTCCTCAGCGCAGTCTCCATGCCTAACGACGATTTCCACTGAGGACAGCGGACACTACAGCAGCAGGCAACCGGCCGCCTTCGCCGAGGCTACGGCGTGCCAGGGAGCGGTTGCCCTACAATCCGAAAGCAGCCCAATCTGTTGCTTTAATCCGGGGTGACGCATAGGAAAGTGATATGGAAGAAGAACTTTTGAAGATCGAAGAGGAATTTGCGGAGGCAATCGTTAAGAATGATCTCGAAGGCCTCGGACGACTTGTCGCAGACGACTGGATCATCATTGATCCGAATGGAGAAATAGTTGATCGGACGCGCTTTTTCGAGGTCATCAAATCGGGCGCCCTAACGCACGACATGATGGAATCCGAAGATTTTCGGGTCCGCGTTTATGGTGACAGCGCAGTGGTTACTGCGATAACAAGCACGAAGGGCAAATTTATGGGACAGGAGTTTAGCACGCAGGAACGGGCGACGGATGTTTTTGTGAAGCGCGATGGGTGCTGGCGCTGCGTGTTGACGCATCTTACGAAATTTAAGGAGAAGTAAGGCGGCGCGCCCGGGCCCGCACGCGGCGGGTAAACTGGGTTGCGCCATACCAAATGGAGATTTTGCGGTGTTTCCTGAGCGCCGCTAAAGTGGTTCACAATGAAAGTTGAAGTGGAAACGCAGCCGGGTTCGGTCTCGAAGCTGCAGATCGAATTGCCAGCCGACGAGGTTGCGAAGGAATGGGATACTATTGCAAACAGCTTCGCGCGCTTCGCGAAAATTCCAGGATACCGGCCGGGCAAGGCACCGCGCGCAGTGATCGACAAAAGATTTCGTAAAGAGATCCAGGACGAACTCACGAAGAAGCTTGTGTCGAAAAGTTATCATGCAGCGGTGGAACAAGAGCAACTGCGCGTGGCTTCGTTGACTAACATTGAAGACATCGAGTTTGCCGAGGACAAGTCGATGCGCTTCCGCGCGACTGTCGTCACCGCGCCGGAGTTTGAGCTTCCGGACTACAAGAACATTCCTGTGCAAGTGCCGGACACGAAGATTTCGGAAACAGACGTCGAAGCGGCGATTGAACGTTTGCGTGATCAATCCGCCGATTTTGTGGATGTGCCAGAGCGCGCATTGCAAATGGGCGATTTCGCGGTGCTTGATTTCGAAGGTTCAATAGAAAACAAGCCGATCAGCGAAATCGCGCCGCAGGCCAGCAAGAATTTGCACGGCGGCAAAAAATTCTGGCTGCACTTGGAGCCTGAAAACTTTCTGCCGAAATTTTGCGAGCAACTAATCGGCCTGAAACCGGGCGAGCCACGCCTGGTGATCGTCGATTTCCCAAATGATTTCCCGGTAAAAGAACTAGCCGGAAAAAAAGCCGATTACGCGGTTACGTTGCGCGAGATTAAGGAAAAAGTCTTGCCGCCAATCGACGATGCGCTCGCGGCCAAGCTCGTCCCCGGCAAAACGCTCGCTGCTCTTCGCGAGATGATCGAGCACGACCTGGAACATGCCAAAGAACACGACATCGAACGGGCGAAGGAAGCGCAGATCCTCAAATATTTGCACGAGCGAATTCAGGTAGAGCTGCCTCCAGCGCTTCTGCAAAATGAAACTCGCCGCGCGCTCGCCGAATTAGTTCAACGGAATCGCGAGCGCGGTGTCACAGACGATATGCTGAAGGAAAAAGAGAAGGAGTTGATAGATGCCGCAGCGGGAATGGCGGCGCATCGACTGAAAACAAACTTCATTCTGCACCGCATTGCCGAGCGCGAAAAGACTCAGGTCACGAAGGAAGATCTCGATTTGCGCATCAGACAGGAGGCGGCTCGCTACGACATTTCGCCTGACAAAATGCGTAAAGAATTGCAACAACGGAATGCGCTGGACGACGTCGCCGACCAGCTTCTGCTGGGCAAGACTCTTGATTTCCTGAAGGCGAATGTTAGCATCGAATTAACGAAAGAACCTGCCGTCAAAGAAGAGAAATCATGACCGTATTTAACGAAAATGTCTCGCAAGTGCTGGTCCCGATGGTCGTGGAGCAGACTGGTCGGGGCGAACGCAGCTACGACATTTACTCGCGGCTGCTAAAGGACCGCATCGTTTTTGTCGGCCAGATCGACGATCACATTGCTAACCTTGTGATCGCGCAATTGCTTTTCCTGCAAATGGAGGATGGCAAAAAGGACATTAATCTTTACATCAACTCACCCGGCGGCGTGGTTACGGCGGGGTTGGCAATTTTCGACACGATGCAGTTTCTGACGTGCGACGTGGTCACCTATTGCATCGGCATGGCCGCGAGCATGGGGGCAGTGTTGCTTTGTGCCGGCACCAAAGGCAAACGCTTCGCTTTGCCGAATTCCGACATCATGATTCACCAGGTGCACGGCGGCGCGCAGGGTCAGGCGAGCGATGTGGAACGCCAGGTCGATTACATGTTCAAGCTCAAAAAGCGCATCATTCGCATCATCTCGCAGCACACCGGCAAATCGGAAGAGCAGGTTCGAATCGATTCCGATCGCGATTACTATATGTCTGCGGACGAAGCCAAGGCATATGGGTTGGTGGACGAGGTCATCAAGTCGCGGAAGGAAGTAAAGCTATTGGACGGCAGCACACCTCCGGATGGGCGACTGGTGGAGGTGCCCGACGTAGTTCTATCCAGGAAAGGGTAATGGGGAAATCCACAGCATATGGCGCGCGCTTCTAATCTCACCATGTGCTCCTTCTGTGGCAAAAGCCACGCCGAAGTGCGGAAGCTCATCGCCGGACCGGGCGTTTATATCTGCGACAGCTGCATTAACGTTTGCAAAAGCATTCTCGATAAGGAACTCAACGAAGACGCCCGGCGTCAGTCTTCGAATATTCGGGTGCCGAAGCCGGCACAAATTCGGGAAGCTCTCGATCAATATGTGATCGGACAGGTCAGCGCCAAGAAGACGCTTTCTGTGGCGGTGCACAATCATTACAAGCGCGTGCTGCAAACTTCAGTGCCCGCTGACACGTCAGCTGCATTTCAGGCGGATCCTCTGGCGGACGTCGAGATCGAGAAAAGCAATATTTTGCTCATCGGTCCGACAGGCTCAGGGAAGACCTTGCTCGCGAAGACGCTGGCCAGAATCCTCGACGTGCCGTTCTGCATTGCTGACGCGACGACGCTGACCGAAGCCGGTTACGTCGGTGAAGACGTGGAAAATATTATTCTGCGATTGCTTCAAAATGCGGATTACGATGTGAAGCGTGCTGAGATCGGGATTGTTTACATAGACGAGATCGACAAGATCGGACGCAAGACGGACAATGTGAGCATCACACGCGATGTCTCCGGCGAAGGCGTGCAACAGGCTTTGCTGAAAATTTTGGAAGGCAGCACCTGTAATGTTCCGCCTCAGGGCGGGCGCAAGCATCCGCACCAGGAATACATTCAGGTCAATACCGAGAAGATTCTTTTCATTTGTGGTGGCGCATTTATCGGGCTGGACAAGATCATCCAAAAGCGGATTGGCCAAAAAGTGATGGGCTTTGGCAGCCCGACACTCGAGGTCGAAGACGCGTTGCGTAAAGAGTCGATCCGCCATGTGGAACCGGAAGACTTGCTCTCGTTCGGGATGATCCCTGAATTCATCGGGCGCCTGCCTGTTGTTAGTTCGCTCGACGCGCTCACCGAGGATGAAATGGTGGCGATTTTGACCGAAACAAAAAATGCGATGGTCAAGCAGTACACGAAGCTCTTTTCAATGGAGGGAGTCCGCTTGTCAGTGACCAAAGACGCGTTGAGGGCCCTCGCCGCGCAGGCTGTCACCAAAGGCACTGGCGCGCGCGCGCTGCGTTCGATGCTCGAACGCATTATGCTCGACATCATGTACGACGTGCCGAGCCGCGAAGATATCGCGGAAGTGACGATCAATCGCGCGGTGGTAGAAGGCAAAAAGCTTCCCCTGATTCGCAAGAAACAGGACAAGACCGCGGCTTAAGCCCGAAAGCGTTCGGGCTGGTTGAAAAGTTCAAAAGTTACAAAGTTAAAAGGGTGCCAGTTTGCCTTTGTAACGTTTTAACTTTTTAACGAATCACCTCTCAAGATGCGCGCGATGCTCATCAACACCGGCACCGAACTCTTGCTCGGCGACGTTCAGGACGCGCATCTTGTGTTCATAGCGCGTGAGATCCTTCCGTTGGGTGTTCGAATCGAGGAACGGCGAACGGTTCCTGATAGCGACGTGATCCGCCGCACACTCATTGAATTATTTCCGCATTGCGAACTTCTCTTTGTCACCGGCGGTCTCGGTCCAACCACAGATGATATCACCCGGGAGATGGTTGCTGAATCGTTAGGCCTGGAGCTGTATCAAGACGCGGAACTGCTGGCTTGGCTTCAAAAAAGACTGCAAGTGCGCGGAATCAAATGGACGTCGGGTATTGCACGCCAGGCGGATGTCCTCGCAGGTGCGCGCGTTCTTCCGAACGAGAACGGAAGTGCGTCGGGTTTCTATTTGAAGGCGAACATGAATCCGCGCGTTCCGTCGCCGCACGTGTTTGTTTTGCCGGGTCCGCCTCGAGAGCTTCAGCCGATGTTCAGGAAATTCGCAATGCCGATTTTGAAATCGATTATCGAGGTGCCGCTCGCCGTCGAGCGGCAGTCGTACAGTATTGCCGGTTTAGGCGAGTCGCTGGTTGAGAATGCGATTGGCGAGAAGGTCCTGTCAATTCCGGGGATCGAGTTGGGTTATTGCGCGCGGCCAGGCGAAGTTGAGGTGAGGATCATCGGAGATCCGAAGGCGATTGGAGCGGCGGATGCAATCATTCGCCGCGAATTGGGCGCTCGGATCTTCTCCGATAACGACGAAACGCTTGAAACAGTCGTCGTGAGACTCTTGAAGCAACGAAAAGAAACGTTGGCGACTGCCGAATCGTGCACTGGCGGTTTGATCGCAAACAAGATCACTAATGTGTCGGGCGCGTCGGAAGTCTTTCTGGCGGGCTATGTGACCTACGCGAACTCAGCAAAGAGCGACGTCTTGAATGTCGATTCGAAGTTGATCGACAAGCATGGTGCGGTGAGTGAAGCAGTCGCGCGCGCTATGGCTGAGGGCGCGCGCAGACGAGCAGCCTCCACGCACGGACTCGCTACCACCGGCATTGCGGGACCAGCAGGCGGCTCGGACGAAAAGCCGATTGGAACGGTTTACATTGCGCTGGCTTCAGAAAATTCAGGGACGATCGTCAAGAAATTCCGCTTCCCAACGGACCGCGAGACATTCAAACAGCTAGCCGCCCAAGCGGCACTCGATCTTTTGCGGCGGAGATTACTCAAGGACACGACTGGTCATTCCGAGCGAAGTTGAGGAACCCCGTCGCACTAGTTTTCAGTTTAGCCGCGGGATGTCTCGACGATGCTCGACATGACAGCTGTCGTTACTACTCGCCTACTTCCACCGGAGTGCCGACTTTTACAGTATCGTAAAATAACTTCGCGCCATCCGCTGACATCCGAATGCAGCCATGAGACGCAGGATATCCTGGCAAAATCCCTACGTGCATTCCGACACCTTCGCCTGTTAGCCGCATGAACCACCTCATCGGCGCACCGACATAGTGTGTTCCACTAGGGGCGGAATCGATCTTCGCGCTGATGCCGGCGCGAACAGTCCGACCCGAGCTGTCGACGAAGTCGCCGTACAGACTGGAGCGGTGGTCCGGATCCTTTTCCATCACACTAAAATGACCCCTGGGTGTGCCGTGTCCCGCTTTGCCGGAAGAGATCGGACTATCGGCTGCGATTTGCTCACCTACCATCAAATATGCGCGCTGTTTGGGAAGAGAGACGCGAACGTGCACGTTGTCCGGCGTTGCCTGTCTAAGCACAGATTGATTTACCTTCAACGGTTCCTGGCGGCTAATGTAAGCTGACGCTTTGCGCATCTGTTTTGGTTGCGGCGCCGGCCTTGGTGATCTTGGTCCGAAAAGGCGGAACTGGGCACTGATTGATGAGGCAAAAGCCGTCAACAAGAGCGCGCAAAGAAGTGTGCGAAGTGCTTTCGGCATAATTTCAGCCGCCACTGTAGCTGTTTACGCGCCGAAGCTAACCCCTTAACCTCCGAGATTCATGGCGGTCGGCAGGAGCATTCTGGACGCGGCTCGCCCAGACGACTTTGGCCGCGCGCGCGAATTC
>Ga0157375_10005382_pt1 | contig 11122 bp, 4 predicted proteins | sample M35metaG_FD_115311 | JGI IMG/M metagenome (GOLD analysis project Ga0157375, IMG submission 115311) | Miscanthus rhizosphere microbial communities from Kellogg Biological Station, Michigan, USA - M3-5 metaG | ecosystem: Host-associated > Plants > Roots > Rhizosphere > Soil | place: USA: Michigan...
CAGACAGGTAACCCTGGACTATACCTTACCAAGGAAGCTCTTTACTAAAACTCCAATACAAAATGTGATGGTATCGTTTGTTGCGCGCAACCTGGCTATTCTTCACAAGAACGTAGACAACATCGATCCCGAGTCGAGCTATACAAGTTCTAACAACCAGGGCCTGGATTACTTTGGTTTTCCGGCAACCCGCACATATGGTTTTAATGTTAGATTAATTTTCTAATGAATTAAAAGAAATCTGTATGAACTATACCAGAAAAATAATCTTCTCAATCGCTGTCGGCACGGCCCTTGTTACCGCGTGTAATAAGGACAGTCTCCATGAACTTAATATAAATCCACAGGCGCTGAATTCAATTAATCCGAACTTCATGTTTACGTCTGCGCAGTTGGGTGCCGCTTCGGGTTCTTCTCCGCTTATAGGTGACAATCGTTACCTGGATTGGAGAACCAATATTGGAATGGCGTCCACAGCTATTCAGCAGATGGGCACTATCGGTGGCATTTCTAATATTGGCGATAAATATGGGGATAATTCCGAAACCTCGAGCGCTCCTTTTGAATTCTACTATCCTCACTTAACGGAACTTAGCGAGGTCCTTACCCAAACGGGGCCGGGTGGAGCGTCAGAGGGCAAGTATGCGAATTTAAGACAGGCCGCACGAATTCTGAGGGTATTTCTTTTTCAGCGCCTCACAGACTTCTACAACAGGGTACCATATTTTGAAACCATGCAGGCAGCCCAAGGAGTATTCTTTCCGAAGTATGACAGCCAAAAGGAAATATATGCTGACTTGTTTAAAGAGCTGGAAGAGGCCACAGCAGCATTTGGGGCGGCCGATCCCTCGGATGGATTTGCCGCAGCTGACCTCTATTATGGTGGAGATATCGGAAAATGGAAAAAATGGGGTTATTCCATTATGCTCCAAATGGCCATGCGTGTTTCAAACGTTGCCCCTGATTGGGCTAACACCTATGTAGCAAAGGCTGTAGCCGGGGGTGTTTTTCAGAGTAATGCTGACAACGCACTTGTGCCGATGGCGGAAGGACCGAGCGTATGGATCGACCAAAATGGAATTTCACGTGCATATATTCCAGGTGATGGGGGGGAACCGGCTTTTCTCAGCAAAAGGCTGATTGATTTTCTAAAAGGGCCTGATGCCACATCAACGGCTGATGATGATCCCAGACTTATGATTCTTACCGGGGGAATTGGTGATTGGACGCCTACCGGGTTTACTCCGGTAACAACCGATCCACTCAAAATGAAAGGACTGCCAAACGGAAATGACCAGAACAGGCTTGACGCGCTCGAAGGTCACACTGTCAACGTGGCAACCACTTATTCAAGAATCAACCCACTTCTTTTGGACAGAGATGAAGACTATATGATGATGAATTACGGTGAAGTTGAGCTTTTGCTGGCTGAGGCAGCAGAAAGAGGTATCGGTGGCCTCACTGCGGCTGCAGCCCAGGGTCATTATGAAGCAGGCGTAAAGGCTTCCATGCAGATGTACACGATTTATGATCCTTCTTTTGTCGTTAGCGACGCCGAAGTTGCCGCATACCTTGCTACTTACCCTTATGGTAGCAGGCCAAAATTGGAAATGATAGGAGAGCAGTATTGGGTAAACCATTTCCTTAATTGGTGGGAAGCCTGGTCTAATTGGAGAAGAACGTCGGGTGATCCGACATCGCCAAACGGTTATCCTGTACTAACACCAATCAATTTCCCCGGTAATGTAACGAATGGAACGATTCCTCAAAGACTGAAATATCCGAATATTGAGGTGGGGAACAACCCTAATTTTACTGAGAAGGAGCTTGGCATGAATAATTATACAACAAGGGTTTGGTGGGCTGGTGGACCTGAATAGATAAATTTAGTTGTGAAAATATTATGAGCCCTTGAGTCGTCAAGGGCTCTTTTTTATTCGCTGTGCATACGATAGTTCTTTAAAGTGCAGGTCGTCAACGAGCCTCCTACTTTGGTGAAAGCGTATGCTTGTGCCTGAGTATAAAAGTAGCTGGTAGGTTTATTTAATGAACAGACAGTATGATTTCGAAATGAGATTTAATGTGTAAATTATTTTATTGAATTTAGGTCAGTGAAAGGATGTCGGTGATTCATTTTCAGTTTCTGAACTACATATTCACCAATAAGCTTGCCACTGGAAGCTGACTCGTCGAGCGTTTTTAAAAAATGTATACCACCATATAATCTGCTTATAGAAGCTTCCCGGGCAGCGTCTGAAAATGAGCTGAAATACCTCGGAGGCTTGCCAAAGGATACTTCTGCGGAATCTGTAAAAGCATAATTTTCTCCGAATAAACTGGTAAGCATCGTTGCTGCACTTGCAGATATTGTGCTATGTCCGCTGGGATATTCAGGAAACGGAGGTGTTTGAATAAATGGCTTCCAATACTTGTCAATATACCTGTTAATATAGGTTTCAGGCCTTACCGTCTTGCATACGTATTTCGCTTCCCAACAACTGATAAAGGCATCGGCAAGTGCAATAGAAACTTTTGACAACACTGCAGCAGTTTTAATCATGTCAAGGTTTTCTTTTTCGGCTACCGAAGCCGCTATGAATATCCAGTGACCGCCCGGTGATATTTGTTGTTTAAAATAGGTGACATGTCCTGAAGTAAATGAAACGTTCGGATTGCAATCCCAATACCTTGCGATCAAAGTATCTTTAGATGTGAGTTTATTGACCGCATTATAAACGATCATTGCCTCATTATAATAATCGGAAGATTTGAGGGAGTCAAATCTGAATGATGCAAGCGGCCTGAATAATGATGAAGAGTCCATTGTGAAAGGGCGCAATGTCCCCCAATTCGGTTCTACCGCATCTATATAATCTGGCGGTGTTGGTTCCCACGTAGCCGGATCTCCTGTTACAAAATAACCCGGATTGGCATTGCGTTGTACATATCCATCGTTCATCGCCCACGAAACAATATGGCGTCCTACTGCCCTTCCGTATTTAATAGCATTTTCCTTTAGTGATTGGTTGACAGAAATTTTAGCAAGCTCTTCGAGATATTCATTTTCCATCTCCTTCATCGCATCGGCATTAAACAGAAGTTTTTGTGCAACAGTAGTAAAGGCAAGTACACTGCTTATTGGAAAATAACTGCTGTCTATCATTTTATCGGGTCGGGGAACAGCCTTTAGACCGTTCAGCCGCCCGGCATATGAACTGTATTCCGGACTTGCCTGGACAAGCGCCTCATATGCTGCGATGTTGCAGTAGGCATATATTCTGCTGCATACAGGAGGTGAGAAAACATCAGTGATGATGATATCCGTAAGCTTCCTGTTCCATGCAGAAAGTTTGTGGATTGAAAATTTTTCAAGCGGAGCAATGCCAGTCTCGTTTCTGCATCCCGCCAAAAGAAGAATGGCGATTAAAACAACAGCCCCGGCAAAAGAAAATTTCATCCCTAAATATTGACGACTTTAAATGTGATCTTCAAAAATTCAATATCCGTTTATTCCCGGAGAACGTAAAGATAACTATGGATTTCGTATTCACCGGAATTGCTAAACTCCGGCTGCCTTGCGAAAGGTAAGTATGTCCATAATAAAATTCCTGCCTGTGTGATTGATTATTGTTGTCTGTGATTAAGGCATATGAGTCGCCAGGCAGCAATGGAATTACCCGTGACTTCATATTCACGCTGAACATCTTCAAACTATCGGAATTTGTTCCGATAATAACTGAGGAAGAACCATTAACCATGTTAATAGATGCGATAGATTTATTGTCGCCGCGTAGATTCAGCAGCGATCTTTCGGGTTTGAAATTTCCTTTGCCATCTCCTTTAAGAAATAAACTACCCTGTGCATCGTAACGTCCCGTTTGCACTTCAGTTGAAAAAGAATTTCCTACACCTAATACATCGAGGTTGCCATCGTTGTCAAAATCATAGGGCAACAGTCCAAACAATGGAGAGAACTGCGCTTCAAGCGGCAGTGCATGCAATTTGAATTTACCGCCGCCAAGATTCTCGACGTAAGAATTTTCAAACCTTTCGGCTTTTACGATATAGGCTTTTGCGATCTCATCTTCACGCATGGCCTGCCGAAAAGTTACAGACGCATACGAATTGTAGCTTCTGAACCTGCCGCGCATCGCTGTCATCTGGCGGTTTATATCGTCTCTTGAATGCACCATGTACTCCTTGCCATCAATAAAATGGCACATGATGGGGTCGATCCTACCATTACCATCATAGTCTGCTGCATAAATGCAAACAGGTTCTTTAGCGCTTGCCTTGTATGGTCCATTCAGTCCAAGGTGACCAACCACGTAATCAATATCGCCATCCTTATCAAAGTCACCGGCTGCCAGGCTATTCCACCAGCCGCTGGTGTTTGTGAGACCCGTTTCACCCGATACATCTCTGAATTTCCCATTAGTATTCCTAAAAAACTTTATGGCCATAAATTCACCGACCACAACAAGGTCCATCCAGCCATCATTGTCAAAATCGGTCCATAAGGCATCGCTCACCATGCCTGGTTCAGATAAGCCATTTCCGCTAAGGGTTGTAACATCTGTGAACCGGCATTGGTTATTTTTTGAATCATTACGTAATAAAAAACTTTTAGGAGAATAAGGATATTGGCCAGGGCTCACCCGGCCACATACAAATAAATCCAAATCACCGTCGCGATCATAATCTGCGGCTCTTACTCCTGAAGCCGGTGTTATTATCAAAGGCAATCCGTCATTGGTTAATGCAAAATTTCCAAGTCCGTCATTTATATATAGCCTGTGCCTGTAAACCGGATTTTCTTTCCTGGCGGATGAAGAGCCACCTAAAGAAATGTACAGATCAGCGTCTCCATCGTTATCTGCGTCAAAGAACAATGCGCCCATATTATCGGCACTGTTAATATCAGGAAGTTGTTTCGGAATAAATTGGCCGTTCGGCTGCTGAACGTATATACTTCCTTTTGATCCGGACGAACTTCCTACAAAAAAATCTTCCCTGCCATCACCATTGATATCGCCTACAGCTATGCCCGGCCCCTGCCTGGAATGCATATGCGCCAAAAGAGGCTGCAGCTTAAAATCTACAAAAAGATCTTCTGTATGTTTAAATTGACTGCCACTAGCATAATTTACCGCAGAAAAAAGTGAATTACCCCCATAAAAAAAATCTTTCTTTTCCATTATAACGGCGTCCTTATAATCGAGGGTAATTAATTGTTTCGCCTTTATTGAGCTCAGCGTTTGTTCCTTACCGTCGGGCCATAAAACTTTCAGACTATCCACTTGCGCATCTGTAATGCCAAAATGAAGCACATGTTCCATGGTAGATAAATAGCCACGATAAGGAGAGAAATAATTGTACTGCATTTTACCATTTTGCCACATCCAGACTTGTGCACCCAGTCCGTCCCTGTTCCCGTTGGGTCCTCTGAAACCAATACGCAGCCAACCTTTTTCAGGATTTAATCGTGAAGTTTGATTTTCATATACAAGAGAAGGACCGTCAAGACTATTTATCACCAAATCAAGATCTCCATCATTGTCCAGATCGCCAAAAGCGGTACCATTTGAATAATTTTCATGCGTCATACCCCATTGAACAGACATGTCGCTGAATCTCAGGTTACGGTCATTTCTAAAAAGATAAGGATGAACTTTTATCCCCGGCAATTTTTTCAATTCATCAAGGCGGTCACGTCGAATGGCCTCTGGTGTTCCCGTTGCCTTTTCTTTTTTACCATATACGTTAAAACCATAAAAGGTGAAATCAAGATTGTTAATGTCCTGGCGAAAGCCATTGGTGATAAACAAATCCTTCCAGCCATCGTTATCAAAATCAGCAAACAAAGGAGCCCAGCTCCATTCCGTAGCATGAACTCCGGCAAGCATTCCAATTTCACTGAATGAACCATCCCCATTATTTAATTGCAATGTGTTGCGTACATATTGCGGCTCGTATCCATCAGCCATGTTCCGCTGAAATTCATCATAATTGTTGCCCTTCATCGTGAGCTTCCATCGTTTATTATCCGGGGGCAGCATATCCACCACCATTATATCAGGCAGCCCGTCATTATTAAAATCAGCAACATCATTACCCATTCCGTTGTAAGTTTCATGACGAAGACATTCTGCTGCTTTATTGGTGAAACTGCCGTTCTTATTGTTAATCCACATCAGATCGTTTGAGAGAAAGTCGTTCGAAACATAGACATCGGGCCAGTTGTCATTATTAATGTCGCAAATATTAACGCCCAGTCCGAATCCTTCAATAGTGATGCCCGCCTCTTTTGAAACATCTGTAAATGTTAAGTTCCCGTTATTACGGAATAATTTATCTGTCGATTCCGCTTTGCCGGTCACTTCCTTGGTACGCGAAATATTGCGGTTAGATTTTACAATGGCGTTTCGAAGAAGGTACATATCGAGATCGCCGTCTTTATCATAGTCGAAAAATGCTGCGTCGATATCATATCCTTCCTCATCAAGACCCATTTTCGCAGCAGACTCGGTGAAGGTATTGCTGCCGTTATTAATAAAAAAAAGATTGCGCATCTGTTCTGGCGGGGTTAGATAGCTGCCGGCTTTGCAGATGTAAAAATCCTGAAATCCATCCTGGTTGATATCCACCACAGCAACACCGTTGCACCAGCCTTCCGTTTTAACACCGGCCTTCTCAGTAATATCTTCAAAGTGCAGGTTGCCTTTATTAAGGTACAAACGGCATGAGACCATATTCCCTGTGAAGAGTATATCCTGCAAATTGTCGTTGTTGATATCGATTAATGCTACGCCTCCACCGTTGAACATGTATTCGAATTCCAGCACGGACAATGAATCAGTGTAGTTCAGCTGGTTGATGAAATCAATACCTGACTTTCCGGATGTCAGCTTTTTGAACAATTTGCTTTCATCATTATTGCAGGATAGCAGGAAAATGAAAAAAGCTGAAAAAATAATATTCTTAAACATACTATATTTCAGGATTTTTGCAAATGTAGGTTCGAATTATAGGAAATTACAGGGAAGGCCTTAATCGATTTCCATGACTATTTTTTTCGTGTTCCAAATAACAGAACTCTTGCATTGTTCCTTGCGACAATCAGGTGCTTCAATCCATTGATCGGTATAACTCCTGCATCGCGAACTTCCCCTTCTATCTTTATCCCGCATTCACGGGGAGAAACAAAAGTAAACAATCTGCCACCAATACCCTTAAGATACACTCCCTTGCTTGCATTATGTCTTCCAACCTGGGGTTTAAGTCCGTAAAAATTTCCGCCAAGCCAGATATCAGCTTTGCCATCGCCGTCAAAATCATCGGCAACGATTCCAAATACGGGCGAAAACTGCGCCTCCAATGGCAGTGCTGTCAATTCAAAGTTTCCATTATTATTCCATAGAACAGAGCTTTGTAAATTATTCGCTTCATATCTCAATGAGGTATTTCGAATCTCCTGCGAAAAAAGGGATTCATACGTTTTTGATCCGTAATCCTCGTATTTGAGTATTTGTTTTTTTAATCCGGGCAGTTGTGATGTTAGTTCTGCTTTGGTTGGAAATGGATAGGATACAGAGTCCAGCGGTGGGTACCAGTTAATAACAAACTCACTCTTTCCATTTCGGTCAAAGTCGTTTACATACATTGTCAACGGCCGCTGCGGACTCGCCTTAAGTTTTGTATTCAGACCCCAGTTGCCTAAGACAAAATCCTGGTCTCCATCGTTGTCCAGGTCGGCAGCAACGATCTTATTCCACCATCCATTGCTATTTGGTACGGTGCTTTCACTGAACACACCATCGTCATTCCTGAAAATATGTATGGCCATCCAGTCACCCACAACAATAAGATCTGGGTCCTTATCTGAATCTATATCGCTCCATACAGCATCGGTGACCATACCAACATTTGCAAGAGCAGGAGGCGCGATATCTTTCCACGATCCTTTCTCATTAACGAGCAAATAGGAGCGTGGTGGAAGCCCGTAGTTACCAGGAACGTTTCTTGCCCCCAAAAAAAGATCGGGGTCGCCATCGCGATCCATATCTTCCGCTTTCAAGGTTGAAAAGTTTCCAATGACCGGGGGGAATGCGGGGGGCACCCGCGAAAAATTTCCTTTGCCGTCGTTGAGATATAGCCGGATCAAAAAATTAGTTTTTGGCATCCTCGGTTCATTACCACCGGAGCCAACAATGAAATCGCTATCGCCGTCCTTATCATAATCAAACAGTGCACCACAAGTGCTTTCGAAACCTGCATCATTATTGAACGCACTCGTTGGCTGAAAGCGAAAACTTCCGTCAGCTTTTTGAATAAAAAGTTTTATTGGATCATTGGCCGCGCCAAGCAGGATAAAATCGACCAGGTTATCTTTATTTACATCACCTTCGACGAGTTTTGGTCCTTCAGTGGAAAGCAGGCGGATCAGCAATAATTCATCATTGAAATCATTATACCTGTCCTCGTGATGTATGGCGGCAGGTTCAATCAGCTTCTGTCCCACTTCCTGAAATATCGGTTCTGCCACCGCGTTAGAAATGTTTTTTATTAATGAAGCGTCCGTATCTTTTAACGTAATTGCCTGATCCGCTTTTACATTTGTAATATTCTGCACTTTGCCATTGGGCCAACTTACCTGCAGGGAATCAATCGTTGAGTTTTTACCCAGGCCAAACAATAAAACAGGTTCGATACTACTCTGAAATCCCCGTGTATTATAATTCTGCAAAACCTGTATGCCGTCTTTTGTTTTAATTTTTACCCGGGCCCCAATTCCAAAACCATTTTTTTCAGGGCCTTTGAATCTTACTTTGAGAAAATGATTTTTCGTATTATCATTTTCATCATTTCTATACACAAAGCTTTTCGAATTGATGTTATTTACCACCAAATCCAGATCGCCGTCATTATCCAGGTCACCATACGCAGCGCCGTTACTGTATGCAGATTGATACAGCCCAAGATCCTGCGCATTATTTTTGAAAATCAAATTCCCCGTATTGGTGAAAGCATATTTCTGCAATGCTTTTGTTGGCATAAATGAAATCAATTTGCGATAATCGGGTTTTCCATTCTTACCAGTTGTATTTATCTGGCTGGCCTCAAACTCCAGGAAATCCATTGACATCAGGTCTCTTAAAATGCCATTGCTCACATAGATGTCTTTATTACCATCGTTATCAAAATCGAAGATTAATGCACCCCAGCTCCAATCTGTAGCTGCTACTCCCGAAAAGGAAGCTATCTCAGCAAAGTCTGCATGGCCATCGTTAAGATGCAGGCAATTTTGAGTGATCTGGTAATGATAGTTTGCACGATATTTTAAATCTTCCAAATGATAGGGATCAAAAGCCATCGTTGTTTTCAACCGGTAATTGTCACCGGGCAGCATATCTGTTGTAAATATTTCGGGAGCGCCATCATTATTAATGTCTGCGATATCGGCTCCCATGCTAGATGTTGAGCAGTAGTTTACCCGCGTCGCCAACTCTTCTGAAAACTTTCCTTTGCCTTTATTGATATACATGTAATCTCGTTCCCAAAAATCATTGCTGACATACAAATCAGGTAAATGATCGCCATTGAGATCTGAAACCGCAATGCCCAAACCAAAAGCAATATCGCTGCTGTAAATACCTGCTTGTTCTGTTACATCTGTAAACGTGTTTCCATCGTTTCGCATAAGTTTATGTCCGCCGGGTGAAGATTGCTCTCTCACTTTGCGGTACAGTTCAATTTTAGCCGGGTTGCGAAAACTGTTGTTCAGAATATAACAATCCAGATCGCCATCACCATCGTAATCAAAAAACGCAGCATGGGTTGTAAAACCCTCATTATCGAGATTGTATTGTTTTGCTTTTTCGGTAAAGGTGAGATCACCGTTATTAATGAACAGTTCATTTTTCTTATTATTTCCGTCAACATCACCTGAATTACAAACATAAATATCCAGGTAACCATCACCGTTTATATCCGCCATGGTTACGCCGGTACTCCATGACATCGTTCCGCCGACACCTGCCTTGCCTGTGATGTCTTCAAAATGAAAATTCCCTTTGTTGAGATAAAGTTTGTTTTTATGTTGGTTTGATGTGAAATAAATATCCGGCAACGAATCATTGTTGATATCGCCTATGGCAACACCACCACCGTTATAAAAGTTCCGGTAAGTGAGTACATTAAAATTTTCTCCATCATCTACCTGGTTAATAAAATCGATGCCTGTTTGTTCGGCATCAAGCAAATGAAATAACTGACCATGTTCTTTAGAGGGAGATTGCGTTTCTTTTTTATCATTGTTACAAGATGCGATCACCAAAAAAATTAATAGCCATCCTGTATAAAAAAGTTTCATGAAGATGAATTTAAGGTTTTGGTGAGAATATACCATCACTATTCGACCCGAGATAAGACCCCCACAAAACAGGTGTATTAATTTTTACGGGTATATCAATCCGCTTGATACGCATACCGAGAAATGAAAGCAGGTCGCCATGATTGAAGTATTGACAGGAAATAATATCGAGATAGCCATCGTTGTCTATATCCCCGATCCAGGGCGTTGAAAAAATATTTTTAAACCCGGGCGTTTCATCAATTGTTCTTACCGACTTGCGTGAAAAGTCAATCGCAATCAGTTTGTTTTCCACAACGGCTGGTGACTTTGAAGCATATCCCAGCGAACAATCAAAATTGTTTACACTGATAATCGCCTCGTCACGCCCATCATTGTCCAGGTCATAGATAACCGGAGAAGAAAAACCTGTACATCCGATGGAATCTGTATATGCAACAGTTCCATCTTTCCCGTTGAGCATTATTTGCACTGACCCGGTACTGTTAGGCCATTCACCTTTGCTGATGAAGGTGAAAAAATCCGGTGTGGAATCATCTGTAAAAAATCCGGCGGCGAGACTATTGCTGCATTCGGTGCCCGGAAAGTTTTTTGTCCAGATGATATGATCATCTTTTCCATCAATTGCGACAACCTTGCTGGCATGCGAAATAGCGATAATGTCAGGATAATGATCGCCGGTTATGTCGGCGATTGTGGCAGGTGCTATAAAGCCATGCCCTTTGTCTGTGGCAATTATTTTTGCTTCCG
>Ga0157375_10005383_pt1 | contig 11121 bp, 14 predicted proteins | sample M35metaG_FD_115311 | JGI IMG/M metagenome (GOLD analysis project Ga0157375, IMG submission 115311) | Miscanthus rhizosphere microbial communities from Kellogg Biological Station, Michigan, USA - M3-5 metaG | ecosystem: Host-associated > Plants > Roots > Rhizosphere > Soil | place: USA: Michigan...
CCGCCGCCCACGGGACGAGGATCAGGTGCCCCGACGACGAGACCGGAAGCAACTCGGTCGCGCCCTGGGTGATGCCGAGGACGAGGGCCTGCCAGTCGGAGAGTTGTCCTGGACTCTCCCCTACGCGCAACGCTGCCAGCACGAGCGCGAGAAGAAACGCCGCGCCGGCGGCGATGACGACGATGTTCCTCCGGGCCATGCGCGCGAGTATTGCCAATGCGTTAGTGTCGGCGGGCGCCCAACCGATGTAACTGCAGCACTTTCTCGCAGCTCGTCAGGTCGGCGTCGATCCTTTCCACACAGCTGTCCACATGTTGGAAGATTGGCTGTGGAAATGTTGAAAAAGGAAAACTTCGCAAATTGCGGCCACGACCTTTTCGAACCCCTTGCATCGCTTCCGCGAATCGTTAGATTGCCAATTGCGCCGGGCACAGAGCGCGAGTAGGTCGAAACCGAGTCCGAAGGCAGTAGCCGGAAGGCGAAAGTCAGCGGAAACGGTGGACGAAAGTGAAACTGGCCCGGCGAATTTTTTTGGTCCCGTTTAGTGTTTGATTGACACACGGTGCACCTGCGACTTCCAGCTATCGAGCCCGGCGTCAAGGCGTTTGTCTGGGCGCTCCTCTTGAGCCTCTATATCTGGGCCTTTATGCTCGCGGTCGGCGTCGACAAGGGAACGTCGACTGTGGTCGGGCTGGTCTCGTTCGGCGCGATCTTCCTCTGCGTCCGCGTGTACGGCGAGAGCGAAGAGTCCTAGGGCGCGTAGACGAGCACGACCTCGCGGCCGCCTCGGCGTGCTGCGAGGGCGCCTACGAGCATCCGCGCGAACTCGCCTCCGAGCGCCTGTTCGAGGCGACGGAACGCGGGAGGTCGGGAGTCGTCGACCTCGGTCAGGACAGCGCGGAGGAGTTCATATCCTCTCTCGCCCTGCGGTAGCGAGCGGTGCAGCATGGCTCTCCGTGTATCGACCGACGCACGCTGCTGGTGATCCCTGGCCGGAGGGTTAAGCATGCCCTGGGACAAGCCGCCCCCCGGTCCTGCCGAGGGGCGGCCACGATCGAGCTACTTGACCGTCTCGCGGTCGGTTGTGCGCTCGGTCGACGTCGCCGCGGCGTCACGATCAGCCGTCAACGGCTCGTCGGCCACACGCCCGTCGGTCGTTGTGGGCGTGTCGGCGGTGCTCCGGCCGTTGTCGACGGCCACAACCTCCCGGTCTGGCTCGACGAGGACATCACGGTCCCGGACGACCGGCCCGGTCGTGTCGAACGAGAACCCCAAGACGAGCCCCGTCCCGAAAGCGAACACCGGGATGTAGTAGAGGAGGTCCGTGACGAGACCGCTGACGTGGATGTCGCGGGTCCAGGCCAGCACGTGGTTGTGGAACCACCCGCTGCCGGGCTCGCCGGCCAGGACGATCCAGAGAGACACGATCGCCACGGGGATGAATGCCGTGACGAAGACCGCGATCGAGAGCCGCGGCCAGCCCCACTTCGTCCAGCCTCCCAGCAACTGGGACAGCGCCATCAGCAAACCCGCGCCGGCAACGAGGCCAACCCGGGCCCAGTACCCACCGACGTCGTCGTTGCTGATCTGCGTTGCCAGCCAGATCAGGAAGCCTGCGGCAGCCGAGAACACCAGCGTCGTCGTCGCGCGTGTGAGTCCATACATTCGATCACCTCGCTTGTCGGTCCCCAGGTCGTACCCGGTGGGGCCGAAGACGAAAACCCGACCTCTAAAGGGTCAGGCGCCGGGTATCGAACGAGGCCGAATACAGCTCTGCGCGGAACTCCTCGATTGCCCCGGCGACATCGTCGTTGAAGACGTGCTCCACCACTCCGACCTTCGGGTCATTGTGGAAGGGCAGGTCGACGTGCTCGTGGGAGACGAGGTTCACCGAGGTTCGCTGGCAGGCCGGGCAGCGAACCGCAAGTCCGAGAGAGCCGTCCCCGGGAGTGAGCAGGAAGAACGACGAAGGAAACACCGGTCGCGGCCGGTCCTCCGGGTAGCAGAAGAAACTCCAGGGCCACTCGCCCGCCTGGATCCTGCGGGCGGCGACATCGGAAAGCTCTGCGACGACCTGGTCGAGCTGCGCGGTCATGACGTTGTAGAAGGTGCCACCCTGTAGCCCCAGCGGGCCCCAGTCGAGGTCGTCGTGGGTCACGAGCCCTTCGTGCTCCTCCCCACATCCGCAGGCGAAGAGGACATGGAAGACCGAGGGGTGAGCAGCCCCCGGAAGGCGCTCGAGCTGCCTGAAGGCCGACAGGGCCACGTGCGCCTCTCCCCGTGCTGGGCACGGGAAGGTGAACCGCCCCGTCAAGGCGTCGTACATGGTGCCTTTCTAATCGGCACCCCGGATGTCAAACCTAAGACCTAGTGGCATGGGCTACTAGTACTCGATCAGGGCATGCAGGTCGTAGTTCGACAGGCGCTCGCGACCTTTCAGGAAACTCAGCTCGATGATGAAGCAACACCCGACGACGATGCCGCCCAACCGCTCGACCAACTGGCCGGCGATCGCCTCGACCGTGCCGCCGGTTGCGAGGACGTCGTCGTGGATCAGAACGCGCGACCCGTGCGGGACCATGTCCGGGTGCAGCTCGAGAGCGTTCTGTCCGTACTCGAGTGCGTACGTGGCGCTGATCGTCTCGGGCGGCAGCTTGCCGGGCCGTCGGGCCGGAACGAAGCCGCAACCGATTGCGTTAGCGATCGCAGCACCCAGGATGAACCCGCGCGCCTCGGCACCGACGATCAGGTCGGGCTTCTTCTCTGCCCCCCACTCCGCGAGCTGGTCGATCGAATACTTGAGCGCCTCGGGATCCGCGAGCAGCGGCGTGACGTCCTTGAACCCGACACCAGGCTGGGGCCAGTCCGGTACCTCTCGAACCTTCTCGGCGAGATTCACGCGATCATGTTGACGCAAGCCGGCGCAGCGCGCGCCAGAAGAGCAGTTGACCGAGGCCCTGGACGACTTCGCCCAGCGATTCCAGATCCTCCATCCCGGCCCGGCGACGCTCCGGGTTGCGGGCGCGAAGTGCCGGGCCGACGACCTGGTCGATGAGACCTGCCTCGCGGTCGGCAGCCGTACGGAACCCCTTCAGGTGCCGGGGCGCGATCCCGAACTGGGCGAGCCGCCCGCAGGCGAGCGCGATGTCCGCGTCGAGCTCGCTGTAGCGCTTCTGGCCGGACTCCGTGCGCGGCGCCAGCAAGCCGAACTCCTCCAACTCTCCCGCGAGCCGCGCGTCGATCCCCGCCCGCTCGCAGAGCCCGTCGAGGTCGAGCTCGAGCTCCTCGGTGGTCAAGCCCGAGCGGCGCTTCTTGCGGTCCCGCGCGCCGGACGATGCGAGCTCCTGCCGGATGACCCGTAGCGGCAGGAACTCGTCGCGCTGAAGGCGCAGGATCGTCTCGAGGCGCTCGACGTCGTCCTCGCTGAAGAGGCGATAGCCGCCCTGCGTCCTGCGTGGTGCCAGTAGCCCCTGATCCTCGAGGTAGCGGATCTTCGAGATCGAGATGTCCGGGAATTCGTCCTTCAACATTCCGCAGACGGTCCCGATCGTTAGCAGACGCGATCGCGTGACGGTGGCCATCAGCGGTTCAGGAACGTGAGTCGGTATTTGCCGATCTGCAGCTCGTCTCCGTCCTCGAGCTGAGCAGACTCAACCCGCTTCCGGTTCACGAAGGTTCCGTTCAGGCTGCCCTGGTCCTCCGCGAAGAAGCCGCCGTCACGTTCGACGATCACTGCGTGCTTGCGCGAGACCGTGACGTCGTCGAGAAAGATGCCGCAGTCGGGCGAACGGCCGATCGACGTTTCGCCCTCTGGATGAAAGGTCTCCCCCGCGCGTCCACCTCCGGAGCGGACGACGAGCGCGGGACCCGTGATGCCCAGGTCCTCGAGCGCTTCCGCAGACGTGTCCTCACCCTCGTCAGGCGTGAACGTCTGCGTCGTCTCGGCGCCGCCCTCGTCCTTCACGAGGAGCGCGCCGCAACGAGCGCAGTAGTTCGCAGCTTCGGGATTCTGGAAGCCGCATTCCTGACAGTAGATGTGGCTCACCTAACTAGGTGGAGCAGCCTTCGACGTGAGGATCTCCGTAAGGTGGGCGACGTCCACGTCGTCGAGGATGCTCGCCCCCCCGGTCTTCTGCAGCCGCGCGACCAGCTCGGCACGGAGGATGTCGATCTTCCCGTGCAGCAGACGCCGCTGGTAGGAGACCTCGTTCTCCTCCCGCGTCAGATCGGCGATGAGCACCTTGAGGTCGGCGTCGGACAGCGTTGCGAGATCGGGCAGAGGTTCCACGGGCCGCCTTTCCTGGTCGAGAGCGTCTCAGCAGTAAAGCAGCACACAGACAAAGGGTCAACCTGAACTTGAGACTTTCGGCGTTTCAGGCCGTGGCTGCGGCCCCTTCGGTCTGCATGATTTCTTCGACCATCGCGCGGAACTCGGCCTCGAGCGTCTTCGAATCCTCTTCGGTCTTGCCCTCGGCGTAGATGTGCATCACCGGCTCGTCAGGGTCGGGAAGGATCTGAGCCCATCCTCGCTTCTCGAAGACCTTGATCCCGTCCGTCAGGTCGAGCTTACGGTCGCGCAGGCGCTCCGTCAGCAGCCGCATGACAACGCCTTTGAGCGCCCACGGGCACGCGAGCTGGCGGTGAACCAGGGTCTGCGCGGGCAACTCGGCGACGAGCTCCGACAACGGGCGGCGCACGGGTGCGAGCAGCTCGAGCAGCTTGCACAGGCTCGCCGTCGCGTCGTATGCGGGCAGGAACTCAGGAAAGACGTATCCGCCGCCCACCGCGCCGGCGAAGATGACACCGTCCTCGGCTGCCGCCTTCGTCAGATCGCCGAGTGAGGCAGGCGTGCGTATGACCTCCAGGCCACTCCCTTCCAGCAAGTGGTCGACCTGGCTCGTGACCGTGATCGGGAACGCGAGCTTCCCGCGCCGGCCGTTACTGCCGATCAGGCGCAGGAAGAGGAGAAGGGTCTGCTCGACCGGTACTTCCCGCCCCCGCTCGTCGACGAGGTAGAGGCGCTCGGCGGCACGATCGAGGATCACGCCGAGATCGGCGCCTACCGCGGGGACGAGTTGCTTCACCTGCCCGATCGCCTCCAGGAGCAGGCTGGAGCCGGAGTCGGAACGGTCGGTCGTGAACCCGTGTGCCGAGACAGCCTCGACTCCGAGCGGCCCGAGCAACAACGGCATCACGTACGACGCCGCCGAGAAACCGTAATCGACGACCAGGCGGAAACCGCGCCCGCGGATCGCCTCGACGTCGAGGCTGTCCAGCAGATCCTGCGCGTAGGACTCGCGCACTCTTGCCGGATAGCTGATGCTGCCGATGTCGCCGAAGCTCGCGCGACGCAACTCGCCGCGCATGAAGTTCTTCTCGATCTCTTTTTGCATGGACGGCGAGAGCTGGATGCCTGGCTGTTCGAAGAACTTGATCTGCACGATCTCCGGATCCACCTGGCTCGTGCCTACGTGGATGCCGGCCTCGAAGCCTTCGGTCTTGAGAAGATGCCGCGCTACGGCTGCCGGGAGGACGCGCAGGTCGGCGACGTCGAGGCCCGCGGAGGTGAACCCGGTGATCAGGGCGCGCTTGATCATCCGGCACGCGGGCGCAGACTCGCGACTCGCGGCGACGCGTGCGCCGCGCTTCAATGCCGTTCCGAGCGCAGCGGCGATACGCACCGCCACCTCGGGTGTGAGGTCGACGTTGACGAGACCCGCTACGCCGTCCCTCCCGAAGAGACGTGTCGATGCACGTGACTCCCAGATCACGCTTTCGTGAATCAGTGACCCGGACTCGACGTCCTTGTACGGGTAGATGCGAACACCCGGCATCACCACCGTCTCCGCCCCGATCGTCACCTCGTCGCCGATCGCGACGCCCTCGTGGATCCGGACATGGGCGCGGATGTCGCATGAACGGCCGATGATGGCGCCCTCGATCAGTGAGTTGCGGCCGATGTGCGTCGAAGCGTCGATGACCGAGCGCGTCACGCGTGAGCGCTCGCGCAGGGTGACGCTGTTCGAGAGAACCGAGTGCGCGCCGACCTGCGCGTCTGGGGCGACGCGGCAGTAGTTACCGATGTATGCGGGGCCCTCGATCTGCTCGAGGTCGGCGATCTCGACCCCTTCGCCGAGCCAGACGTTGCCGCGGATGCGGATGCCCGGGATGTTGAGGCGCACGTTCTCCTCGAGGGCATCGAAGTTCGCCTGGCGGAACTGGTCGAGATTCCCGATGTCCTGCCAGTAGCCGTCCATGACGTAGCCGTAGAGCGGGCGGCCCATCTCCAGCAGATACGGAAAGAGCTCCTTTGAGAAGTCGTAAGGACGGTCGGTCGGCACGTGCTTCAGCACCTCGGGCTCGAGCACGTAGATCCCGGTGTTGATCGTGTCGGAGAAGACCTGGCCCCAGGAGGGCTTTTCGAGGAAGCGTTCGATCCGGCCCTCCTCGTCAGTGACGACGATGCCGAACTCGAGCGGGTTCTCGACCGACTTGAGCCCGATCGTCACCGCCGCGCCCTTCTCCCTGTGAAAGTCGACGAGCGCCGTCAAGTCGAGGTCGCAGAGCGCGTCTCCCGAGATGACGAGGAAGGTCTCGTCCAGCTGTTTCGCTGCCAGGCGCACCGAGCCGGCCGTGCCGAGCGGCGATTCCTCTACCGAGTAGCCGATCTGCATGCCGAGTGTCTCCCCCTCGCCGAAGTAGCTGCGAATCGCCTGCGGCAAGAAAGCGACGGTCACGATGACTTCGTTCATCCCGTGGTCGCGCAACAACTCAAGGATGTGCTCCATACACGGTTTCCCGACGACCGGCACCATCGGCTTGGGTTGGTTCGAGGTAAGCGGACGCAGACGGGTGCCCTCGCCGCCTGCCATCACCACCGCCTTCATCGTTTGCCTTCTTTCCAGGCCGTGACTCCATACATGAGGCCTGCAATGACCGCGAGAACAAGCCCCGTCCAGAAGATCCAGTACGGCCACTGGGTCGAGGGGTGCGTGACGATCAGGAAGCCTATCCCCGCGTAGAGAAGCCACGTCGCCGCCTTACCGATGAAGTTGACCTTCACCTCGTACCCAGGCGGGGCGACCGTCTTGTACCCGGCGAGCAGCAGGAGATCACGTCCGAGAATCACGACCAAGCCGGCCCACGGCATGTGGTCCTGGACGAAGAGCAGGATCACCGCAGCGTCGATCATCAGGCGGTCGGCCAGCGGGTCGAAGATGCGACCGAAGTCCGACTCGACGTGCCAGCGCCGCGCGAGGAAGCCGTCGATCTGGTCCGTGACGCCCGCGATACCGAAGACGATGCCAGCTGGCCAGCTGTGCCCTCCCTCTGCAGTGAGCATCAACACGACGAAAACCGGGATCAGAGCCAGCCGCGCGATCGTGAGCGCATTCGGAAGCTGCTGCAAAGGGGCCGGAACGGCGCGGGTCGCCATGAGTGTGGAAAGGATACGCCCGTGGCCGACACTCTCAGCCTGCCTGGCTTCGTGGATTCCCACAGCCACGGCTTCCAGCGCGCCCTCCGCGGACGGCGCGGCGGCGCGGACTTCTGGGCATGGCGCGACCTCATGCTCGCCGAAGCCGAGCACCAGACGCCCGAGCTTGTCCGGCGAGAGTACGTCGAGGTGTACCGCGAACTGCGGGCCGCGGGCTACACGGCAGTCGGTGAGTTCCACTACCTCGGGTTCGACGAAGCGGTCGCCGCTGCGGAGGCCGCCGAGGAGGCAGGTATCCAGATCGTCCTGTTGCTCGCCGCGTACGGACGCGGCGGCCTGCCGCGTTTCCGGCAAGAGTCGGTGGCGGAGTACCTGCGGCAGATCGAGGATCTGCGCGGCCGCGGGATTCCCGTCGGCGTCGCCCCCCACTCTGTGCGTGCGTGTCCCGAAGACTGGCTCGAGGAGATCGGCCGCTACGCAGTCGACGAGCGGCTGCCGCTCCACGTGCACGCGGACGAGCAGCCGCGCGAGATCGAGGAGTGCCTCGCCGAGCACGGCATCCGGCCGATCGAACTGCTCGACCGCGCCGGCTGCCTCAGCGAGCGGACGACAGTCGTGCACGCAACGCACGCCGATGGGGCCGAGCTCGACTTACTCGCGGGGGCCGGCTCGCGTATCTGCGCATGTCTCACGACCGAGGCTGATCTCGGTGACGGGTTTCTCCCGGTCGAGCGTGTGCGCACGCGCGGCATCGGGATCTGCATCGGCTCGGACTCGAACGTCCGCATCGATCCGCTCGAGGAGCTGCGTGAACTCGAGGGGATCGCGCGCCGTCAGACGGGTCGTCGCAACGTCATCTCTGCCGAGACGCTGCTCTGTTTCGGTGCCGACGAAGGAGCCGGTTCACTGGGGCTCGAGAAGTGGGACGACATCGAGGTCGACCTTTCCCACCCTTCGTTGCGTGGTGTCGAAGATGTCTTCGACGCGCTGGTCGCCGGGTGCGGTGCCGACGTCTTCCTAGAAGCGTGACGTCCAGTACGCGGTGCGCGTTACGTAGGCTCGCTGGGCGGCGCGTCCGTGCAACCCGTAGGTCCCGTCGTAGCTCTCGTAGCGGCCACCGTGACCGGCGGGCTCGATCTGCGTCCCTTCGCCCCACTCGTTGTACGACGTGATCGTGACCATGTCGGCGTGCGCACGAAGTGCTGCATTCCACATCGAGTCATAGGTCGCTCCGGAGAGGCGGTCTTTGACATGCGTGTCCCCCGTCGCAGCCAGCGCGTCGTAGCCTGGGCCGACCGACGGCGCACACAGGATCCCATAGGCACGCGCCTGCCGGCAGTAGCGGTCGAACTTCGCTGCGTGGTAGATGACGATGTCGTAGGTGTAGAACCCGGCGAATCCTGCGCGGGCCGCGAACCGCACGAGACTGGTCTGTCCGAACAGCCGCAGTCCCATCGGCGGACGTGTGATGCGGTTCCACTCCTCCGCGGTGAAGTCCATGGTGCGATAGATGTAGACATCGCGAATTCCGAGGCTACGGATGTACACGAGGTCGGCTGCGATCGAGTCGATCGTGCGGCCCGCGTACGGCTCGAGCTGAACTGCGACCTCGAGGCCCCGCAGCTTCGCGGCGTGCATGACGGCTGGAAGGCGCAGGTCCTCCCGCGAGCCACGGCCCCACCAGGAGCTGACGACCTCGTCGACACCGGAATCGGCGATGTCCCGCATCTGACCGCGGAGGACACGCGGATCCCCACTCGAGTAGGCGCCGCGCATGGGGAAGAACGCCGAGGCGATGTCGGCCGGCGGTGCGTGGCCGCCCTGGGCCCAGTGGACGTACTGGCCGTCGTGGGTCGGGTTCGAATACCAGGGGTAGAAAAAGATTGCGCTCCGGGCCGGCGGCTGGGCCGCAGCGGCTGATACGGGCATGGCCAGGACAAGCACCAGGGCCAGGAGGAAACGCCGCATCCCGCCTAGCTTCTCACTCCGGCCGGATCCCCAGGACGAGGCATACCGGGAGACCGCGGTCCTGCCGATCCCCTGGGATATGGCTTTCCAGGTTTGGTTCGACCGCATTCGTTGCCGCTGCGCGCACGAGAAAGCTCAGACGATGGCCGAATACGCGGTCGTCTTGGCCGTCATCACCCCGGCGATCGTCATCGCCTACGGGCTTTTCTCGGGCAAGATCGGCACCCTGCTCTCCAACGTCGCATCGCTGCTCTAGGTCTCATTGGAGCCAGGGGTGGTCGTTGACCGCCGACTCCGGACAAAGGTGCCCGTCCCGGCATGCCGGAACGTCCTCATAGCCGGCGTTCGTCTTGAACGATCACGAGATGAAGCGTGTCGCCCGCAATCGTTGGCCCAGGGGGCCTTCGTGATTCCCGACGACACGAGCCTCAATGGTTGCGCGTCGTGCAAAGTGCCGGAACTAGTCGTCCAGCCAGGTTTGCTCTCGTTCGGTCGGCTTCTGAGAGTTCACGTCCAAAGAGTTCACGTCCAGTCTTGACGCGTTTTGCTTGGGAGTGCGCGTTGTCGTATCGTCGCCTTCGTGGAGCGTCACATCGTCGCATTGGGCGGAGGCGGCTTCTGGATGGGGGACAGCCCGCTGCTCGACGGCTTCCTGCTGTCGCTCTCCACGGCCACACGGCCCAAGGTCTGCTTTGTCGGCACCGCCAGCGGAGACGCGGAGACCTACATTCGCCGCTTCTACCAGGAGTTCGGTAAGCAGCAGTGCACCCCCTCCCACTTTCCGCTTTTCTCAGCCCCACCTCGGCCGGCACGCGAGCACCTGCTCGACCAGGACGTGATCTACGTCGGCGGAGGCGCGACTGCGAACATGCTCGTCCTCTGGCGCTTTCACGGTCTGGACGCAGTTCTTCGAGAGGCGTGGGAGACCGGGACGATCATGGCGGGACCTAGCGCGGGTGCAATCTGCTGGTTCGAAGACGGCGTCACCCGGTCGTTGGGCGAGGAGATCGTCCCACTGGGCGACGGCCTTGGATTCGTCACCGGCAGCTTCTGCCCCCACTACGGCGACGACGAGGCTCGTACGGCCACCTACCGGCGTCTGGTGGGGGATGGGTTCCTGCCGGGCATCGGCGCCGAGGGAGACGTTGCCGTTCACATCGTCGGAAGCGACGTGAGCGAGGTGGTTACGACGCGTTCTGGCGCAACCGCGTTCTGCGTCGAAAGGCAGGACGGAGAGGCTGTCGATACACCCTTGGAAGCACGGTTACTCCGCTGATACCGGGGTAATGGACCAGATGAATCCGACTGAGTGAATCTCGCGTAGGCCTCTAAGTCCTACAAACAAGGGAGGGATAGGGATGGGGAAGCAAGCAATTCGCCCCAATCTCGCCGTCGTTCTTCTGACAGCACTCGTGGTCGCCTTGGCCGCGTTCCTGGTCGTTGTCGGATCGACGCGTGCGGCGGGGGGCAACTCCTTCACGGTTCACAATCTGGTCTCGGACGGGGGCGTGCCTGCGGATCGCACCGATCCGAACCTCGTCAACGGTTGGGGGCTCGCACGTAGCGCGACATCTCCCTGGTGGGTTGCAGATAACGGCACAGACGTCTCGACGCTCTACCAGGGCAACGGCACCCCGGTGTCGCTCGTCGTCAGAGTCCCAGGTGGCCCGACTGGAGCCGTCTTCAACGGGACGTCGAGCTTCGTTCTGCGTGGCGTC
>Ga0157375_10005384_pt1 | contig 11119 bp, 11 predicted proteins | sample M35metaG_FD_115311 | JGI IMG/M metagenome (GOLD analysis project Ga0157375, IMG submission 115311) | Miscanthus rhizosphere microbial communities from Kellogg Biological Station, Michigan, USA - M3-5 metaG | ecosystem: Host-associated > Plants > Roots > Rhizosphere > Soil | place: USA: Michigan...
AAAACGGGCAGATGACGTTAAAACTTTACGCGCCGGGCTAAAATCCGGCAACCTCAAGGTCAGGCTGAATGGGAAGAAGCTGAAAGGTGAGTTTGCGTTGGTAAAGCTCCATAGTGCCGAAGATAATTCCTGGCTGCTGATCAAGCATAATGATGAATTTGCGGTGCATAAAGCATATAACAGCGAAGACCAGGTGCCCAAGGAAATAAAAAAGATGCTGAATAATAAAAGCGGTAAAGCCGCCTCATTGCCCGGCATCAAAAAACACAAGACTGAAAAAAGTACTGATCCCGATGAGGAAAACACAAATGAGACGAGCGGAGAACGGGCTTATACCCCAATGATGGCCAAACTGGAATCCAAGGTTTTTGATGACCCGGATTGGATCTACGAAAAAAAACTGGATGGTTACCGGGCTATTGGTTATACGGGTAAAAAGGCAAAGCTTATTTCAAGAAATAATATCGATTTCAGTAAGGATTATAAGGCAGTTATTGATGAGTTGAAAGTAATTGAACAGGATGCCATTTTAGATGGCGAACTGGTGATTGAAGACAAAGAAGGCAAAAGCCGGTTTCAGCATATCCAGAACTATAAAAATGATACCGAAGAGCAAACATTGAAATACTATGTGTTTGATCTTTTAAAGCTTGGCGGGCATGATTTGCGGGGTATGGAACTTAGCAAACGTAAAGAGTTACTTAAAACCCTGGTAACCTCGTTAAAAAGCAAACGGATCATTTACAACGATCATGTAGCGGGCAAAGGAACCGAACTCTTTGCGAAAGCAAAGAAAGAAGAATGGGAAGGGATTATTGGCAAGGATGTGCATAGTTATTACGCGAGTGGTAAACGGACAGACAGGTGGCAGAAATTTAAATTGCAGAACTCGCAGGAGGCTATTATTTGCGGGTATACGGCCCCAGCCGGCTCAAGAAAACATTTCGGGGCACTGGTGCTTGGTATTAATGATGGGAAGAAGATCAGGTACATTGGCAATTGCGGAACCGGGTTTAATGAGGCATCAATCCGTGAGCTTTATCAGAAAATGCAACCCCTGGAAACCGATCATAAACCTTTTGATGAAAAGGTGCATCAGCGCACAAAAATCACCTGGATAAAGCCAAAATTAGTGTGTGAAGTTTGGTACGCCGAATGGACAGCTGACGAACATTTAAGGCAGCCGGTTTATAAAGGACTTCGAATGGATAAAAACAAAGAAAACATCGTGATGGAGACACCAGACAAGCAAGTGGCAGATGAAGAGGTATTCACCTTTGGCCACGACCAGGTTAAAGCAACGCATCTGAGCAAGGTTTTCTGGAAGGATGAGGGTATTACTAAAGGCGAGCTGATCCATTACTATAAGGATATGGCCGAATACATAGTTCCTTACCTGAAGGATAAGCCCATATCCATGCGCAGACAGCCTAATGGCATAGCTGATGAGGGTTTTTTTCAGAAGGACGTGGACACCAGTCACCTGCCATCTTATATAAAAACGGAACCGGTTTACTCTGAGAGTAATGATAAGAATATCAATTACATCATCGGTAAGGATGCGGCAACTTTGTTGTATATGGTGAACCTGGGCTGTATCGAGATCAACCCCTGGCTCAGCTCCTACAAAAAGCCCGAGAACCCGGATTTTGTAGTGATCGATATCGATCCGCACGACGTACCTTTTACCGAAGCGGTGGAAGTGGCGCTGAAAACCAAAGAGGTGTTCGACAGGATGAAACTGGATGTATTTGTAAAAACATCAGGCTCAAAAGGACTGCATGTTTATTGTTACCTGGGTGCGAAGTATGATTATGACTTCACAAAGATGTTCGCCGAGTATACAGCAAATATTATTCATGACGAACTGCCGGACATCACCAGCGTAGAGCGCAATCCCGCGAAGCGGAGAAATAAAACTTACATCGATTTTCTGCAAAACCGCAGGGGGCAAACTATAGCCTGCCCGTATTCTGTCAGGCCAAAACCTGGTGCAACAGTTTCCGCCCCTTTGCATTGGAGCGAGGTTGACAATAGTCTTAAACTATCCGATTACACCATCAATACCATGCGTGAGCGCGTGAAGAATACTGATGATCCCTGGAAAAATCTGACCAAAACCGCCGCCGATTTGAAGAAGGCATTGGAGCTGATAAAAGCGAAATAATCATATCGCAGCTGCTTAATCATCGTATATTCGTTCAAACTAATAATGAAAATAGCTATCGATGTTTTCTATAGGGAGAATACTGCAAAGATTGTGGCAGCTGTTTTTGATCATTGGACAGATCACTCGCCCAATGAGTTTGTAATAAAGTACAAGTCGCCGGTGGCCGATTATATTCCGGGAGAGTTTTTCAAAAGAGAGTTACCATGCCTGATAGAGATAATAGATGACTTTGAGTTGAGTAAAATCGAAGTAATTATTATTGACGGGTATGTTTATCTTGATGATAATCATAAACCCGGATTAGGAACTTACCTGTATCAATATTTAGATGGAAAAGTGCCGATAATAGGTGTAGCAAAAACTTCCTACTTTCAAAATGCCAAACTTGTTAAAGAAGTATTGAGAGGCAAAAGTAAGCAGCCATTATACGTTACGGCTATTGGTGTTAACCTTGACGAGGTTGCCATGGATATTTGGAGTATGTACGGAGAGTTTAGAATGCCGCATATTTTAAAATTAATAGATTCGGAGACCAAAAAATGAATACGCCTGATTATCACAAATTGCAAGAGGAAATTTTAAAGATGCCGCCGGAACAGCGTTTTTACACTGGCGATGGAGGTGCTTTGCGCGGCCTTTTCGGAGAAAATGCATGTGTGTTTGGTGCAGGAACGTATTCTAATATAGAAGTTCTTCAATCTATTCCTGAAGACACAAAAAAACTTTATTTATATTATGGGTCTGCAGGCCGAGACTTGCTGGAAAGCATTTTACAACTAGAAATAATAAAAAATCTGGAATGGCTTGTTATCGGTATCACACGATTTTATTCAGGATACCATACTGACTACACCCAAATATCAAGCTTGCTTGCAGGTGCGAGATTTCCAAAGCTGAAGCTTTTTGAATATGGCGTTGATCAGCTTCTTGCAAATGAACACTGTCTATATGGAAATTTAGGCAATGTTACCCAGATTTTAAATAATATGCCAAATCTGGAAAAGCTGTATTTGTATGGCAATTTTGAATTAGCAGAACCAATTAATTTGCCACATTTGACAGATTTGGAAGTTTTAATAGACGATTGGGTGACGCATATCAATGGAGGGAAAATTACCAATAATACGCTTCAAAATTTGTTATCGTCGAAGTTTGAATCGCTGCGATTGTTATCATTGTACTTGGATTTTGATGATCAAAACTATGATTATTCCATACCTGAGTTGTTTCTGACCGGTAGTAATACCCCAGCATTAAAAGTGATAGAAATAAATGGTAAGTTTAAATCTGGTACCAAAATAAGATTTAACAGTGCTAGCTTCTTTAAAAATTCAGACATTAAGTTACAGATTGAGGATATTGAAGAACCTGATATCTAGTTCTCAATACTGGTGTCGACTATTCAATTGAAATTTAAAGAGAATAGTTGTTTCAAAGTCTTTGCGAAGCCAATCTCAAATAGGCACGGAACTATTGAGTAGCAATGATTAAATCCAAAAATTCTATTTCTAATTAAAATTTTTTCTACTTATTAAAACTTATCAAACGTGCCGTGTGTAGTTTATTAATAAACAAACCATTAAAAAATCTACATTATGGCAACAAAAACTATAACACGTCAATCAGAAGGAGCAGCTGGTGTGACAGAGTCAGCATTGAATGAATTATTCATTGATGAATTAAAGGACATTTACTGGGCCGAAAAACATTTAATAAGCGCATTGCCTAAAATGGCAAAAGCGGCAACCAGCAACGAATTACGTTCTGCAATTGAAAACCACTTGCGGGAAACTGAAAATCATGTGAGCCGCCTGGAACAGGTGTTCGAGGTGATTGGGGAAAAGGCAGTTGCAAAAAAATGCGAGGCAATGGCCGGGTTAATTAAGGAAGGCGAAGAAATTATTTCAGAAACCGAAAAAGGAAGTATTACCCGCGATGCCGGCATTATTTCAGCGGCCCAAAAAGTAGAACATTATGAAATTGCTACGTATGGCACATTGAGGTCACTGGCAGGTGTTTTAGGTCATGATGAAGCTATTGAATTGCTTCAGGCTACTTTAAGCGAGGAAAAAAATGCTGACCAAACACTTACACAAGTTGCTGAAAGCAGCGTTAACCGGGCTGCAAAAAACGAAAAGAAATAAAGATCGGACATCATTTATTTAGAGGCTGCCTTCGGCGGCCTTTTTTATGAATAATAAATTATAATTTAGTATAGATATTAAATCAATGGAGACCTATCCCAAAGTATACCTGTACAGGCGCATAGTTAAGGCCAAGCTGTTTATCGACGATAATTACGCATGTGCTATCGATCTCGGCGATATAGCTGATGAGGCCTTCTTTTCCAAATTCCATTTCATCCGCCTTTTCAAAAAAACTTATGGCAAAACACCGCATCGGTACCTAACTTATGTACGGATAGAAAAGTCGAAACTTCTTTTGAAAGATGAGGCATCTGTCTCGGAGGCATGTTACGCGGTAGGTTTTGATAGCATCAGCTCATTTACCGGTTTATTTAAACGCATGGTCGGACAAACGCCTTCAATATATCAGCAGCAATGCCTAAGCAAAAATCAGGAGATAAAAGCAATACCTCTAAAATATATCCCGAATTGCTTTGCTGAGATGAACGGCTGGATTAAAAAGAGCAATTTTCAAGAAGTCTGAGCCATTTTTATCATAGATATTTGGTCAACTCAATAACTTAAAATTATGATTACCAGATTAAATCATGTGAGCATTTTTGTGCTCGACCAGGACAGCGCCTACGATTTTTATGTCAATAAATTAGGTTTTAAAGTACATACCGATGCACCCATAGGACCGGGTGCCCGTTGGCTCACAGTTAATCCACCAGAGCAGCCGGAACTGGAGATAGCTTTAATGGCTATAAGCGAGGGAATGATGTTCACCAGAGAGTCAGCTGAATCGATGCGTAAACTCGTAGCCGGAGGTACATTCGGTTTTGGCGTATTTGAATGTAATGACCTGCTGGCAACTTATGAAGAATTAAAAGCTAAAGGCGTGGAGTTTAAAAAAGCGCCGACACAGGAGTTTTACGGGTTCGAAGCTCTGTTTAAGGATGATTCGGGCAACTGGTTCTCGCTTGGGCAAAGAGCTAAATAAAAAGCCACGTAAAACGGCATTTCTGACTTTCTGAAATTTACAGGGCCGTTGGTCTTCGCAGTAATCCTAAAATTATGGCGATGACGGCTAAAACCAGTAATACGTGTATCAGCCCGGAGACAGAGTACACGAATACGCCCAATGCCCATCCTATGATGAGTATAACGGCGATGATATACAATAATGAATTCATAGTTGATAGTTTTAGTTAGATAATGTTTTTCATTAATATAAGTCGCCAATGACCGAAAATGTTTGATAAACAACAAAGCTGCCCCATGTATTTGACATGAGACAGCTTTTTAATAAACTGATATTTAACTAAAACCGGTGTTTTTTATGCTGTTACCTCAAGCTTGCCAGCAAGTTCTTTTGCAAACTCTTCGAGTTTTATTTTACCTGAAATCACGCTACCCGTAGCGTCAAAATCCTTCCATAAAATTCCGTTGCGTATAGCAGTACCCATTTCAGTAAAATTCCGGGCTATTTCAGCAGGCATACCACCTTGCAGCATTCCTTCATAGGCCTGCTCGTCGGTAAATTCAACCCATTTCAAATCGGGCTTGCCAATTGCTGCACCCAAAACTTTAACAGTCTCATCTAAATTACGTTCGTCACTCACGGCATAACGTACACTTTTTCCGGTGAACGGATTTTGCAATTCTTCTGCCACGATATGGGCAATATCCTTTGGGTGGGTCATCACCAGGCGGGTCTGTGCACTGTAGTTTGATCCCAAGAAGCCTTGATTGATCATCGGGATATTGTTATAAAAGTTGGTGTAGAAGAAACCAGCGCGGATGTGCTTTATGGCAACATCTTCCAATGTGTTTAATGCAATTTCTGCATCATGTACACCCGAGATCGGCCCTGTTCCTCCATCAATATCAGCTCCGATACTGCTCAGGTTTACAATACGTTTAACGCCTGCTTTTTTAATTGCTTCTGCATAGTTTTTGCCTGAGTCGCCAACATATTTACGGTAATTCGCCGCGGCGAAGTTTGGCGGGATCATGGTATATACGGCATCTGCACCTGAGAATGTTTGCGCAAGGAAATCCACGTCTGCGATTGAACCTATGGCTGCTTTGGTACCTAAAGCCTCGATATCACTTACCTTATCAGAGTTTGAACTAATGATGGTCACCTCGTGGCCGTTTGCGATCAGTTGTTGGGCGAGGGGTTTGCTGATGTTCCCTAATGAGCCTGTTACTATAATTTTCATGTTCTTTTTAATTTGATTTTGTTGGGAACAAAGTTACTTTTGTACTTACTTTTTTACAAGTACTTACCCTAAAGTATGCATCATGACACTGGTAAAAGAAAGCTCGACTATACAGGAGAATAAAAAATTTGCGCTTAGCGAATGCCCTGTGACTTATGTAATGGAAAAGATAGGAGGTTACTGGAAACCGATTATTTTGTATCACCTGCTAACAGGCGATAAACGTTATAGTGAGCTGCGTAAAGCGATTCCGGCCATCACGGAAAAAATGCTGATTCAGAACCTGAAACAAATGGAAGCGGATAATTTGGTGGCGAGGGAATCAAAACCGATAGTGCCCCCCTATGTTACTTACAGCCTGACCTCTTCGGGAAAAAAATTGCATGGGGTACTGTTTGCAATGGCCAACTGGGCTATAGAAGACGGCGGGTTGCAGGAAACTTATGCAGATAAAAGCATGGAAAGTTTCCCGCAGCAAGCTGATCTATAAAGAATATTTAAATAACAATTTTACAATCTCAACCATTTTTTTCGCACTTCCAATTGTTGCGCAGTAGGTGATTCAATACTTTCGATCTTGTATTTGATCTGCGTCTTTTTAAGTAAAGTAACGGGCAGAGTTACGGGCAAGCCATCCCTTAATACAGAGACGCTGATCTTATCTCCGGGGTTTTTACCATCCAGGGCGGTGCTCATATCAGTTATCTTATTGCCATCAATAGCAGTTAGTTCATCACCCACGTTAATGCCGTCTACCCACGCTGCTGTATTGCGGATGACGTTGGCGACCGTGATCTTGTTGTTGGCTGAGGCTGTAATAACACCTAATGAAGGATCATTATTCCCGGCGAGCTCATCTTTCAATTGATAACCGGCATAATTAAGGTATTTGCCATAGTCAATATCATCCAAACCATTGATGTATTTCTTATAAAACTCATCCAGGTTTTTGCCGCTGAATTTTTCCAGTGCGGCTTTAAATTCCAGATCGGTGTAGCCGCGTTTGTGAGTTTTATAATAAGTATCATACATATATTTCATCACGTCATCCAGGCAATATTTACCTTGTGTATCATTGATGATCTCCAGGTCTAACATCAGCGCTATAATAGAACCTTTGTTATAGTAAGAGATATTGGTATTAAGCGAATTCTCATTTGGGCGATAGTATTTTACCCAGGCATCGTAACTGGCATCAGAAAGAGTTTGAATCTTGTTACCTTGCTGATTTTCAACATAGTTGATATCCGCAGCCAAAGTAGTTAGGTAAGTTTCTGTAGGATAAATGTTGGTGCGGCGAATAATAATATCCTGGTAATAAGCGGTAAACCCTTCGGCTATCCACAGGTCAGTTGTGTAATTCTCATTATCATAATCAAAGGGGCCGAGTGCAATTGGCCTCAGGCGTTTCACGTTCCACAAATGAAAATGTTCATGGGCTACCAAACTTAAAAATCCGCGGTAACCCGCCTCAGTAGCATAATTATCGCGCGACATACCCAATACGGTCGAGCTTAAATGCTCCAGTCCGCCGCCACCCTTTGAGGTATTGTGGACGATGAAAACATAACGCTTATTAGGATTTTCGCCAAAGATTGCAGCTTCTTGCTCAATGATCTTTGGTATATCTTTTTTTAACTTCTCTTTATCGTAATTGCCGCCACCGCACATCGCCACTTCGTATTTTACACCAGCTACATCAAAACCAAATACATCCTGCGTCCCAACTTCTATAGGCGAATCAAAAAGAATATCGTAATCAGGTGAATACAAGGTGAAAGGATCGTTTTTTACCATATCCAGACTGGTTGAAACGGTTGTCCAGCCTTTGTAAGGAATGATATGAATAGTTGACGGATGATGCAGCATCCCATCAGGGTACATAAAAACCCCACTGGTCGACAAAAAAGCGTGCGAAGCATCGATCAGACTGGTACGCACCGAAAGCTCAAATGCATAAAGTTTATATTTTATTTTAACGGCAGATGCATTTGCAGTTTGTATCTGCCAGATATTTTTGCGAATTTTTTTTGCATCGAGCGGTTTACCATCCGATTCGGCGCTGAAAGATTCGACATTTTTAGAAAACTCCCGTATAAGGTATGAACCGGGTGTCCATACCGGCATTTTCAGGTCGAGTGAATTTTGTTTCAGACCCGAGATGCTCATTTCTATTTCGGCATAATGTGCCTGGGCTTGGGGAAATATAACTGTATAAGATATCTGGATATTATCGGCCGCTTGGCTGGTAGAATTGTTCATGACGAGCAATATTAAAGAAAAAAGGGCTGTTAAATGTGATAATTTCATAGCGGCAATTTATAAAAAAAGCGGTTAATGGATGTCAATATCGCTATTAAGATGTTGATAAACAGTGGGGATTTTTGATAAAATAAAAAATGAAACACATTCTTTTTTATTCTTATAAAAGTTATTTTTGAAGTGGATGTCAAATTATAAAACCTGTTTGCTGATAGACGACAATTACATAGATAATTTTGTCACACGCAAAATATTAGAAAGTGGCGACTTTGCCGAGAGGGTGATCGTAAGCCAATCGGCTACTGATGCTATTGATTCCCTGCGGTCAGGGGAAATACAACCCGATGTAATATTTTTGGATATCCGCATGCCGATGATGGGAGGCTTTGAGTTTTTGCAGGAGTATGATAAACTGGAAATTCAAAATAAGCAGGCCATAAAAATATTTATGCTGTCGTCCTCACTTGATCCTACCGATTTGAAAAAATCAACCAACAATAAATACATTACATCGTTTATTCATAAGCCACTCACCCAAAAATCACTTGACGATATTTGTAAATGATTCTTGTTGCTGATAGCGGTTCATCAAAAACAGACTGGTTGCTTGCAGTACCCGAGAAGGAGCCATTAAAATTTAAAACCGGGGGACTAAATCCATATTTTCTTACTGAAAAAGAAATGGTGAGGATACTGCAGGATCAGGGGGCCGATATGGTTGCCCATTCTGCGGAAGTAACTGAGATCTATTTTTTTGGTGCAGGCTGTTCAAGCCCCGACAGGCACGAGATCGTTACTAATGCCTTAAGCCAGTTGTTCCCTAAAGCTTATATAAGCGCTGATAGCGACCTGCTTGGGAGTGCCTATGCAACCTGCGGCCACGACAAGGGGCTTTGCTGTGTCTTGGGAACAGGTTCTAATATTTCTTTTTTTGATGGCGAGGAAGTCCACTCAAGTAAACACGGACTGGGATACGCATTAGGCGATGAAGGCTCGGGTACATGGTTTGGGAAAGCACTGATCACTGATTTTTTGTATGGCAATATGCCTGCTGAAATAAGCGATATGTTTGATCAGCAATACCATCTGACCAAAGAAAGTGTAATACGGGATGTTTACCAAAAACCTGCTGCCAATACTTTTCTGGCATCATTTTCAAGATTTTTAAACACTATTCGCAAAACCGACTATTGCCAGGCCTTACTCGCCCGTGGTTTCCAGGAGTTTATTGATTCTGATATCAAATCATTCCCCCAGTACCATCGTTATAAATGCCATTTTGTTGGGTCGATAGCCTATGTTTTCGCTGATGAGTTACGAACGCTTTGCGAGAAGAACGAAATCCACCTCGGCAAGATCATTCGTCAGCCAATTTTTGATCTGCTGCAGTTTATTGTAAGCCGGGAGGGTTGAGTTTGAGTCTTAAGTCAAGGTGTTCCACGGAACAGGTGGAACACCTGGAACGATGTGGAACGCCCGCAATAGTTAAAAAAATTAACTGGTCCGGGTTAGAAAAAATGTAAAATGCCGATATAAAAGCTCGTTATTTAGCGCACATGCCAAAAGCCAGGTGGCTATCTATCTGCAAAAATTCATCCCTGCACCTTTGCTTGACCAGCTCTTTTTCTTGTTAGGTTTTTTGCAGTTCCAACAAGAATCCATATAATACCAATAATAGCAACCATGCTTCCTGTTTTTGGGATGTAATCTCCATATAAAACATAAAAAGTAAGATCAGAATTGAGGTTGATATCCTGTTTAATGGCTGTGCGTGTCCACCATTTGGTTTGCTGCACTACATCGCCCCGCTGATTGATAAATGCCGATATACCTGTATTAGCCGACCGGCACACCCAGCGACGGGTTTCTATAGCACGTAGTTTAGCATAGTCAAGGTGCTGGTCTTTGCCTGAGGTATTTTCCCACCAACCATCGTTGGTAATAATGGCAATAAACTGCGCGCCCTTGTGAACTGATTGCGCTATCCATTCGCCATAAATAGATTCATAACAAATTGCCGGGCCAACACCAATGCCGCTTTGCGAATAAAACACACCCGGTTCTTCCTGTCTGCCATAAGTGCCGGTTGCCCCGCCTAAATGTTCAAATACGGGCTTTAGAAATGACAGGGCTTTACCAAAAGGCATTGATTCGGCCCCTGGCACCAGGCGTGATTTATGGTAAGTTTGAACCCGGTCGCCGTTTTCTATATTAAGTGCTGTGCTGTAAAAATCAGCGTACTGGTCGCCGCCAAATGGTGATGGGCTGGCTGTTGGTGTAGCCCGGTTGTTAAAAAGCCTGTATGTTTCGGCGCCCGTAACCAGGTTGCCATT
>Ga0157375_10005386_pt1 | contig 11119 bp, 10 predicted proteins | sample M35metaG_FD_115311 | JGI IMG/M metagenome (GOLD analysis project Ga0157375, IMG submission 115311) | Miscanthus rhizosphere microbial communities from Kellogg Biological Station, Michigan, USA - M3-5 metaG | ecosystem: Host-associated > Plants > Roots > Rhizosphere > Soil | place: USA: Michigan...
GCCTCAGCCTCAGCAGGCGCTTCTGCCTCGACGGGGGCCTCAGCCTCAGCAGGCGCTTCTGCCTCGACGGGGGCCTCAGCCTCAGCCGTCTCAGCGGCCTTCTTGGCGGGCGCCTTCTTCTTCTTGGCCGTGGTCGCCTCGGTGCTCGGGCCGCCCTCGGCCTGGGCCAGCGCGGCGTTGAACAGATCCAGCTTGCTGGGCTTGGGCTCCTTGACCTTCAGCGTGCCCTCCGCGCCGGGCAGACCCTTGAACTTCTGCCAGTCGCCCGTGATCTGAAGCAGCTTGAGGACGGGTTCGGTGGGCTGGGCGCCGACACCGAGCCAGTACTGGGCCCGCTCCGAGTCGATCTCGATGAGGCTCGGGTCTTCCTTCGGGTGGTAGCGGCCGATGACCTCGATCGCACGGCCGTCGCGGCGGGTGCGCGCGTCGGCGACGGCGATGCGGTACTGGGGATTGCGGATCTTGCCAAGCCGAGTGAGCTTGATCTTGACAGCCATGGTGAAGCGATCTCTCCTGATGATTGCCACGCTGCAATTCAGCGACCTCGGGCGGGATACCCGGATCCGGTTTTGCCTTACGTGTGTGACCGCCGCGGGGCCGTAGTCCTGCGGCAGACAGCCGACCATTGTGCCAGAACAGCGGCTACTGGTGGAAATCCGTGACCTTCGGCCGCTCGCTGACCTTTACAACTTCCGGTCACAATGTCACGCTTCGGCAATGGACGACGCCGCTTCCCTGCTCGAGATCGAGGCGATCAAGCAGTTGAAGGCCCGCTACTGCCGATACCTGGATACCAAAGACTGGCTGATGTGGCGGGGGATTTTCATCGACGATTTTCTCAGCGACACCTCGCAGGCGGGCGGCACGGTGATCCGCGGGGCCGATGAATTCGTCGCCTTCACCCGTAGAGGCGTCGGCGAGCGCGCCACCGCGCACCAAGTGCACGCGCCGGAGATCGAGCTGACGTCGGCGACGACGGCGCGAGGCATATGGGCGCTCGAGGATGTGGTCCGGTTGGCGCCGGGCGTGAACCTACGCGGTTACGGCCACTACCACGAGACCTACGAGAAGGTCGACGGGCAGTGGCGGATCACCAGCTCCAAGCTGACCCGGCTGCGGGAGGACATCTTCAACGCCTTCGTCTCCGTTTATCTCTCGGACCGGATCAAGAAGGCGGCCGGAAGGGCGGCGCGCCTGCTCGTGCGATGAGCATGCTGATCCGTCCCGTCGGCGAAATCGTTGCGACACTGCAGAATTCGCGCGTTCAGGTCGAGCAGGGCGGACGGCCTGAGTCAGACGACCTTGTCGAAGCACTTGGTCTCGACGCGGCGGCTCATGCGCCAACCCTCAGCGGTGCGGATGAACTCGTCGTCGTACCACAACCCGCAGTACAGGATCTGGTTCTGCTCACCGCCGAGCACCATCGGGTTGAAGCAGATGGTCCGTGACGACGCGGTATCGCCATCAATCCGGACGTCGAAGTTGCCGAGCATGTGCGCATACGCCCTGAAGTTCGGCAGCACCTGCGCCAACCAAGCCTTCACCTCGGGAAAGCGGCCGTCGATGCCGCCCATGGCCCGGTAGTCGATATAAGCATCGGCGGTGAACACGTGATCGAGGTCGTCGAATTGTCGTGTGTCGATCGCCGTCGAGTAGTCGATCAGCAGCTGCTGGATCTCGAACCGGTCCGAAATCTCCGCCAGGCTCAACATGCGGTTGATTCAACACCGCGCCAGGCCGCATTCAGGCGCGAGGGTTAGGCTGCTCATTCCATGGGGAGATTCGTCGCGGTCATCGCCACTTGTCTGAGTCTGGTCCTGTTGCCTGGAGCGCCTGTGGCTTCGGCCGAGCCGGACATCCAACCCGTCGGCAGCGTGCCGGTCCCTGAGGGCCCCGCTCCGGCGTGGATCGTCGCCGACATGGACACCGGCCAGGTGCTGGCGGGCCGCGACATGGACGTCGCCCATCCGCCTGCAAGCACGATCAAGACACTGCTTGCGCTCACCGCACTGGACGAACTTCCCAACCTGGACGCGACTGTCGTCGGCACCGAGGCCGACACACAAGTCGAGTGCAACTGCGCGGGCATCAAACCCGGTGGTACCTACACGGCACGCAACCTGCTCGACGCCGTGCTGCTGGTGTCGGGTAACGACGCGGCCAATGCGCTCGCCGACATGATCGGCGGCTACGACACGGCGGTGGCGAAGATGAACGCCAAAGCTGCGTCCATCGGCGCGGTGAACACGCACGCGTCGACGCCGTCTGGGCTGGACGGGCCGGGCGGCTCGGGGTTCACCACGCCGCGGGACCTGGCCATCATCTTCCGCGCCGCGATGGCCAATCCGACGTTCGCCCAGATCACTTCGCAGCCGGTGGCCATGTTTCCGTCCGGTGCGGGCGAGAAGCCACTGGCCAACGAGGACGAGTTGCTGCACCGCTACCCCGGCGCCATCGGCGGCAAGACCGGTTTCACCGACGCGGCGAAGAAGACATTCGTCGCCGCCGCTGACCGGGGCGGGCGCCGACTGGTGATCGCGATGATGTACGGCCTGATCAAGGAGGGCGGCCCGACCTACTGGGATCAAGCCGCCGGGCTGCTGGACTGGGGCTTCGCGCAGGACCCGACGGCGAGCGTCGGCTCGCTTTAAGTTGCTGAATCGCAACGCATCCGAGACCTCACCGGCAGACGCGCTGAGTACGCTCGGCGGCCGTGCGAAAGTTGTTGGCCGCGTTGACCATCACGTTGTCCGCGGCCCTACCGGCTGCTGGCCCGGTGCGGGCCGAGCCCGGCATGGAACCCGCAGGTGCGGTGGATATCCCGCAGGGTCCCGCACAGGCATGGCTGCTGGCCGACCTAGATAGCGGACGAATTCTCGCTTCCCGCAACCCATATGACCCGCACGCACCGGCGAGCACCATCAAGGCACTGCTTGCGATGGTCGTGCTCGATCAGCTTCCACTCAGTGCGGTGATCGTCGCGAAGCCTACGAACACGGATGTCGAGTGCTCGTGTGTCGGGGTGAAGGATGGTCGGGCCTACACCGTCCGCCAGCTGCTCGACGGGTTGATGCTGGTGTCGGGCAACGACGCTGCCAACACCCTGGCCGAGGGGCTCGGCGGTTATCAGGCCGCCGTCGCGCGAATGAACGCCAAGGCCGTCGCGCTGGGCGCGCGCAACACCCACGCCTCCTCGCCGTCGGGCCTGGACGGTCCCGGCATGGAGTCCGTCACGACGCCGTTCGATCTGGCGGTGATCTACCGTGCCGCACTTCGGTATCCGGCCTTCGCCGCGATCGTGCGCCAGCCCTCGTCACTCTTCCCCACCGACGACGGACCGAAGAAGATCGTCAATCAGAACGAACTGCTGACGCGCTATCCCGGCACACTGGTCGGCAAGACCGGCTTCACGGACCTCGCGCAGCACACGTTCGTCGGGGCGGCGCAGCGCAACGGACACAGCCTGGTCGTCGTGCAGATGTACGGCTCGGGAGACATGTACGGGCAGGCGATCGGCCTGCTGGATTGGGGCTTCAGCCAATACGGCTGACAGGAGCCGCCTTACGTAGCTGCTCCATGAACGCCCGGAACCACTGCGGATGATCCGGCCATGCCCGCCCCGTCACCAGATTGCCGTCAACCACGTCGGGAGCGTCGACGAACGTCCCGCCCGCGGTCTCGACATCGACCGCAAGCGCCGGGTACGCCGAGCTACGACGGCCCTCCAGCACACCGGCCGCCGCGAGGATCAGCGGGCCGTGACACAGCGCCGCCACCGGCGCATCCGCGTCGAAGAAGTGCTTGAGGATGCGGCGCACGTCGGGGTCGTTGCGCAGGTACTCGGGCGCCCGCCCGCCGGGCACGACGACCGCGACATAATCCGACGGGTCGACGTCGGCAAACGCGATGTCGGCAGGCCACGAATGGCCCAACTTCTCGGTGTACGTGTCAAACCCGTCGACGAAGTCGTGGACGACGAACTGCAGCTTCTTCACCGTCGGTGCCGCGATGTCGACCTCGTATCCCTCTTCCAGCAGCCGCTGGTAGGGGTACATCACCTCGAGATCCTCGGCGGCGTCGCCGGTCAGCAACAAAACCTTTGGCATAGCCCTATTTTCGCCCTAAAAGACGCGACCGCGCAGGATCACCGCGTCCGGATCGTTGATCACTTCTGGGCCCGAGCGCGGATCCTCGAGGTAGCAGACGAGATCGGCCGGAGCCCCGTGCTCCAAACCGGGTCGTCCCAGCCACTCGCGCGCGGTCCAGCTGGCAACGCCCAGCGCCTCGGTCGGGCTCATCCCGATGCCCTTGAGGGCCTCGATCTCGTCGGCGATGCGGCCGTGTGCGACCCTGGTGCCCGCGTCGGTGCCCGCGTAGATGGGGATGCCTGCCTCGCGCGCCGCACCGATGCGCGGATAGCACGTGGCGTGCAGGTCCCTGATGTGCCGTGCGTACGTCGCATACTTCTCCGCCGCGTCGGCGATGCCGGGAAAGTTTTCGATGTTGATCAGCGTCGGCACCAGCGCGGTGCCGTGTTGAACCATCAGCTCGATGGTGTCGTCGGTCAGCCCGGTGCCGTGCTCGATGCAGTCGATACCGGCGTTGATCAGTCCGGGCATGGCATCCTCGCTGAACACGTGCGCAGTGACCCGCGCGCCGTTGTCGTGAGCGGCGTCGATGGCCTGCTTGAGGATCTCGTCGGACCACAGCGGCGACAGATCGCCGATGTCGCGGTCGATCCAGTCGCCGACCAGCTTGACCCAGCCGTCGCCCCAGCGGGCCTGCTCGGCCACCGCGTCGGGCAGCTGCGACTCATCCTCCAGTTCGATGGCGAACCCGCGCTGGTAGCGCTTCGGCCTGGCCAGATGCCGCCCGGCGCGGATGATGCGGGGCAGATCGTCGTAGTCGTCGAAGCTGCGGGTGTCGGTCGGTGACCCGGCGTCGCGCAGCAGGAGCGCGCCGACGTCACGCTCGGTTTCGGCCTGCGCGATCGCCTCGCCGAGTTCGATGGTGCCGTGCGGCCCCAACCCGACGTGGCAGTGCGCGTCGACGAGGCCGGGCACGATCCAGCCGCCGTCGAACACGGTGTCGGCATCATTGACCGGTTCTGCGCTCAGCGTGCCGTCGACGATCCACCACTCAACCGGCTCGCCGTCAGGCAAACCAAGGCCGCGGATATGAAGATTGGGGCGCTGCACCTTACTTCTGACCCGGGAACTTCAACTTCGACAAGTCGATGTCGGCGAGGCCGGGCGGTAGCTCGTCGAGACCCTTCGGCATGTTCGACAGGTCCGGGAAGCCTGCGGGCATATTGTCCGGGACGAGCGGGTTGCGCGCCTTCGCCGGAGTCGGCCCCCTGCCGCCCTTCTTACCCTTCTTGCCCTTGCCCTTCGCGGCCTTACGTGATGATGACTTGCGGCCGAACGGCATTCCCATCTGGCCGGCCATCTGCGACATCATCTTGCGGGCCTCGAAGAACCGGTCGACGAGCTGATTGACCTCGCCGACCGACACGCCCGACCCATTGGCGATGCGCAGCCGGCGGGAGCCGTTGATGATCTTCGGGTCGGCCCGCTCGGCCGGCGTCATGCCGCGGATGATCGCCTGCACGCGGTCGAGCTGGCTGTCATCGACGGCGGCCAGCGCGTCCTTCATCTGGCCCGCGCCGGGCAGCATGCCAAGCAGGTTGCCGATCGGGCCCATCTTGCGAATGGCCAGCATCTGCTCGAGGAAGTCCTCCAGGGTCAGCTCACCCGAGCCGATCTTGGCGGCCGCAGCCTCGGCCTGCTGCGCGTCGAAGACCTGCTCGGCCTGCTCGATGAGCGTGAGCACATCGCCCATGCCGAGGATGCGGCTGGCCATCCGGTCGGGGTGGAAGACGTCGAAGTCCTCGAGCTTCTCGCCCGCGGACGCGAACAGGATCGGCACCCCGGTGACCTCGCGCACCGACAGTGCCGCGCCACCGCGGGCGTCACCGTCGAGCTTGGTCAGGACCACGCCTGTGAAGCCGACGCCCTCGCGGAACGCCTCGGCCGTGGTGACGGCGTCCTGGCCGATCATCGCGTCGAGCACGAAGATCACTTCGTCGGGGTCGACCGCCTCGCGGATCGCCGCCGCCTGGCCCATCAGCTCCTCGTCGATGCCGAGCCGACCCGCGGTGTCGACGATGACCACGTCGTAGTGCTTGGCTTTGGCCTCGGCCAGGCCCGCAGAGGCGACCGCGACCGGATCGCCGTGGCCCGCCTCCTCTGAGCCCTGGGTCGACACGCCGGGGTGCGGCGCGAACACCTGCACGCCCGCGCGCTCGCCGACGATCTGCAACTGGTTGACTGCCCCGGGCCGCTGCAGGTCGCAGGCGACCAACAGGGGCGTATGTCCTTGGTCCCGAAGCCATTTCGCGAGCTTGCCGGCCAGCGTGGTCTTACCTGAGCCTTGCAGACCGGCGAGCATGAACACCGTCGGCGGCGTCTTGGCGAACGCCAGTCGGCGGGTCTCGCCGCCGAGAATGCCGATCAGCTCGTCGTTGACGATCTTGACGACCTGCTGGGCCGGGTTGAGCGCACCGGAGACCTCGGCGCCCTTGGCGCGATCCTTGATGCGGGCGACGAACGCGCGCACCACGGGCAGCGAGACGTCGGCTTCCAGCAGCGCCAGCCGGATCTCGCGGGCCGTCGCGTCGATGTCGGCGTCGGTCAGCCGGCCCTTGCCGCGCAGCCCCTGCAGGGCGCCGGTCAACCGGTCGGACAGCGATTCAAACACGCCGTTCAGCCTAGCTGGCTTCGGAAACAGGCTTTGCGGGCGCGGCAGCGGGCAGCACGGCGTACAGGTCGTGCTCCAGCTCGTCGCGGATGGAGCGGCTGAACGCGGGCGGCGCTCCAGCCGAATTGCCGTCTCCGACGGCAGTGATGTCGAACACGTCGACCACCGACGACCCCAGTGTGGTGACCTTGGCCCACGCGATGTCCACGCCGTCGCGTTCGAACACCGCCGTCAGCCTCGCCAGCAGGCCCGCGCGGTCGGTGGCGCGGATCTGCACCACCAGCTCACCCGGCTCGGCGCCGTCGGACCACAGGATCTTCGGCGGCGCCGGCGCATGGTTGATCGGCACCGCGTCGGGCACCTCCCCTGCACGCCTCGTGCCGTGATGTGCCGCGTCACCGTCGCGCTTGTCCAATGACGCCATCACGTCCAGTTCGCCCTCGAGTGCCAGGATGAACTGCTGGCGCAACAGCTCGGCGGCCGGAGGCGAACCGAAATGCGGCGACACCACGAAGGTGCTGATGGCGGAGCCCTCATGCCCGTTGACCGACGCCGAGTGCACGCGCAGCGAATTGAGCGCCAGGACTCCGGCGGCCTTCGACAGCAGACCCCGAACGTCCGGCGCGATCATCGTCACGTTGTAGATGTGCGCGCTGTCGCCTGGGGTCATCTCGACGTGCACGCCGACATCCTGTGCCAACGAAAGATACCGCGGGTCAATGGGATCGGGTGTCGGCAGCGGTTCGCCCGCCATCACCAACCGGCAGCGCCGTACCAGATCGCCGATCAGCGACGCCTTCCAGTCGCCCCACACACCGGGACCGGTCGCCAGTGAGTCCGCCTCGGCCAGCACGTGCAGCAGCTCGAGCAGCACAGGGTCGCCGTCGAGGGCGTCGATGACAGCCGCGATGGTCCTCGCGTCCTGCAGATCGCGGCGGGTCGCGGTGTGCGGCAACAGCAGATGGTGACGCACTATCTTCGACAGCACCTCGACATCCGACGGCCACAGACCGAGCCGAGTTCCGATCTGGGTGGCCAACTCGGCGCCGATGACACTGTGGTCGCCGCCCCTGCCCTTGCCGATGTCGTGGCACAGCGCACCGAGCACGAGCAGATCTGGGCGCGACACCCGGGTAGTGAATGCGCTTGCCCGCGAAACGGTTTCGACGAGGTGGCGGTCGACGGTCCAGATGTGCACGACGTCGCGCGGAGGCAGGTCACGCACCGCGCCCCACTCCGGGAACAGCCTGCCCCACAACCCGGTTCGGTCCAGTGCCTCGATGGTGGCCACCGCAGTCGGGCCCGCGGCCAGCATCACGAGCAGATCCTTGAGCGCCTGGCGCGGCCACGGCGTGCGCAACTCCGGCGCGGTCTCGGTGAGCCGGGCAAGCGTCGACGCCGCGATCGGCAGCCCAGTGGTCGCCGATGCGGCGGCCACCCTCAGGATCAGGCCGGGGTCACGTTCCGGCCGGGCGTCACGGGCCAGGATCACCTCGCCGGCGAACTCGATGACGCCCTCGTCGAGGGGACGGCGCACGGGTCGCTTGAACGCCGCCAATCCCCTGCGGGGCAGTGCATTTGCCGCGGTGCGCAGCCCTGCATCCACGTAGTAGCTGACCGTGCGGGCAGCGTCGGAGAGCATGCGCGCCAAGTCGAATCGATCACCGATGTGCAGCGCGGCGCCGATCTCGTCCGCGTGCTGGGCCAACAGCAGTTCGCGGCCGCGGCCGGACACCCGGTGCAGTTCGGTGCGCACGTTGAGTAGCGCCAGATGCGCCTCGCCCAGCGTGCCGGTCGGCGAGGCCAACGAATGGCTCGGATAGACGTCGGCGAGTTGCGCGATCGCCAGCGCGTTGAGCAGCTGCACATCGCGCAAACCGCCACGGCCGCACTTCAAGTCGGGTTCGGCGCGGTGAGCGATCTGACCGCTGCGTTGCCACCGAGCCTCCGTGTGTTCGACGAGTTCGTCGAAACGCGGCGAGATTCCGGTACGCCACTGCCGACGGGCCCCACCGATCAGCAATGACGACAGGTCTGAGTCGCCGGCAATGTGTCGCGCCTCCAGCATGGCCAGGCCCGCGGAGGTGTCCTCGCCTGCGACCTTCAGCGCCTCGGGCACGGTGCGCACGCTGTGGTCGATGCGAATGTTCGCGTCCCACAACGGGTACCACAGCGCCTCGGCGACCTGACTGACGACCTCTTTGGGCATGTTGTCGTGCAGCAGCGTCAGGTCGAGATCCGAGTACGGCAGCAGCTCGCCACGACCAAGTCCACCGGTGGCGACGATCGCAAACCCACTTGTCGCCGTGATGCCGATCTCAGTGGCCTTTGTGGTGAGCCAGAAGTCGTGCAAGTCCAGCAGCGCTTCGCGCAGTGCAGCCGAATCCAGCTGGCGGGCACCACCCGAAAGCAGCTGTTCGGTCGCGGCCACCAGGTCGGTCGCGGGACGCAACGAGCCCGCCGCCGGGGCTCCCCTAGCAGGCTGTGGGCCCACCCATCGAGAGGGCCCACTGCTTGCATGGGGAGCGCCAGCGGCGGGATCTGGTGTCTGCTCTGTCATTTCGACTCCTCCCCCGGCCTTACCTATAAACGCTCACGGTGCACGTCCGGGAGACGACGTCTCATTTCAGTTGCGGCTCAAAGGGCGTCGGCGCCCCGCTCTCCGGTGCGAACCCGGACAACGGTGTCGACGGGGCTGACCCACACCTTGCCGTCGCCGATCTTTCCGGTACGGGCGGCCTGGACGATGACATCCACTACCTTGTCGACGGCGGAATCATCGACCACGACCTCGACCCGCACCTTCGGCACGAAGTCGACGGAGTACTCAGCGCCGCGGTACACCTCGGTGTGACCCTTCTGGCGGCCATAGCCCTGAACCTCGCTGACGGTCATTCCGAGAATACCCGTCTGTTCAAGGCCCGTCTTGACGTCTTCGAGCGTGAACGGCTTGACGATCGCAGTAATCAGCTTCATGTTCCTCATCCCTCCGCGCCGTGACGGGCCAGTACCGAGCTGCCACCGATGACGGCCGCGAGGTCGTATCCGGTTTCGGCATGTTCGGCTTCATCGATGCCAGACGACTCGTCCTCCTCGGTAATGCGCAGCCCGATGGTGTATTTCACGATCAAGGCCACGATAGCGGTACCGACGGCTGAATAGAGCAGAACCGCACCGGCACCGACCGCCTGCCGCCACAGCTGGTCGAATCCCCCGCCGTAGAACAGACCGGTAACCGCCGCGGGCGCCTCCGGCGCGGCCACCAGGCCGACCAGCAAGGTGCCGACCAGACCGCCGACCATGTGCACACCGACCACGTCGAGTGAATCATCAAAGCCCAGTTTGTATTTCAGGCCAACCGCCAGCGCGCAGATCACACCGGCCGACAAGCCGACGACCAGGGCGCCGACCACGTTGACCGACGAGCAGGACGGGGTGATCGCAACGAGGCCCGCCACGATGCCCGACGCGGCGCCCAGCGAGGTGGCCTTGCCGTCGCGGATGCGCTCGGTGAGCAGCCAGCCCAACATGGCCGTCCCTGTCGCGATGGTGGTGGTGATGAACGTCGCGCCTGCGATGCCGTTCGAGGCCACCGCGGAACCGGCGTTGAACCCGTACCAACCGAACCACAGCAAGCCGGCACCCAACATCACGAACGGCAGGTTGTGCGGCCGCATCGGGCTCGTCGGCCACCCGAGGCGCTTGCCGAGGAAGAGCGCAAGCACCAAGCCCGCCGTACCGGAGTTGATGTGCACCGCGGTACCACCCGCGAAGTCAATTGCCTTGAGCTTGTTGGCAATCCAGCCGCCGTGCTCACCCGTCACGCCGTCGAACGCGAACACCCAGTGCGCCACCGGGAAGTACACCACCGTGATCCACAAGGCCACGAACAGCAGCCAGCCGCCGAACTTCAACCGGTCGGCCACCGCGCCCGAGATCAGGGCCACGGTGATGATGGCGAACATCAGCTGGAACGCGACGAACACAGTCTGCGGAATGGTGCCTGCCAGCGGAACTGACACCGCGGCATCCGTCGGATGCAGCTGCAGGTAAGTGCCGCCGATCAGCCCCTTCAAACCCCAGTACTGGGTCGGATTGCCGAACAGGTTGGAGACGTCGTTGCCGAAGGCCATGGAATAGCCGTACAGCGACCACAACACCGTGACGACACCCATGGCGCTGACGCTCATCATGATCATGTTGAGGACGCTCCTGGAACGGACCATGCCCCCGTAGAAGAAGGCCAGCCCTGGCGTCATCAACAAGACAAGCGCTGAGCTTGCCAGCATCCATGCGGTATCACCGGTGTCCGGTATACCGAGAGTCGGGAATCCATCCACTCGCAGTTTCCTCCTTCGAC
>Ga0157375_10005389_pt1 | contig 11118 bp, 10 predicted proteins | sample M35metaG_FD_115311 | JGI IMG/M metagenome (GOLD analysis project Ga0157375, IMG submission 115311) | Miscanthus rhizosphere microbial communities from Kellogg Biological Station, Michigan, USA - M3-5 metaG | ecosystem: Host-associated > Plants > Roots > Rhizosphere > Soil | place: USA: Michigan...
ACCCGGGCCGACTTTATTTCGGCAGGAAAGAATACCTTTCCCGTATTTGCCGCCGACAATGAAGGCTCCGGTCTTAAGCTCCGGTACAATCACGATGCAGTGGGCGTGCTCCAGCATCTCCTGGGGAATACCCTTATCCGGCGCGCCCATTACTTCCGAAAACACGACGGCGGCCGTTTCCAGCCTCTTTGCCGGCTCATTGTCTTTGGCCATGAGCGGCGCGATCGCCACGATTGCCGCTGTTGCTAAGATTCGTTTCATTTCCTCACCTCTTTCGTCGCGAGTAGAATCGTGACTTCTTATGAGGAGGCACGCAAGGCACCGCCCGGAAACAATCCCGTGCGCTCGCGTTTTGTTGCCTTTGGGGACTTTGCGCCAGGGGGAAAGCTCGGACTGGTAACCGTATGCGGTCAGGTGACCGCGTGCGGTCAGCCCTGTCGGTCGCTATTGTCCGGTGGTGGAACTTGCTGCAGCTCTAGATGGATGCCAAAGCAGTGGAGCGTCATCCAGGCCGTCACCAGCAACACTGCTGCGAGCAATACGGCCGCAATCCATAAGGGCGGGATGAACACGAAGAAAGCCCAGATAGCGCCACAGAACAAGACCCACGAAAAAATGAGTAGAAAGCGTAGCATTATCGCGCCTGCGTTTCGGAGGCGGGCGTGGCCGCTCTCAACTGATCCACTCGGCCCATCAGTTTTGTCCACTCTTCGGTCGCTTTCTTATCTTTCTCGGCAGCCGGTGCCTTCCGGTCCTTATAGTAGTCCAGAAGATTTGCGCGCAGTTGCGGAGTAATCCCCGCGAACTTCCGATCCGCAAGTTTTCCCACCAGCTGGTCGTAGGCTTGGTCGGCTCCCTTGTACTGGCCGGCCGTGGAGGGTTCGCCCAGATCGAAATTCTCGTTGGCCAATTGCAGCCGGTTGGTGTTCACGTTCTCGAGCAGCGCACGATAATTTTCAACAGTCGCATTAAAACTGGCCATGAACATCTTCTCCACCTCCGGAGTGGGTGCGCGGAACGCCAGCGATCGGAAGGGGCCCACCTTGGGGATGATCCGCAACACCCAGGTCACCAGCCGCGTGCGAATCCCGGGCTTGTGATATTCCGTCCCCCATTCTTTTTCGTAGCTGGCGCGCGAGAGATTGTAGAGGAACTTCTCCCGCGTAATACCGGGAACTTCTTTGGAAACCTGGTCCTTCTTCAGCTGCCAGGCCACTCGCGTCATGCCCGGGATGATGGAGCCAACGGTGTAGCGGAAGGTCCCCAGCGCCACATCCAGGCTCCCGAAGACGTCCTTTAGCTCCAGGCCGTAGGTGTCGAGGAACGCCCGCTCCAGCACCGGCTTGGATACCTGGAAACCCACGAAGGCCCGATAGCGATCCGGGGCGTAGCGCCCTTGCGCCACCTGCAGCACGTCAAAGCCGAACTCCGTCCTGAGGTGCGAGACGGGATTGTCCCAATAGGTCACTTCCTTCCCGAACTTTCGTTCCAGTTTCGGATATAGGATCGGCACCGCCTTGTTGGTAGCGATGCGATGGCCGTTGTTATCGGCGGCGTAGTGAGCCAGCGCCCCCAGCGCAAAGGCGTATTCGTCGATGTCCTGCGATTCACGGAGCAACGCCAGGATAAAATCTCCGCTCCGGACGTAGTGCGTCAAATCGCTGAACAGCTTGCTGCTGAACGGATAATAGCCCATGTCCTGCAGAATGCAGCCGCCATACACATAGGCGTGAGCCTTTTCCAACTCCTCCGGCGTCGTGCCGGGGAAACGCTTGAGTAGCAATTTTTGTATGGAGACGTCCCATAGCGAATCGACAATCGCTTCGTGGGTGAGTACGGAATAGCCGAATGAAACCGGGGCGGAAAACGCGGCCAGAAAAGCGAGTCGTGAGACCCAGCGGAAAGACATTCTACTCCACCCGGCTGGGCTTCTGAGTACTCGCTGCCAGTTCGTTGAACTTGTACTCCAGATCGTGCGCGACCATCGTATGCGGTCCCACAAACCGGACATTTGCATAAGATTCTGAAGCGGTCTGGAGCCACATACCGCCCACGTCCCCGTACGTCAGTACGATGCGCGAGTCCCGCAGCCACCAGGACGGCGCCTTCCCCGGCTCGCCCTCAGTCCGGTGAAGCTGGTAGGTGGTCGCGTCCACCCAGATTTGACCGTGAAGGAGGGTCTTGCCTTTGCGCTTCGGGACCATCTCCAGCACATAACAGTGCTGGCCGCTCAATTCTTCTTCGCGAACGAAACGAAAGTCATAGTTTGCCGCCGTCAGATCCGTCGATCCGTAGTCTTTCACGATGTCGGTTTCGTGGTCCAGCATCTGGCGGACGATCTTTTCGCCCAATCCCATTCCGCTCGCCTGCCGGATCGCATAATGTTTCACGTCCGGTGGAACAAAGCTAAGGTCTGCAATTATTTCCGCCTTGGTGTCCTGTTTTTCTTTGCCGATGAGCTTGTAGGCGCGGGTCACGCTGTAAGGACGCAGCCGGGTGCGATTCCCTTCTCGCGCGTGGGCCATCCGGCTCAGGATGGTATCTATGGTGGGGACCTGGGGATGGCTCTGAGCCCGCGCCAGCCCGGCTCCAGCGACGGCCAGTCCGCCTAAACTAAGGCAGAGTGTGCACGAAATTCGCGTCCATGTACGCACGACCAAACTCCCTATCACCCGGCCATAAACTCACTCTCGGGCCAGCCGTCACAGCTCCGATCCGTCACGGCCGTTCCCGGAGCGTTGATTAACACGGTTCCGGGGTTGCAAGTTGGATGCCATTCTTCGGATTAAAGGTCACTACGGGAAAGGCCCAGTTTCTTCATCATCGCGTTCAAGGTTGACCGGGGCATTCCCAGACGGCTGGCCGCGGCGCTGACCACGCCGCCGGTTTCCCGGAAAACACGCAGAATGTAATCCCGCTCCACTTCCTCGAGCGTGGAGCCGATCGCGCCTTGCTCCGCGTCGGACCGCAATTCCGATAACGGCGCCCGGAGATTCGGCCCGCGGGAAAGAATAACCGACCGTTCGATGAAGTTCTCCAGCTCCCGCACATTGCCCGGCCACGACCAACTCACCAGGGCTTTCATGGTCTCGGCCGGAATCTTATCGATGGTCCGATCCATCTTAGCGGCGTACTTCTTGGTGAAGTGGCGCGCCAGGCTAGGGATGTCCTCCGCGTGGTCGCGTAGCGGCGGCGTAATGATCGGGAAGACTTTCAGGCGATAGTAGAGGTCGCTGCGGAACAGCTTGTCCCCCATCATCTGAGTGAGATTCCGGTTGGTGGCCGCCACCAGCCGCACGTCGATGGGGATGGTGCGCGTGCCGCCCAATCTCTCGAAAGACTTCTCCTGGAGCGCGCGCAATAATTTGGGCTGCAGATCCAGCGGGATGTCGCCAACTTCGTCGAGAAACAACGTCCCGCGATGCGCCATCTCAAAACGCCCAATCTTCTGCCCCAGGGCTCCGGTAAAGGCGCCCCGCTCGTAGCCGAATAACTCGCTTTCCAGCAGACCCGTGGGTATCGCCGCGCAGTTCAGGCTGATGAAGGGGAGATTCCGCCGCGGACTCATCCGGTGAATGGCGCGCGCGACCAGCTCCTTTCCCGTCCCGGTTTCGCCAAGGATCAGTACAGTTGCATCGGTGGGCGCCACTACTTCCACTTGGCCCATTACCCGCTTCATGGCCGTGCTGCTACCTACAATCTCCTCGAAGTTCTGCTGGATCTCAACCACTTCATCGTTGATATTTTCCAGCCGGTCGCGGCCCCGCAAGTCTTGCACGAACGTGATCCAGCGGAACGGCGACAGTTTCAACACGGCCGTGGCCACCAGAACCGGGACACGAATTCCGTCTTTGCGGATCAATTCTTTCTCAAACGGTGTACAGGCGCCGAACCGCAGCCCTTCTTCGTGAGCGATTTCATCCAGAGCGATGTATTCCGGAGGCGTCAAGTCCGGCCAGTGCAGACGGCCCGCTTGCAAATCGTCGCGCGTGTATCCCACCAGTTCCAGGAACGCATCGTTCGCCTCTGGAATGCGGTCGAACTCACCGGAAACAATTCCGGCGATGGTCGATTCCACTGGAATCGGCCGCTGGCGGGCACGGCTGCGCCGCAATTTTTCGTCTCTCTCGTGACGGTCGCTAAAGTCGCGAACCACTCGGGCAAAGCCCTGGAGATGTCCGCTCTCATCTTTCAGGGCCATGGTAATGACGTTGGCCCAGAAGCGCGACCCGTCCTTCTTCGCATGCCAGGTTTCCGTACCGGCGTGGCCCTCACCGGCAGCCCTCTTCAATTCCTCGTCCAGCTTGACGCGCAGCGTGTCTTCATCCGGATAAAACAGCGCTATGTGCTGTCCAAGCACCTCCGCGTTCTTAAAGCCGTAGATTCGTTCTGCTCCCGCGTACCAGGCAACAACCCGCCCGTCCGTATCCAGAATCAGCAACGCGTAATCCTGCACCCAAGCGGGAACGTTAGCTTTGTCATGCAGAACCAAGAGATGGCGCACCGGCAGCACGTTCCCCTTGGCGGTGTACCCAACTTCTTGTGGGTCGCCGTCCGGACCCAGCAGCCTGAGCGTTCCTTGTTGCTCGCCATGATCGAGAAACGCTCGCCAGCGTTCTGGAATTTCAAGTTTTACATCCGGAGCGGCAAAATCGTCCAGACTGCGGCCGATGATCTTCTCCCTGGGAAGACCCAGGAGCTTGCTCGCGCCCACACTGGCGTCCCGATAACGGCGTTCATCGTCCGCCAGCAGAATAGGCGTCGAAGGATGGAACACGATCGCGCGGAATAGCAGTTCGAGTTCTTTCGGGCCGTTGTCAGTTAGCCAACTGGCAACCTGTGGCTGAGTGGCCATTGCTCGTTCCTCCTTCACCCCGTCGATCCAGGAGGCCGGCGGCCTGGAGAGCGCGCGGTTCGCGTTCTGCAAACAGAGGGAAGCCAAGAATGGCGGTTGACTTAACCCTAGCACCTTCTCAATGACCGTATTTGGTCACTCGAATCTGCGTGGAATCCTGCTTCTCCCGCCTCGACGATTGGGTCCCAAATTGCCGTGTCGACAGCCATGAAACTGCACCACGGCGGGAAGCGTTGAGCGGCATGGACCTTCGGAATGGATGCCGGGCGGAACACGGCCCTCTCGAGCTGCGAATCCAAACCACCGACAGCTTAAACGGATTTATGGTGTATGTCGAGGATCCGCGGCTCGAGGACCCGCGCGTGTACGAAGAGTCCGTGCAGAGCACCCTCGACTCGGCGAAAGATCATTTAATCCTCAAAGCCGGCGAATATCTCGACAGCCACCAGGAAGCCGGTCAGTACAACACCGAGTGGAGATGTTCTTGAAGCTCGCCGAGGCCCCGAACCGCATGGAACACGGCGTGCCCCACAAATCCGCGAGGAGTACGTAAAGTGCCTTTAATAAATCTGGTTTTCGCACTGATTGTAGTCGGTGTGATCCTGTGGATGATCAATCGTTTTATTCCCATGGCGTCCAGCATCAAGACGATTCTGAACGTCGTCGTGGTCGTGGCCGTGGGAGTTTGGGTGTTGCAGGTCACGGGACTCTGGGGCCCAATTTCCAGCTATCGCGTTTCGCGCTAGGGGACGTACCGCCGTCGCGTCGTTCATGATCTGACCGTAAGCGGTCATTTGACCGTGCATGGTCAGCTTCTGGCCCTCGCCACTGCCCCTGGGTGAACGACTCCGTCACAAACCGATGGACCCCGGAGTGCTCTTACCACTGGTGGAGGAGAAACATTCAATGAGTTTTTTGCGAGCAACATCCACTGTTTTTTGCCTTACCCTGTTAGGCACGGCGTTTTCACCGAGTGTCAAGGCCGACGATTACGACAAGAAGACCACGGTGACCTTTAGCGGGCCCGTGGAAATTCCGCCGGTCTACATCACCGGGATGAGAGTGCTCCCAGCCGGGACTTACGTGTTCAAGCTGTTGAACTCGTCGTCCAACCGCCACATCGTCCAGATCTTCAATAAGGATCAGACCAAAATTTACGCCACCATTCTGGCCATTCCGAACTATCGCCTGGTTGCCAAGAACAAGACAGTCATTACCTTTAGCGAGGGCTTGAAAGACAGTCCGCAACCGATCCGCGCTTGGTTCTATCCTGGCGCAAACTGGGGCGAAGAATTCGTCTACCCGAAAGCCAAGGCAGTGGAATTGGCCAAGGTAACCAAGGTCCCGGTGTTGGCCCTTGAGGCTGACGTTCCGGTGGAAGTCGCGAAACCCGAAGAACCGCAGATCGTCGCGGTCCTGCAGCAGGCGCCGGTCATGGCCGTCAGGCCGACTGGAGAAGTGGTGGAAATCGCCCAGGTGATTCAGACCGAGCCTCAGCGCGAAGTTGCCGCCCCGACCACTCTGGTAGCTGAGAACAAGCTTCCTGCAACTGGCAGCTCGCTGCCTTTGATCGCGCTATGCGGACTTCTCGCATTAGGCAGCGCCTTCGGTATCCGAGCTATCCGCAAAGTGACCCTATAGTCCAGATCGTCATCCGGCGCGCCATATTGTGGCGCGCCCAAGGAAACAGCAATGAGCGCCGCAACAGCAAGGAGTCAAAGCATGCGACAGAGGGTCGTACCCCTATTGGCGCCACCGCTGCGTAAGGGTCACGCGAGCGAAATCGAAAGTTATCAGACCAAGGCGCGGGGCATGGCCGTCCTCACGACGCCCCTCCTGAACAAGGGCACGGCATTCACGGCGGAGGAGCGGGAGGCGTTGGGCCTCACCGGCCTGCTCCCGGATCTCATCAGCACCTTGGAGGCTCAAACCAACGCCGCGTTCGCCCAATACCAGTTGCTGCCCGATTCTGTCAGCAAGAATATCTATCTGACCGCGCTCCACGACCGCAATGAAGTATTGTTCTTTCGCGTGCTTTCCGAACATTTGCGCGAGATGATCCCGATTGTCAACCATCGAACGGTGGGCCTGGCGATGGAGCAGTATCATCACGAGACCCGCCGTCCGCGGGGCGTGTATCTCTCGATCGACCATCCCGACGCGATCGAAAAAGCCTTCGCAAACCTGGGATCCGGTCCCGACGATGTCGACTTGATCCTGGCAACGGATGCCGAGCAAATCTTCGGCGTCGGAGATTGGGGCGTCGGCGGAATCGAAATCGCCATCGGCAAACTGGCGATCTATACGGCCGCGGGCGGCATCGACCCGACGCGCGTGATTCCGGTGATGCTCGACGTAGGCACCAATCGCGAAAGCCTGCTGGCCGATCCGATGTATCCCGGAAACCGGCATGCCCGCGTCCGCGGAGAACGCTACGATGCCTTCATCGACGCCTATGTCCGGACCGCCACGAAGTTCTTTCCCAACGCTCTGTTGCAGTGGGAAGATTTTGGCCCCGGCCCGGCCCGCCGCATGCTTGAAAAATATCGCGGCCGGCTTCGTACCTTCAATGACACCCTGCAAGGCACAGGCGCGGTGGCACTCTCAGCCGCCGTTTCAGCCATGCGCATCTGTGGAACGCTGCTGCGAAATCAACGCATCGTTATTTACGGCATGGGCCTTGCCGGCACCGGCATCGCCGATCTGATTCGAGATGTGATGATCAGTGAGGGTTTGCCGGCCGAGGAAGCCACCCGCCGGCTGTGGTGCCTGGACGCACACGGGCTGCTCACCAGTGACATGGGCGACCGGCTGCACGACCATCAGGCCACCTTCGCGCGTCCGGCTTCCGAAATCAAGAGCTGGAGAGGCGACGGGAAGACCATCGGCTTGGCGGAGGTGATTCGCCAGGTACGACCCACCATGCTCATCGGCACATCAGGAATCGGGGGCGCCTTCACGGAGTCGATTGTCAGGGAGATGGCCCGGCATACGGACCGGCCCATGATCTTCCCGCTTTCCAGCCCGCCTACCCACGCCGAGGCGACACCAGCCGATCTGATTGCGTGGACCGACGGCCGCGCCTTGATCGCCACCGGCAGTCCATTCACACCAGTCACGCACAAGGGAATCACCCACGTCATCGGTCAGGCGGAGAACGCCATGTTGTACCCCGGCCTGGGCCTGGGTACGATTGTCTCCCGGGCTCGCCTGGTCAGCGTCGGTATGCTGGCCGCCGCGGTGAACGCATTGTCCAGTTTGGTCGCCGTCCGGCTTCCCGGCGCGTCGCTGCTGCCATATGTCGACGATCTCCGTAGCGTGACCGTGACGGTAGCGGTCGCAGTAGCGGAGGCCGCTGTCGCAGAGGGATTGGCCTCGGTCCAGCTCTCCGACATCGTTCAACAGGTGCAAGACGCGATGTGGCAGCCGGAGTATCGCCGAATCCAAGCATCCTGACGATGAAGATCCTCATCCAGGCGAGATCGCTTAGGCCCGCTCTGTTGTGGACCCAGCGTGCTCTTGTCGCCGGAGCGGTCTTAATGCTCGGCTACTGCGGGTTCGTGGTGCTGGACACCTGGATTTTCCAAGCTCGTGAGACCGCCGCACTCGAACGTTTCGTGCCGTCCGAAGCTCCCGTGCCGGCCGCGGTGCCCGTCGACGGCTTAATCGGACGCATGCAGGTCGACCGGCTGGGCGTTTCCGTAGTCGTCATGGAAGGCACCAGCAACAAGACCCTGCGGCGAGCGGTAGGGCACATCGCCGGCACCGCGCTGCCGGGACGCACCGGCAACGTCGGCATCGCCGGACACCGCGATACGTTCTTCCGGCCGCTGCGAAATATCCAGTCGAACGACGTCATCACGCTGACGACGCGAAGTGGGGAATATCGCTACCGCGTGGTTTCCACGAAAGTCGTGCATCCCGACAATGTGGCGGTATTGAAGTCCGACGGAAACGAAGTCCTGACGCTGGTCACCTGTTATCCGTTCTATTTTCTGGGTTCGGCTCCCGAACGTTTCATCGTCCGAGCGGAACGAGTTCTTTGACGGCGTCTCGAGACGAAGTAATCACGCGATCGATCAACCCGTACTCCAGCGCCTCGTCCGGCCCCAGGATGTAGTCGCGATCCACGTCGCGCTCTATGCGATCGATGGGCTGGCCGGTGGCCTCGGCGATAATTCCGTTCAGCGTGTCGCGCATGCGCAGGATCTCGCGCGCGTAAATTTCGATGTCGGTCGCCTGCCCCGCCAGGCCAGTCATGGACGGTTGATGAATCAGAATGCGCGAGTGCGGCAGACTGTAGCGCTTGCCCTTGGCGCCGCAGGCCAGCAGCACCGCGGCCATCGAGGCTGCCTGGCCCACGCAATACGTCACGATATCCGGCTGGACCACGCGCATGGTGTCGAGGATCGCCAGGCCCGCGGTAATCGAACCACCCGGCGAGTTGATGTAAATCGAAATGTCCTTCTCCGGATTCTCCGCTGTTAAAAACAGGAGTTGCGCGATGACCAGATTGGCCACGTTATCGTCGATGGGCTGCCCCAGGAAAATGATATTTTCCTGAAGCAGACGCGAGTAGATATCCGAGGCGCGCTCGCCCCGCGAAGTCTGCTCGACCACCATCGGCACCATGTAAGACGTGGCGCACGCACTCCTGCGTGCCGTGTCGAGACTCATCTCGACACTATTAGTAATCCATTCCCGAACCATGCCCATCGTTCCCGGCCCCCGCCGCGCTCTTCTCCGAAATCTCGCAGATCATCGCCTCGGTGGTCAGCATCAACGCGCTAATGGAAGCCGCATTTTGCAGAGCCGAACGAGTCACCTTAGTCGGATCGATCACGCCGGATTTCACCAGGTCCTCGTACTCGCCGGTGGCGGCGTTGAAACCGTAGTTCTGGTCTTTATTGGCCAGAATCTTCTCGATGAGAATCGCGCCCTCGTATCCGGCGTTGCCCGTGATCTGGCGGATCGGTTCTTCGCAGGCGCGCTTGATGATCTTCACGCCGGTCAGCTCGTCGCCTTCCTTTTTTAGGGAAGCGAGCGCACCAGCAGCGCGTAGCAGCGCGATGCCTCCGCCCGGAACGATTCCTTCCTCGACCGCGGCGCGCGTCGCATGCAGCGCGTCTTCCACACGAGCCTTTTTCTCCTTCATCTCGGTCTCGGTGGCCGCGCCGACTTTGATGATGGCCACGCCGCCCGCGAGCTTCGCCAGCCGTTCCTGAAGCTTCTCGCGATCGTAATCCGAGGTGGTTTCCTCCACCTGCGTGCGGAGCTGCTTGATGCGGCCTTCAATGTCCTTCTGTTTCCCGCCGCCGTCGATGATGGTAGTGTTCTCTTTATTGATGGTGACGCGTTTAGCTCGCCCCAGGTCTTCGAGCGTGACGCCTTCGAGCCGGATTCCGGTCTCTTCAAAGATCGCCTTGCCGCCGGTCAATACTCCGATGTCTTCGAGCATAGCCTTGCGGCGATCGCCGAAACCCGGAGCCTTCACCGCACAGGCGTTCAGAGTGCCGCGCAGCTTGTTGACGACCATGGTCGCCAGCGCTTCGCCTTCCACTTCTTCGGCGATGACCAGCAACGGCTTGCCCGCCCGCACCACCTGTTCGAGCAGCGGCAGCAGGTCTTTCATATTGGAGATCTTCTTTTCGTGGATCAGAATGTAAGGATCCTCCAGCACGCACTCCATACGCTCCGGATCGCTGACGAAGTAGGGTGACAGATAACCGCGGTCGAACTGCATACCGTCTACGGTTTCGAGCTCGGTCACCATGGTCTTCGATTCTTCTACCGTGATGACGCCGTCCTTGCCGACCTTCTTCATCGCTTCAGCGATGATGTTCCCGATAGTTGCGTCGCCGTTGGCCGAAATGGTCCCGATCTGCGCGATCATGTCGCCGGTGACGGGCTTCGAGAATTTCTTCACTTCCTCGACTACCAGTTCGACCGCTGCCTCAATGCCGCGCTTCAGCGCCATCGGGTTGGCGCCTGCCGCCACGCTCTTCACGCCCTCGCGGAAGATCGCCTGCGCCAGAATCGTCGCCGTCGTGGTCCCATCGCCCGCGACGTCCGAGGTCTTCGATGCCACCTCGCGAACCATCTGCGCGCCCATGTTCTCGAGCGGATCCTTCAGCTCGATCTCTTTGGCCACCGTCACACCGTCTTTGGTGATATTCGGACCGCCGAACTTTTTCTCAAGTACCACGTTGCGGCCACGGGGGCCGAGTGTGACTTTTACAGCGTCGGCCAGTTGGTTCACGCCA
>Ga0157375_10005391_pt1 | contig 11116 bp, 7 predicted proteins | sample M35metaG_FD_115311 | JGI IMG/M metagenome (GOLD analysis project Ga0157375, IMG submission 115311) | Miscanthus rhizosphere microbial communities from Kellogg Biological Station, Michigan, USA - M3-5 metaG | ecosystem: Host-associated > Plants > Roots > Rhizosphere > Soil | place: USA: Michigan...
CCTGGGCACGGTGCAGCACCCGCAGTCCGCGCGAGCGGGCCTCTCGCAGCTCGACGTTGCTCTCGCGGATCGCGGAGGAGATGACGACCGTGTCGGCGCCCTCCAGATGGCTGGCGTCGTGGCCGACATGGACCGTTGCACCCTCTGTCACGAGGGCCGTGAGGACGAGGGACTCCTTGGCGTCGGACCCGCTGACCTTGAGCCCCCGGGCCAACATCACTCGGGCGACACCAGACATGCCCGCGCCACCGATGGCGATGAAGTGGACCGAGCCCAGACTGTCGGCAGCCGGGAGGTCTGTGGTGAAGTCGAAACGGCGGTTGAGTCCGTTGCCCGCCTGGGCATGCGGGGAGGGTTGCTGTCGGTCGTCCGGTAGGGAGATCATCGGGCACCTCGGGAGCCGGCAGCAAGGACAACCAGATCGGCCAACCGCTCGTCGGCCTCACGCTCTCCGATGGTGGCCGCGGCACGCGCCATCTCGCAGACCCGGGGCCCCTTGGTCACCAACGGCACCAGCGTCTCGTCGATCCACTCGGGCGTCAGGTCTGAGTCGTCGACCAGGATGCCGCCACCGGCGGCGACGACATCGGTGGCGTTGAACCGCTGTTCGCCGTTACCGATCGGCAACGGCACGTAGACCGCGGGAAGCCCGACCGCCGTCAGCTCACAGACCGTGTTGGCACCGGCGCGGGCCACGACGAGGTCGGCTGCGGCATAGGCCAGGTCCATCCGGTCGGCGTAGGCGGCAACGACATAGGGCGGCCCCACCACCGTCGAACCGTGCTCGAAGTCCTTGCCCTGCCCGGTGATGTGCAGCACCTGTACGCCGCGCGAGCGCAGCAGGTCGACGCGGGCGGCGAACGCCGTGTTCAGCCGCTGCGCGCCCAGGGACCCCCCGGTGACCAGCACCGTCGGCCGGTGGTCGTCGAGACCGAAGTGCGCCAGCCCCGCGACGCGGTTCGCCGTCCGGTCCAGCAGGGCGATCTCGCGGCGCAAGGGCATTCCGATCAGGGTGGCGTGTGGCAGGGACGTAGAGGCGAATGTCGTTGCGACGAAGGGCGTCATCCGGGCGCCCAAGCGGTTGGCCAGACCCGGTCGGGCGTTCTGTTCGTGGACGACGATGGGGATCTTGCGCCTGCGCGCGGCCAGATAGGCGGGCGTCGACACGTATCCGCCGAACCCGACAACGACGTCAGGCGACGTCTCGTCCATGGCTGCACCGGCCGAGTCCACGGCCGCCTTGAGCGCGCCTGGCAGACGCACGAGCGCCGCCCCGGGCCGACGCGGGAAGGCCACCTTGGGAATGCTCCGCAGGTCGTATCCGCGGGCGGGAACCAGTCGCTGCTCGAGACCGGTCAGAGTGCCCAGCGCGGTGATGCGCAGGTCTGGGTCCCTGCGGCGCAGGCAGTCCGCAAGGGCCAGGAGCGGTGACACGTGACCGGCCGAGCCACCACCGGCCAGGAGCACGGAGGACAGCCCAGGTCGGGGGCTCATGGCTTGCGACCCGGGCGCATCGCCATGACCGCGAGCGAGCGGCGCACGACGCCTGGCCTGGCGGCGAGGGCCTCGCGGCAACCAGGCTCGTTCCTGGCGAACGACAGCAACATCCCCAAAGCGAACAGTGTTGCCACCAAGGCGGATCCACCACTGGAGACGAGCGGCAACGGAACACCGATGACCGGCAGCAGGCCGATCACCGCGCCCATGTTGATCACCGCCTGGGCCAGGATCCACACCATCACGCCTGCGGTGGCAACACGGACGAAGAAGTCGGCGCTGCGCAGGACCAGCCGGTAGCACGCGAAGGCCAGCAACCCGAAGAGCCCGATGATCACCAAGGTGCCCGGCAGGCCCAGCTCCTCACCGATGATGGCGAAGATGAAGTCGTTATGAGCCGCGGGCAGCCACGACCACTTCTCCCTGCTTGCGCCCAGGCCCACCCCCCACCAGCCTCCGTCGGCGAGTGCGTACTGTCCGTGGATCGTCTGGAAGCACTTGTCCGGGTCGGTGCACCCACCCAGCCACGTCTGGATGCGACCCATCCGGTTGGCGCTGGTCAGTGCCATGGCTGCGACCAGCACCGCCGAGCCCGCCCCAGCCACGAAGAACATCCTCGCCGGGACACCGGCGGCGAAGAGGATTCCGGCGATGATGGCCAGGAGCACCAGACCCGTGCCCAGGTCGCCGCCGCCGAGAACCAGCAGCAGCAGCAGACCGCCGGCCGGGAAGACCAGGGGGACCAGTACGTGCATGAACTCGCCCAGCTTGCGCCGTTTCTTGGTCAGGACGGTGGCGCCGAACAGAACCAGCGCGACCTTGGCGAACTCAGAGGGCTGAACCTGCTGGCCCAGGATGCGGATCCAGTTGCGGTTGCCGTTGACCTCGACGCCCAGACCAGGCACGAACACCAGGGCCTGCAGGAAGATGGCGGCCGCCAGCAGCGGCACGGACAGCCGCTTCCAGGTGGTCAAGGGGATCCGGATGGCCAGGAGAAGGCTGATGACGCCGGCGACCGCGAACTGCAGCTGGCTGAAGAACACGGTATAGGCCGAGTTGGTGTCTTTGTACGACGTCACGCTGGAGGCGGAGAGCACCATGACCAGGCCGATGACGACCAGCATCGCGGTGGCGCTGAGCAGGAGGTAGTAGATCGTGACCGGGGAGTCGAGCTGCTGCCACACCGGCACTGCCCGACGCCAGCGGGACGAGTCGGCAGACGGCGGCGTCGATCGCGAACGCCCGGCCGGCGAAGAGGGCCGCTTGGAGGTGGTGGTCACGCCGAGGGCCCTGGGTGCCGGCTCGCGTAGCGGTGCACCGCCTGGGCAAAGGAGTCGCCACGCACCCCATAGTTGGCGAACATGTCCATGGACGCCGCGGCAGGCGCAAGCAGGACCACGTCGCCGGGCTGAGCCAGGTCACCGGCATGAGCCACCACGAGATCCATGACACCAGTGTCCGTGTCAGGCAGGTCGACCACGGGGACATCTGGCGCGTGTCGCGCCAGCGCCTGGGCGATCTGCTCGCGGTCGGCCCCGATCAGGACGACGCCGCGGAGGCGATCGGCAACGGACTGGACCAGCGCGTCCACGTCAGCGCCCTTGAGCAGCCCACCGGCGACCCACACGACGTGCTCGAACGCGACGAGGGAGGCGCCCGCAGCGTGGGGGTTGGTGGCTTTGGAGTCGTCGACGAAACGCACGCCTTCGACCGTTGCGACGTAGGCGATCCGGTGTGGGTCAGGGACGAAGGAATGCAGGCCGTTGCGCACCGCAAGCGGACCGACACCGTAGGCGCGTGCAAGTGCCGCCGCCGCCAGGGCGTTGGCCACATAGTGGGGCGCCACCGACGGGGCATCTCCTTGCAGGTCAGCCAGGGTGGCCAGCTCGGCCGCCGAGGTCTTGCGCTGCTCGACGAACGCCCGGTCGGCCAACACCTCGTCGACCAGCCCGACCATGGACAGGTCCGGGACGCCGAGGGTGAAACCGATGGCGCGACAGCCCTCGACGACGTCGGCATCCCGGACCATCTGCTGGGTCGCGGGGTCCTGGACGTTGTAGACGCAGGCGATCTGGGTGCCTGCGTAGACCTTGGCCTTGGCCAGGCGGTACTGCTCCAGGGACCCGTGCCAGTCGAGGTGGTCGGGGGCGAGGTTGAGGCATGCTGACGCCAGAGGGGCCACCGACCTTTGCCAGTGCAGCTGAAAGCTGGACAGCTCGACGGCCAGCACGTCATACGGGTCGGGGTGCAGGACGGCTTCGAGCAGCGGCGTGCCCACGTTGCCCGCGCTTGTCGCGCGCAGCCCGGCGGCCCGCAGGATGGAGGCGAGCATCTTGACCGTCGTCGTCTTGCCGTTGGTGCCAGTGACCGTGATCCAGGGCGCCGCGCCCGACTGGGCGCGCATCCGCCACGCGAGCTCGACCTCACCCCAGACCGGTATGCCTCGGGCGGCCGCCGCAAGCAGCAGCGGATGCCCGGGGCGGAAGCCGGGTGAGGTCACGACGAGCTCGGTGCCCCCGGGCACATCGAGCAGGTGATCGGAACCGAGACGGACGTCGACGTCCAGGATCTCCAGGATCCGGGCGCGTTCGAGGATGGCGGGGGTTGCATCGGCACTGACTGCGGTCACGATGGCACCGCGGTCCGAGAGCGCGTCGGCGGCCGCGAACCCGCTCACGCCGAGGCCGGCGACCAGGATGCGCAGCCCTGCCCAGTCGGCATCGCGGTGAGTGAGGTTGCGCGACCCCCCGCGCGGCTCGTAGCTCGGGTCTGTGTTCTCCACACTCATGACTGGCGCCTCATGCTGTTCCCGCAACCCACTCCGCGTAGAAGAGACCCAGCCCCAGCGAGACGAACAACCCGGCGATGATCCAGAACCGGATGACAATGGTGATCTCGTTCCAGCCCGCGAGCTCGAAGTGGTGCTGGAGGGGGGCCATCCTGAACACCCGCTTTCCGGTCATCTTGAACGAGCCGACCTGGATGATCACCGAGAGCGTGATGATGACGAAGAGACCGCCAAGAATGACCACGAGCAGCTCGGTGCGCGTGGTGATGGCCAGACCGGCCAGGGCACCTCCGAGAGCCAGCGACCCCGTGTCGCCCATGAAGATCTTGGCCGGAGAGGCATTCCACCACAGGAACCCGAAGCAGGCTCCCATCAGGGCGGCCGCCACCACCGCCAGGTCGTGCGGGTCCCGGACCTCATAGCACTTGACGGCCGGGTTGCCCTGGCAGTTCTGGTTGAACTGCCAGATCGCGATCAGGACGTAGGAGCCGAAGACCATCACGCTCGTGCCCGTGGCCAGTCCGTCCAGGCCGTCCGTGAGGTTCACCCCGTTGCTGGTGCCGGCGATCATCAGGTTGGCCCAGATCACGAACAAGATCAGTCCGAGGAACGTGCCGGCGAAGGCGAAGTTGACGTTGGTGTCGCGGACGAAGGACACGAATGGCACCGCAGGGGTGCGGAACCGTCTGTTGGGGAACTGCAGGGCGAGGACAGCGAAGATCACCGCCACCAGCGTCTGACCCGCCAGCTTCTGCTTGGTGCGCAACCCGAGACTGCGCTGCTTGGAGATCTTGATGTAGTCGTCCAAGAACCCCACCAGCCCCAGTCCTGTCATCAGGAACAGCACCAGAAGCCCGCTGACGGTCAGCGGTGTCATGGTGAACAGGTGCGCTGCGCCGTAGGCCGCCAGTGAGGCACCGATGATGAGCGCCCCACCCATGGTGGGGGTGCCACGCTTGGTGTGGTGTGAGGTCGGCCCGTCGTCTCGGATGAACTGGCCATAGCCGCGGCCGACGAGGAACTTGATGAACAACGGCGTGCCGAGCAATGACAGGACGAGCGAGACGGCTGCGGCCACCAGCACTGCCTTCACGAGTGGACCTCCGACCCGGTGACGTCGAGGAGGCGATCCCCGAGCCACCGTAGACCCGCGTCACGGCTGGACTTGAGCAACACCACATCGCCTGGCGCAAGGTCTCGCCGGAGAAGCTCGTACGCGGCGTCGGTGTCCGGGACCCAGGTCGACTCCTCACCGCACCGGCCCCCGCGCCGGGCGCCACTGTCGATCGGCTGCGTGCCCTCACCCACTGCGACCAGGCGCGAGACGTTGAGGTGCGCGGCGAGGCGACCGAGCGCATCGTGCTCGGTGATGGACTCGTGCCCCAGCTCACGCATCTCACCCAGCACTGCCCAGGTCCGCCGGCCACGGCCCATGGCAGCCAGGGCGCTGAGCGCGGCGCGCATCGAGTCAGGGTTGGCGTTGTACGCGTCGTTGACGATGGTGACGCCATCGACCCGCTCGTGGACCTCCATCCGCCATCGGCTCAGCGGGCGTGCCTCCCCCAGCGCCGTGGCGAGGTCTGGCAGCGCCATGCCCACGGTGAGAGCGACCGCCGCGACCGCGAGGGCGTTGCCGACGTGGTGTGCTCCGTGGAGCCCGAGGGCAACGGGGGCGATCCCCTGATCGGTGACGAGGGTGAAGGACGCCCGGCCCTGCGGGTCGAGAGAGATGTCGACAGCCCGGATGGTCGCCTGGGCCGACTCCCCCACCGGTATGACGTGTGCCCGGGTCTGGCCCGCCATCCCCGACACGACCGGGTCGTCCACGTTGAGGACGGCGAATCCCGTTGCGGGCAAAGCCTGTACGAGCTCAGCCTTGGCCCTGCCGATGGCCTCGCGCGAACCGAACTCACCCACGTGAGCGGAGCCGACGTTGAGGACGACCCCGATCCGGGGCGGTGCAATACGGGTGAGGTAGTCGATCTGGCCCATCGCCCGGGCGCCCATCTCGAGCACGAGGTAGGCCGTGGTGGGGGTGATCCGGCAGACGGTCAACGGGACGCCGACCTCGGAGTTCAGGGAGCCGATCGTGGCGACCGTCTCGCCGTGGCGCTGCAGGACCGACGACAGCAGGTCCTTGGTGCTGGTCTTGCCCGAGGAGCCGGTGATCCCGATGACGACCGTGTGGGCGTTGCGTTCGACCAGAGCGCGCGCCAGAGAGACGAACGCCGACTGGACGTCCTGGACCACGACGCACGGCAGGTCGGCGACCGGGCGGGAGGTGAGCGCGGCGACGGCGCCCTGGGCACGGGCTGCTGCCACGAACTGATGGCCGTCCAACGCCTCGCCGACACGTGCGATGTACAGGCTGCCGGCGGTGGCCTCCCGTGAGTCGGTGACCACGGGTCCGTCCACAACGGGATCCGCTCCCGCTGTGCTCACCGCCCGAGCATTCACTCCTGCAGTGTCGACGGGCCCAGCGGCGTCGAAGACCCGACCCCCGGTGATCCGGGCGATCTCACTGAGCCTGAGAGCGATCACCGGGCATCGCCACTGATGACGTCGGCGGAGGGCTGGCTGGATGGGCGTCCGGGTGCGTGATCCGTCAGTACTGCTCTCAGGGCTGCTCTCAGCTCTGACCGGTCGTCGAAGGGGTGGACCGTGCCGGCGGTGTCCTGCCCGACCTCGTGTCCCTTGCCCAGGACCACGACGGTGTCGCCCGCGCCGGCCCCGGCGACGGCTTCGCGGATGGCTGCCGCCCGGTCGGCGACCTCACGGATATTCCCGTGGGACGACCGGGACGACGCGGCCTGCCGCTGCTGCGTGACAGCTCCAGCCAGTACCGCCGCGCGGATGCTTGCGGGATCCTCGGAACGGGGGTTGTCATCGGTGACGACAAGCAGGTCCGCGTGGGCTGCGGCGGCTGCGCCCATGGCCGCTCGTTTGCCGGGGTCCCGATCGCCGCCGGCCCCCAGAACGACGATCAGCGAACCAGCAGTGTTGTGTCGCAATGCTTTCAGGGCTGCCGCTACCGCGCCGGGCGTGTGAGCGAAGTCGACCACAGCCAGCGGCAGGCGGCTCTGGTCACTATCTGGGATATCTGGGACCGACACTCGCTCCATCCGGCCGGGCACGTGCGGATCGGCGGTGAGAGCCTGTTCGATGGCGTCGCTTGCGTAGCCGGCCGCCAGCAGCACCAGGGCAGCCACCCCGGTGTTGACGCGGTTGAAGTCACCGGGCAGGGCCGAGCGCAGGGACAGCCGCCCGCCCGCGCCGACGAGCTCGAAGGCTGACTCGTCCCCACCGGTCGGCTGAATGTGCCAGTCAGCCGGGACCTCCTGACGCGACGAGACCGAGGCGACCGGCACACCAGACTCCCGGACGAGGCGCCGGCCCCATTCGTCGTCCACGCACACCACCGCGCGAACCGCCCTGTCAGGGGTGAACAGCGATGCCTTGGCCAGGTAGTAGTCCTCCATGGAGCCGTGAAAGTCGAGGTGATCCTGGGAGAGGTTGGTGAAGGCGACCACGTCATATCGCACGCCATCGACACGGTGCAGGGACAGTGCGTGGCTGGACACCTCCATGGTGCACGTATCCACCCCGCGCTCAAGCATGACGGCGAACAGGGCGTGAAGGTCCGCGGCCTCGGGCGTGGTCCGGACACTCTTGATGCGGTCCTGCCCGATGCGTGTCTCCACCGTGCCGATCAGCCCCGTCACGCGCCCCAGCGCGCGCAGCGCCGAGTCGAGCAGGTATGCCGTCGTCGTCTTGCCGTTGGTGCCGGTGATCCCCAGCATGCGCAGCTCTTGGCTGGCGCGGCCGTAGACCTGTGCCGCAACGCCACCGAGGACGGCCCGAGGCTCGGGGACGACCAGCACGGGCACGGAGATCTCGCTCAGCGCGAGCAAAGCGGCTCCTGCCGGGTCCGTCAGCACGGCAACCGCACCGAGGCTCACTGCCGCAGCACCGAAGGCGGCGCCGTGCACATTGGCCCCCGGAAGGGCGGCATACAGGTCTCCTGGCCGGACGGCGCGCGAGTCCAGGGTCACCCCGGTCACGAGAACGTCGGGGTGGACGATGCTTTCATATCCCCCGGACGTCGCCGGAAGACCAGCACACTCGGCCACGGACAACAGGCTGACGGCGTGCGGGGATCGGGGACGCGGAGCCGCGTTCACGGGTTAACCACGGGCGTGACGTTACCGTGCGCTGGTCCTGCGCTGGAGACCCGACTCGGCCTTCAGTGCTGTCTCGGCCTTGTCTGCGGATGCCGGCGCATGATCGATCTTGAGCTTCATGACCGGCGGACGGGTGCCGGTCGGAGGGATCTTGAACTCCTGCAACGCGTAGGTCATGACGTCTTTGAACACCGGCCCGGCAGTGACCCCGCCGAAGTAGCCGCGGATCGGGTTCTGGAGGATCACGGCCACCACGAACTCCGGCTTGTCGGCTGGGGCAAAACCGATGAAGGAGGCGGTCTTGCCCGAGTAGCGACCGTTGGCGCCGACGCGGTCGGCAGTGCCGGTCTTGCCTGCGACGCGGTAGCCCGGGACCTCGGCCTGTTTGGCAGTGCCCCCGTCGCCGACGACGAACTCGAGCATCTGGCTGAGCGTTCTGGCAACCGGTCTCGTGATGACCCGCACAGGCTTGGTCGGCGGGGTCCGCGCGAACGTGCCGTCGGCGTTCTCGGTGCCTGCAACCAGAGTCGGGGGCACGCGCAGTCCTCCGTTGGCGATGGTCTGGAAGACGCCGGCGCTCTGCACGGCGTTGACCGCCAGCCCCTGGCCGTACATGACGGTGTATCGCTGGGAGAGGCTCCAGTCCCTTGACTTGGCGAAGATGCCCGGGGTCTCGCCCGGGAAGTGGATGCCGGACAGCTGACCGACGCCGAAACTGCGGAAGTACCTCTCCAGGACGGACGGCGCGACCTTCTCACCGACCATGATGGTGCCGAGGTTGCTCGACTGGGCGATCACACCGGCGAAGGTCAGCCTCTCGACGCCATGCTCATGGGAGTCCCGGAACGACTGGCCGCCACGGGGTAGCCGGTTGGGAACCACGACGGGAGTCGATGGCGTCGCGACCCCCTCCTGGAGAGCGGCCGCCGCAGTCATGACCTTGGCTATGGACCCGGGTTCGAACGCCTCGGTGAAGGCCGTGTTGGTGAGGTTGCCGCTGGCCTTGGCGATGTTGTTGGGGTCGAACGTCGGGTAGGACGCGACCGCTGCGAGCTCACCAGTCTTGACCCTCATGACCACGACGCTGCCTGACAGTGCCTGCGTCTCCTTGACCTTCTGGGCAATGGCGTTCTGGGCGAACCACTGCAGGTCGCTGTCAATCGTCAGCTGGACGTCGCGACCGGGAACCGCCGGAGTGATCTGCTGCTCACCGGTAGGGATGATGCGGCCGTCCCTGGACTGTTCGTAGGTCGACTCGCCCGGCTTGCCCTCCAGCTCTTTGTTCAACAGCAGCTCGAGGCCGCCGCCGGGAGCACCGTCGCCGCCCACCCAGCCGACGAGTGAGGCCGCCGCAGTAGAGGTCGGGTAGGAACGCGTCGATGTCGGCTCGCTGAAGATGCCCGGGATCCCCAGGGCCCGGATCGTGCGCCAGTCCACCGGGCTGATGTTCTTGGCGACATACACGAACAGACGGGCGCCGGTCAGCGTCGCGGACAGCTCGGCCTCGGACTTGTGCAGGAGGGGCGCGAGGTCCGCTGCCGCCCCGGCAACGCCGACTGTCTGCCGGACGCCGTTGACGCGCTTTCGGTACTGCGCCACAGCCGTCTGATCCGCAGTGACGTTGCGGCGCTCGAGGCTGGTAGCCAGAGCCACGCCGTTGGAAGCGGTGATGTCACCACGCAAGGCCGGCACGACGGCGACGCTCAGACGGCTCTTGAGCGCGGCTCTGGCCATGACCGAGGAGTCAAGCGCCTGCAACCGCACCAGCTGAGCCGCGAACAGGCTGAATACGAAGAACACCGCCAGCAACAGCAACCGGACCCGCCGTGCGGGGTGGACGACGCCGATGCCGACCTGCCGCGATGGCGCCTCTGGAGGCCGACGGGAGCTGCCGCCCGCTGACATGGTCGACGAAGACTTACGGGGTGCCTGTTTGCGCGGTGCGGGCGTGGACGGCCGACGACCCGCCGCACCCTTGCGGTTGGCGCCGGGACGGCGAGCCGACGTGCGTGAGGACGAGCCAGAAGTCGATGCCGGGGCGGCGCGGGTCTCCCCCGGCCCTCGGCCTCGCGACTGCATCACGTACTCACCTCGTTGTTGGCGGGGCCAGCGTCTCTTCAGCGGTCGCTGGCGCCGGCGTTGTCACCGAAGTCGGCGTTGTCTCTGATGCCGGGCTTGTGGTCCGAACCACCGTAAAGCCGGAGTCGCGCTTCGCCGGCTTCGCCACGCCGATGACCCTGCCGTCGGAGAGCCGGAGAAAAGCTGCAGACTGTGCCGGCACCATCCCCATGCTGACCGCCTTCGACGCGATGTTGGCCGGGGACTTCGACACTGCCAGGGACTGGTTGAGGGCCTCCTGGGTATCGGTCAGCTGGTCTGAGGTGGCCCGTAGGTCGTGCAGCGTGAAGGAGCCCTGGGCGAGCGCCGTGTTGAGCAGCAGAAGCCCGATCAGTCCGGCAGAGAGCAAGACGGCGCAGATGATGCCGAACGAGGCGCCGCTACGCCTCGGGGACGCCCCGGTGACCACGCGCAGTCTCGGGGTGGTCCTTGTCGGCCGGTTGAGGGCCCGTGCACCGACTCGTGCTGCTGACGTCATCTGGCTCATGCGTGGTGTCCCTTCGAGACCCGGGTTCGTTCGGCGGCCCGCAAC
>Ga0157375_10005392_pt1 | contig 11115 bp, 8 predicted proteins | sample M35metaG_FD_115311 | JGI IMG/M metagenome (GOLD analysis project Ga0157375, IMG submission 115311) | Miscanthus rhizosphere microbial communities from Kellogg Biological Station, Michigan, USA - M3-5 metaG | ecosystem: Host-associated > Plants > Roots > Rhizosphere > Soil | place: USA: Michigan...
GGCCGCCGCGGCGAGCGCGCGACCTCGGTCCAGCAGATCGAGAAGATGGTTCGCATTTCGGAAGAGCTTTGGCGCCCCATCGCGACCGGCGAGCAAGCGCACGAGATCTACAAGATCGGCACCTTCTATTCGAGCATCGATGAGACGCTTGAGAAGAACGGCTGGCTTCCGAACCGCAAACCTCCGGCGGCGGCGCAACGCCAGGCAGCCTGATCCGTGACGAGCGCCAGCAAGGAGAAGGTTTCCGCCTACGCCTGGCTGGTGTTCGCGCTCACGTTCGGCCTACTGATCTCCGATTACATGGCGCGGCAGGTGCTGAATGCCGTCTTCCCGCTGCTGAAGGCTGAGTGGGCGCTCACCGACGGCCAGCTCGGCTTTCTTTCGGGTGTCGTCGCCCTGATGGTCGGGCTCCTGACCTGCCCGATCTCATTGCTCGCGGACCGTCTGGGACGCGTGAAGAGCATTGCGATCATGGCGGGCGTCTGGAGCGTTGCGACGCTCCTGTGCGGCCTGGCGCAGAACTATCACGAAATGCTTGCTGCTAGAGTGCTCGTCGGTGTCGGCGAAGCGGCGTACGGGAGCGTCGGAATCGCAGTCATCATCAGCGTCTTCCCGAAGCATATGCGGGCAACGCTTACCGCCGCATTCATGGCAGGCGGACTTGCCGGCCAGGTGCTGGGTGTCGCAATCGGCGGGGTCGTGGCTGCGGAACACGGTTGGCGCACGGCCTTCCTCGCCATCGGCGCTGGCGGTCTTCTCCTTGCGTTCGTCTATCCCTTGCTCGTTCGGGAATCGCGACTGAATGGTGGCGCGACGCCGGAAAAAGGGCAGGTAACGCTTGCCAGCATTGGCTCGCTATTCGCCGGGCGGCAGTTGAAATGCGCCTACGTCGGCAGCGGACTCTCGCTTCTGACGGCTGCCGCGCTGCCGGCATGGCTTCCGACATACTTCGTCCGCTACTACGGTTTGCCCCTTGAGAAGGCGGCACCGCTTGCTGCCATATTCCTGGCGATCGGCGGAGCAGGCATGATCATATGCGGAGCGATCAGCGACAAGTTCGTCCGCACTTCGAGCCAGCGCGCGCTCCTTTCGGTAGCCTACTGCCTCGGCTGCGCTTTCATGATCAGCGTCGCAATGAGCCTGGAGCCGGGATCAGCGCAGCTCGTGCTTCTGGGGCTAGGAATGTTCCTCGCCGCCGCGTCGGCTGGTCCAGCGGGAGCGATGGTTGCGAACCTTACCCCGGCCGCGCTTCACGGCACGGCCTTTGCAGTGCTTACGCTGGCCAACAATGCGTTCGGGCTGGCGCCGGGACCAATCCTGACCGGATGGCTGGCGGACCGTATTGGCCTGCTGGGGGCGATGCAGTGGCTGCCGTTCGCAAGCCTCGCTGCAGCATTGATCTTTTTCCTGGGATCTCGCGGCCCGCAGACTGAGCTCACCCCGCGGCCCGCATAGCGGCCTGACTGAAGTAGCTACAGGCCGAGAATGCGGATCAGCACGTAGCTGACCGATCCAAGCGCGAGCAGTGACAGGACGACGGTAGCAGTGACGCGGCCTCCGGCCCTGCACACGGTGCGGACGTCAACGCCCAGGCCCAAAGCTGCCATCGAGATGACTGTCAGGATCGTCGCTGCGCTGCCGATCGGCGCGAGGGCCTGTTGGGGAAGAAGGTTCGCGGAACGCATCCCGATCATCAAGAGGAAGCCCATGATGAACCACGGGACGAGCTGGTGCAGCGCCGGCCGGGCAGCGCGGCGATCTGACGTCGAAGCACCGTCGGTCCGCAGCTTCGGCGCGGCAAAAGAGAGGGCAAGGCAAACTGGTCCGAGCATCAGGACTCGGATGAGCTTTACGAGGGTTCCGATCTGCACCGCCTTCGGTCCGATCGGCGCAGCTGCGGCGATGACCTGCGGAACCGCGTAAACCGTCAGTCCGGCAAGCGCTCCATAGCCGATCTGCGTCATGTGCAGGATCGCGCCGATCATAGGCAGCGTCAGGACTACGATGACGCCGAGCACGGCGGTGAAGGCAATTGACGATGCGACCTCGTCTCCGTCGGCGCCGATCACCGGGGCCACGGCAGCAATCGCGGAATTGCCACAGATCGAATTGCCGCAGGCAACGAGCATTGCCAGCCGCTTCGGCAGTCCCAGCATTTGGCCGATGCCGAAGCCGAGCATGATTGCGCCTGCGACAATTGCCAGGATCGAGAAGAGAAGAGGCCAGCCCGCCGAGAGGATAGTGGCGGCGCTGATTGATGCCCCGAGAAGTACTACGGCGATCTCGAGTACCAGTTTGGCGCTCAAATCGATGCCGGGCTTCCATCGACTCCCGGGGACCCAGGTCGTCCGGATCGCGGCCCCGATCAAGATCGCGAGCACCAGCGCCTCAATCCACGTCCTACCGGAGAATACCAGCTCGATTTCGGCCAAGGCATATCCTGCGGCGGCCACCAGCGAGCAAAGCACGAACCCGGGCAGAATCCGACCGAAAGTCCGGTCCGACGAAGCCTTGATCGGCATCACCATTGTCATGAATCGCAACGCAAAGTGTTCGTCTCCGGCGTCGCTAGAAGGTTTGCTGAGACGACGAAGCCCCGGCGAGCGTGCTACGCGCCGGGGCCCGTCCCGAAGCTCCCCCCCTGAGCTTTAGAAACCCAGACGACCCTGCACGGCAACGGTGCGACCTTCGTCGACAACGTTGGCTTGGCTGTAGGCGCCGAAGGTAGAATAGGCGAGCGGCGTCCCCACACCCATTGAAACGGTCCGCTTGTCGAACAGGTTTTTGGCTAGCACGGCAACTTCCCAACGGTGGCCTGGGTCGCCGACGGCCGCACGCAAGTTGAACTTGGCGTAGCTGCCCTGCACCTGGTTCGGATCGAGCGTCGGAGACAGGAAATAACCGTCGCTCGCGAACATGTCCGCAGTCGTGCGAAGCTCGAGGCTGTCGGTGAGCGCGTGCTTCCAGTCGACGGCCAGTGTCGCCTGCCAATCGGGCACGAGCTGGTTTGTCTTACCCTTGTAATCGCACTGCCCAAGGGTGCCGTCCGGAACCTGGCCCGGGTAGCACTGACCGTTCGGGTACTTCGTGAACTCAAAGTCCGTGAGTGCACCTGCTGCCCGAAGCGTGAGGGTCGGCGTCACAGCGAAGCGTCCGTCAACCTCGATGCCCTGGGTTCTGGCATCGGCATTGCCGACCACATATCCAAGGACTCCGTCGAACACCGACACCTGCAGATCCTGGATCTTGGTGTGGTAAAGCGCCGTGTTGAAGATTGCGCGGCCACCAAGGAAGCGCGTCTTGGCGCCAGCTTCCCAATTGGTCGCCTTCTCTTCGCTGAACTCGAAGGCATCGGCCATGGTCGAATAGAAGCCGCGGTTGTTTCCACGGAAGTCGAACCCGCCCGACTTGGTACCCTTCGTGAACGACCCGTAGAACATGATGTCGTCATTGACGTCATATTGGGCGACAACGGAGGGGACGAAGCCCGTCTTCGAGACCTTACCGTCAACCGGATGAGCGCCGAGGTCGGCGAGGCAGGCTGCTGCTTTCTGACCGGGAGTCAGGCCAGGGGTCGCGCAATGCGCGCCGGCCGGCACGGCCGTCGCACCTGCGATCGGCACCAGGTTCGTCGAGCTGATCTTGAACAATTGCGCATAAACCAGCGGCGCGAGGATCGGCTTTAGGGGACTTAAAGGGCTGCCGCTCAGGGTCGTACCGTCGATATTCTCGATGGTGAGCGTGCGGTCGCCCTCCTTCTCCTCATGCGTGACACGGCCGCCGACGTTGACGCGGAAATGCTGATTGAACTTGTAGGTCAGTTGCCCGAACGCCGACACGATATCGGTGTCGACATGTGCCAGCCGCGCAGCGCGCGTCGCTTGGAGGGCGTTTCCGAGACTTCCTGGCGCGGAAGCATTGACCACCGGCACGAGCAGCGAGTTGGTCGGGATGTTGATGTTGTCCGCGTAGCTGTGATCGCTGGTCTGATAGAATCCGCCGAAGATGTACTCGAACGGGCCGGACGTGTCGGACGCCAGTCGGATCTCCTGGCTGAATTGCTTGTATCTCTCGCGAAGATCGATGTTCAGGAGCGTCGCGCCGGTGAAGTCGCAATCGCAGAACTCGTCGTAGTTGAACTTGTTGTAGCCAGTGATCGACGTCAGCTGGCCGATGTTCGTGTTCCAGTTGGCCGTCAGCACGTAAGTGCCTGACGTGTTGTCCGAGGTGTCGCCGTTGGAGGAACGCTTATCGTCCTTGACGTTGTTCGAGACCGATGGATCTGCGCCGAACATGGCCAGGATCTGGGCGTAGGTTTTGCCCGCGAATATTGGTTTCGGGCTGATCGACGGAAGCTCGTTGTAGACTTCGATGTTACGGCCCTTGGTGTCGAACTCGCCATGCTCGACCTTGAAGTTGAGGGTGAGATCGTCCGTCACGTCCCACTCGACGATACCGCGCAGGTTCCAGTCCTTGCGCTTCGGTTCGCTGCGATCGAGCGTCAGGTTTTTGAGGAAGCCGTCGCCGGTATGGAAGCGGCCGGCAACGCGGGCGCGCAGTCGATCGTTGATCGGACCTGAGACGGCACCGAGCACCTCCCAATCATCCTGGTTCGGTATGTAGCTCGCCTGGGCGTAGCCGGTGAAATCCTTCGTCGGCTGGGCGGAAATGATGTTCAGCGCGCCGGCGATCGAATTCTTGCCGAAGAGGATCGACTGCGGTCCGCGCAAAACTTCGACACGCTCGACGTCCAGGAATGGCGCGCGAGCCTGTTGCGCACGGCCATAGTGAATTCCGTCGATATATGTGCCGACCGACTGTTCGAAGCCCTGGTTCACACCCGAGAAGATGCCGCGAATGGCGATCTGCGAACCGATGCCCGTCTCCGTCATCTTGAAGTTGGGTACCTTCGTCTGAAGGTCCTCGATCTTCTTGATGCCTTGCTGCTGCATCGTCTGGCCGGAGACTGCGGCGATCGACAATGGGACGTCCTGTAGACGCTCGGAACGCTTGCGGGCCGTGACGACCACGTCGCCTTCCGGCGCAGTCTCTGCGGGCGCAGCGGCGGCAACAGCGGAATCCGCTTCCTGATTGGTTTCGGCAGTTGCGGCAGCAGCAGCGGCCGGCTGATCCTGGGCGAATGCCGGCGTTGAGCAGAGCCCGATGGCAAGCGACGTCACGCTCGCAAACGCGAGCCAATTCCTACCGTTAAGCAAAACGAATCCCCTCCCGAATTTGGGGAGGACACTTAGTGAGATTCGCAAAGACCTCTTGTTTTCACGCGTCACCAACTATCGCAATCATGACAATGCCAAGATCGTCGGCTCAGCAGCCCCGCAGGGTTTGATTTGCCGGTGCGTGCGTGCCACGGCGCGCATATGTCGGAAGAGCGGTCAACGCAGCGCGGGCCCCAGCGCACCTGGGGCGGCCGGTTTCAAACGAGACCGAATGAACTGATGACGCGGATCAACGCGTCCATCTCTTTCGACAAGAGGCTGTGGCGTGAGGACATCGAAGCGTCGAAGGCGCATGCCGCGATGCTCCGCGATCAGGGCATCGTTGGGACCGAGGACGCGGCGGCGATCCTGAAGGGCCTCGACCAGATTGCCGCCGAGTTCGAGCGCGGGGGCGTTACTGAGAACGTCGAGCTCGAAGACATCCACATGACGGTCGAGCATCGCCTCACGGAGCTGATCGGGCCAGCAGCGGGGCGGCTGCACACAGCGCGCTCGCGCAACGATCAGGTTGCCACTGACTTTCGACTGTGGGTGCGAAATGCGTGCGGCGACGCGGTTGCCAATGTGCGCGACCTGCAGCGCGCCTTGGTCGAGGTTGCGGACACGCATGCCGAAACCGTGATGCCGGGCTTCACGCATCTTCAAGTCGCGCAGCCCGTAACCTTGGGCCACCATCTAATGGCTTACTACGAGATGCTTGGGCGCGACGTTTCGCGCTTTTCCGATGCCCAGGCCAGATCGAACGAATGTCCGCTCGGCGCGGCGGCACTTGCGGGAACCGGCTTTCCCCTCGACCGCGATGCCACTGCCAAATCGCTCGGCTTCGATCGTCCCACCGCCAACAGCCTCGACAGCGTTTCCGATCGTGACTTTGCGCTCGATTATCTTTCGGCGGCTACTCAGTGCAGCCTCCATTTGTCGCGGCTCGCGGAGGAGCTAATCATTTGGGCAAATCCGCAATTCGGCTTCGTCAAATTGTCGGATCAGTTCTCCACCGGCTCATCGATCATGCCGCAGAAGCGCAATCCTGACGCGGCCGAACTCGTGCGCGGTCACAGCGGTCGAATCATGGGCTGCTTCACGTCGCTAATGGTCACGATGAAGGGACTGCCGCTGGCTTATTCGAAAGACATGCAGGACGATAAGGAGCCGGTGTTCGAAGCGACCGACCTGCTGACGATTTCGATCCAGGCGCTTGGCGGAATGATTGAGACTTGCGAGTTCGTGCCGGAACGCATGCGCGCTGCGGCTGAACAGGGCTTCTCGACAGCAACCGATTTGGCCGACTGGCTAGTGCGGGAAGCGGGCGTGCCGTTCCGCGAGGCGCACCATATCACTGGCCGCGCCGTGAAGGCTGCGGAGGAACGCGGCTGCAAGCTCGACGAGCTTCCGCTCGACGCCCTCAAAGCGATCGACGAGCGCATCGACGAACGCGTGTTCGACGTACTTAGCGTTGATGCGTCGGTGCGTAGCCGCATAAGCTATGGCGGGACGGCTCCGGACCGCGTCCGCGAACAAATCGCCGAGGCGAAGAAGGCCTTAGGACTTTAGCCGCCGCTCGCGCTGGCCGAGCGTCCGTAGCCGCAGCGCGTTTAGCCGGATAAACCCTTCAGCATCGCGCTGGTCGTAGTCGCCGGTGCCTTCCTCGAAAGTGACGAGATCTTGATCGTAGAGCGAATGGGCGCTCTTCCGCCCGATCACGGTCGCATTGCCCTTGTAGAACTTCATCGTAACGCGGCCGGTGACATGCTCCTGGCTCTTGTCGATTGCCGCCTGCAGCATTTCGCGCTCCGGCGAGAACCAGAAGCCGTTGTAGATGAGGCTCGCATACTTCGGCATCAGCTCATCCTTGAGGTGCATCGCGCCGCCATCGACGGTGATGCTCTCGATCCCGCGATGTGCCGCGAGCAGGATGGTGCCGCCCGGCGTTTCATAGACGCCGCGGGATTTCATGCCGACGAAGCGATTCTCGACGAGGTCCAGACGCCCAATGCCATTGTCGTGACCAAGCTTGTTGAGCCGCTCCAGAAGTGTGGCGGGCGCTAGCTTCTCGCCGTCAATCGCAACCGGATCGCCGTGCTCGAAATCGATGCTGATGGTCGTCGCTTCGTCCGGCGCATCCTCAGGCGACATCGTCCGCTGATGCACATATTCGGGCGCATCCGCAGCCGGGTCCTCCAGGACCTTGCCTTCCGATGATGAGTGCAACAGGTTTGCGTCGATCGAGAAGGGCGCATCCCCGCGCTTGTCCTTGGCTATGGGGATCTGATGCTTCTCGGCGAAGTCGAGCAGTGCCTCGCGGCTGGCGAACTTCCATTCGCGCCACGGGGCGATCACGCGGATGTTTGGCTCCAATGCATAATAGCCGAGCTCGAAGCGGACCTGGTCGTTCCCCTTGCCGGTCGCCCCATGGCAGACGGCATCCGCGCCGACCTGGCGCGCGATCTCGATCTGCCGCTTGGCGATCAGCGGACGGGCAATCGACGTGCCGAGAAGATACTGACCTTCGTACACCGTATTGGCGCGGAACATCGGGAAGACGAAATCGCGAACGAACTCTTCGCGAAGGTCGTCGATGAAGATGTTCTCGGGGCGGACGCCCAGCATCTCGGCCTTGCGCCTTGCCGGTTCGACCTCTTCTCCCTGGCCGAGGTCCGCCGTGAAGGTCACGACCTCCGCATCATACTCAGTCTGCAACCACTTGAGGATGATCGACGTGTCCAGACCGCCCGAATAGGCCAGCACCACCTTCAATTTCTTCTTGGTCATTCTTGCTTTCCGTTTCGGGCGTGACGCCCATCATCCACAGCATCGCACCGCGCGCCGTATGCATTCGATTTTCCGCCTGGCGCCAGATAGCGGAACGTGGTCCATCGATCACCGGCGCGGTCACTTCCTCGCCCCGGCGCGCGGGCAGGCAATGCATGAACCGCGCGTTCGGCGCGAGCGCCATAAGCCCCTCGTCAACTTGGTAAGGCTCGAACAAGGCGCGGCGCTCTTCGCTGTCTTCGCCGCCCATCGACACCCATACGTCGGTGTAGACGATGTCCGCACCTTCGACTGCAGCTGCGGGATCGAGCACTTCGCGAGCGTCTGCCACGCTTTCGAGGAAGCCATGGCCCGGCGGGCTGGCGAGCACGAACGTCGCGCCGACGAGCGCGCAGGCCTCTGCGAGCGATTTGGCGACGTTGTTGCCTTCGCCGATGAAGACGATCCGCGCGCCTTCGAGCCGACCCAGCAGCTGCTTGATCGTCAGCAAGTCGGCAAGCGCCTGGAGCGGATGGTCGGTCGCCGAAAGCATGTTCAGCACCGGTGCGGCGCTCACTGCCGCCATCTGCTCCAGGAGGCCGTGATCGAAGACGCGTGCTGCGATCATCGAATGATAGCAGGCGAGCGTATGCGTCACGTCCTCGACGCTTTCGCGTGTGCCGATGCCCAACTCGGCGGGCTGGAGGTAAACAGGATGACCACCCAGTTGTGCGGTCGCCATTTCCATCGAGTTGCGGGTGCGCGCGCTCGGCTTTTCGAAATAGAGAGCGACGCCTTTGTTCTGCAGCACGCGCGGCGCGGATTGCTCAGACAGGGCAAGGATCGCGTGCACGTCGGCGGCGGTCAGGTCGCGGATTGCGAGCAAATGCTTCACCAGCTTTTCTCCTTCCGGACCATTGTCCCCACGCCATGGTCGGTGAGCAGTTCGATCAGCAGCGAATGGTGCACGCGGCCGTCGATGATGTGGGCAAAGCCGACACCTTGCTCGACGGCATCGGCACAAGCCTTGAGCTTGGGGATCATGCCCTTTCCGACACTATCGTGCGCAAGCCGTTCGCGCAGTTCCCCGGATGAGAGACGCGGGATCAAGCTTTTCTCATCGCTTGGGTCTTCAAGCAGGCCCGGAACTGCAGTCAGGTACACGATCTTCTCGGCACGCATGGCGACCGCAATCGCTCGCGCTGCCTCGTCGGCATTGACGTTGTAGGGCTGTCCTTCCGCATTCGCCCCGACCGTTGAGATCACCGGTGTAAGGCCGTCGTCGAGAAGCCGGTGGATCAGTTCGGCGCGGACCTGCGTGACATTGCCGACGAACCCGAATGCAGAGTCCGCAGGGGCCACTGTGAGCAGTCCGGCGTCCTCGCCTGACACGCCCACGGCGACCGGCTCATCGCCGGCCTGGCTGTTGATCGTTGCGACGAGGTCGCGGTTGATCTTTCCGACCAGCACCATCCGGACGATCTCGAGCGTCTCGGCGTCCGTGACGCGGAGACCGTCTCGAAACTCGGGCTCCTTGCCGACCCGGCGAAGCATCGTGTCGACCTGCGGTCCGCCTCCATGGACGAGCACGCAGCGAACACCGACGCTTCTCAGAAGAAGAACGTCCTGTGCGAGCGCAAGATCGGACTCCCGATCGATCGCGGCGCCGCCTAGCTTCACGATGATCGATTTGCCCGCGAACTGCCGGATGTACGGCAGCGCCTCCACGAGGACGCGCGCTGTCTCGGCAGCGCTCATGAGGTCTTGCTGTTCTCTTTGATGTAGCCCGGACCGAGATCGATCCCGATCATCCTCGCCGAGGCCTGGCCTGCGCCGAGGTGGACCTCGATCTGGACCTCATCTCCCATCATGTGCCGGGCCAGCGCGACGCCGTCATGCTCGATGCCCGCGCCGCCGCTGGCGACGACTATCCCGCCATAGGCAACGCGCGACCTGGCGACATCGAGCTCGACGCCCGCCGATCCGGCCGCAGCCATCAGGCGTCCCCAATAAGGGTCGCCACCGTACCAACTGCATTTCACGAGATTGTTCTCGACGATATTCTTGGCCGCGGCCTTTGCTTCATTGTCGTTGGCCGCGCCCGTGACGATGAGTCGGGCGATCCGCGTCATCCCCTCGGCGTCGCGGGCCATCTGCATGGTCAGGTCCTCGCATGCAGCCAGCAGCGCGTTGCCGAACTCCTCGTGGTCGGCCTTTCCGCGGCGGCCCGATGCAAGCACCATCGCCGTGTCGTTCGTCGAGGTCGCACCGTCCACGTTGAGCGTGTTGAAGGTCGCATCGGAGGCCCGTCGCAGGATATTCTGCATCAGCTCCGTCGGGACATCGGCATCCGTCGTCAGGAAGGCGAGCATGGTGGCCATGTTCGGCGCGATCATGCCGCAGCCCTTGGCCATTCCGCCGATCGTGAAAGTCGAGCCTTTTATCAGCACTTCCTTGGGCTTGTGATCGGTCGTCAGGATGCCGCGCGCCGCGTCATGCCCGCCTTCGAGGGAAAGCTTCTTCGCTAGCTTCGGAGTTGCATGAAGGATCGGCTCCATCGGGAGCGGGGTGCCGATAATGCCGGTCGAGCAAACCATCACCTGGGAAGCATCGATCCCGAGCGCGTCACCGGTGGCCGCGCCCATGAGCTGGGCATCCTTGTAGCCGGACACTCCCGTGCCGGCGTTGGCATTGCCGGAGTTGACGATCACCGCTGTCGCTCGACCGCCATTCGCAATGAGGAGCTTACGGCCTAGCTCGATAGGCGGCGCAGCGAACTTGTTCTGGGTAAAGACGGCCGCACAGGCAGCCGGCCTGCGGTCTTCAGTCGCCAGTAGCGCCATGTCGAAGCGCCGCTTCTTGATGCCGGCGTGGCAGCCGGCCGCAACGAAGCCTTCGGCAGCGGTCACGCTCATGGGTAAACTCCGATTGGTGTGAGGCCGGCCGTCTCTTCGAGGCCGAGCATGAGGTTGGCGCACTGGATCATTTGTCCAGCAGCGCCCTTTCCGAGATTATCGATGGCAGCGAATGCAACGACCCGCCCGGTGCGGTCGTCGTAGCGAGCGGTAACCTGGACGCCGTTCGACCCGCTGACCCATTTCGTCGCGGGCGGATCCCCCGTGACGTGTAC
>Ga0157375_10005394_pt1 | contig 11112 bp, 9 predicted proteins | sample M35metaG_FD_115311 | JGI IMG/M metagenome (GOLD analysis project Ga0157375, IMG submission 115311) | Miscanthus rhizosphere microbial communities from Kellogg Biological Station, Michigan, USA - M3-5 metaG | ecosystem: Host-associated > Plants > Roots > Rhizosphere > Soil | place: USA: Michigan...
CCACGCCCCATGACCACGTGGGTGCCGACGGAGTCGAAGTACTCTGGGGTGCCTTTTACCCACGATGCACCTTTGTTCAGGTCCGGCTCTCCCTGAACCTTTACGCCAGATCCCCAATTATTCGATTCCATTGGCGTGTAGGTGGAGAGGCCGACTTTGAGAACTCCGGGAATGTCATGGAACCGGTCTACGATGGTCTGATAGAGCGGCTCGACCTCGGTGTTCTTATAGCCAGCCGCTTGGGGATTGATGTGGGCGATGTAGCGGTTTGTTGTATCCAGTTTCATGTCCACGTTCTCGGCCTTGTTGAGACTCTGCGTAAAGAGGCCCGCGGCGACGAGCAGCACGAGCGAGAGCCCGGCCTGCAGGACAACAAGTCCGCGTTGTAAGAAGGACGCACCCTGGGTGGTGGTACGTGCGTTGGAGCGCAAGGATTCAACCGGCTGCGTGCGCGCGGCCATCAGCGCTGGGGCAAGTCCAAAGACGACGCCCGTAACGAACGAAAGTGCAAACGCAAATCCGATGACGAGCAACGAAGGTAAAGCAGTGACCGGCATGTCCTGCTGATTAGGAAAGGCAAGCGCCAGTAGCGCGTGTGCTCCAAGATAGGAGACGGCGAGGCCGAGTATGCCACCCATGCCCGAGAGAAGAATGCTTTCGGTAAGAAGCTGCCGCACAATTCGGCTACGCTGTGCGCCAAGTGCTGTGCGTACGCAAAGCTCCGCGCGGCGACTCATGCCGCGCACGAGCAACAGATTGGCGATATTCGCGCAGGCGACGAGAAGAACCAGTGCGGCGATCCATTGCAGCAGCTTCAGGTGGTCCTTGTAATCTTCCTGCATGTTCTGAATACCGCCGCCTCCCGGAGTGAGCACTACGTGTGTGCGGGGAAGAACTTGCTTGGCGCGCTGATCGGTAAATGTCTTGAGCGGTTCATATTGTTGCTTGAGTAGCGTGCTCGCCTTAGCTTGTAGTGCCGGCAAAGAAGTTCCCGGTTTAACGCGCCCGATGATGTAAGCCCACTGAGTATCAGGATCATTGAAGTAGGGTGCACCGATAACTTCATCCATCGAATTCATCGGAAGGAAGTATTCAGGCGGATTGGCATCGATCCGGTCACCGTAGAATCCCTTTGGCGCAACACCAATGATGGTGGCTGGCTTGGTATTGATGTAAAAGGCGGCTCCCACCACGCTCGGATCGCCTGCATAGTCCCGCATCCATGTGTCATATCTCATCACGGCGGTGATTGGTGCGCCCTTCTGGTCATCGGCATCGACAAAGAGTCGGCCCGCTGCCGGCGAAAGACCAAAGACGCGGAAGTAGTTACCCGAGACAAAGGTTCCTATGACGGATTTCGCAGCGGTCTGCGATCCGGCAGGGCGGACCGTGACGGGGCGCCAGGCATAGCCAGATTCCATAGCAGCCAGCTCCTCGAACTCTGGGAGGCTCTTCTTGAACATGTAAAAGGTGTCTGTGGCAAACAGCGAGTAGTCTCCATCATCGCTCCAGCCACCATTAACGCAGCAGTCGTTTTTGTCACCAATTCGGATGAGGGTTTTGGGATCTGTTACCGGCAGATTATGGAGCAGAATGGCATTGATCAGCGTAAAAATGGCCGAATTGGCTCCGATGCCGAGCGCCAGCGTAAGCAGCACGATGACGGTGAACCCTCGCGTCTTACGCATTTGGCGGAGCGCATAACTCAGATCCTGTAGTAGAACTCTCATTCCCAACCTCCATACACGTGGGGCTTCCACTCGATTCCCCGTAATCTTTGGACGCCATCGACGTCCAGGGGTGAGCACTAACCCGGCAAAGCTAGCAACTTGATTAAGGTTCCTCCCATAATCCGGTTCCGTGTAGGCTCCGGAACCTCACACGCATCAAACAGCGCGTGATACTGCTTTACAACGTTCTCGATGCCTTCCAAACTGGTGTCTGATCCAAACACAAGCTTCACGAACGCGTTCGGATCGTTGTCTGGAGTTTTCACTTCAGAATCGCCTTCGCCGGTCCACCAGAAAATCTCCCGGAATGTTGACAAGCGCCGCTGCATCTTCGTCAAACTCGAGCCGCTAAGATCAAAGAACACGTTCGAATTCCACCGCGCGATCTCGGCAGCCCATTGATACTCCGGGTTACCGCAATGGGCTCCAAGCACGGTTATCTTCGGGAATCGACGTGCGATCTCCTCCAGATGAATCGGCCGCATCCGCCCGGACGCCACATCTTCGGGTTCGTTAAATTTTGCTCTCAGTACTATGCCCGTATGAAACAGCACCACCCACCCGTACTCGTTGGCTCGTTCATAAACAGGGAAATAACTCGGATCGATGTATGGTTTCTTAACGAACTCCAGTTCACCAAGCCCACGGAATCCCATGCTGTGCAATTCTTCAACTTGCTGGACCACATCTGGAGCGTCCAACTCCACATACCCAAACGGGACGATCTTGGCTGGATGCTGTTTCGCCGCTTCGGCGACTACCTTTCGATTTTCAAACGGAGTTAACATCAGGGCGGTTAGGTTGAGCCGCTCCGACACTTTCAGGAAATCTTCAATGTAATTTGGTTTTTTCGCATCGAAGTGTACATGCATGTCAACGATACGCCCTTTGCCACTGGAAGCTGGTACGCCGTCCGCTGAACTGTTGTTCAGGGAGGGCGCGTACGCACCAAAGCCCCGGGTACTGGATAGCAGAGTGGTTGCGCCAACCGCGCCTAGGAATTTTCGACGTGAGAATTGGTTAAATATTTTGTTGATCATTCGTGTTGCTCCGTTACTGCGCAGTCGGCACCGGCCCGCGCTTTTGCGCGGTTTCGAGCCCGAATGAAATTTAACAGATCGGCTTACGCGAGACTTGCAGTTACGGGCGGGGATCCATTGTGCGTCTGGAATCTGTGGACATGGCCGGGATCCACATGTCGAAAACCGTGAGATGCGGGCCACCCAAGAGATTTACTTAGGAAATCCTAGAAGAGTCCTAAACGGCCTATGATTTGAACATACGCAAAATCCTCAGGTAGACCCAAATCTTTGAAAATCAAAAGTTTCAAAATTTCGCCCGCGACCGCATTATCGAGGCTCTCCAAGCGATGCCCCCAAATGCCACCATCGACGATGCCATTGAATGGCTCGTATTTCTGGCTAAAGTCGAAACTGGATTGGCCGAGCTTGATGGGTCCCAGGGCATTCCGCACGATCAGGCCACGGCATCGTTTTGGACTGTAATGCGCATTCTATGGTCGCCACAATCGCTGCGCGATCTTGACGCTATCCGCGAATACATTGGCAAAGATTCTGAGCATTATGCAGGCATTACCATCGCGCGAATCTTTTCTGCTGTCGAGCAGGGTTCAAGATGAGCTGATTGAAGTCGCAACCGTTTTTAAAGCAGTGAGAGAATTCCCAGAAAAATTTCGAATATGAAATTTAAAGCTGAGTTGCATTGCAGCGGGATGATCCCGATAATGCGGCTCATGAAAATTCTGCCTGAAAAAAGACTCGTTCTGTTCCTGTTGATTAGTGTCGCTCTGGTTTGGGGACAGACCGCGACAAGCGGCCGCTCTTCCGATTCGTCCATGCCTCCTACTTCTTTTCCCGCGCCAACGCCAGCCGCCCTCGCCACCGCCGAACACGCGATCTCGGGACACGACCCCGGCCCCTCGGGCCCGAGTCCTGTCACTGACCTGCTGAAGCTGCTGCTGGCTAACGTCAACTCGACGGAAGCCATGACGAACATGGAGGCAATTTGGGCGACCGACCGCTATTTTGACTTTGCCAGATTTCAGGAAACCGCAAAGAATGTCGCGGAGATGATGCGGCAGGCAGGACTGGACGACGTCCAGATAGGCCAGGGACCAGCAGACGGTGTGACGCAGAACGGCTTTTGGACGCAGCCGATCGCATGGGACGCACATTCTGCCACGTTGGAAATCGTCTCACCTCAGGTCCCAGAGGATATGCGCGTTCTTGCCGACTATCAGAAAGTTCCTACCTCGCTGTGCCAGTGGAGCGGTCCCACTCCACCCGGAGGCGTAGAGGGTGAGCTCGTGCTGCGACCCAAGGACATTCGCAATGCGGACCTGAAAGGCAAGTGGGTGCTTGGCGGTCGCATGTCCAAGACCGATTTGAAGCAGGCCGGTGCGCTGGGCATGGTTCGCGAGAGCCGGGTCAACCGAACGCTGTTGGACGAGCGGGACTGGGAGAACGATTTCGGAGATAACGGCTGGGCATTCAACAAAAATGACACGCCTACGGTATGTTTCTCCATTACGCCGCGCGCGGAGCAATATCTTCACGAGTTGCTCACAAAGGGGCCAGTGAAGGTCCGCGCCAACGTTGATACCCGTTACTACGAAGGGAAGTATCCGTATGTGAGCGGCGTCATTCTCGGCACCGACGGTCCTGGCGCGGAGGAGGTGCTCTCACTCGGACATTTATATGAAGAGGGCGCCAACGATAACTCCAGCGGGGTCGCATCCATTTATGAAGCCACTGCCACCCTCAACCGGCTGATTAAGGAAGGTAAATTACCCAGGCCAAAGCGGACCATCCGCCTGCTGGCCATGGGCGAGCGCTATGGCACGCTCGCATATCTCGATGCTCACAAGGATCGAACCAAGCGGACCATTGCCGCCATGTGCATCGACACACCCGCCGGATGGCAGTACCTGGCAGGAACGCAGTTCATCTGGTCCATGAATCCGCAATCGGCTAGTTCTTTTGTGGATGCATTTACTGTGCGCCTTGCCGCGGAGTATTTCCCCATGGTGCGCCGCCCCTATTCATGGAGCGAGTACAACAGGGGCGCGTACTACGGCGGAACGGACGATGACCTCGGAGAGTCGATGATCGGAATTCCCACGACCTCGGTGAATAGCGGCCACGGAATCCCTGCCCACCACACCAGCTTCGATACCCCCGCCCAGGTTGACCCCAAATCCCTGCGCGACCTCGCAGTCATGAATGCGGCTTACGCGTACTTTGTGGCATCGGCGGGACCGCAGCAGATGCACTGGATGGCTGAGTTAGCTGTGGAGCGCGGATACGATCAGATCAATTCGGCGACGGCAAACAGTTTGGACATGGTGGCTGCAGCAAAGGACGCCGACAGCCTGGGCCATCTGCTCTATTGGGAGAAGGCTCGCCTCGATTACAACCTGGCGCGCGAAACCAAGGCGGTAAAACAGGCCGCCGATCTCCAGCAGGAGCTGGCCGCGCTAGCCTCCTTTGCCGCTGCGCAGAAATTGCGGATCGAAGGCGCGGTCAAAGAGCGTGCAACGGAACTGCATTTAGGAACGATACAGCCGATGGCCCCAAACTTCGGTCCCGAAGCCGAAAAGATCATCGTTCGCCGCAAGCGAATGGGCGCTCTCCCACTGGACGAGATCCCGGAGAGTCAGCGGGAAGGATTTCCTGACAGCGGCTTCTGGTCGCCAACTACCGCAGCACTTTACTGGTGCGATGGCAAACGCAATTTAGCCGAGGTCATCCAAAATACAGAAATGGAACTGGGTTCGCAAAATAAATTTGACTGGGTGGGTTATTTTAAATTCCTGCAGCGGCACGGTTACGTGGACTTCGTGCAGCAGTGACCAAAAAAGGGAGGACTGGTGAGGGCGCAGACGGCATGGCGAGCCCTTGCGCACATTTGTCGCCTGACAGCGTGTCAAAATGTGACGTGTATTCTCGGAGCTGACGAAATACATCATCTTTCCGAAACCGATGGCTTTATGAGCATGATAGACAAAACGACGACTCCAGCCTTGCGATGCGCGTCTGATTCTTGACCTGCTGGAGAGGGATCGCTTCCCCGCGATCTGGATACCGACCAGTGGACAACGGGATCTGCGAAGCTTACTGCGGGATCGTCATCAGTGGGTAAAGATGCGGCCTCGAGTTAGAGCCTTCGTCTAAATTATGGAAGAGCATCATTGGTTCGACGAGCTGATGCTCTTCGCCTCTTAACTGTTTTCAGCTAGGCAACTTTACAATCGCTTCCCCTCACCTAACGCACCGCCAAGCTCTGCACTTAGTTGGCGGAGGCCGTCAAATGAGGGTTGTTGTTTCCTCTCTTGTTCTTTTCCTCTCCACTTCTCTTTTGTTCGCTGTTTCACCAGGCGCAAACTACGGTAAAGTTCCTCTCAGCTTTGAGAAGAATCAGGGACGAACTCGCCACATTTTCAATTGAGTCATGGATATGCATATCAATGCGGACGCAAGACCTGAAACCGCGTAATCGTGTAACCCAAAGCCGCACCAAGAAATACATCCGAAGGAAAATGCGAACTGGTGGTGACGCGGGAAAAGCTTACCGCGGCGGCAAATCCGTAAACGGCCCATGGCACCCAGCGATGGCTGTGATAGCGAGTGGCAATCACCGTCGCGACAGCAAAAGCGCCCGCTGCATGACCTGAGGGGAAACTGCTTCCTTTAAAAGGAGACTTTCCGCCGCTGAAAAAAGTGTCATCAAAAGACCCGCCCGGGGGGATATCGGAGGGACGCTTCCTGCGCGTGACCGCTTTGATCGCGAGATCAACCACAGCAGCGTCCGCATAGGCTTCCCCAGCCAGTAATGCCGAGCCCACTTGATACGAATCATGCCGCACATATCCTGTGACCATGAGAGCGGCAGGCAAGACGATAACCTCCGCAGCAGTAATCGGCGAATCAAAAACGTCGTTTACATCGTCGAGATTGCGCTCATGGTTGCGAAAATAAGGCATAGTTTGAGGATCTGTGGCGATTAACGCCGCTGTGCCTCCTACAATTGCCAAAGTTGGCAATAGGTGCTTCCCCTTGGCCAACTGTGATGGAAACGTCCAGAAAATTGCTTTTTGATCATGCAAGAAATCTTTTGGCACGGTACGCCACGTGATCTCTCGATTCGCGGGAGCGTCGGGTTTCTCTCCAGCCGCTTCTACGGTGTGGGAGGGGCTGTCCGGCAAATTAGGGTCAACGTTCTGCGAATACGAACGCGCTGACCCGGTGATGGCGATATATACAAGCACCAACACACGAATTTGTTTAACGCTCGAGTGCATATTTATGGCTACACCTCTAAACATCAATGACTGGCTTGTGCTTTAAGATGCGGACTTTTCGGCTTCACATCCTTGGCTTCAACATTTTTGCCGGCGCCTATATCCAATCCAAACGCCGGGTGATCGTAAGTACCGCTGATCTTTACTGGAGTTGTGTACCCCGCGGATTTATTTTTCAGAAATGGATCGAGCACCTTCAGGAATAATGCCTTCACGCCATGCGTGGTTTTGGAGACTTCTTCCTTGGTCGTCAGTGTTCCGCGGAGATCAATTTTTTCGCTGACCAAGTTGTAGGTTCCGTTTATTCGAGCCAGGGCGCCGGGCACGCTGAATGAAAGGTCGGAAAACTTAGCCGTGCCATCTTTGACGACTACGTGGCCCTTTAAATCAGACAACACGCTTTCGGGGTCCGGAGCATCTTCGTTTGAATCCTGTTTCTTTTTCCCGCTCGCTCCACGACTGAGATCGAATACTCCTCGTCTGGTAGTGGAATTTGTGAAGCTTCCATCGTCGATTCCAAAGTCGCCTTGCAATCGAACTTTGCTTAGGAATGATTCATCGCCGGGTGGAAGAACGACTTTCGCGCGGAAGCTGACTGCGCCTGTCATGGGCGCGTGTGGAGCTTGAATGAAGAGTAGCAGGAGATCCTGAATGCGTCCGTCCTTGGCCGCGAACTCAAAGGAACCGACCTTACCATCGTGCCCTTGTTCACCTGCAACTTTGCCCTGACTCCAGATACTTGTCTGGCGTAAGCGTGCATCCACATTTTGCAAAAATACATCGCCATTCACGGCGTTGACTTCCGCTTGAAACTGAGTCTGTAAGTCCGTCTCGTGCGCACTGCCAGCGACTGCAAAAGCTGGCACGTCGGTGTTTCCTTCGACTTGCAGGTGTTCCAGCGTCCCACGATATTTTCCTGAAGAAGACAGAATCCCACTAATGCCCGGAAATGTTTCCAGTTTGGCGTCCTTGAAATGGTATTCGCCCGACACTGGAGTCTCACCAACACTTTCCGAGTGCCACGGACCAAACTTTCCAGTGGTGGTGACCTCTCCGGGTGGTTCTGCGTTGGTGAGCGTCGCCTTGAATGTCGCCGGTCCCGATCCGCCAATGTGGGTCATGGTGAAACCATGCAAGGTAAACCGGAGGGCCGGATTCCCATCCGCGCGTTGCATTTCCACAATGGCTCCGTCTGCAACCAGGTCGTCGATTACGACTGATGACCTTTGTGGTGTCTCAAACTGTTCGCTGCCGAGGGATGGAATGTTTACCCGCATTCCCTCCGCACGAATCAACTTGACGTGCCGTTGAAATAAGCCAGCAAAGCTGCCTTCAATCCGCACGCTCTGAATCGTAATCAAAGGCGGTGTTTCGCGTTTAGGGCTGTGCCGGAACACAACTTGTTCAAGAACGCACCCGGGATGAGGAAAATAGGTCCGGTGAAAAGTGCCCACGCTGACCTTGCTGAAGCTTTCGTCTTCCAATTCCTTGATGACTGCAGCTTCCCGGAAGGGCCAGGCAAAAACGAGAATAGCAAGACCTCCAACACAAAGAGCCAGGACGCCACCGACCCATTGCATGATCCGTGATTTTTTGGACTGACTAGTTGTGAGGGTCATGTCGAGTATCGAGTCCTCAAGCTTCTTTGGAGGCAGGACCAGGTCCGCGGGTTGTTGCGGAAAGCAATACATATGCAGAAAACCTGGCGAAATGAGCTGGATACCCCCAATCCGCGATTCTGCATCCTACTTTGGCCTTATGAAAACATGGCAAAGCATCGGCCTTCGCTGTCTCGCAATACTGCTCTGTATTGCTGCTTGCCCGAATTCTTCTTCGGCTTATTCGGTGTTAACCCATGAACAGGTGGTTGATCTTCTATGGAATGATCAGATTCAACCGCTGCTGCTGCGGCGCTTCCCTCATGCAACAGCAGACGAGCTTCGCCAGGCCCACGCCTACGCTTACGGCGGGTGCGTGATTCAGGACATGGGCTATTACCCATTCGGGAACAAATTCTTCAGCGATCTGGTTCACTACGTCCGCAGCGGAGATTTTGTTGAGCAGCTCCTCAAAGACTCCTCTGATCTCGACGAGTATGCCTTCGCGCTGGGCGCATTGACTCACTATGCTGCTGACAACAGCGGACACCCGGCCATCAATCACATCGTGGCCATAGAATTTCCCAAGCTGAAGAAGAAATATGGCGACACAGTCACCTATGCGCAGGATCCGAAAGCGCACATTCGTACTGAATTTGGATTTGATATGGTCCAAGTTGCCAAGAATCGCTACACATCCGACCGCTACCACGACATGATTGGTTTCGAAATCTCCAAGCCGCTTTTGCAGCGTGCTTTTGCTGAGACCTATGGTCTGAAACTCGAGGACGTATTCGGAAACGTAGATCTGGCCATCGGCAGCTTTCGCCGCGCCATTAGCATTGTGATTCCGGAAATGACTCGTGTCGCCTTGCTAACACGGCATGATGTGATGGTGAAAGATACTCCCAACTTCGACAAGCAGAAATTCCTTTATCACTTGTCACGCAGCAATTATGAACACGCCTGGGGGACGGTCTATCGTAAACCCGGTCTCGGCACAAGAATCCTGGCATTTTTCCTTAAAATCGTTCCGAAAGTCGGGCCTTTCAAAGCAGTCAACTTCAAGATTCCCACCCAGCAGACCGAAGACATGTACATCAAGAGCGTAAACGCCACCATCGACGATTGCGAGGGTTTGCTCCACGACGTCCGCAGCAAAAAACTCGACTTGGCAAATACCGACTACGACACCGGCAAGCCGACCAAGCCCGGAGAATATCCCCTTAGCGACAGCACCTACGCCAAGCTTGTGGATGAACTTTCCAGCAAGGCCGAAACTGGACCGGATCGCGATCTGCGCGCAAATTTACTGAGCTTTTATGCAGATCCGAATGCCCCGCTTACCACCCGCAAGAATGCCAAGGCATGGAAGAAGCTGCAAGAACAGTTAGACAAGTTGAGAGAGAATAGATCGGCAGCATCTGTTGTTGAGCTTAGAGCGCCGAACGATCAGTAGCGAGTGTTCTAGCCCAGCCCATTCAGCCCGGTTTTGTGTTCACGGTTTTGGTTTGAGTGGGGCATTTTGCGAGGCTGGCCCATACTTTGCGCCTTTCCGCCGTGTTGCCATTCCGCAAATAAGTTGCCACGATCTACGATAGATTGGACGGAGGCTCGAACAGATTCAGAAGCGCATTGTGAAAACGACGGTTATCTCATTACGGCAGTGAACTTGTGAAGAAATACATCATCAGCTTCGTGCTCGCGTTAGTGGTCGTGGTTCTCGTTCTGGTTGTCATTGTGTTGGCTTCAAACATGACTGCGCGGGCAACCCCGGGCACGAGTGAAACATGGATCGCGACGAGATTGCGCTCCTTGGCAATGCCAAGAGACGAACGAAGGCAACTCAATCCCTTTGTCGCGAATGAGTCGATCCTCAAGGAAGCGCGGGAACACTTTGCTGATCACTGTGCTAGTTGTCACGCGAACGATGGCAGCGGCGATACTACGTTGGGCCGGAACCTCAGCCCCCGAGCGCCCGATATGAGACTTGCAGCAACTCAGTCGAAAAGCGGCGCAGAACTTTACTACGTGATCCACAATGGCATTCGCTTCTCTGGAATGCCTGCATGGGGCGCTGAAGGGAAAGATGATGACAGCTGGAAACTGGTTTTGTTCATCCGCCATTTGCCTCAGCTAACTACGGACGAGATCAAAGAAATGCAGAAGTACAACCCGAAAAGCGACGCGGAACGGACCGAAGAGCAGGAGGAAGAAGACTTCCTGCAAGGTAAGCCCGTCGGTCCATCGTCAGCCCAACGTTCACATCAACATTGAGGAGGATTTATGAAATCGGTTGTCTCAGCAATTTGCATTCTGTTGTTCCTGTCAACGCTAGTCTTTGCTCACGGCGATGAAAAACACGTCATGGGAACGGTCACAGAGATTAAGGAAGGCTCAATCGTCGTGAAGACCAAAGAAGGCGATAAGACCGTCATGGTCATGCCCAGCACGAAATTTGTGA
>Ga0157375_10005395_pt1 | contig 11111 bp, 11 predicted proteins | sample M35metaG_FD_115311 | JGI IMG/M metagenome (GOLD analysis project Ga0157375, IMG submission 115311) | Miscanthus rhizosphere microbial communities from Kellogg Biological Station, Michigan, USA - M3-5 metaG | ecosystem: Host-associated > Plants > Roots > Rhizosphere > Soil | place: USA: Michigan...
AGGCCATCGATGACGAGCCGTTCGACTCGAGGATGTCGCTGACGATGCGGATCGTGTACGCGAACTCTTCCTGCGGCGGCAGCATCGGGGCGAGCGCGCGGCGGGCAAGGTTGCCGTGGCCGATCTCGCGGCGGGCCGGGCCGCGCATGAATTTCACTTCACCGACCGAGAACGGCGGGAAGTTGTAATGGAGCATGAAGCGCTGGAAGGTCTCCCCTTCGAAGTCTTCGATCTTCTGCGCTTCCTGCGGCGTGCCGAGGGTCACGGTGACCAGCGCCTGCGTCTCGCCGCGGGTGAAGATGGCCGAGCCGTGCGTGCGAGGGAGCACGTTCAGGTCGATCGTGATGGGACGGATTTCGGTGAACGAGCGGCCGTCGACGCGCTTGTGCTCCTTGAGCATGAGGTTGCGGAAGATCTGCACTTCCATCTCCGCCCATGCGGCGTGCGTGGCGGCGAGGCGCTCGGTGTCTTCCGGCGCAACGGCGCCGAGAATCTGGGTCTTCAGCGCTTTCAGCGCGGCATAGCGTTCGTGCTTGCCGAGAGTCTGCATGGCAGTCTTGAGCGCGTCGCCATGCTGCGACATCAACTCCGTCACCAACTCCTCAGTGAACTTCGGAGTGAAGGTGACTTCGAGCTTCGGCTTGCCGGCTTCAGCGCGCAGTTCGAGCTGCAACGCGCAGAGGCGGCGGATTTCGTTGTGCGCTGCTTCGAACGCGTCGAGGACGACGGTCTCGTCAACTTCACGCGCGCCCGCTTCGACCATGACGATCGCGTCCGGCGTTCCGGCCACGACGAGGTCGAGGTCGGAGAGGTCGCGCTGCGCGTTGGTCGGATTGACGACGATCTTGCCGTCGATGTAGCCGATGCGCACGGCGGAGATCGGATTCGGAAACGGGATTTCGGAAATCACCAGCGCCGTCGATGCGGCGTTGATGGAGAGGATGTCGGGATCGTTCTCACCGTCGGCGGAGAGCACGAGGCCGATGATCTGGGTGTCCTGGCGGTATCCCTTCGTGAACGACGGGCGCAGGGGGCGATCGATGAGACGGCAGGTGAGGATTTCTTTTTCGGTCGGACGTCCTTCACGCTTGAAGAATCCGCCCGGGATGCGGCCGCCGGCGTACGTGTACTCCTTGTAGTCGACGGTGAGGGGCATGAAGTCGCCGAGGACGACGCCATCTTTGTAGCAGGCCGTGGCCAGGACGACCGTGTCTCCGTAGCGGATGACGCAGGCGCCGTTGGCCTGGCGCGCGACCGCACCGGTTTCGATCGAGAGCGTTCGCCCACCGATCTGCAATTCCTTCTTGTACATTTGATTCCTTTGTGCCCGAGACCACTCATCACCTCGAGGCAGTAGATTTGTCCGCTGGTGGCCGGATGATGGGATCCGGCCGGAAGGAGTCAGCACGTGCGAGCCACGCGCCAGAAAAACCTCGGGCGCACTTGCGTGCGCCCGTTTGCTGCGGGCGCGTTCGCGCCCCGATCTGGTTACTTGCGGATGCCGAGTTTGTCGATGATGGTGCGGTAGCGATCCTGGTCCGTCTTCTTGAGGTAGTCCAGAAGGCGGCGGCGCCGGCCGACCAGCTTCATCAGACCGCGGCGGCTGTGATGATCCTTCGCGTGGGCCTTGAAGTGCTCGGTGAGGTAGGTGATGCGGTTCGAGAGGAGTGCGATCTGCACTTCTGGCGATCCGGTATCGACGTCATGGACTCGATACGAGGTGATGAGCTCGGTTTTCTGCTCTTTGGTGGTTGACAAATCACTGTCTCCTTAAGACTTAAACCCTTGTAAATGCAATCATCCGCTTTGAAACGCGACACCATAACAGCGGCGCAACCCAAAATCAATCCCGCGAGGACGCAGCGGAGCCTGCCCTGAGCGAGCGCAGCGAGTCGAAGGGGCGGTCTGGCTCAGAACCTGCCCGCGTCCCGTAGAATTGCACGCGATGACGACAACCCGCGAACTGGCCATCCCGATCCCGCACGAGGAGATCGCCGCGTTCTGCCGGAAGTGGGGCATCAAGCGGCTCTCGTTCTTCGGCTCGATCGTCCGCGACGACTTCGATCCGGAACGGAGCGATGTGGATGTGCTCGTGGAACTGCGTCCGGACACGAAGGCACGGGGGCTGGCGTTTTTCGGAGCGGAGATTGAACTGTCGCAGATTTTCGACGGACGGAAAGTAGAGATGATGACCGGAGTGCGCGATTCAGTGAGGTCTTACGTCGAGCCGGACGTCGTCGTCGAATATGCCGAAAATCTGTCTGCGCGCGCCTAGAATTGCAAAACATGCCCACTACCACCCGCGAGTTAGCCATCCCGATCCCGCACGAGGAGATCGCCGCGTTCTGCCGCAAGTGGGGCATCAAGCGGCTCTCGTTCTTCGGCTCGATCGTCCGCGACGACTTCGATCCGGAACGGAGCGACGTCGACGTGCTGGTGGAGTTGCGAGCGGATACAAAGGCACGCGGGTTGGCTTTCTTCGGAGCGCAAAGCGAACTCGCAGATATCTTCGGCCGAAAAGTTGACTTGCTTGAGCCGGTCGAGATCAGCCGGTGGATGATCAAAGACGTCCTCTCGGAAGCGATCGAGGAGTATGCCGAACCCTCGTGATCTCGCTTTGCTCGGAGACATGCTCGACTATTGCCGCCGAGTCATGCTGAAGACTGCGAGCATTTCGCGAGCCGATTTCGATCAGGACGACAATCTTCAACTTGCCCTGACGCACCTCATCCAGATCGTCGGCGAAGCTGCGGGACGAGTCAGCGAAGAGACCTGTTTGCTCCATCCAGAAATCGATTGGCCGAACATCGTGAGCCTGCGGAACAGAATCGTGCACGACTACAGCGGGCTCGCGATAGGACGAATCTGGGACGTTGCCACCATTAACGTTCCGGAGCTAATCACCGCCCTCGAAGCGTTCATGCCCTCCGATCCGCCATAATCCGCGGCGCATGAAACGCACGCTTTTCGCGATCGCCTTCCTCTTCGCCACCACCCTCACCGCCGCCGTCCAGTCGCCGTCGCAATTCCTCGGCTTCGACGTCGGCGCGGATCGCAAGCTCGCCGACTACAAACAGATCGTCTCGTACTTTCGCGCGCTGGCGGCGGCATCGCCGCGGGTGCGCGTCGAGACGCTCGGCAAGACCACGCTCGGCGAAGACTTCATCATGGCCGTCGTTAGTTCCGAGGGGAACATGCGGAACCTGGAGAAGATCCGGGAGACGGCGAAGCGTCTCGCCGATCCGCGCGGGCTCTCTGAAGAGCAAGTCGCGCAGCTCGCGCGCGACGGCAAGGCCATTGTCCTCGTCACCTGCAACATCCACGCGTCGGAGATCGCGTCGAGTCAGATGGCGATGGAGTGGGCGCACGCGCTCGCCACCGCGAACGACGCCGAGACCAAACGCCGCCTCGACAACGTCGTCCTCCTGCTCGTCCCCTCGCTCAATCCCGACGGCGAGACCATGATCACCGACTACTACCGCAAATTTGCCGGCACGCGCTACGACGGCGGGCGGCTGCCGTGGCTATACCACCACTACGTCGGCCACGACAACAACCGCGACTGGTTCATGCTCACGCAGGTCGAGACGAAGGCCATGAGCCGCGCCGTCTATCACGAGTGGTATCCGCAGGTGTGGGTCGACGAACACCAGATGGGCACCGACGGACCGCGCATGTTCATCCCGCCGTTCGCCGATCCGGTCGATCCCGACGTCCATCCGCTGATCTGGCGCGAAGCCAATCTCGTCGGCACCAACATGGCCTTCCGCCTCGAGCAGCAGGAGAAGGCGGGCCTCATCTACGGCTACTCGTTCGATGCCTACTGGCTCGGCGGCACGCGCAACACCGGCTGGTGGAAGAACATCACCGGCTTGCTGCTGGAAACCGCGTCGGCGCGCATCGCTTCGCCGATCGTCATCGATCCGAGCGAACTGCACGGCGGCCAGAAGGGACTGATCGAATACAAAGCGACGGTGAATCATCCGCATCCCTGGTCCGGCGGCACGTGGCGGATGCGCGACATCATGGATTACGAACGCATCGCCTCGGACGCTCTACTCGAAACCGCTGCCGACCGCCGCGAGGATCTGCTGCGCGACGTCGCCGTCCGCGCAAAAGCCGCCGTCGCATTCGGCTCTGGCAAGGCGTATCGCATCCCGCACGATCAGCACGACTGGCCGTCCGCGCAGTTTCTGGCCGCGCTGATGCTCGAACATGGCGTCGAAATCCAGCAGGCCGACAACGGCGACTACTGGATTCCGATGGCGCAGCCGTATTCGCGCTTCCTCGTGGAGATGCTGGAGCCGCAGCGGTATCCCGAGGTGAGGTTGCAGGCGGGGAAAGACATCTTGAGGCCGTACGACGTCGCCACCTGGTCGCTGCCGCTGGCGATGGGCGTGACCGTCGAGAAGACGACGATGGAGGCACAGACAAGAGTGTCTGTGCCACACAAGCCGGTCACGCAGATCAGCCCCGCAACGAAGGCAGTGCTGACGAAGCACGCCAGCCAGCCCAAGCCGCGCATCGCCATCTACAACCCGTGGGGCGGCGCGCTCGATGAGGGGTGGACGCGCTGGCTGCTCGATCAATACGGCTTCGCGCCAAAGTCGCTCCATCCGCAGGAGGTCAAGGCGGGCCTGCAGAACTTCGACGTCTTCATCCTCCCCGACGTCGAGAAAGACGAAATCGCCAGCGGCCGCCGCGCGGGGGGCGAAGGTTCGATGAAGTACGTCGACGAGCTGCCGCCCGACTACCGCGGCGCGCTCGAAAAAGAAGGCGCGACGGCGCTGAAGACCTTCGTCGAAAACGGCGGGACGCTGCTCGCCTTCAACTCCGGCTGCGATTACGTCATCGAAAACTTCAACATCCCCGTTCGCAACGTGCTGGCGAAATCGGCCGACTTCTCCGTTCCCGGTTCGCTCGTACGCGTGCACGTCCGCAACGATCATCCCGTCACCGCAGGGATGCCCGAGGAGACGGCGATCTTCATCGATAAACCGATCGCGTTCGAGACCACGCTGCCCGGCAACGAGATGCAGCGCTGGGTGCTGGCCACCTATCCCGACGATTCACGCGACATCCTCCTCTCCGGCTGGATCGCCGGCGAGGACAAGCTGACCCGCAAAGCCGCCGCCGTAGCCATGACCTACGGCAAAGGCCGCATCGTCCTCCTCGGATTTCGCCCGCAGCACCGCGGCCAGACCCACGCCACGTTCCCGATGATCTTCAACGCGCTGTATTGGGGCCGGGAGTAGGGTCAAAAAGACAATGTTGAATGTTCAATGTTGAATGGAGAATGTTGAATGTGATGTCACCCGTTGGCGGTGATCATTCAACATTGAACATTCAGCATTCAACATTCAACATTTTTGTTTCGTCGGGCTACCGCTGCAGAAATGCGAAACCCGCCGTACAGATTCGCGTAACTAACCCCATGCGCACGCTGACTACGCTCGCCCTTCTCCTCACCGCCGCCACTGCCTCGGCCGATATTTTCGGCGACTGCTCATTTACTGAAAAACGCAACGTCGCGGCGCCGGCGGCGGGCGTGAGCCGCATCGTCATCATCGGCCGCGCCGGCTATCTACACATCAACGGCCGCCGCGGAGCGGGCGAGGTGCGCGCCACCGGCACCGCTTGCGCGTCCAGCCGCGACATCCTCAGCGAAACCAAACTGACGCTGTCGCGCAGCGGCTCCGAGTTGCGCATCGAGGCGGAGACACCGGACAACACCGGCATCTTCAGCAGCGCCAAACTCGACTTCGACGTCACCGTGCCCGACAACGTCGCGCTGCGCGTCGAAGACGGCTCCGGCGACCTCACCATCGACAACGTCGGCAGCGTCGACCTCTCCGACGGCAGCGGCGACATCGTCATCCGCAACGTCATCGGCGACCTCTCCGTGCACGACGGATCGGGCGACATGAACATCGACAACGTTTCCGGCAACGTCCAGATCAGCGACGGCTCCGGCGACATCGACGTCAACGGCGCCGGCAGTGTCGAGATCGCGAGCGACGGCAGCGGCGAAGCGGACATCCGCAACGTCAAGCACGACGTCCACATCGGCAACAAAGGCTCCGGCAGCGTCGAGGTCTCCGACGTCGGCGGCAACTTCCGCGTCGGCAACAAAGGCGGCGGTTCGATCGACTGGAGGCGCGTGGCCGGACATGTCGACGTCCCGGAACGCTTCCGGAGATGACTCTGTTATCCTCCACGTTCCTCATGCGGGGTTAGCTCAGCGGTAGAGCGTCTGCTTTACACGCAGAGGGTCACTGGTTCGAATCCGGTACCCCGCACCACACCGAAAAAAGTCTGCGATTCCACCCATCGTGGATGAAGCAGTGATCCGCGCTGGTTGCGGGTCGAGATGCTTTCCCCATTCAAGCGCCGTAAGCGCGTTCTTCTCCTGGACGATGATCCTTCGATGCAGCGCCTCGTGGCGCGCATCCTCGGCAACGAAGGATTCCGCGTCGACGTCTTCCTCACCGGCAGCGAGGCCATCGCCGCGTTGCAGAAGGTTACGTACGACGTCCTACTCCTCGATCTGATGATGCCGCACGAGGGCGGGATGACCGTGATCCGCCACCTGCGCGGGAAAAATCCGCAGATTCTGAAGCGATCGATCCTGTTTACTGCCTCGCCCGACTCACTGATCGGCGCGCTTTCCGGCGAAGTCAGCACCGTCGTCCAGAAGCCGTTCGAACCGAAGCAACTCATCGACGCGGTCCGGCGCATGAGCGGATCATGACGGGCACTTTCACGATTCTCGAAGGCCACTACGCCATCGTGCGGCTCCACGCCGATGACGCCGTCCCGGCGTGGGCCCGCGGGGCGTTTCTTTCCGTGACGCGCACCAGCGACGAGCTGTCGATCGTCTGCGAAGAGGGCAATGTTCCTGACGTCATCGCGGACCGCGGCTGGCGCTGTCTCAAACTGGCCGGCCCGATGGCGCTTGATCTGACCGGGGTCGCCGCCGCCTTCACGCGGGTGCTCGCGGACGCCGGCGTGGCGCTCTTCGTCATCTCCACCCACGACACCGACTACGTGCTCGTCCGCGACTCCGCACTCGACGACGCGGCCACGGCCTTGCGCGCGTCGGGCTATGTCGTTCGCTGATCGTGGGCTAGTGGATTAGTAGATTAGTGGATTAGTGGATTAGGAAGAACTGCGGCGGCGTCTGATCCGACTAATCTACTAATCCACTAATCTACTAATCCACTACTGCTCCTCCGGAACAAACTCCAGGCACGCCCGGATCATCCCGGCCACCTCGGCGATTTTCAGCGGGCGGCGGATGATGATCTGCACGAGCTCCGTATCGATCGCATCCTTCGACGAGCGGACGTCCGCCGTCATCAGCACCATCGGCCGGCGGCTGGCGGGCAGCGAACGGAGGCAGTCGAGGACGCCTTCCACGCCCGGCATCTCCAGGTGCAGCAGCATCAGCGCGTAGCGGCGCGCGCCGAGTTGCACCAGCGCGTCGCGCGCCGACACGGCGGCGTCGCAGAACACATCGCGGTCGAGCAACGCCCTGGAAAGTAAAGCGCGGACTTGCTCATCGGCGTCCACCAGCAGGACGCGCGAGTTGTGGGTCATCGAGTCGTTACCCCTTGCCGACGCAACGGCCGTTACAAATAACCTGCCACGAGCGTTGGCAGCGCATCCGCTACAATCCGGCGAGATGGAACATTCGCTCGCCGTCGACGCGCCGAGTACGACGCGCGAGCGTTTCGTGCTGCATCGCGCCCTCGCGCTCCCCGCCAGCAGCTTCGCCGAGGATGTGCGCCGAGGGCTGACGGCGACGCCGAAGTTCCTCCTGCCTCATTACTTTTATGACGCGCTCGGCTCGGCGCTCTTTTCGGCCATCTGCGAGCTACCGGAGTACTACGTCACGCGCGCCGAGGACGAGATTCTGCGGATGAGGGCGGCGGAGATTGCGGCAGCGTTCGGAACGAACGTCCGTATCGCCGAGCTGGGCAGCGGCAGCGCGCGCAAGACGCGGCATCTCATCGACGCGATCCTGAATCGGCAACCGTCGCTCGACTTTTTTCCGATCGACGTCGATGCCGGCATCCTCGCCTCCAGCAGTCAGGAACTGCTGAACGCGTACCCGACCCTCTCGATCACCGCGATCTGCGGCGATTTCCGCGATCCCGCCGCGCTGCTGCGCCCGTATCTGCCGCCCTCGGACGCGCGCACGATCGTCCTCTTCCTTGGATCGAGCATTGGCAACCTCGATCCGTCCGCGGCCGGCGCGATGCTCGCCAATCTCCGCACCGCTCTCGCCCCCGGCGACGCCCTCTTCCTAGGCGCCGACCTTCGCAAATCGCCCTCGATCCTTGAGCCCGCCTACGACGATGCTCTCGGCGTTACCGCGGCCTTCAACCGCAACCTGCTCGTCCGCATCAATCGCGAGCTCGGCGGGACGTTCGACCTCGCCTCGTTCGAGCACCGCGCCTTCTACAACGCTTCCGAGGGACGGATCGAGATGCACCTGGTCAGCAGGATCGCGCAGCGGGTGCTCATCGGCGGATACGAAATCGCATTCGAAGAAGGTGAATCGATCCACACCGAGAACTCGTACAAATACGACGTCGCCAGCCTCGCCGCGCTAGCCGCCGCAGGCAACTTCCGGGTCGAACGCCGATGGAGCGACAGCAACGGCTACTTCGCGGATCTGCTGCTGGTGGCGGAGTAGGCGTAGTGCGGCCGTCTCGGCTGCAACCGGCGGGCGTCTCGCCCGGCGGGGGTTTCTGGGAGGCTTGCGCGCACCTTTACTACGCTCACAGACATCGTGAATTCACAGAACCCCCCGTCGGGCGGGACGCCACGACGGATGCAGGCGAGACGCCCGCACTACGCCCGTGACCCGCAGAATGCATCCGCTGCGCTCGCTGTTCTTACTCGCGCCTCAGGTGGTTTCTGAGTATCATTCCGCGTCCTGTGCCGAGGTAGCTCAGTTGGTTAGAGCACCAGATTGTGGATCTGGGGGTCGCCGGTTCGATCCCGGCCCTCGGTACCAACACCGCTTCGCGGAATGTTGAATGAAGAATGTTGAATGTTGAATGTTGAATGCGCGAACCATTCAACATTGAACATTCAACATTGAACATTCAACATTCGGCCTCTTCCCGCCGAATGCCCGATACCGTCGAACCCAGAATCTCCCGCGGTCTGCGCGACCTCCTGCCCGACCAGATGCTGGCGCGGCAGTCGATGATCGATACGATCCGCCGCGTCTACGAACTGTACGGATTCGTTCCGCTCAGCACGCCCGCCATCGAATTTCTCGACGTCCTCTCCGGCAGCGCGGGACAGGAAGCGCAGTCGTCGATCTTCCGCGTCACGAATCCCGAGAACGAGGCGCTCGGATTGCGCTTCGATCTGACCGTTCCGCTGGCGCGCGTCATCGCCCAGTACAAAGAGCTGCCGCGTCCCTTCCGCCGCTACCAGGTCTCGCCCGTCTGGCGCGCCGACAAGCCGGACAAGGGCCGCTTCCGCGAGTTCACCCAGTTCGATCTCGATTCGGTCGGAACGGAGTCCGAGGTCGCGGACACCGAAGTCATCGCCGGCATGTGCGACACGCTGTCGGCGCTGAACGTCGGACGCTACCTGGTCCGCTTCTCCAGCCGTGCGATGCTCAACCTGCTGCTCGATTTCGCCGGCATCAGCGCGGAACAGGGAGTCGACGTTTTCCGCGTTCTCGACAAGCTCGACAAAGTCGGCCTCGACAAAGTCTCGCGCGAGCTGATGAACGGATACAAGGACGAGTCGGGCGACACGATCCGCGGCGTCGGACTGAGCGCCGATCAGGTCGATCGCATCAAGCGCTTTCTCAACATCAAATCCGATTCGCGGCGCGACGTCGTCACCAGCGTGCGCGGACTCTTCTCCAGCCTCGATCACGCCGCTGCGCAGATCGACGTCGTCGAGAAAATCTCCAACCATCTCTACAACCTCGGCTACGGCGACGATCGCGTCTCGCTCGATCTCTCCATCGCCCGCGGCCTGGCCTACTACACCGGTCCTGTCTTCGAAGCGATCCTGCTCGACGCACCGCAGTTCGGCTCCGTTTTCGGCGGCGGCCGCTACGACGATCTGGTGATGCGCTTCCTCGGCGAGCGCATTCCGGCCGTCGGCGCGTCGATCGGCGTCGATCGCCTCCTGGCCGCGCTAACCCACCTCGGCCGCGTCGACACGCGCAAGGCGACCGCGCGCGTGCTGGTCACGAACATGGATCGCGCGCTGACCGACGACTACCTGCAGATAACGTGGGAGCTGCGCCGCGCAAACATCCCCACCGAGTTCTACATCGGCACGGCCAAGCGCCTCGGTAAGCAGCTCGAATACGCCGACCAGTACGACATCCCGCTGGCCATCCTCTGCGGCTCGAACGAAAAAACGCAGGGCATCGTGACGGTGAAAAACATGGCCGCCGGCCGCGCCAAAGCGTCGCTTCTCGATGACCGCAGCAAATGGCTCGCCGAACGCCCCGGACAAACGACGATCCCGCGCGAGCGGCTGGTGGAGGGGATTCGTGAATTGCTCGCGGAGATCGAGTCACCGCCGGAGGGATGAAGAAGCCGGTTAATCTCAGGCGTCGCGAGCCTCACCAGCACAGACAAGAGTGTCTGTGCCACATTGACCCTGCCGTTCTTGCTCAAATGCGGATCAACGAAAGAGCCGGTGTGGCACAGACACTCTTGTCTGTGCTTTGGCAAGATGCAGTGTCTGATCCTGCTAACCAAGGACTATGACTGAGACGATCACACTCGACGGCTACTCGCTCACGATCGAGCAACTCGTGCGCATCGCGCGCGAAGGGGCGCGCGTCGAGATCGATCCCTCCACGAACGAACGCGTCGCCGCCAGCGAACAGCTCATCGCGCAGGTCGTCGAAAACTATCGCCGCGCCTGGGAAGCCGGCGAGCCTGCGGCGACCGAGTACGGAGTCACTACAGGCTTCGGCGAATTCAAAGACAAACCGATCGCGCCCGCCGATCTCGAACAGCTGCAGCGCAACCTGCTGCTGTCGCACTCCGTAGGCGTCGGCGAGAATTGCGATCCCGACGATCTGTCGAACTACTTCCCCACCGATGTCGTCCGCG
>Ga0157375_10005401_pt1 | contig 11108 bp, 8 predicted proteins | sample M35metaG_FD_115311 | JGI IMG/M metagenome (GOLD analysis project Ga0157375, IMG submission 115311) | Miscanthus rhizosphere microbial communities from Kellogg Biological Station, Michigan, USA - M3-5 metaG | ecosystem: Host-associated > Plants > Roots > Rhizosphere > Soil | place: USA: Michigan...
CGGCGGCGGACCGGATCCTGCCGGTGATCGGTGATGCCGCGGACCCGGCGGTGGCCGAGCAGGCGGCCACCGTCGCGCAGGCGGCGGGACCGCTGGTCGGCTGGGTCAACAACGCGGCGGTCTTCCGGGACGTGCCGATCCCGGCCACGCCGGCGCCCGAGGTGCTGGCGACGATCGAGGGGAGCCTGCGCCCGGCGCTGGCCGGCTGCCTGGTCGCGGTCCGGCGGTTCCTCGCCGCCGGCACCGCGGGGGCGATCGTCAACCTGTCCTCGCACCAGGCGGTGCGGCCGGTGCCGGGGTCGCTGGCGTACGCGACCGCGAAGGCGGCGATCGAGGGGCTGACCCGGTCGCTCGCGGTCGAGCACGGTCCGGCCGGGATCCGGGTCAACGCGGTGGCCCCGGGCACGGTCGCCACCGGCCGCTACACCGAGCTGCTGGAGACCGCCGACGCCGAGACGGTGGCCAGGCTCGAGCGGGAGATGGCCGAGCTGCACCCCCTGGGCCGGGTCGCCCGGCCGGACGAGATGGCCACGGCGGTGGAGTTCCTGCTCTCCGACGCGGCCAGCTTCCTGACCGGGGCGACGCTGCCGATGGACGGCGGCCGGACGATCCTGGGCCGCGAGCCGCAGCCGTAAGGCTCAGACCATGAACTGGTCGTGCTGGCGGTAGAACTCGGTCATCTCCTCCGCGGTCGGCTGCCGGCCGGAGGCGGCCAGCTCGGCCAGGCCCTCGAAGTACGCCTCCCGCGGCGCACCCGGGGTGAACAGCAGCAGCATCGAGGCCGGCTCGCCGGACTCGTTGCGGAACGCGTGGATCCCGCCGGGCGGGACGAAGTGGTAGTCGCCGGCGGCGGCGTCGGTCCACTCCGTACCGTCGTACAGCCGCACGGTGCCGGACAGCACGTAGAACGACTCGGTGATCGAGCGGTGGAAGTGCGGCGCGGGGCCGGTCGGCGGGCCGGTCATCTCCCAGCGGTAGAGCCCGAAGTCGCCACCGGTGGTGGCGCCGGTCGCCAGGTAGTGCACGCTCGTCGCCGGCAGGATCAGCTCCGGCTGCGCACCGGCCGGCCGGGCGGTCGCGCTGGTCTCACCGGTGTCGCCGAGGTAGCGCGGTTCTGGGTAGGACATGGGCCGACCCTAGGACCGGACCGCCGGGTCACGCACCACCTATCCACTGTGGACAGTCTCAGCGGCCGGAGAGCCGGTGCAAGGAACGGTACGTCGGCACCAGCGCGTCGTACAGGTCGGCGAAGACCGGCCGCAGCGCCGCGTAGACGGCCGCGGCGGACGGGTCCGGGCGGACCGTGTCCGCGATCCGGACCAGGTCGGCGGCCACGTCGAGGGAGTCGACCAGGCCGAGCGCGTACATGCCGAGCAGCGCCGCTCCGAACCCGGACCCCTCGTGCCCGGCCGGGAACTGCACGTCCAGGCCGAGCGCGTCGGCGAGGATCTGCCGCCACAGCGGGCTGCGGGCGAACCCGCCGGTCGCGCGCACCTCGCGCACCTCGTTGCCGGCGGCCCGCATCGAGTCGAGCACCAGCGCGAGCTGCAGGCACACCCCCTCGATCGCGGCCCGCACCAGGTGCTCGCGCCGGTGCTCCCGGGTCAGCCCGACGTACGCACCGAGCGGCAGACCGCTCCAGTGCGGCGCCCGCTCGCCCAGCAGGTACGGCAGCATGATCAGTCCGCCGGCGCCGGGCGGCACCCGGCCGGCCAGCTCGAGCAGCGCCTCGGCCGGCTCGTCCCCGAGGTCGGGAGCCAGCGCGTGCCCGGCCCAGTCGAGCACGATGCCGCCGTTGTTGATCGCGCCGCCGACCACCCACCGCTGCGCGGTCAGCGCGTAGCAGAAGACACCGCCCTGTGGGTCGACCGCCGGTTGCTCCACCGTGACCCGCAGCGCGCCGCTGGTGCCGATCGAGCAGGCGGCGACACCGGGGTGCACCGCGCCGAGGCCGAGGTTGGCCAGCGGCCCGTCGCCGCCGCCGGCGACGACCGGAGTGCCCGCGGGCAGCCCGACCCGGTCGGCGACCGCGGCGGTCAGCCCGGGCAGCACGGCCGTGGTCTCCACCAGCGGGGGCAGCCGCTCCGGCCCGACGCCGGCCAGCTCCAACGCCTCCCGGTCCCAGGACAGCGTGCCGAGGTCGAGCAGCCCGGTGCCGGAGGCGACCGACTGGTCGGTGACCAGCGCACCGCACAGCCGGGACACCACGTAGTCCTTGATGCCGGCCCAGCAGGCGACCCGGGCGAACAGCTCCGGTCGCTGCTCGCGGAACCAGATCAGCTTGGGCAGCGGTGCCATCGGGTGCACGGTCGTGCCGGTCCGCCGGTGCAGCGCCAGGCCGCCGTCCGGAGTCGCGCGAAGCCGGTCGGCCTGCGCCGCGGCCCGCGAGTCGGCCCAGGACAGCGACGGGGTCAGCGGGTCGCCGGCGGCGTCCAGCCCGATCAGCGTGTGCATCGCCGAGCTGAACGACAGCGCGGCGACCCGACCGTCCACTTCGGACACCACCGAACGCAGGCAGGTCAGCACCGCGTCGAGGATCCGGCCCGGATCCTGCTCGGCCCAGCCGGGATGCGGCTCGTCGAGCGGGTAGCCGGCCGAGGCGCCGGCCAGCCGCCGGCCACTCGTGTCGTACGCGATCACCTTGGTGTTCGTGGTGCCGAGGTCGACCCCGACCACGACCTCGCCGGCGCTCACCACACGAGCTCGGGCAGCAACACGCGGACCCTCCCCATGACCGGAATGATCGTCCCCTGCACCGACCTGGTCTACCCGCCCGTACCCGGCCGCAGTCGCGCGGCGGTCGGGCCCGGCCAGGGTCGGATCGTAGGGGAGGAGCACCGCCCGTGCCGACGCATCAGGGATGCGGGCGGGGACCGGTGGGGAGGCCGGCGACGAGCGATCCTGGCAGCCGGAGGGTGAACGTGGTGCCGCCGGGGGAGCTGTCCACGCCGACGGTGCCGCCGTGCGCGTCGGCCACCGCGGACACGATGGCCAGCCCGAGCCCGGTGCTGCCGGCCGCCCTCGACCGGGAGCCGTCGCCGCGGGCGAACCGCTCGAACACGCGCGGCAGCAGTTCGGCCGGTATGCCGGGCCCGTCGTCGGACACCCGCACCAGGACGGATCCGTGCTCAGCGGACAGCCCGACGGTGACGGTCGATCCGGCCGGGGTGTGCGCGCGGGCGTTGCCGAGCAGGTTGACCACGACCTGGTGCAGCCGGTCGGCGTCGCCGACCAGCTCGACCGGCGCGTCCGGCAGCTCGAGCACCCAGGTGTGGTCCGGGCCGGCGGCCCGCGCGTCGCTCACCGCGTCGACCACCAGCCGGCTCAGGTCCACCGGCGCGCGCGCGAGCGCCCGGCCGTTGTCCAGCCGGGCCAGCAGCAGCAGGTCCTCGACCAGGCCGGTCATCCGGGTGCTCTCCGACTCCACCCGGCCCAGCGCGTACGCGACGTCGGACGGCACCGGTTCCTGCCCGCGGCGGGACAGCTCGGCGTACCCGCGGATCGAGGCCAGCGGCGTGCGCAGCTCGTGGCTGGCGTCGGCGACGAACTGGCGGACCCTCGTCTCACTCTCCTGCCGGGCGGTCAGCGCCGCCGAGACGTGCCCGAGCATCCGGTTCAGCGCGGCGCCGACCTGCCCGACCTCGGTGCGGGGGTCGGTGTCTGCGTCCGGGACGCGCTCGGAGAGCTCGACCGTGCCGCGGTGCAACGGCAGCTCGGACACCCGGGTCGCGGTGGCGGCGACCCGGCGCAGCGGCCGCAGGGTCAGCCGGACGATCAGCGCGCCGGCGATCCCGGCCAGCAACAGGCCGCCGGCGGCGACCGCCGCGATGATCACGCTCAGCCGGGCCACCGTGTCGTGCACCCCGGCCAGCGGCAGGCCGGCGATCGAGACGTCCCCGTCCGCCGCCTGCACGGCACGCAGCCGGTAGTCGCCGAGGTCGCCGCCGAGGTTGCGGGTGTGCGCGCGCCCGTCCGCCGGCAGCGTCAGCAGCACCTGCTGCTGTGCACCGGTCAGCTGGGTGTACGTGGAGCCGTTGATCACGCCGACCGGGTCGAGCGTCCCGCTCCGCACGTGCGCGTCGAGCGTGCCGTCGGCCAGCCCCGGCGGCGGCGTGCGGCGCGGCGGCGGCGGGTCCTCGTCGAGCTCGACCGGCCCGCCGAGCCGGGCGCTCGCGGTCGCCAGCTGGCTGTCGAGCCGGTCGGTCAGGAACGAGTTCAGCGCCAGCACGCTGACGACCCCGACGACGACGCAGACGGCCGCCAGCAGGGCCAGCAGGGCGGCCAGCAGGCGCGTGCGGAGCGTCACCGTCGGGGGATGCGCTCAGCCGGCCGGGCGGAGCACGTAGCCGACGCCCCGGACGGTGTGGATCATCGGCTCCCGCCCGGCGTCGATCTTCTTGCGCAGGTACGACACGTACAGCTCGACCACGTTGGCCTGGCCGCCGAAGTCGTACGACCAGACCCGGTCGAGGATCTGCGCCTTGGACAGCACCTGGCGCGGGTTGCGCATGAGGAACCGGAGCAGCTCGAACTCGGTGGCGGTCAGCGTGACCGACGTGCCGGCCCTGGTCACCTCGCGCCCGTCCTCGTCCATCACGAGGTCGCCGACGACGAGCTCCCCGGACGAGCGGATCGCGGTGGCGCCGGAGCGGCGCAGCAGCGCCCGCAGCCGGGCGACGACCTCCTCCAGGCTGAACGGCTTGGTCACGTAGTCGTCCGCTCCGACGGTGAGCCCGGCGATCCGGTCGTCCACGGCGTCCTTCGCGGTCAGGAACACGACCGGCACGTCGTGGTTGTCGGCCCGGATCCGGCGCAGCACGGACAGCCCGTCGAGATCGGGCAGCATCACGTCCAGCAGGATGACGTCCGGACGGAACTGGCGGGCGGCGGTCACGGCGTGCGCGCCGTCGGCGGCGGTGCGCACCTCCCACCCCTCGTACCGCAAGGCCATCGACAGCAGGTCGGTGAGCGCCGGCTCGTCGTCCACCACGAGGGCGCGGATCGGGGTGCCGTCCGGGCGGCGCAACGCCGGGCGGTCGGCTGTCTCGCTGGTCGTCGTCATGCCGGCAAACAACGGTCATCGGCATGGAGGCCACCTGTACGCGCCCTGTGCGCTCGCTGTGCGTGTCCCCGCCCGCGGCTGAGGGACGGTCGCCCGGCCGTGAAATCGTGAGCACATGGCTGACACCGCCGCCCGCTTCCACGCGCTCGCCGAGGACGCGGTCGAGGACCTGCTCCGGCTCGACCCCGAGTGGGCCACCGACCTGGGCGACCACCGGTTCGACGACCAGCTCACCGACCTGAGCGAGGCCGGCCTGGCCGGCGCCGCCGCCACCCTGGCCGACCACCGCGACGAGCTGGACAGCCTGGACGCGGACGAGCTCGTACCGGCTGACGCGGTCGACGCGCAGATCCTGCGGGCCGGCCTCGACCGCCGGCTGTTCGGGCTGCAGCAGCTGCACGAGCACACCTGGAACCCGCTGCCCTGGCTGCCCGGCGAGGCGATCTACCTGCTGCTGTCGCGGGACACCGGTCCGGTGGAGGACCGGCTGCGGGCGCTCGGCGGCCGGCTGGAGGCGGTGCCGCAGCGGCTGGCCACCGCCCGCGCCACGCTGCAGGACATGCCGCGGGTGCACGTGGAGACCGCGCTGACCCAGATCTCCGGGCTGATCAGCATGCTGCGGGAGCAGGTCCCGCCGCTGGCCGGCACCGCGCCGCGGACGTTCCTGTCGGTCGAGCCGATGCGGACCGCGGCCGAGGACGCGCTGGTCGAGCATCGGGACTGGCTGCTCGAGCAGCTCGACGGCGCGCACGGCGACCCCCGGCTCGGGTCGAGCCTGTTCGCGGCCAAGCTGCACCTGTTCCTGGACGCCGACCTGTCCGCCGAGCACGTCGCCGCGGCCGCGCGGGAGCACCTCGACCGGGTCACCGACGAGCTCACCGAGCTTGCCGTCGGCTGGGTCGGCCCGGGTGACGACGCGATCCGCCGGGCGCTGGACCGGGCCGCGGCCGAGGTGCCGGACGACCGCACGATCGTGTCGGTGGCAAGGCGCTGGCTGGCCGAGGCCACCGAGCTGGTGACCAGCAGCGGTGTGGTCCGGGTGCCGGACGACCCGCTGGAGATCGAGGTCATGCCGGAGCTGCGGCGCGGTGTCGCGGTGGCCTACTGCGACGCGCCCGGCCCGCTGGAGGAGGGCGGGGTCACCCGGTTCGCGATCAGCCCGACGCCGGCGGGGTGGTCGCCGGAGCGGGTCGCCTCGTTCTACCGCGAATACAACACCGCGATGATGGCCAATCTCACCGTGCACGAGGCGATGCCGGGGCACATGGTCCAGCTCGCCCACGCCCGCCGCTACCGCGGTGCGACCAGGGTCAGGCAGGTGCTCGCCAGCGGCTCGTTCATCGAGGGCTGGGGCGTGCACTCGGAGGAGATCATGGCCAGGCTCGGGTACGGCGGCGTGCCGGTCCGGCTGCAGCAGCTCAAGACCAAGCTGCGGACGATCATCAACGCGCTGCTGGACGCCGGCGTGCACGCCGGCGGGATGTCGGAGGCCGAGGCGATCGAGCTGATGACCGGCAGCGGCTTCCAGGAGGAGGGCGAGGCGGTCGGCAAGTGGCGCCGGGTGCAGCTCACCAGCGCCCAGCTGTCCACCTACTTCGTCGGCTACCTGGAACTGGCGCCGACGCTCGCCGGCCGGACCCGGTACGACGACGTGCTCGCGCACGGCAGCCCGCCGCCGCGGCACCTGCCGGCCCTGCTCGCGGCGGCCGAGGCCGGCGCGGGGAACCGCGGCTGACGGACCGGCGTCCGACCGGCATGCGCCGCCTCGCCGCCGCGATCGTCCTCGCCGTGCTGCCGCTGGCCGCCTGCTCGTCCGGCAGCGGCGGCGGCGGCGGTGCGAGCGGCGGCGGCGGTGCCGGCTCCGCCGGGCCGACGGCGTCCGGGGCGCCGGCGCCGGCCGTGTCGCTGCAGCGGTTCGGCGGCATCGCCGGCAACCGGGACGAGATCACCGTGCGGCCGGACGGCAGCTGGCGGCGGACCGCCCGGGTCGGCGGCACGACCACGGGGACGCTCAGCGCCGACCGGCGGGACGAGCTGAGCCGCATGGCCGCGGAGCCGATGCTGCGCGCCGAGGCGACCCGGACGGTTCCGGAGTCCGACTGCGCGGACGCGTTCGACTACTCGCTCACGGTCGGCGCCACCCGGATCGCCTGGCGGGACTGCGGCCCGGCAACGAGACCCCCGGCGACCGCGAGCCGTATCGCACGGTTCCTGCTGGAAAGTACCAACTAGAGGTAACGACAAACCCACGGTCTGTCACCCACACAGCGGCTTTCCGGGCACCGGTGCGCCTGCCACATTTGCGCCACCGCATTCCTTGGTGCTCGGCCGGAAGGCCGAGCCGGCTCCCGGGAAGGGAGTACCGCAGTGAGACGTGCCATCACCCTGGGCGCGGTGGCCGCGGTCACGATCGCCGTGTCAGCCGCAGTTGCCACCGGAACCGCGCAGGCCGCACCCGCGCCCGCGCAGGCCGCCAGCCCCGCCACCCTGGCGGCCGGCGGCGCCGCCGCCCTCGTCGCCGCACGACCGGCACTACTGCACGCGTCGGCCAGCGACAGCTTCGCCGCCAAGCCCGTGATCACCTCCAAGCAGGGCCTGCAGTACGTGCCGTACCAGCGCACGTACCAGGGCCTACGGGTGTACGGCGGCGACTTCGTCGTGGTGACCGACAAGTCCGGCCAGGTGCTGTCCACCGAGGTGGCCCAGTCCAAGCCGATCGCGCTGAGCAGCCTCACCCCCGCCGTGTCGGCCGCAGCGGCCGCGGCGAGCGCCACCAGGGCGTCGAGGGCCGCCACGATCGACGGCGTCGTCGCCAACGACACGATCGTGTACGCGCTGGACACGCCGCGGCTGGCGTACGAGACGGTGGTCGCCGGGCACACCGGTGCGCGGCCGAGCCGGCTGCACGTGTTCACCGACGCGACCACCGGCACGGTGATCAGCTCGTACGACGAGGTCGCCGACGGCACCGGCAACGGCGCCATCTACGGCACCGTGTCGATCAACACCAGTGGCTCGGGCACGTCGTTCTCCATGACCGACCCGACCCGGCCCGGCATCTCCTGCCGGAACATCAACACCCGCGCAGTGCTCACCGGCACCGACGACGTGTGGGGCAACGGCGTCGGCACCAACCTCGAGACCGGGTGCGTGGACGCGCTGTTCACCGTGCAGCGTGAGTGGGACATGTTCGGCTCCTGGTTCGGCCGCAACGGCATCACCGGCACCGGCCGCGGCTTCCCGATCGACATGGGTCTCAACGACGAGAACGCGTTCTGGGACGGCAGCAGGGTCGCCGTCGGCCACAACACCGCGGGCGCCTGGATCGGCTCGTTCGACGTGGTCGGCCACGAGTTCGGGCACGCGCTGGACTCCAACACGCCGGGCGGTACGTCCGGCAACGGCGTCTCCGAGGCGACCGGCGACATCATGGGCACGTCGCTGGAGTTCTTCGCGAACAACGCCAACGACCCGCCGGACTTCACCATCGGCGAGGAGGTCAACCTGGTCGGCTCCGGCCCGATCCGGGTGATGTACAACCCGTCGCTGGTCGGCGACCCCAACTGCTTCTCCGCCTCGATCCCGACGGCCGAGACGCACGCCGCCGCCGGCCCGTTCGACCACTGGTTCACGCTGGTGGCCAAGGGCAGCGCGGCCGCCGGCGGGCAGCCGGCCAGCCCGACCTGCAACGGCTCGACGGTGACCGGCATCGGCACCCAGACCGCGGCGACGATCTTCTACAACGCGATGCTGTCGAAGACCGCGGGCATGACCTACCAGCGCTACCGGACCGCGACGCTGAACGCGGCCAAGAACCTGTTCCCGACGTCCTGCACCAACTTCAACACGGTGAAGGCGGCCTGGGACGCGGTCTCCGTCCCGGCGCAGTCGGCCGACCCGACCTGCACGGTCGGCGGCGGCACCGTGACGGTCACCAACCCGGGCAACAGGACCGGCACGATCGGCACGGCGATCACGCCGTTCACGCTGACCGCGTCGCCGGCCGGGACGTACACCTGGTCCGCGAGCGGGCTGCCGCCGGGCCTGGCGATCGGCTCGGGCACCGGCACCGTGTCCGGCACCCCGACCGCGGCCGGCACGTTCACCGCGACGGTCACCGCGACCAGCACGGCCGGGTCCGGCTCGACGTCGTTCACCATCACGATCGCGGGCGCCGGCGGCGCCTGCGCGAGCCCGGGCCAGAAGCTCGGCAACCCCGGCTTCGAGACCGGCTCGGCGCCGTGGACCGCGACCGCCGGCGTGATCGGCGCCAACACCGGCACGGGAGCGCCGCGCACCGGCACCCGGGACGCGTGGCTGGACGGGTACGGCGTGACGCACACCGACACGCTGAGCCAGTCGGTGAGCATCCCCGCCGGCTGCACGGCCTCGACGCTGAGCTTCTTCCTGAAGATCGTCAGCAGCGAGACCACGACGACGACCGCGTTCGACCGGCTGACCGTCCAGGTCGGTACGACGACGCTGGCGACGTTCTCGAACCTCAACGAGGGGAGCGGGACGTACGTGCAGCGATCGTTCAACGTGGGCTCGCTCGCCGGGCAGACCGTGACGCTGCGGTTCACCGGCACCGAGGACGCCAGCCTGCAGACGTCGTTCGTCATCGACGACACGGCGCTGAACGCCGGCTGAGCTGACCGGAAGGGCGCCGGCCCGCTGTGTCTACTGTGTCTACTGTGGACACCGGGCCGGCGCCCCTGCCGGGTCAGCGCCAGCCGGTCGGTTCGATCGCGACCGCGTCCCGGCCGATGTCGGCGATCCGCGGGCGGCCGGACAGCAGCATGCACTCCTCCAGCTGGTCGCGCAGCGTCCGGAGCACCTCGTACGCGCCCGGCCGGCCGGCGGCGGCCAGGCCCCACAGCACCGGACGGCCGATCAGCACCGCCCGGGCGCCGAGCGCGAGCGCCGCGAACACGTCGGAGCCGCGGCGGGCGCCGCCGTCGACCAGCACCGGCATCGACTCCGGCACGGCGGCGACGACCTCGGGCAGCGCGGCCAGGCTCGGCACCGCGGCGTCCAGCTGCCGGCCGCCGTGGTTGGACACGACCAGACCGTCGACGCCGTGCTCGGCCGCGAGCCGCGCGTCCTCCCCGGTGAGCACGCCCTTGAGCAGCAGCGGCAGGCTGGTCCTGGTCCGCAGCCAGGCCAGGTCGGCCCAGGTGATCGCCTGGTCGTGGCGCTCCCGGGAGTGCTGCTGGATCGCCGAGCGGCCGGTGGTCACGGTGTGGGCGGTGCCCATCAGCGATTGCGGCAGGTTCACCGCCCGCACGTCGTCGGGCAGCGTGAACGACGAGCGGAGGTCGCGCGGGCGGGTGGCGACGTGCGGCGTGTCGACGGTCAGCACGATCGCGCCGAAGCCGGCCTGCTCCGCCCGGGCCAGCACGTCCGCGAGCGTGTCCCGGTCGCGCAGGTAGTAGACCTGCAGCCAGCGCGGGCCGGCGGTGGCCCCCCCCATCTCGGCGAACGTCCGGCTGGCGAAGATGCTGGCGCAGAACATGGTGCCCAGCTCGCCGGCGGCACCGGCCGAGGCGAGCTCGCCGTCCGGGTGCGCCAGCCGGTGGTACGCCATCGGCGCCACGCCGAACGGCACCGCCCACTCGACGCCGAGCACCGAGGTGCGCAGCGAGATCGCGCCGACGTCGACCAGCACCCGCGGCCGGAGCGCGACCTTGTCGTACGCGGCCCGGTTGGCGCGCAGGGTGCGTTCGGCGCCGGAGCCGCCCTGGACGAAGCCCCAGACGTCCGGCGGCAGCACCGCCCGAGCCGCGGCGGCCACGTCGCCGAGGTCGCCGTCGTCCGGTCCGGCCGGCTCCGTGCCGCCGCGCTCGACCCACACCACCGCCATGCCTGCCCTCCCTGTCGCTGCCGCCGCTCTCATCATGGCCTCTACCTGGGGTGGCCCGGACCGGACGGTTTGCGACAATGGAGTGGATGACGATGCCATCCCAGTTCCAGTCGGTGGTCGATGCGCAGATCCGCGCCGCCGAGGCCAGGGGTGCGTTCGACAACCTGCCCGGGGCCGGGAAGC
>Ga0157375_10005402_pt1 | contig 11107 bp, 11 predicted proteins | sample M35metaG_FD_115311 | JGI IMG/M metagenome (GOLD analysis project Ga0157375, IMG submission 115311) | Miscanthus rhizosphere microbial communities from Kellogg Biological Station, Michigan, USA - M3-5 metaG | ecosystem: Host-associated > Plants > Roots > Rhizosphere > Soil | place: USA: Michigan...
CTGCGGCCGACCTGCCGGACCGCGCAATCGGCTATTGGCAGCGTGCCGCGGAACGGGCGCTTGCGGGTGCGGCCTACGAGGAGGCCACCGCTCACGCGAAGCGCGGGCTTGAACTGGCAAACCGATGCTCTTACAGTGAGCAGGATCTTGCAATGCACCGATTGCCTCTGCTGCTGACAAGAGGCGGGGCGGAGCTCAGGCTGGGCCGCCGCGAGGCGATAGCGACCTTCGGGCAGGCGGCTCAGATTGCACGGGAACGGAACCTCCCGTCGTATCTCGTGCAGGCAGCGCTGGAGTTCGACACCGCCGAGACGTTCCTCGAAGGCTCCGGCAAGGCATCGCTTTCCTTGCTGGAAGATGCGCTTGCCCTGGTCGGCACCGGGGAGTCGGTCGAGCGTTGCCGCCTGTTGAGCCGACTGGTCCGCACCGTTCACATGACCGGTGCAGCTGAACAGGACGGCGAGGTCGCTTTGGAGGCAGTCGCTCTCGCCAGGCGCCTGAACGATCTGCCGAGCTTGTTCGATGCGTTGGCGTGCGAGGTGATGCATGTCGGCGCCCGTCCTTTGCCTTCGGACAAGTTCGGGGAGCGCGAAAGCGTATTGCAGGAGTTGAGCCAGATTGCAGAAACACTTGGCGATGCGCACTCCATCGGTCACGCATGCGCCCGATGTCTCACCGGCTACCTTGAGATCGGCGAGGTGGAACGCTTCGAGAGCGCGCTGGAAAGATATCGGCAGATTGCCACCACCGGGCAGCATTTCGTCGACAGGTGGTGCTTGACGGGCGCGCAGGCGATGCGGGCGATACTCGTCGGCGATTTCACTTTGGCGCAGCAAAAGGCGCGAGAGTCGATGCAGATGGCGCAGAGCGTCGACGCCGAACTTGCGGCGGGCGTCTACGGCATGCAGATGTTCACGATACGCCGTGAACAAGGCCGGCTCGCCGAGGTAGCGCCGCTCTTCAAGCAGTTCGTCGACGAGCATTCGGAAGACAGCACGTGGCGCCCCGGGCTGATGTTGATCTGCTGCGATCTTGGCTTCGAAGCGCAGGCCCGCGCCAACCTCGATCGGATTGCGGAGTCGGAATTTGGCATCCCCGTGGACAGCAAACGGCTCATCACGTTGACCTATCTGGCGGAGGTCGCGGCGCGCCTCCGGGATGCCGAGCACGCCGAACGCGTCTATGCCCTTCTCCTGCCGTTCCGGGATCAGGTCGTCACGGTTCCCGTTTTTACGCTGTGCTGCGGATCAGCAGCACGCTATCTCGGCATGCTCGCCCATGCCCTGGGCGATTGGTCCGCCGCCGAAGAGCATTTCGAATATGCGCTGCGCATGGACGAGCGCTTGCGAGCTTGGCCATGGCTCGCGCATGGCCGGCACGAATTCGCGCTCATGCTTGCAGCGCGCAATCGCATCGAAGACAGAGCGCGGGCTCAAGACTTGCTCGCCACCGCGGCCGCCGCAGCCAAGGAACTGAAGATGTTCGCTCTCGTCGAGCGCATTGGTGGCGTTCAGACGGGCCAAGGGCTCAGAAATTAGCACACGGCTTTCGCACGGTTCGACGTGCAACGATGCAACCCATACTCAAGGAGAACCCCATGCCACGCTTCATGATTGAACGAAACTTTGCGGAACAACTCGAGGTCACCGGCGAAACTGCGCTGGCTGTGAAGCGGATCAACGAGGAGGAGGGCGTCGAGTGGCTCTTTTCGTACCTCAGCGCCGACAAGAAAAAGACTTATTGCCTGTATGAGGCGCCCAACGTCGAGGCCATCCGCGTTGCCGCACACCGTGCGAACCTGCCGGCCGATGTGATCATCGAGGTAAGCGACTTGCGGCCGGAAATGTTCAATTAGAGGACTGGGCGCGAATGGCGTCGCTATATTGCAGGGGCGATGCAACGAAGGAGCACTGCCGCCGCTCCCTATGCCCTTCGGTCACCTGCGTGTTTCTCTTTTATCCGCACATGGGCGACGCTTGTGGCAGAAATAATATCCACTGGGGTGTGCGCTGCCGAGTCCCGAACAATGGTTCGTATGCCTGGTGCATGCCTGTCGAACAGCTTCTGGTCGTGCCGCTCGTTGCGATCCGCGAAACCGGACCGCAACGAGCGCCGTTACTTGGCTATATGATCCCGGATCCCATCGCTGATCTGCTGAAGGGCTGCTTCAGTCGACGGAACGTGACGGAGCGCGTTGAGAAGCACGAAGTCGTGAATGGTGCCGTTGTACCTGACAGCGGCCACCGTGACGCCAGCTGCCTTCAGTTTTCGTGCGTAGGCCTCGCCTTCGTCGCGTAGTGGATCGTTCTCAGCCGTCACGACGAGCGCCGGAGGCAAACCGGCAAGCTCCTCTGTGCTGGCACGCAACGGTGAGACGTAGGGGTTGTCGCGGGTTTCAGGGTTCGGCGCATAGAGGTCCCACCCGTATTGCATGAACGCGCGTGCAAGGAAGCGACCTGTGCCGAAAGCGTGATAGGAATCGGTGTCCACGCTCGCGTCCGTCGCCGGGATGAGCAGGGCCTGGTACCTTATCTTGGGACCCTTGCGTTCCTTGGCCATGATGGGCAGGGCAGCCGCCATGTTACCGCCGACCGAATTTCCGACCACTGCAATCCTGCTGCCGTCCGCACCGAACTCATTCGCATGGGAGGCGACCCAGGTCAGCGCCGCATACGACTCCTCGAGTTGCGTAGGAAACCTGGCTTGAGGCAATGGCGTGTATTCGACAAACACGGCGACCTGGCCGGACCCGACAACCAGGTCGCGCAGAAGTCGTCGATGGTTGGCGAAGTTCCCGACGATCCACACGCCGCCGTGAATAAACAGGAGGACACCCGACTCCCCACGGATGTGCTCGGGCTTCATGATGTACAGCTTGACGGTGCGGCCATTCGCCGTGATGGTGCGCTCGCTTGTCGTGACACCCGACATGTCGACGGGCGTCTGGTTTTGCAGGTCGGTCAGAATATCCTGCGGCTTCGGCTGGGGTAGCTCCCAGAACGGACTGCTATCCTTATTGATTTCGACGAGGAATGAACGCACCCGCGGATCGATATGTTCGTCCGTTGCGGGATCGACCGCCGCGGGTGCTGCGCGGGCCGCTCCCATCGATACAACTGCCGTCATCGCGGTCGTGGCCACTGCTTTCACGATATGCCTCTGCATGCTGATACCTCCTTTTTAGTTTCGACAGTCCATTTGATGATGTGTCCCTCAGGTTCTCACTGCTCCGATTCCGCTCCAGTTTACTGAGGGCGTCGTTTTGGCTTTGGCGAGAAATAATCATTTTTTTGAAGGTGGCGCGCATGACGCATGACGAGCGAGGCGTTGCCTGCGCGCTTGTTTTTGTGTTGCTAGAATGCGCCGGCATGAACGCGGGCTTTCGTCGGGAGAGGGAGTGAGGCTACACAGTGCAGAGCTTGTAACGAGAACCGCGGCTAGTTGGGGTGGCGTGAGTGCGGAGATTGTCGACCGCCGGTTCGACAGAAGCCCCGCGACGATACACACGCTATCGACGCGGCACGCGCTCTACGTCGAACTGACCAATGGAATCGTTTGTGAGCGGGAAGTGGTCGGGTTTCATTGCCGTCAATATATCTCCCGCATCCACCTGATGTCGTTCCGGCCCGCGGGCTGCACGGTCCGCGGCACGGCGAGCGGTTCGGGAGTCCACTCTTATGGCGTGGTATTTATCGATCCGGAATGCGAAGATCTGCGTCAGCACCTGGCGCAGATCGGCCGCGAGTGGGCGCCTTTCACCGGCCTGAGAAACCAGCGGCTCTGGGATGAGATGGCGCCATTGCTTGCGGAGTGTGTGTCGGTCGATACGAAGAAGCGACCACTCGCGCGTTTCTATGCGATGGGGCGGGCAATCGCATTGCTTGCCTTGCTGGCCGACGAGGCCGAACAAGCGTCGTGCCCGGGCAACGGCGACCGCCGCGTCAGGAGCGCGCTCAGCTGGATTGAGGACAATCTCACCCGCGAGTTCACGCTTGAGCATCTCGCGGACGTCACAAATACGAGCGCGTCACAGCTCGTCAGGCTTTTTCGCAAGACGCTCGGGTTGACGCCAATGGCCTATGTATCGCTCAAGCGTGTCCGCGAGGCGCAACGGCTGCTGGAGTCCTCTTCGATGTCGGTCGGGCAGATCGCACTGCATCTTGGATATTCGGACCAGAGCCATTTCACCCATCGATTCAGAGCGAACACGGGCGTTACGCCCGCTGCCTACCGGCGCGGCCTGCGCGTTTGACGCCGTGGCGCGCAGGCCAATCGGACGTTCTCGCGGCGCGATCGTATCGCGGCTTGCTCACCGGGTAGATGGTTCGCGGTCGTCGCGGAGAGGGCGCATCCGCTGGCGCGGCATGGATCGCTGGTTGATTGATGATTCATTGCGCTGCCGGTATGTCAACGTGCGCTTCTTCGGGCACCACCGCGTATGCATTCGCTCGCTGTGCACCGAGTAGAACACCTGCAATAGCAGCGCATGCAGCAGCTTCCCGGGCGCAATCGAGGTCCGGCCGCTGTCCGCATAGATCACACTAAACAGCCCATTGAGCCGCTTCAACGCCTCATTGACCAGCAACGAGTCAGCCGCAGCGGATGATCCGCCGGCACAAAGTCCTCCGGTTCCGACCGTTGTGTACAAAGGCTCATGCATTTCGCGCATCGCAGTCATTGCCCAAAGTCATGAACAAGATATCCATGACGCGGTGGGCCAACCTCAGACGTTTTGACCGCATCCGGCGAACAACCGCTTCCGATAAATTGAGCCGTTCCCGAACCTGCGGCTTCCTCAGTCCAAAAGTGCGTCACCAGTTTGCGCGTAAGATGAGTACACGGGTCGATCCTGTTGCACCCCGTTTTATGCATCCGGAGATGCGAACATGCGCCTTGCTGACTTTATCTTGCGAGATATGGAGCCGATTCTGGCGCAATGGGAGGCGTTCGCGGCCACCCTCATGCCGGCGGCGGCAAACATGGGAGCGTCGGGGTTACGCAATCACGCGCAGCAGATCCTGCGCGCCGTGGCGCAGGACTTGCGAAATTCGCAAACCAGGGAAGCACAGCGCGACAAATCAATGGGGCGAGCCCCAGCTCTGATCGACGCGACCGAAACAGCGGCGCAAACGCATGCCCTTCTCAGGGCACGCGCCGGTTTCAACATCAACCAGCTCGCCGCCGAATACCGCGCACTGCGCGCAAGCGTGCTTCGCTTATGGGCGGACGAATGCGAGCCCGTAGTGCCTGATCTGGACGACGTCATTCGTTTCAATGAAGCGATCGACCAGGCACTCGCTGAATCAGTCGCGTTCTTCAGTGCGCAGGTCGAGCAGAGTCGTAACCTCCTGCTCGGCATGCTGGGACACGACATGCGGAGCCCCCTGCAGGCGATTCAGGCGACTGCGTCGTATCTCGCAGCACTGAACGCAGGAGAGCGAGTGTCGGAAGCCGCCGGCCGCCTGATACGTAGCGGTGTGCGAATGCAAATGCTGCTTGATGATTTGACCGACTTCAATCGGACCAGACTTGGCCTGGGCATCAACGTCGTACCCGCAAATATCAATCTGGCGGATGTGCTTGCCGACGAGCTGGACGAGTTGCGCGCAATTCATCCCGACAGGCAGATGGATCTGCAAGTGAGCGGCGATTTGCAGGGGGCCTGGGACGGCCACCGCCTGCAGCAATTGCTTGGAAATCTCGTGCTCAATGCCGTCAAGTACGGGGCGCCAGACACGCCAGTGCACGTGGTCGTGACCGGCGACCTGACGCATGTCCGCATCGACGTCAGAAATCGCGGGCCTGTCATCGAGCCCGCAACGCTCGAGCGGATCTTCGATCCCCTGTTGCGGGGGCCGGGCCATCGGAGCAAAGACGACAGGGCGGGCGGCCTCGGACTGGGTCTGTATATCGCACGCGAAATTGCCAATGCACATCACGGCGCGATCGAAGCGCGGTCCGACGACACCGAGACCTCATTTTCAGTCTCGATCCCGCGTGCGGACGGAAGCCGCGACACGGCATAGACGAGCCCTTTCAGCAAGGACGAGTGACCCCGTGTCGTCGATTATCGCGTGCACATGCTGCACCGAATTAGGAGATTGCGATGACTGAGCTTGTAACATGCCTGTGGTTCGATGAAGGCAGAGCGCGCGAGGCGGCGGAGTTTTACGCCGCCACCTTTCCCGGCAGCCATGTCGGCGCCGGTCATATATCCCCTATCCCTGGCGTGGGTCAGGGCGCGGAGTTGACGGTGGAATTCACCGTGCTCGGCCGGCGCTTCATAGGACTGAATGGCGGTCCCAATTTCAAGGCGAATGAGGCGGTAAGTTTCATGGTCGAGACGGATAGCCAGGAAGAGACCGACCGATACTGGAACGCCATTGTCGGCAATGGCGGAGAGGAAGCGCCGTGCGGCTGGTGCAAGGATCAATGGGGTTTTGCGTGGCAGATCACGCCCAGACGGCTGCTGGAGTTCGTCACCGGGTCTGATCGTGGTGCCGCAAGGCGTGCGATGGAGGCGATGATGACAATGAAGAAGATCGATATATCCGCGATAGAACGCGCAGCGGCAGCGACCGATTAGCAGGCAGACGCGGCGGTTCGTCGGGTCAATCGATGTCGCCGGGCACGAAGCATTGACGATGCTCGACCACGTCTGCGCGTACCGCGAGCAGTCTTTTGATCACCGCGCGGACACGTCACTCGAACGGGAACTTCGATTTGTCGGCCGCATTTGACCTGCAACGTCTCGTAGGGTCGGGTGCGGCCGATCGGGAGCACTACGAGAGCAGGTTGGGCTACAGCAACGTCACCGGACCGCGATCGGCGAACACCGCTCATTCGACTACGTCGACGCGGGCGACACGCCCTGGGCCGTAGCGGGAGGTTGGGCCAGCAGGATCGAAAACGGCGGGTGCTGGTGAATGATCCATTCGGCGACGCTCGAGCGGAACACATTGCCCGCACCGCGGTGATGTTGATGACCAAGCACCAGCAGGTCCACGTGAAGATCGCTGGCTCGTTGCAGGATCACGCTCGCGACATTGTGCGTAGTGGCGCTCACGATCTCGCCGTGCGCGTCGACGCCCGCTTCGGACAGCCGGTCTATCAGCGCCTGGACCGCTTCACGGTCGGCATCCTCGGCATCGTCGTCCGCGGAGCGCACGCCCGGCCCCGCACCACCCGTGATATCTCCGGGCACGATATGGCTCTTCGCGACATGCAGGATGTATACGGTTGCACCCGTCATTCGCCCGATCTGCTCTGCACGAGCCTGCGCGGATCGGTTCTCTTCGGTGGGTAACGCATCGATTGCGACGAGGATGCGGTCGTACATGGTGCTGTCTCCGGTCTTTAGCCTTTCTCGACGGCCGAGCTGGCGAGCTTGCCTGGCTCGGCCCGGAGTGACGGTTCGATGAACGTCGAATGCAGCTCACGCGGACCGCGTGCACTCGGCACCAAGAGCGTCAAAAGCACACCCAGTATGCCGACGGCCGCAAGAATATAAAAGATGGAATTGAGTGCGAGCCCGGCACTGATCGGCAAGCCACCCAGCAGCGGACCAACAACTCCCCCGAGACGCCCGAATCCGGCGCGCCACGCAGCGCCAGCACCGCGCACGTTGATACGTCATGGCGTTGCAGAGGTTCTTGTGCCCCTTCGATCCAGCAGGAATCTTTCGAAGAACGTCGTGAGTTCGTCGTGTGCGTCCAGCCCGAGTACGGTCGAAACGTACTGATCGGGGCGGACAACGACAATCGCGCCCCTCTCACGGTCGATGCCCCGCAGGTCGAAGATGTCAGGACCGTTCTTGAGGTCGGGGGAGTAGGCCTTCTCGTAGTCGACAAGCCCGAAGCGCCCCTTGCGCGGAAGCAGTATCGACGGCAGCTCTTCGACCTTGAGGTCGCGGGGACCCTGCTGAAAGACCGCGCGAACGTCGATCACGCGGTCGATGTCCGCGCCTGCCGCCGTGAAGCGGCGGATCGGAGAATTCGGAGACTCTGGCAGGAAGGCGGCGAGCTCGCGCAGTCGCCGCCCGCTTGCGTCGGCAAAGGCATAAATGCGCCAGGCGCCATCCGCACGGGCCGCGTGTCCGAGGTGCTCCGGCTTGGCGTCGGCGACGCGCACGACAGGTGCGGAGTGGAAACGCATGCCGACTGTGAAGCCCCTTGCGAGATTCTGCTGGGGCGCCTCGGCGGTCAGAACCGTCGCCGGCGGGTAATGCGTCGCGACACCGGCCGTATAACGACCCGACCTCACGAAATACGCCTGAAGTTCGGCCGGGTCGACACCGCCCAGTTCCGGGTGGTTCGGATCCTTCGGCGGTGACGCCATGATTTTCGACCACTCCTTGTCGAAGTCGATGAGGCCCTGGGCAATCGCGTGGCGCTCGATGTTGTAGGTGCGCAGCAGTTCCGGTCTGGCACGTCCCTCGAGCACCGAGACCAGCTTCCAGCCGAGGTTGAAGGCGTCCTGCATCGAAACGTTCATGCCCTGGCCAGCCTTCGCGCTGTGCGTGTGGCAGGCGTCGCCGGCGATGAAGACGCGCGGCAGGCGCGAGTCGGCCTGGTCCGCGGGGACATCGTCGAAACGGTCGGTGACGCGCTGGCCGACCTGGTACACCGCGAACCACGCCACGCTTTTCACGTCGAGCGTGTAGGGGTGCAGCACACGTTGAGCGATCCCGATGACCTTCTCCTGCGTGTTTTCACGGAAGGCTTCGCGGTTGTTCGGGTCGATGTCGCCGAGGTCGACGTAGAGCCGCACCATGTAGCCGCCCTCGCGCGGGATGAGGAGGATGTTGCCCTCGTCCGCAGACTGGATCGCGGCCTTGAGCCGGATGTCCGGGAAATCGGTGACGGCCAGCATGTCCACGACACCCCAGGCGTGGTTCGCGAAATCGCCGCTCGGCACGGCGCCAATCGAATCACGCACCCGGCTGTGTGCTCCGTCACAGCCGACAACGTATTTGGCGCGAACCGTGCTCTCTGCTCCATTGGCCACTTTGCGCAGCGTGACCACCACCGGGTGCTCGCCCTCGGGCTCGACCTCGAGGTCCACGAATTCCACGCCGTAGCTGGGCTCGAATCGCGTCGGCGAATTGCGCATGTAGTCGAGCAGGTACTGCTGCATGCGGGCCTGGTTCACGATGAGATGCGGAAACTCCGACAAGCCGTCCTCGGTATCCTGGACGCGACCGGTGCGCTCGATCCGCGAGCGATCCGCCTTTGACGGTCGCCAGAAGACAGTCTCGTTCACCCAGTAGGCCTCGCGCAGGAGCTTCCCGCTCAGCCCGAAGGCGTCGAACATTTCAACTGTGCGGCAGGCGACGCCGTCGGCCTGGCCTGCCTGGAGCGGGCCGTCGCGACGCTCGACGAGTCGCGTGCTGATGCCTGGGAAAGTCGACAGTTGTGCCGCCAGCAAGGCTCCGGCAGGACCGCTGCCAACGATCAGGACGTCGACGGCGTCGGGAAGCTCCTCGGTGAGGATGTCAGGGTCGCCGGGCTTGTAGCCATTGAGATAGAACTGCACGTTCCCTCCTTTCTCGCTACGCCTGAACGGTTACTGCCTGGCTCTGGGCCATACTCGTCTTCACTAAGGACTGGTGGCGTCGCAAGGATTCCGGATCAAGCTCGAAGGACCTTTGGGTGGAATCATGTCGCGCGCGCGGCATTGGCAGACGAGTCGGACCCCCGGTATCGCGGGGACGTGGCGCAACTCGAATTACACTAACAGTAGACCATGGTAGCCTCGACGTCCAGCCATCGCTCCTGAACGTGGCTTGAGCCCCAGTCCTGATTCACGAAACAGCGGACAAGCCGCGCTTTGTGCCGCCCCACATTTCTCGTGCGCAGCATTTGCGCTCTGCACGACAAGATTCATCGTGGAGATGTGCTGGCGCATGCATACGCCCCGTCAGCGAATTCATTCCCACTCTGAAAACAATGACACGGATGTCAAGGAATGAATCTTTACGCCATTCCCCGCGTTCCATGAGTGTCACCGTTCCTTCGGCTTTTAGTTGCCGTTTTGCCAGGACGATTGTGAAGGAGTGGACCACATGGACGTTTAACGCAGCTCACCGGTCGCACCAGCCGGAACCGCCGATGGAACGGATGTTCTGCAAACGCCGCAGCCCGATTTCGATTTGTTCTTGCTGCGCAATACTGTTCGTCCAGCGCGGGTATGCAAAACCTGAGTCAATGCGTCTACATTTGCTTCCATCGGAGCCATTGACCCGATCGGCGTTGAACCCAGGGAACTCATTTTAGGTTCATGCATGGGCACCTCACAATGGTTGTCGTCGTTACCGGCGCATCGCAAGGCACTGGTGGAGAGGTGAAGGCACTTCGCAAGTTCGACTGCCGCATTGTAGCGACGGCACGTTCGATCAAGCCGTCTGAGAATCCATCGACCCGGATGAGTCAATAGGTCCTGCCACATTGGGTTATCTAGTGGAGAAATGACAAATGAAATTCTCGGTGAAAGATGAAATTCGCTCTGACGATATTTCAATGATTGAACATGCGATGAAAACCGTCGACGCCGACGCGAAGGTCAACGTTGACATCGGCACGAAGACAGTAAGCGTAGATTCGTGGCTGATGCCTGAGGAGTTTCTTGTCGCTTTCGCGGATGAGGACTATGACGTGACCATTGCTGAATGGTAGCCGGGCATTTGACGGGGGCCGGTGAGAGTATGCATATCACCCCGGCGCGTGTATCTGCGTTCAGCGCGCCTTTGTCCGGATGCAGGTCTTTTGGGTCGCAAGACGGTCCGACATACAAACGACACGTGATTCTGGAGATTTCGACATGATGGCCAGAAATGCGCAGGAAATGTCCCCAAGCCGTCACAGATAGAGCGCCAGTGAAAGCACGTAGAACGTAAAGTGTTCTCATCGGCGGTTGGAAGATCGCCAATCCTGGCGGGTACGGGGACCTGGTGGCAGGCGTCCGGGGGCACAAGCTGACGCGGACTGGATGGGCACTGAACGGTCGCACCCGCCGCGTGTGGCGTGGCGCGCGCGAGGGACGTGCAGGTTGCTCAAGCGTGTACCGCCAATCCACCTTATAGGAGGACGTATGTCCGAAGCAGATCAAG
>Ga0157375_10005404_pt1 | contig 11105 bp, 7 predicted proteins | sample M35metaG_FD_115311 | JGI IMG/M metagenome (GOLD analysis project Ga0157375, IMG submission 115311) | Miscanthus rhizosphere microbial communities from Kellogg Biological Station, Michigan, USA - M3-5 metaG | ecosystem: Host-associated > Plants > Roots > Rhizosphere > Soil | place: USA: Michigan...
CCTTGCCGTCTCCGGGTCCCTGCGCCATGATGATCGCACCGGTAGCCAACACCGCGATCATGGAAAGCAGAACTCGTTGTATTTTTTCCATTTTCATTCTTGTCTTCTCCTCAGTCCCCCATTGTAGTCCGGGGCGCACTGGGAACGCTCGACTTCCCACAGCGCCGTTTCAGGATAACTTCCCGGCCATCGGGGACCGGCTTCGCTTGCGTATTACACGAGACGCGCCGTAGAATTGTTGTCGAAACAAAAGGAGATCAGGATGAAGCGCATACCGCATGTCTCTATTGCCTTACTGGCCCTGGCAAGCTACGCTCTGGCCCAGCCCGCGCCACCCGCCGCGAATGCTGCCGGCCCAGCGCAAGGTCCGGGACGAGGAGGGCTCGCGCCGGTTGTGATCGGACCCCCGGCCCCCGTTCCACCCGAGGTCGCGATCCCCCGGCCCACGCCGGAGGAGTTGACCCAAGTGAATGACGAGCTGAGGGCATTGATCGCCTCCGACAAGTCGCAGATCAAGCCGCTGCTGCAAAAGTTCCAGCCGCTAATGCTGCTTCAGCCCCCGAAGGTGAATAACGCGGCGACTTTCACGCAGACCCAGCAGCGCCAGGGGCCCCGCCATTTGGGTTTCGCGGAGATCGCGAGCAAAGGCGATATCGACCTGTTGCTTCACGGCGACTCGATCACCGACTGGTGGGTGCAGGGAGACGCGAACAAGGCGATGTTCGACAAATACTTCGGCAGCATCAAAACGGCGAACTTCGCCGTCGCCGGGGATACCACGCAAGGGGTTTTGTGGGGCCTGAAGAATGGCGAAGGCCAAGGGTTTCAGCCCAAGGCTGTCATGCTGATGATCGGCACCAACAACACGGGTGCGTCCAGCGCGCCTGAAATCGCCGAAGGTGTGGGCGCTGTGGTGCTGGAGATGCGGAAGGATTTCCCCAACGCCAAGATTCTCCTGCTGGCTATCTTCCCGCGCAGCATCCCGGGCGATCCCGTGCGCGACAAAATCGCTGAAGTAAATCGGATCATCTCCAAGCTGGACGATCGGCAACACGTTTTCTACCTGGATATTGGCCCCAAGTTCCTGGACGAGAGAGGGGTCTTCCTCCCCGATTCGTTCCGCGCTGACAACCTGCACCCGCAGGCCAAGGGATATGACATTTGGGGCGCCGCTGTGAAAGATAAACTCGCGGAGTTGATGAAGTAATCTACTTCACCAGGGCGGGCAGCGTCGTAAAGGCCTGCCCGTTGGCGCGGATCCCCACCACGCTGATCTGCCCGCCGGGTGGCGTATCGAACTCGACGGTGCCGCGCACGTTGGCCGTGGCGGAATATTTGTCGCCCGGTTGGTTACCCAGGACAAACGACAGATGCGCGTTGGCGGGGAGCGTCAGAGTGTCGGTCGCAATCTGCGCGCCGCTATCGTCGCGAACCACCACGGGCACGTTCACGGTCTGCGAAGAAACACTGTTGATCGCGACGCCAGCGGCCTTACCGCTTGTATTGTCGAAAGCCAGGATATAGGCGCTCGCGTTGCGGGTTTCGAGCGGCACCACCGCCTCCTGGGCGAAGGGGTTGTTGCGGAAGATCACAAATCCTCCCACGTTACCGTTCGTGGTGAGCTGCGCCGAGCCGATTGTGGGTGCTGGATCCGAGAGTGGAGCCGCGCTCTGAACCAATAAGGTCGCTCCCGCGGCCAGAGTTTGATCGACAGAGGAAACCGTCGTGGCCGCGCCTCCGGCAATCTGCGGAAAGGTAAGGGGCAGTGAGAGAGGCGCGCCAGTTTGATCGGCGAAGAACTTCAGGTGAATCTGCGCCGCGGTGGTCCCCGTGTTGACCAGCACGAAGGTGGTTTGCCAGCCGTTGCCCGAAGCGATATGAGCGATGGAGCCGCCTCCGGTCCCAACGTTCGCCAGCGCCGGAATCGTGGTCAACGCATTCTTGGGTTGAGTGAAACGAATACCGAGTACGCTGATCTGGCCGCCGAAAGGCGTATCGAATTCCACCGTGCCTCGGATATTGGCGGTGACTGGAAATTGCGTCGAAAGCACAAACGACATGTGACCGTTGGCCGACATCGGGAGGGTGCCGGATCCGATCTGCGCGCCAGTGTCGTCGCGGATGATCACTCCAACGCTGCCTGCCTGTGCAGAGACGTTTTCGACAGCCACGCCTATTCCCGTTCCAGGGGTGTTGTCGAAGGCGAGCAGATAGGAACTCGCGTTGCGGGTTTCCATGGGCACCACGGCTTCCTGAGCCGGTGCAATCTGATGGAAAATGGCGAAGCCGTCGATCGCCCCTGACCCACCCAATTGCGCCGAGCCGGTCAGCGTCGGATCTTGGAGAGTCTGCGGACCGCCGGTAGTGATGATCAGCGAGGCATTAGCCGCAACGGTCTGGGCATAGAAGGAGGCCAGCACCGAACCGGGCGGAAACTGCTGCGGAAACGCTATTGGCAGCGTAAGCGGACCGTTGCCTCCCGGATCGGCGGCGTCGCCGAAAAAGTTCAACTGCGCTTGCGACGGGGCTCCGCCTTTGTTGACGAGCGTGAACGTCGTGGTCCAGTTCCCTTCCGCCGCAATATGACCCATCGAACCGACAAATGGCGGCGTTGGCGTCAGCGGATACGGAGCCATTCCGAACAGCGCCTTGAACGGGCCCGTCGAAACGAAGATCTGATGCCCGGTTGCGGTGTCGATCGTCCCAAATCCAGAAGCGTAAAAGTTCGCCCACAGAGTGCCCCCGGTTAAAACCAGCGAAAAAGGGTTGCCCGTTGTCTTTGGGAAGCTCTCATCCTCCGCCCCGATCAATGTGGCCGCGCCAGTCGATGTATTCAGGCTGTATAGCGCATCAATGGTGTTGGTTTGAACTTCCCAATAGAGTTGGCTGGAATCGTTCGAGGCCGATAAGAATCCGGTCCCACCTCCTGCCGTTATCCCTGTCGATCCGATCAGCGTCTCTAAGCCGGTAGCTGGATTGATCGAGTACAGCGCATTGATGCCCCCCGCGCCGGCCCCAATCGCGAACAGGCCATTGGTGGTGGAACCGAAGCCATTCAGCGCGCCAAAGTTATTCCCGTTGTGGCTGAAAGGGATCGGCGAAGCGGTGACAGCGCCGTTAGACGGGTTAATTTGAATGAGGCAACCACAGCCGCCGGCTCCATACAGGACGCCGGCGAACACGCCCAATTGGTATTCGCTAATGGCCGTCGTGGAAATCTGCGTATAAGCCCCGGTATTGAGATCAAGCGTCCCGAGCGTTTGGTCGCCGATCCGGATTGCATACACGATCGTGTCCGCCGCGTGCACAATGCCTTGCGTCAGAATGATTCCCAAAATCCAGATGAAGCTGGCGAATAATGTCGTTTTGAATAGTTTATGTTCCATAAAATTTCTTTTTTATTTTGCTTCCGTTGAATCCAGCGATGCAGTCCACGGGGGCGAAGACCAGAGCCAGAACGGCGATGAAGGGTCCGGAAAATATAATGCGAAGGCCGCTCCTCCTGGATAAGTCTCCGTTCCGGAGGCTGGACCTCGAGAAGTGGACCTTTCCAACATATTAGCCTAATGGAGCCGGCCGATAAATGAGTCTGGGGCAGTCGGATAAATTCTGTTTGATCGTGGTGGCGGGTGCGACGCGATCTGCTAGCCTGGTTCGAAGTCCGAGAGAGCTACCTAAAATAGTGAAATTTACCAGGAACCGTATCTTTGGAATTATCGGCACCGTGTGGGGAGGTGCTGTGGTCATATCCGCGTTGTTCCGTGTCCTCTCAGATAACGCGGCGTACGCCGCAGGCCAAATCGGTGGATTCATCTTAGGCGCTCTTTTGTTTTGTGTAGGGCTTTACTACGCAATCAAGGGCTGACTTCACGCTCATGCGCCTCTGAATCTCCCACCCCCAAAAGCCACACTCCCCGCCTTTCAGTCACTTCCGCGTTACGCAACCGCGCCCTTCACTCCGCCCGATGCCAAGCCTTGAACTGAATCCCGTTTCCCCGGCCCGCGGGAACGATGAAAGAGAGGAGGACATCGTGAACAGAACGCGACCCTTTGCTTTCAAACACTTCTTGGGTTCGTTTTGTTGCTGTGCTTTTCGGCCAAGGCCCCACCATGCTCCGCAGAAGTGGTTTATCCTATATCTCAGAATCAACGGAACCGAACGGTTCAGGGAGTACGTCTCATCTTCATGCGTCTGTCATTAGTAAGCTTGGCCAGCGGACTGTGTCTCGTCAGCTTTCCGGGCTTAGCCGCCCCGTCCCCTAACAGTGCGTCCGACGTGTATGCGCAGATCCCCTTGCGCTTCGAAGCGATGGACGCCCATAAGTGGGTTGCCCATGGACCCGGGTTTGGCGTCGGGTTCAGCCAGGACGGGACCTTCATGCAGTTCGGAAACCGAGGGCTGAGGCTGACGCTGCAAGGCCGGAATCGCGCAGGCCATTTTGAAGGGCTCGACAAATCGTCCGTCCCGACCAATTACTTCGGACAGGACTTCGAGAGCGTCGACGCATTTGGCCGGCTACGCCAAGCGGACGTCTATCCCGGCATCGACATTGTTTATTACGGCAAGGGCCAGACCCTGGAATACGATTTCGAGCTGGCACCCGGCGCCGATCCTTCCCGGATCCGCATGCGTTTCGATGGCGCCGACTCCATCCACCTGGGTCCGCAAGGTCAAGTGATTCTCAGCCTGGGCGACCGCGAGATCACGCAGAATCCTCCCGTCGTCTTTCAACGTGCGGCCGATCGACACATCATCAGCGTGCCCTCTTCCTATGTGATGGAAGCGGACGGTTCCATCGGCATCGCTCTGGGCGCCTACGACGCAAGCAAGGCGCTGGTAGTCGATCCCACCATCCTGTTTACGGGCTACCTGTCGGGAACCAGCGCGGATGTGCCTCTCGGCATCGGCCACGACAAGAACGGATTGATCTACCTCGCCGGATACACCTATTCACCCGACTTTCCGACGGTCGGCACCGCGTATACCGGATTCTTCACCATCAACAACCAGCAGGCTTTCACCACGGTGATGGCTCCTCTGGATCCGAACGGCAATGTCATCACCTACTCGGGATTCTTCAGCTCGAGTTTTGGCGATTTCCTCAAAGCCTTTACGGTGGACAGCGAAGGAGTTTTCTATCTCACCGGTTACACCGACGATTTCTTCTTTCCCACTACACCCAACGCGTATCTCACCGCCAACGGCGGTGTGCGCCGTTGTTTTGTGTCGGTCATCGATTCCAAGCTGCCCGGCATGACCGGTCTGACGTACTCTACCTTCTTTGCCGGAACCACCATGGATATTCCCACGGGTATCGCCGTCGGCGGTGGGAAGATCTACGTCACCGGATATACCAGCTCCAAAGACTATCCGGTTACTACTAACGCTTACCAAGGCACACTGCCCGGTGGGACCTTCGATGGATGGGTCGCCGAATTCGATCCGTCGCAAAGCGGCACTGCCAGCCTGGTTGCGAGCACCTACCTGGGCGGCACTGGGCTGGATACTCCGCGAGCCATCGCCGTCGCCGCCGACGGTCAGGCTTGGGTCGCTGGCTATACGCGCTCGGGCGACTTTCCCACGACGGCTAATTCCTTCCGGCCCTTCTATTCCGGCGGCGGTGATGCCTTCCTGGCCAGGCTCGATCTGAACGCCATGGCCCTTACCTATTCGACATTCCTGGGAGGAAACAGCGAGGATCAGGCCACCAAAATCGTGGTGGAGCCCTCCGGCCACGTGGCTGTCACCGGATACACCTTGTCCAAGAATTTCCCCGTGACGGCGAGCGCACTGCAGAGCACGCCAGGCGGAAACGGCGACGTCTTTCTGACCATCATCGATCCCAGTGCGCAGGATTTCACCAAGGCGCTGGTGTACTCCACCTACTATGGCGGGTCCGATGCCGACGTTGCCTACGACGTGCGCCGCGACGCAGCCGGCAAGTATTACCTTTGCGGCTACACATTGTCGCTCGATCTTCCAATTCGAAACGCCATTTCGCCGGCGTCCGATTTGGGCGCGCTCGATGGGTTCGTGGCCGTGATCGATCCCGCGGCGTTGCCGCTCAAGGCTCTGGTCTACTCCAGCTATATCACCGGACCCGGATATCAGCTCGCGTATGGCATCGACGTGGACTCGCTTAATAACATTTACGTCACCGGTACCGTTTTGGGGGATGTCTTCGCGGGGGCGGGCAATCCAAAGCCGCCAGCCAACAGCAACTTGAACGTGTTCCTGTTGGTGTTTACTTTGCCTTAGCGGCTATCTCGTCGCAGATCTTGAGGAACTCGCCGCGTGGATCGCTGGATCGAGTGACCTGGCGGCCGATCACCAGATAATCCGCTCCGTTGGCGATAGCCTCGGCGGGCGTCGCGATGCGCTTCTGATCACCCACCGATGCACCTGCGGAACGCACGCCGGGAGTCACTAGCGTGGCGCGCGGCCCGGCGATAGCCCGTACTCGTGCCGCTTCGAGGGGCGAACAAACCACGCCGTCGATGCCTGCGTCCATAGCGTTACGAACGCGCAGTTCCACCAGCGTCGGGAGGTCGCACGAGTATCCCATCTGACGCAGATCGCTCTCATCGAAGCTGGTGAGCACGGTCACCGCGAGTAGTTTGAGAGACGAGTCTCCGCGGCCCGCGACGGCGGCGGCCATAACCGCGCGGCTTCCGTGTACGGTCAGGAAGTCGGCGCCGACTTTGGCGACCTGCGCCACTGCACGCTTTACAGTTTCGCCGATGTCGTACAGCTTCAGGTCGACGAATACCCGATGGCCCTGAGCTTTCAGCTCGCGGACAAAGTCCATCCCTGCGGATGCGAACATCTCCAGGCCGACTTTGTAGAAACCGGCGGCATCGCCGAGAGCGGCGATCAGCACTCTGGCTTCAACCGCTGTTTCGACGTCGAGCGCGACGATTAAGCGGTCGGAACCGAGTGCAGGCAATGCGATTTTCGGAGCAGCTACGCTGCCGCCGATTCCTTGCTCTTGTTCTTGCTGCCGGGAGGCCGGCCTCTGCGCTTCAATTCCGTCATCCAGGCGGGCGGGCGCCCGCGCCGCCGCCCCCGGCCGCGCGCCAGACGCTCCAGCGTCAGAATGGCTTCCTCCAGCTGATCCCGCTCCTGGCGTAAATCCGCCAGCATTTTTAAAACATCCATTTATCTCTCCAAATCTCCCCGGTTGTCTGCGCCCCCAAATCCGATAACTGAGCCCCGGCACGACGGCCAAGGAGGGAACAGCATCGGTCGTCGCACTTCCACGGAAGACACGACTGTTCATTCCGTAGAGTCAGTTAAAAGTGTACCGGAACGTTTCCGTCACTTTCAATACTCCTGCATGCAAACTTTACATATTTAACCCACTTCCGAAGGCTTCTGGTGTTTCTTCCAGTAAAAGAAGAACGGTATACCCAGCGCAATTACTGCCAATCCGATCCCGGATGCCCGAGGTGAAGACACCAGGGTCTGATACAGCAACAAGATAGTAACTCCAACGAACGCCAGAGGCACCCAGGGATAACCCCAGGTGCGATACGGACGTACTAATTCCGGACTCTTTCGGCGCAAAACGATCACCGCGGCGGCAGTCATGCCGTACAGGATCCAACTGGGAAAGATCACCGCATTGTACAAATCGCTGTAATGTCCGCTTAAGACAAATAAAGAGGACCATACGCCTAACAGCAGGATGCTGGCGGAAGGCGTCCGAAAGGTGGGATGGACACGCCCGATGTGCTGAAAGAAATATCCGTCCCGTGCCATTGCGTAAGGAACCCTGGATCCCGATAAAATCGAGCCATTCAATGCGGCAAAGATTGAAATCATGGCGGCCACGCTAACGGCGCCGGCGCCATGCGGGCCCGCGATGCGCCGCATCATGTCCGCCGCGACCCGGTCGCTCGCCGAAACTTCTCCGGCATTCAACACCGAAAAGTAGGCGAGGTTGGTGAGCAGATAAACTCCGATAATCGCCGTAACGCCCGCAATCAAAGCCAAGGGAAATGTTCGCTGCGGGTTTTCCACTTCGGAGCCCAACATACCTGCGTTATTCCAGCCATCGTAGGCCCACAACGCCGCTACTAACGCCACAAAGAATCCGGCAGCGCCGCCTGGAATGGGCGCCGTAGAAGTGGAGAGATTGAGGACGTGAGCCTGGCGCGAGAGCAATCCAATGGCAATCACCGCGCCGATGAGTAGCACCTTTAGCGCCGTAACTGCCACCTGAACATGGCCACCAACCTGAACGCCACGATAATTCACAGCTGACAACAACAGAATCAGACAGATCGCCAGCAGTTGTCCGTATCGAATCTCGAGCGGCCCGCCGCCCGGTCCGATCGGCCATTGGATGATGTACAGCGGCGCTTGCAAGCCGGGCAAAAAGTCGGCGAGATAGCGATAAAAAGCCGTGGCGAGAGCAGCGATCGACGCGCTCTTGGCGACCCATGTTTGGGTCCACGCGTAGAGGAATCCCCAAAAAGGTCCATAGGCCGCGTTCAGGTACGCGTATTCACCGCCGGCGGCCGGCAATGCCGCCGATAATTCGGCATAGGTTAGCGCGCCGAACAGTGATAGCACTCCTCCAAACACCCATACCGCGAACACCATGCCGGGCGATCCGACCGCCTTGATCATGTCCGTCGGCACCAGAAAAATTCCACTGCCGATCACCGTGCCCATGATGATCGCCACGGTCGACCAAGGCCCCAGTGCTCGCCGCAGTGCGGGCTGATGGACGTTAGACGGCTGCACGGGGATTCTCCTTAAGGAAAAGCGACACAACCAGGCCGGTGCCAAACGTCATGGATGTTCCGATCAGCACATACCAGGTGAAGGCGATGGGCGTCGCGAAGCGGACGTACAGCATCAGCGCCAATCCGGCGAGCATGCCGCACATCGCGGCGATTTCCCCCACGCGACGGGTCAACAATCCGAGCAAGAACACTCCCAGCAGCGAACCGTAGATGATGGACGCGATGGAGAGTCCGGCTTGCAGAACACCGCCCCAGTTGCGCGCGAGCAATGCTACTCCAGCGAGAATCACGCCCCACGCGACGGTGGCCAATCGCGCGCGCTTCAGCCACACGGCTTCGTGGGCGGCACTCTTATCGCCCCCCAGTGGCCGCAGAAAATCCATTACGGTAGTCGACGCCAGCGAATTCAGAGCCGCGCTCAAGTTCGACATGGCGGCTGCCAGGATCGCGGCAATCAGCAAGCCCGAGAGGCCTGCCGGAAGACGTTCCCAGATGAATCGCGGATAGATGCTGTCCGTAACCGCGGGAGGCGCCCAACCATGGTCTTTGTACAACGTGAACAGGCACACGCCGACGATCAGGAACAGCGTGAACTGGACGAAGATCACCACCCAGCTAGATAGTAGCGCCGCCCGGCTTTCGCGCTCGTTCTTGGCCGCAAGAAGACGCTGGACCAGAAGCTGTTCGGTGCCGTGGCTCGCGGTGGTCAGGAAGCATCCGCCGAGGATCCCGGCCCAAAAACTATAGGTGTGCGTGAAGAACTCCCCCAGCGGGCCGATCCGGAAATCGAAGACCTGAAGCTTTCCCAGGGGCTCCGCTGTTGCAACAACGTGTCCCCACCCTCCTGGGATTTCCTGTAAGACGAGAAAAAGGCTAGCCACCGCCCCGGCGACGTACAGCGTCATCTGGATAACGTCCGTCCAGATCACGGCGGTCATGCCGCCTTCATAGGTGTACAGGAGCGTGAGACACAGAATGGCGGCGATAGACGCCATCTCGCCCGTCCCCAGAACCACGGAGATGACGATGGAAATCGCGAACACGCGCACGCCCTCGGCCAGCGCCCGCAGGATCAGAAACGTCCCGGCTGTCAGGCGGCGAATGCGTGTCCCGAAGCGAATTCGCATTAGCTCGTACGCTGTATACATCTCGCCCCGGAAGTAGGCCGGCAGAAACAGCGTGGCGATTACCAGGCGCGCCAGCAGATATCCGAATACTAATTGTAAAAATCCGAAGGTTCCCGTGAAGGACAGGGAGGGCGTTCCGATTACGGTTAGCGTGCTGGTTTCAGCGGACACAATCGACAGCGAGATGGCCCACCATGGAGCCCGCCTACCTCCCAGAAAGTAGTCTTTCAGCGAGTTCTGGGAGCTTCGAAAGCGCGATCCAAACCAGGTGATCCCCACCAGATATGCCGCGATCACCCCTAAATCGAGCCAGCGCATGGGCAAGAGTTCAGGATACGCGAAAGTGGACCGGCGCATGCGAAACCAGAAAGGATCTTGCGGTGTCTAACACGACAGGCAGTGTTGCGGGCAGAGTACGACAAGTGCAGGGTGTACCCTGAAAGTAAGCACTTTCGTAACGAGGATGTTGTACTTATGAAGAATCCGATTTTGAAAGTATTTGCAGCTATTGGGCTTGGGCTGAGCTTGGGTTGGGTGATGGCGGCGCAGGAATCCAAACCGGCCGATGCAGCCAAGAAGGACTGGAAAGGCCAGGAAGAGTACGCGCTCTTCCAGAACTATCAGAAGGCCGACCCCAAGGGTAAAATCGAGGCGCTGGACAAATGGAAGGCCGCTTTTCCGGCCAGCGATTTCGCCGAAGAGCGCGAAGAGCAGTACCTGATCATTTACCAGCAGACGAATATGAACCGGCAGGCCTTCGACAAGGCCGCCGAAATCCTGAAGACCCGCCCCAATCATTTCTACTCGCTATCGGCGATCGAACGGCTGGTTTATTTGCTCCCGCCTTCGATCACGCCCGCGGATCTGGACACCGCCGAGCGCGTGTCGAAGTACCTTCTGGACAACCTGGACACCGTTTTCGCCCCGTCGAACAAGCCCATGGACGTCAAGGATGCCGATTGGGCCACCTACAAACCGGCCATGAGGAACGCGGCGCAGGCCACTCTGGCCTGGGTGTACGTGCAGCGCAAGGACTATCCGAAAGCGGAGATCGAGCTGACCAAGTACTTGCACCTGGATCCTACGCAGGCAGCGTCCTCGCTTACGCTGGGCGGCGAGCTGCTCGCCCAGAATCAGGATCATCCTGAAAAGATCCCGCTAGGCTTGTACCAGTTCGCCCATGCCGCCACGTATGACGGCCAGAACAGCCTTGCCGAACCGGCG
>Ga0157375_10005405_pt1 | contig 11104 bp, 10 predicted proteins | sample M35metaG_FD_115311 | JGI IMG/M metagenome (GOLD analysis project Ga0157375, IMG submission 115311) | Miscanthus rhizosphere microbial communities from Kellogg Biological Station, Michigan, USA - M3-5 metaG | ecosystem: Host-associated > Plants > Roots > Rhizosphere > Soil | place: USA: Michigan...
CCGGTGATCATCGATTCGACGACGCGGCCGCGCAACGTGTTGGCGCCGTTCGCCGCCGGCGCGATGTTCTGCGGCCGCACCATCACGCGCACCGGATCGCCGCTCGCCACCGGCGCGTGCGCCGTCGCCGTCACCCGCGTCGCGCCGTCGCCGAGCGTGACCTCGACGTCGGCGCCGTTCGCCGCCGACACCCGCCCGCGCAGGAGATTCGACTCGCCGATGAAATCGGCGACGAACAGCGTCTTCGGCGCGAAGTAGAGGTCCGAAGGGGTGCCGAGCTGCTCGATCGTGCCGCCGTTCATCAGGCAGATGCGGTCCGACATCGTCATCGCCTCTTCCTGGTCGTGCGTGACGTAGACGATCGTCGCGCCGGTGTCGCGGTGGATGCGCTTGATCTCGAGCTGCATGTGGTCGCGCAGCTTCTTGTCGAGGGCGCCGAGAGGCTCGTCCATGAGCACGATCGAGGGCTTGTAGACGAGGCAGCGCGCCAGCGCGATGCGCTGCTGCTGGCCGCCCGAGAGCTCCTTCGGATAGCGCCCCGCGAGCTGCGGCAGGCGCACCAGCTCGAGCGCCTCGACAACGCGCTTGGCCGCGCCGGCCTTGTCGATGCGGCGCATCGCGAGCGGGAAGGCGACGTTCTCCGCGACCGTCATGTGCGGAAACAGCGCGTAGTTCTGGAAGACCAGGCCGATGTCGCGCTCGTGCGGCGCGGCGTGCGTGGCGTCGCGGCCGTTGATGTGCAGCCGGCCACCGTCGGGCACCGCCAGGCCCGCGATCAATGAGAGCAGCGTCGTCTTGCCCGAGCCCGATGGGCCGAGGAGGGTGAGGAACTCTCCCTCGGCCACTTCCAGGTCGGTCGGCGCCAGGGCCGTGAACGACCCGTAGCGCTTGGTGAGGCCGGCGATCGCGAGCTTGGGCGCGACCGGCGATGTCACGTCAGGATCCAGGCGTTGAACTTCTCGGTGACCGCGGCCTGGTTGTCGAGCCAGTACTTCGCGTTGATCTGGACGCCGTTCTTGATGTTGTCCGGGTGCGTCGGGCAGTTCTTCGCGATGTCGGCCTTGATGTACTTGAACGCGTCGGGCTGGGTGACGCCGGCCGGGAAGTACTCGACGAGCGACGCCATCCGCTTCGGGTCGGAGGCGAACTTGGCGAACTCGCGGCAGGCGTCGGCGTTGGGCGTTCCGCCGAGGATCGACCAGTTGTCGACACCCCAGAGGTTCTGGTTCCAGACGATCGCGACCGGGGCGCCGTCGGCCATCGCCGATTGCGGACGCGACACCCACGTCGCGATCATGTCGACCTCGCCCGACTTCAGCATCTGCTCGACCTGCGCTCCCGAGTTCCACCAGACGTCGACCTTGGGCTTGATCGTGTCGAGGTTCGCGAATGCCTTGTCGAGGTTCAGCGGATAGAGCTGCGACGCCGGCGCTCCCGCAGCCATCGCCGATTCCTCTAGCGTGTCGAACGGGTGCTTGCGGAGCGATCGGCGCGCCGGGAAGTCCTTGACGTTCCAGAAGTCGGCCCACGAGCTCGGCGCCTTGCGACCCTTGAACGCGTCGGTGCGATAGGCGAGCACCGTGCTGTAGATGTTGGTCGGCACGCCGTAGGGCGACATGTAGTGCGCCGGGATCGTCTTGACGGTCGGGTCGTTTTCGAGCCCGTGCTTCTCGAGGTAGACCTTGCCTTGCGTGGTGAGCAGCAGGATCGCCGGCTGGCTGATCTTGGCCATGTCCCACGTGTAGCTCTTGGTGTCGACCATCGACTTGATCTGCGCCACCGGCTCGGCGTTCGCCTGCACGCCGACGACCTCGATGCCGGTCTTCTCGGTGAACGGGCGGTAGTACACGGCGCCGTAGGCCTTGGTGTAGATGCCGCCGTCGTCGCGGACGACGATCCGCTTCGACTGCGCGCGCGCGAACCTCAGCACGGCGGGCGCGCCGAGCGCGCCGAACGCGGCCACGCCCTGCAGGACGCGCCGGCGGGAAGGATGGGAGAACGAGTCGTCTTTCATGGTGGCTCCTGGTTCCGCGTCACTGCGGCGTCATGGGAGGCGGCAGCAGCCGCCCGGGGTTGAACAGGTCGTGGGGGTCGAGCAGGCGCTTGATGCCGCGCATCACGTCGACTTCGACCTCCGGCTTGAAGAGCGCCATCTCCTGCGTGAGCTGCTGGCCGATGCCGTGCTCCGCGCTGAACGTGCCGCCGAGCGCGTGCGCGACTTCGTTGACGGCGCGTTTGACGCGGTGCGAGACGGCTTCGGCGTCGTCGAACGCCTGCCACTGCGCGAAGCTCGCGAGCGGGATGAAGTGGACGTTGCCGTCGCCGAGGTGGGCGACGACGATGACCGGCACGCCGGGCAGGATCGCGTGGGTGGCGCGGGTCGCGCGCTCGATGAAGTCGGGAACTGCGGACACCGGCACGGCGCAGTCGGTATTGATGCCCATGCCCGCCTTCCTGTTGCCTTCGGAGACGCCGTGGCGCACCTCCCAGAAGTCGCTGCGCTGCCGGCCGCTCGCGGCGAGCGCGGCGTCGCCGACGTCGCCGCGCTCGAGGCCTTCGCCGATCACTTCCTGCAGCACCGCGGCCAGGGCGTCGTCGCCGCCGGTGTCGGCGAGCTCGACCAGCACATGCCACGGATACGACGCCTGCAGCGGCGCGCGCCGCCCCGGCACGTGGGCGAGAACGATGTCGAGCTCGACGTCGTTCATCATCTCGAACGCCGAGAGCACGCCGCCGCAGCGTTGCTGGAAGCGGCCGAGCATCGACAGCGCCGCGCCCGGCGATGCCAGCCCCAGCCACGCGGCGGAGTGCGAGGTGGGCAGCGGATGCAGCTTGAGCGTCGCCGCGGTGATCACCCCGAGCGTTCCTTCGCTGCCGATGAACAGGTGCTTGAGGTCGAAGCCGGTGTTGTTCTTGCGCAGCCGGTAGAGGCCGTTCCAGATGCGCCCGTCGGGCAGCACCGCTTCGAGGCCGAGCACGTTCTCGCGCGTGTTGCCGTAGCGCAGAACGCCCGTGCCGCCGGCATTGGTCGCGAGGGTGCCGCCGATCTGGCACGAACCCTCGGCGCCGAGGCTCACCGGATAGAGGCGGCCTTGCTCGGCGGCCGCCTGCTGAACCTGCGCTAGCACGCACCCCGCCTCGACCTCGATCGAGTTGTTGGCGACGTCGATCGAGCGAATGCGCCGCATGCGCTGCAGGTTGATCACCACCGACGCCGGTTGACCGCTGCGCGGGATCGCGCCTTCGCACAGGCTGGTGTTGCCGCCCTGGGCGACGACCGGAACGCGGAGCTCGGCACACGACCGGACGACGGCAGCGACCTGGTCGGTCGTCGCCGGCAGCACGATGCAAGCTGCGTTGCCTCGATAGCGCCCGCGCCAGTCGGTCACGTGCGGGGCGATCTCCGCTGCGCCGGTGAGCACGGCGTTCGTGCCGAGCAGCGCTTGCAGCTGCGGGACCAGGGACATGCGCGCCGGCTCCGGAAACAGGGAGGTCGCATCATCCGTCGATCGGATAGAGATTGCAAATATCCGATATGCGAACACCACTAATCGCATTGCGATTATTGCTGGGCCGTCACGCGCCGCGTACAGTGAGATCGCGGGTATCGCATCGAAGGAGTCTGCGATGAGCGAATTGAAGCTGTATGAGCACGAGCTGTCCGGCAACTCGTACAAGGTCCGGCTGTTCCTCTCCTTGCTGGGTCTGCCGTTCACGGCGGAGCGGGTCGACCTGTTCAAGGGCGCGGGGCAGCAGCCCGACTACCTCGCGATCAGCGCGATGGGCCAGGTTCCCGCGCTCGTCGACGGCGAGCAGGCGATCCGCGACTCGCAGGCGATCCTGTTCTACCTCGCGCGCACGCGCGGCAACGGCCGCTGGCTCGCCGACGATCCGCTCGGCCAGGCGCGAACGATCGCCTGGCTCGCGTTCTCCGCCAACGAGCTCGCGAACGGGCCGGCGGCGCTGCGCATCGCTGCGCGGTTCAAGCGCCCCGTCGACATCGAGCGGGCGACCGCCGTGACGCAGCGCGCGTTCAAGCTGATGCAGGCGACGCTGGCCCGCCAGCCCTGGCTGATGCCGGGCGACCATCCGAGCATCGCCGACGTCGCCTGCTTTCCGTACACCGCGTTGGCGCACGAAGGCAACGTCTCGCTGGCCGACTATCCGGCGGTCAGCGCCTGGTGCGACCGCGTGCGCAAACTGCCGGGGTTCGTGGGCATGGAGGGCGTCTAGCCCTTCGCAATGCGAGCGCGTGTTCGAGCCGCGTTGTCGCGTCTCAGCCTGCTCAGCTCTTCGGCGCCTTCGCAGCCTTGGTCGTCGACGACTTGTGCGTCGTGGACGACTTGTGCGTCGTGGGGGTCTTCGCCTTCGTCTTCTTGGTGGTCGTCTTCTTGCTGCTCGCGTGGGTAGCCGCAGGCTTCGAGGTGGCCTCTTTCGACTGACGTTCCTGCAGTTCCTGCGCGTGCTTTTCGACTGCGGCAGCCCTGGCCGGGTCGGTACTCGTCGTGATGCCGCCGCCTGTGCCTTGGGCGTACGCACCCGCCGTGGCCAGGGACATCAGAAGGATCAAACTGAGCTTGTTCAAGGTTGCCTCACTGGTTGTTGAGTCGTGTTTTCAGCTTTCATGCGAAGACTCGCTCGAATGCCTCTGAATCGTGTCGATGACTTGATTCGCCCTTGGGCACCGTGTGGTTTTGACACGTTTGCTGCGACGTCACTCGGCCCGCTCATTTTTCTCATCGAGAAACAGCTGAACCTCTCTGAACAGGTTCATCCGATTCTTCTCCAAGACGATGGAGTGCGTTCCCTCGCCCAACTCGACGTAGCGCTTGTAAGGCGCGTTGACGAGCTTGGGAAACAGCGCCTGCGCCATGTACGCAGGCGTGTCCTGGTCCCATTCGGCCTTGATCAGCAGCACGGGCACTCGAATCTCTTCCGGATTCCAGTCCATCTGGCTCGTGGCACGGTTGCGCAGGCCGTCTTCGACGACGCCGTTGGGCGCGCGCAAGACAGGAGGTGTCTGCCTGGCGCCGACCGGATCGCTTGCAAGCATGGCCGCGGCCCACGCCTCGAACCAGCCCGGCGGGATGAGGTCGGCCTTCTTGCCTTCGGCCACGCCCGTCAGCCAGCGCTCCTTGGCTTGGGCCATGGTGACGGATCGATAGGCGCCCAGGGCGCCGGCTCCGGCCTGCACGAGTGAAGGCGTCTGGCGAATCCACACCGGCGCATAGAGGACGAGCTTGTCAACCTTCTCGTTGTGGCGGCTGGTGTAGTTCTGGAACACCGCCGTTCCCCAGGAATGGCCCAGCAGATTCAGCTTGTCGATGCCACGGCGCTTGCGAATGAAGTCGACGACCGCGTCGACGTCGCGAATCGCTTCTGCCGCGCCGGCGAACGGCGGGCTGTCTTCGGGTCGCTTGTCCATCTGCGGCGGGCGGGTCGATTTCCCATACCCGCGCACGTCGAGCAGGTAGACGTCGTAGCCCTGTCGCGCGATGTATTCCATCCACGACGTTCCCCCCACCCGCAGATCGAAATAGGCCTCCGACGGATACGTGGCGCCGTGGACGAACAGGACGGTCTTGCCGCCGCTGAAGCGGTTCATCCCCGACGGATGCTTGTTGCGAACGTAAATTTCGATGCCCGGGTCGCTCGCGACGCGAAACTCCTCCATGACGATTTCGGCGCTCGGTGGTCGTTCGGATGTCGCACAACCGGCGACGATCGTGAGGAAGGGAACTAAAGCCAGAAGTCGAAGCGCATCCAACATGTCGTTCTCCCTGCCGATGTCTACTGAATGTACGCCCCCGCGCAGCCACCGAACGCCACGGTTCGTGATCGGGCCGGCCGCGATGAAGCGGTCGCTACAGGTGATGGGGACTTGCGGCAGGGCGCAGCGGGATCGTTTCTTGACGAGGTAGGCTTCAGTTTTCGACTTCTCCTGGAGCGACGACATGGTCAGCAAGAACACCATCTGCCTCTGGTACGACCGCACCGCCGAAGACGCGGCGAAGTTCTATGCCGCAACCTTTCCCGACAGCAAGGTGGGCGCCGTTCACCGCGCCCCGGCCGACTTTCCCAGCGGCAAGAAAGGCGATGTCCTGACGGTCGAGTTCACCGTCGCCGGCATCCCCTGCATCGGCCTCAACGGCGGACCGGCGTTCAAGCAGAGCGAGGCGTTCTCGTTCCAGATCGCGACCGACGACCAGGCCGAGACCGACCGCTTGTGGAACGCGATCGTCAAGAACGGCGGCCAGGAGAGCATGTGCGGCTGGTGCAAGGACAAGTGGGGCCTGTCGTGGCAGATCACCCCGCGCGCCCTCACCGATGGGATCGCCGACCCCGATCCCGCGGTCAGCAAGCGCGTCTTCGAGGCGATGATGGAGATGAAGAAGATCGACGTCGCCGCGATCGAGAAGGCGCGCCGGGGCTGACGCGCATTGGGATTCGGCGGCCTGGCGAGTGCGTCATCGCCCGGCCTGCGACGCCGGCACCCGCCGCGCGACGAACTCGATCGGCACGTGCGTCGAGCTGCCGCCCTCGGTCTGCATGACGAAGCGGAGCTCGTCGCCGACCAGCCGGCCGCGGTAGCGGTGCACGATCGTCGTGTCGCTGTCGCCGGCGCCGCTCGATTCGCTCGTGCGGGTGACGAAGCCGAGGCCCGCGCCGTCGACGCGGCCCTCGAGCACGCCGCGCGCGACGCCGAGGAACGAGGCGCTGCCGTGCAGCGCGTCGGCGGCGCCGGCGAACCTGAAGCGCTCGCTGAAGCGGGCGTTGTCCCAGTCATAGGTGACGTCGGCCTGCCAGTCGCCGTTGACCTGCGCGCGCGCCGCGGCAGGCGCGGTCTCGACGCGCGCTGACGGCAGCGGCGCGGGCGTTCGCTGCGATTGCCACCACGTGGCGATCGCGGCCACGGCCACGGCGGCGGCGGCGGCGCCGATCCACCACCCGGTTCGCGACGAGGCCGTTCGCGCCACGGGTACAGGCGCCGCCTTGTCGCCGAGCGCGCCGCGCACCTCGCGCACCAGGCGTTCCATGTCGGCCGCGAAGCGCGCATTGTCGAGCTCGAGGGCGTTGTGCCCGGCGAGGGCCTTCAGGTCCGGCGGCAGCTGCGCCGGCTCGGGCATCGCCACGCCGTCGAGCAGGACCGGGATGACGCGCAGGCCCTTGGCGAGACCGGCAGCGATCTCCTGACGCACGAAGTCGTCGGCCTCGAAGATGCGCGGCGTGGCGTCGTCGCGATCGCCGCGCCAGCGCTTGCCGATCAGCGCGAGCAGCACCGCCGAGTCGCCGACCGAGCGCTGGATGATCTCGCTGAACGGCTGCCCGGCGTTGATGTCGTCGACGTCGATGAAGACGCGCTCGGCACCGAAGCAGCGAACGAGCTCGTCGTTGACGGCGCGGGCATAGCCGGCGGCGTCGTCGCGGCGGTAGCTGATGAAGATCTGGGGCTGCTGCATGGCGTCCGCGCGGGGCGGTGCGTGGGCAGCATAGCGCCGTGCGTCGGTGCATCTCCATGTCGGCGATGGCGCCGGCGTTCGCGGTGCCCGCATAGCATCGTCGGATGAAAGCAGCCTGGTACGAACGGCAGGGCCCGGCGCGCGAGGTGCTCGTCGTCGGCGAGCTCGAGGACCCGGTCCCCGGTGCGCGCGAAGTCCGCATCCGCATCGCCGCGTCCGGCATCAACCCGGGCGACGTCAAGAAGCGCCAGGACGCATTCGGCTACGGCATGTCGTATCCGCGCGTGATTCCGCACAGCGACGGCGCTGGCGTCATCGACCGAATCGGCTCGGGTGTTCCTGCCGAGCGCATCGGCGAGCGCGTCTGGTGCTACGGCGCGCAGAGCTATCGGCCGTTCGGCACCGCGGCCGAGTTCGTCGTGATCACCTCGCGGCAGGCGATCGCGTTGCCGGCGTCGGCGTCCTTCGCGCAGGGCGCCTGCCTCGGCATTCCGGCCATCACGGCGCACCGCGCGGTGCATGTCGCCGGGCCGGTCGAAGGCACGACGGTGCTCGTGCAAGGCGGCGGCGGCGCGGTCGCCGACTGTGCGATCGCGCTCGCGCGCCACGCCGGGGCGAGGGTGCTCGCCATCGCTCGCTCGGACGCCGGCGCGGCTGCGGCGGCGAGGGCGGGTGCGAACGACGTCTTTCGCGCCGACCACGAGGACCGGGACGCGCTCGTCGCCAGGATCCGCGCCGCCGCGCCGCGTCACGTCGTCGAGGTCGACCTCGCGGCCGGCATCGAGCTCGACGAAGCCGCGCTGCCGCTGGGCGGAACGATCGCGGCCTACGCGTCGAGCGACGCGTCGCCGGCAATCCCGTTCTGGCCGCTGCTCTTCAAGAACATCAGCGTGCACTTCCTCGGCAGCGACGACTTTCCGGCGCCGGCGAAAGACGCCGCCGCGGCCGCGATCAACGCCGCGCTGGCGAGCGGCTGGCCCGGCTTTCGCATCGCCCACCGCCTGCCGCTGACAGCGATCGCCGAGGCGCACGAGCTCGTCGAACGCGGGCGCCTCGCCGGCCGGGTGGTGCTCGATGTCGCCGACCTTGCGGAAGCGAACGACTGCCACGTCGAGTGACCGGATACACGTAGCACGCGTTCGCGCCTCGGCGCTTCGTCGAAAGGAGCACAAAGACAAAGGCGGACCGAAGTCCGCCTTGTCTGCTCACGCGAGGGAAGCGTCAGACGCGCGGCTTGTCGTCCGCCTTCGGGTTGACGACTTCGCCCGTGCCCTTGCCCGCCGCGCCGCCGGCAGCGGCGCCGACCACGGCGCCCGCGGCCATGCCGACCGGCCCGCCGGCGGCGCCGAGCGCAGCGCCCGCGGCAGCGCCGCTGCCCGCACCGACACCGGTCGCGAGATGATGGTCCGCGAGGTCATCGCCGCGCTTGGGATTCGCGACTTCGGCCGCGCCCTTGCCGGCGAGACCGCCCGCGACGGCTCCGACCGCGGCACCCGCCGCCATGCCGACCGGACCGCCGGCGGCACCGAGCGCCGCGCCGGTCGCAGCGCCAGCGCCGGCACCGGCACCCTTGGCGAGGTTGTGCTCGGAGAGATCGTCCTGACGCGTCGGGTTCGCGACTTCGCCCGCGCCCTTGCCGGCGAGGCCACCGGCCACTGCGCCGACCGCAGCGCCGGCGGCCATGCCGACCGGCCCGCCGACGGCACCGAGCGCCGCGCCGGTCGCGGCGCCAGCGCCGGCGCCGGCACCCTTGGCGAGGTTGTGATCGCCGAGGTCGTCACCGCGCTTGGGATTGACGACTTCCGCCGCGCCCTTGCCCGCCAGGCCGCCAGCGACCGCGCCGACGGCAGCGCCCGCGGCCATGCCGACCGGCCCGGCGGCAGCGCCGATCCCGGCACCCGTCACCGCACCGGCTGTCGCGCCTGCGCCGGTGCCGAGGACGTGCTGGCCCGAGTGTTCCTGGAAGCGCGTCTCGAAGTAGCGCGCATCGTCGTCCGATCGCGGCGTCACGCCCATCAGGATGCCGCCGCTCTTGATTCCTTCCTCGTAGTGCTTCACGCGCTCTTCCGGGATGCCCCAGCCGATCAGCGCGCCGACGATGCCGCCGGTCACCGCGCCGGCGCCCGCGCCCGCGATCGCAGCGGCGAGCGGGCCGGCGATGACCAGGCCGAGGCCGGGCAGCGCAATCGTCGTGCCCACTGCGGCGATCGCCGCGGCGATCGCACCCAGGCTGCCGCCGATGGCGCCGCCGATGCCCGCGCCTTCGGCCGCCTTCGTGCCGAGCTCGGTCTGCGCCGCGTCGCCGCTGAAGTGGCGCTTGCGCGTCTCGTCGCTCATGACGACGTTGACGGCGTCGTTGCCGTAGCCGCGCACGGAGACGTCGCTGTAGGCGCGCTCCGCCGACGCACGGTCAGGAAAGAGGCCCGTGACCATTCGCGAGCCGGAGGTTTGATCGAGTGCCATGCTGAATTCCTTGTGAGGTGAAAACGAATGGCGAGATTAGCGAGCGCCATCGAACGCACTGCCATCCGGCGCCCCACGCTGTTGTAGGCGCGGGCCGCACGATGGCCGAGCGGTCGGCGCGGCGATGCGATGGCAACGGCCGAAGAGCGCTCAGAGCGACTTCAGGTACTGCACCAGGTCGGCTTGCTGCTGCGTGCTGAGGCCGAGCGAGCGGCGCGCGTTGTACGTCGCGACCACCTGCTCGAGCGTCGCCGCCGAGCCGTCGTGGAAATACGGCGCGTGCTGCCAGACGCCGCGCAGCGGCGTCGTCCGGTAGCGCTTCGTCGCGGAACGCGCGGCGTAGCTCGGCGACTCGGGCTCGGCCATCGAGTCGGAAGGCGGATGCAGCGTGCCGTCGGCGTCGGTGAAGATCGCGTCGCTGTGGAAGGCGGCGGATCAGCCCGCACCCGCGAACACCTGCTGGCCGCGCGTTGCCGCCGCAGGATCGAAGCTGCCCGCCGGCGGCATCGGCGCGGCGATCGAGAGCTGGTACGCCTGCAGCGCAGGCAGCTTGCTCGACACGAGATCGATGTTGCCGTGCGTGATGCTGAGGCCGAGTCGCGGCTCGGTGAAGGTGCCCAGTCCGCCCATCTGCGTGACGGCGACGTAGCGGTTCCAGTACGCGAGCTCGCTGCCGTCGCCGGTGAACGTCACGCTGTTGACGCCGGCGAGGCCGTACGCGGGCGGGATGACCGACGGCTTGCTCATCCCGTCGATGTTGTGGCGCGGATCGTATTTGCCGGGGCCCCATGCGTTGAGCTGCGCCTTGGTCGCCGCGTCGAACGCGGGCGAGAGGGCGAGGATCGCGCCGGGGTTGAGGTCGCGGTTCGGCCAGCCGTCGAGACGCTTGCCGATGCCGGGCGCGAACGAGTTGTCGACCGTCGAGTGGCAGAGCGCGCAGGTGACGCCGACGTGCGTGAGCACGTCGCGGCCGCCGACCGATTCGACCGTGCCCTTGACGCCGACGACGGCGTCGAGCTTGAACAGCGCGACGGTGGTCGCGGGGCTGTGCAGGTCGACGCTGCCGTTCTGGATGCCTTGCACGACGGCGGCGGGCAGCGCGTCGGCATCGACCTTCAGGCCGACCGAGAGCGCGGTCGTCGGGTCGACCGCGGCGCTGATCACCTCGTGCATGCGCAGCG